>ERZ1034427.282-NODE-282-length-10555-cov-32.374476_pt1 | contig 10555 bp, 15 predicted proteins | sample MGYA00520607_ERZ1034427 | MGnify/ENA primary metagenome ERZ1034427 (study PRJEB33736, sample SAMEA104288489) | Azolla caroliniana | place: Brazil | collected 1987 | study: EMG produced TPA metagenomics assembly of the PRJEB19522 data set (Is there foul play in... | reverse complement strand
CTTGTCGCCATCAAGCACTTTCTCTAATTGAGTTTTTTGACCAACCTATGAAAGCTATGGTTCACTCTGCTTTCCATACACCTTCTTTAATCCCTTTTCCTTAGATCTGAATCCTGACGAAAAGATGAGCAGCTTTATGAAAGAGTATTTGTCGAATCTTCACTATATTTTTACCGGAACCGTGCTAGATTTAGCCATTGGCAAGCAGTGTTAATTTATCCATCTCGCAAGACAGAAGAAAGCGATATTTATCCTCATCGTAGCTTACTCAATGGTAATCAAGTACATCCAAATATATTTAGATGAATTGGGAGATATTCGGGAATTACCTGTATGGATAGCACTGATGGTTGGTACTCACTACCTTAGAAGAAAGTCAAGCACCAGAAGCAGTAAGGTATTTGTTAACCAGAACCAGTGCAGAAATACCAGAGCCATCAAGTCCCGCCATAATAGAGATGATCACGAGGACAATGGTGTACAAGTTTGAACAACTCAGCCACAGGGAGGTAGAATCTATGCTAGGGATTAAACTCAAAGAATCGCGAGTTTATCGAGAAATTAAAGAAGAAAGACGGGAAGAAGGATGCGAAGAAGGAGTAGAACAAGCAACAATTAATCTGGTTATCCGACTATTGACTAAGCAATTTGGAGAATTATCGGTCGAAACACGCGCGTCAATTTCTGCTTTACCATTACCTGTGCTGGAAGATTTGAGCGAAGCATTGTTAGATTTTACCAGTTTGGCTGATTTGCAGGTTTGGTTGCAAGCTTTGCCGGATTAATAAATGTTGTGGGATGCGTTAACTGTCCTTAACGCACCACTTAAATGATGTTTATAAATTGCTTACAGCTTCGGCAATTTTTCTGGACACAAAGGGTAAAATTTCGCGACTTTTAGCTTGTTCTTTCCCTTCCGTAAATACTACTAACAAGTAAGGACGCTGGTCTGGTAATTCAATATAAGCCGCATCATGACGCACTGAACTTGTCCAACCAGCTTTTGACCAAATTTGACTATTTTGGGGTAATCCACTGCCTAGAAAGCCTGTAACCTGGTCTCCCTCGACATCTTTGGGTAACTCATCAGTTTTAATACTGCGTTTGAGTAAACACATCATGGATTGCGCTCGCCCACTTGAAACCGCAACCCCACCCACGATACTATGCAATAACCTAGCAGTAGCATTGGCAGTCAGCATATTCCGATTTTCAAACATCTCTCCATAAAACGCCCTTTCCCGTCCATAGGGACCATCACCCCAGGTTTTTTGACAGACGTTAATAGTCCCCATTTCTTCCCAACCCAAGGACTGATAATAGCGGTTAATAATATTGCGTTGATATTTCCAAGTTTCAAAAGGGCCAGTGGGTAACTCTGGACCAGAAGTAGTACCGCTGAGAATATCAACAATTAAACTGGTAGCATCATTACTAGAATTAACAATCATATCACCCAAGGCTCGTTCCAATTCCTTGGAAGTATTACTCATACCTTTTTCTAGCCATTCGTGAACCGTTACTAAATAAAACAACTTCACTACACTAGCGGGATAGATGCGTTCTCCACCACGATAACTAAATCCTCGTACAGGATGATTCCAAAAAGCATCAGGAGTCAAAGCACCACCTGTATTAACACGAACAGGAGGATCATACACCACCCAAGTTAAAGCAATTTGGTCACGGTTTAAACTTGCAAAATTAGACCAAATTACCTCTAAAATTTCATTACCGAGATGTTCTAGTTGTTCGTCTTTTTTAGAAAAAACCATTTGTCAAAAATATCCTTATGGTAAGCGATTCCGGATTTACACTGTATAACCTCACATCTTGCACCAACAAAAATTGATGGAACTAAATTATACAGTATTTTACCAAAACCCTTGATTTACCTATAAAAACCAATAAAAATAAGGTGGTCTTATGGCCCATATTTTTAGGTTGCCTGGGTTTGTACGGAGAGGTGCAAGATATGAGTAACCAAATCAGTCTAACTCTTGTCGTGTTGGGTATCCCTCTCTGATCAAATGTGCAAAAATCTTTAAATTACCTGTATTTTAATTGATTATGAGTCTATTTTCTCGCTTAATCCTAGCATTACCTATCTAATTACGAGGTAGCTATTATTATCAGGCGATTTTCAGGCAATTTACCAACCATGAAACTGGATTTAACAAGGTTTTTTCAGATTTGCAACCTTTCTAAGACGCTGGTCGTGGGGAAAGCTGAAGATAGATAATATTTTATTGATTTTTCTCAAGTGCGTGGCGCAATGATTATTGAAGAATTAAAACTTACTATTAACCGCCTTGCACCTGATGATCCTACCTGGCAATTATTAAAGGAATTGTCAAAAACCAAAAATATTACAGGTCATGAAAACTATAATATATTAATTCCGGATCTGTTGGTTTTTTAATAGACCTCTTGCAGAATTAATTTTATGTTAAACTAAGGGTTGTGCCTTGTTTTAGCCAAAAGTTAGAGTTACATGGTTATATCTAAATTAGAGATCGCAAAGAACACCAAAAATATCTAAAATCTAAACCCCTTTATCATACTACAGAAACAATTTTGCAAGAGGTCTAATATATCAATGAACATGGATATTGGTTTGATATTAATCCCATTTAACAAGAATCACCAAAATTTAGGTGATGAATAATCAACACCAATGAAATAATTTAGATTTTGATAATCAGGGTAATTGCCAAACATTAAATAATATCCTCGACGATATCAAAGAACGCAACCAATTTAAAGGACATCAGGATACAGTCAATAGTGCGAGTTTCAGCCCCGACGGCAAACTATCGCTACCGCATCCAATGACAAAACAGCGCGGTTGTGTGTGGTCTGTGCGGAATTTAGACCGATGACTTGTGGATGGTTGTGATTGGTTGAAGTATTATTTGCAGAATCCTAATGTGGGTTTGAAAGAGGAGGATAAGCTGTTGTGTGATGATGTCACGGGTGGTTTCTGAATCAGGATTGACAGCAATATCTACCCTAAACTAAGTACATAAGAGAACTCCACAAAAAGAAATACCCAATGTCATTCTGTTACCGCAGCGTGGCGTAAGCCATACGGAACGAAGTGTAGTGAAGACTCTCTAATATGCTTATTCCTGCTTCAGTACATTTTACTATATACGGCTTATAACACACTCCGCATTTACGCAGTGTCCCTAAAGGATACAGCATGACAAGACAGGATCATTTATTTTGTGGCTTACTCTAAACGGAATTGTCCATGGAATTTAAGTGGAATCCAAACAAAGCGGAGTTAAACTTTGATAAGCATGGTGTTTCCTTCCAAGAAGCCGCAACAATTTTTAATGACCCCTTATCTATCAGTTTTCCCAGTTTTCCTCATCCTGACCACTCCATTTGGGAATTTCCTCATCCTGACCACTCCATTGGGGAAAGTCGCTACGTTATTATTGGCATATCCAGATTTGGAAAAATTTTAGTTGTTGCCCACACTGATTGAGGAGACAAGATGAGAATTATCTCTGCTCCAAAAGCCACCCAACTGGAGAGAAAGTTTTATGAAGAAGGGAATTGAGAACTACATCCTGAGTATGACGTCTCTCAAATGCAGGGAGGTGTTAGAGGATGTTTTAACACTCCTTGATTATGTTATGTATCAAAAATCTTGAGATACCGCCTAGCTCCCTTTCTAAGGGGGGGAAAGATCCTCAAAGTTCCTCTTTTTAAGGGGGATTTCGGAGCATATACTAGTGCTGGATACCACGCGAAAAAGTTTTCAAACACCCTCTTAGAGGCAAATATGTTGAGCGATATCGTAGAGGAACAACTCTAGTACTTTTAGATACCAATATGACCCAAGCTTTTCCCAATGATGAAGTAGTGAATGAGGCATTGAGATTGTTAATTCAGATCGTCCAGTGACAGTAACCCAACACTGCAGTACAAGGGAAAGAATAGCCAAAATCACAAATAAATATGCTATATGCGGCGATACTCAATTTTTTATAAATCAATTATTTCACTAAAAGATGAGTAATCCAAAATTGGAAGAATACCAGTGTATAGCTGACATCAATTTATATGATTCTCCTGAATGTGTCGGCTTGGCAACTCAAGCTGCTGCTGGACGCAATTTACGGATAACATCAAATCATCAAGATGCAGCAGTTGAAGTTTATCTATGTGAAGATGATTATCCAGGGTGGGTTGCTGTTAATGATTTGTTCCTATTACAACCTGCTACTATACCCTACGACGCTGCATTTTTTTCAGAATTAGACATTAAAAAACTGCTACCAGAGGTAATCGCATTTACCCAACAAGCGATGCAGCAAACAAATTATTACCTGTGGGGTGGAACAGTCGGACCAAATTATGATTGTTCTGGTTTAATACAAAGAGCCTTTGTATCCGTGGGTGTTTGGTTGCCGAGAGATGCTTATCAACAAGAAGCTTTTACTCAACCAATTGATATTAATGAATTACAAGCAGGTGATTTAATCTTTTTTGGCACTCGCCAAAAAGCCACCCACGTGGGTTTGTATTTAGGTGATAGTTTTTATATTCACAGTTCAGGAAAAGAACAAGGACATAACGGAATAGGAATTGATCAACTTTCAGAACAAGGTGATAAAGTCAGTCAGTCTTACTATAAACAATTGCGCGGTGCTGGTAGAGTTGTAAAAAGCTATCTGGGTAATTCTTAATTACCCAGATCCCCGACTTCTTAAGGAAGTCGGGGATCTATATCAAGTCCTAACCCACCCTACAATGTGAAATTAACTATCAGCGATCACTAATCAGCAATGACCAATTACCAATTACCAATCACCAATCATCAATTACCAGATGTATCCGTAGTTGTACCCGTAAAAGATGAGGTCGAAAGCTTGCCTTTATTACTAGAAGCAATTTCTTCTATTTTGATTGCTATTGAGGTAAGTTATGAAATTATCTGTGTGGATGATGGTTCTACTGATTGTTCGCCGGAATTTCTCAAGGAACAGGCACAAATTCGCACTGATTTAAAAGCTGTGATTTTGCGGCGTAATTACGGACAAACTGCGGCCATGTCTGCTGGTTTTAATTATGCGACGGGGAAAGCAATTGTTACCTTAGACGCTGATTTGCAAAATGATCCGGCTGATATTCCCATGTTATTGGCAAAGTTGGATGAAGGTTATGATTTGGTGAGTGGTTGGCGGCAAAATCGCCAAGATGGGGCAGTAAATCGGTTGCTTCCTTCTAAAATTGCTAATTGGTTAATTAGTCGCACTACTAGCGTTTATATTCACGACTATGGTTGTTCTCTGAAAGCCTATCGTAGCGAATTAGTTGCAGATATGAATCTTTATGGCGAATTACACCGTTTTTTACCAGCTTTGGCATATATTGAAGGCGCAAGAATTACAGAATTGCCTGTGCGTCATCATGCGCGGCGCTTTGGCAAGAGTAAGTATGGAATTTCTCGGACTTTCCGCGTGTTGATGGATTTGTTAACTATTCTATTTATGAAAAAGTTCCTCACCCGTCCTATGCACGTTTTTGGTTTGTTAGGGTTATTGTCTATGGTTTCTGGGGGAGGAATAGGAATTTACTTAACTTTCGTAAAGTTGTTTTTCCATGCGAATATAGGTAATCGTCCTTTGCTAATTTTGGCAGTTTTGTTGCTTCTAACAGGTGTGCAGTTATTTTGCTTCGGTCTTTTGGCAGAATTGTTAATGCGTACTTATCATGAATCTCAGGGAAGGCCGATATATCGGGTGCGGGAAGTAGTGGCGAAAAATGTTAAGTAAGGTAACAATAGAAAGACAAATTACTTAACATTAAAATTTCATCTGCCGTGAAAGCTTTTGATACTTTTGACGCTAATCTGCGGCGCAACCTGCTGATATTATTTGCAGCGGGTTTATTATTCTGGTCAAGTTTAGCTTCGTTGTTGCCGACTTTACCTTTATATATTGAGTCTCTTGGGGCAAGCAAGCAACAAATTGGTGTTGTTATGGGTAGCTTTGCCATTGGGATGTTAATATTCCGCGCCCAACTAGGAATGTTGGCAGACCATCGGGGTAGAAAGATTGTGTTGCTGATTGGGATGGCAGTGGCTGCGATCACACCCTTGGGTTATTTAGTAGTAAAATCACTTCTAGCTTTAATGGTAATTCGTGCCTTTCATGGCATCAGTATTGCCGCCTTTGGTACAGCTTACATCGCCTTGGTGGGAGATTTATCACCAGAACACCGTCGCGGAGAAGTTATTGGCTATATGAGTTTAGTTAATCCTATCGGTGTGGCACTAGGTCCAGCTTTAGGTGGATATTTACAGGCAGTCGCTGGTTACACACCATTATTTATTGCCTCTGCTGTTTTAGGTAGTTTGGGCTTAATATGTATCCTGCCCATAGTCAATCCAGCAGTAGTTGAAAAACCCGTAAACACCACTGATGATGGATTTTGGCAATTACTCATCAGTCCTCGTGTGCGTGTACCTGCAATTGTGCTGCTACTGATTGGTTTGTCATTAGGTACGGTACATACTTTTATCGCCTTGTATATTAAATCAACCGGAATACATTTAAATGCCGGGTTGTTTTTTACCGCAGCTGCTATATCTAGTTTTAGTATTAGATTGTTTGCTGGTAGAGCTTCTGATAAATATGGACGCGGTTTATTTGTAACTTTCAGCCTAGTTGCTTATACTCTGGCATTGGTATTTATTTGGCAAGCCAACAACGCCTTTATTTTCTTAGTAGGAGCCGTTATTGAAGGTGCAGCTTCTGGTACTGCTATTCCCATGATTTCTGCAATGATGACAGATAGAGCCTTACCCCACGAACGGGGGCGGATATTTGGTGTATCTTTAATGGGATTTGATGTTGGACTGACTATAGCCGGACCAGTTGTGGGTTTTGTTGCTGAACAAATCGGCTATCGCAGTACTTTTGGTTTTGCCACCGGTTTAACTGTTCTGGGAATTCTGATTTTTGTGACCCAGTCGAGTCAAAATTTACCCAAGTCTCTCCGCTTTGCCTTTGGTCGTGGTGAAGATGTTTATGCCTTAAAAAGAGAATGAAGGCAGGGCAGGGCATGGGCATTGGGCATTGGGCATTGGGCATTGGTTAGAAGAGAAATTTTTGCCTCCTGACTCCTGATAGAGAAGCGTGGCAATAGCCAGACTCCTGAAAAATAAATTGCACAAACCCGATTACAGAGTTTGTGCAATTTATTTATTATTATTGTTATTGAACGGGCGAGGAGGGATTCGAACCCCCGACACCGTAGTCCGTAGCCACGTGCTCTAGTCCACTGAGCTACACGCCCTTAACCAAGCCTATGATAACACATACTTCCCAAATGACGCAAGATATTTTTTCAAATTCTTCTCAACTGACTCATCTCGACCCCCAGGGAGAGGCGCAAATGGTTGATGTGTCTGGTAAAGTTGCCACTGTGCGGGAAGCTGTGGCTACTACTAGAGTGCGGATGCTGCCAGAAACCTTCGCGGCTATTGAAGCGGGAAATGCTCCTAAAGGGGATGCTTTAGCGACTGCTAGGTTAGCGGGGATTATGGCTGCTAAACAGACCGCCAATTTAATTCCTCTCTGTCATCCCTTGCCTTTGCAAAAAATTACAGTTGATATCAAGCCAGATAAGCAACTACCTGGTTATCAAATTCATGCCACGGTGAAAACTAAAGCGGAAACTGGTGTGGAGATGGAAGCTTTAACGGTAGTTTCTGTTGGGGCTCTGACTTTGTAGGATATGGCCCAAGCTTTAGAGAAATCTATTCAAATTGAATCAATTAGTTTAGTAAGTAAGACTGGTGGTAAATCTGGAGATTATACCGATTTTGAATGATAGATTTTAGATTTTAGGTAAGCATTCAGCTAATGCCTAACGGCACGCTATGCGAACAGCAATCAGCTTTTTCAGGCTAACGCCAAAAATACCTATTTGATAATTAACCAATTTCTCAAACATTCTGACTCCTGAATTCTTACGATTTTAGGTTGGCTAATTGGTGATTGTTGAAGAAATAAACCATTACCCATTACCTGACCTACTAAATCTCACCTATAGCTTTGTTAAGTTCAGCAGGATGTTCATATTCTTCATTCTCTGGTAATTGTTCTAGTAATGAGATCAGTTTTTTATCTGCTCCTTGTTCTCTAGCTGTTTCAATCAATTCTTCTTTATTTAGTGGCAGGATAGTCAACACCATTCAAATGTTTTTGGAGTTCAACTGGGTTTGCTTTAGTCATTTTCATCCACCGCTCAATATCATTACCATCTTGACAAGTGGACTGATTAACTCCCTCTATCAAAAAGATGAATAAATCTTAATTAAAGAGCATAAAAATTCATCCACTTGATTGATGTAAAAATTTGTGGGTGAAATCTGATACTTTCTCTCTTTTTCTCGGCTTTTTTGGCAGGACTTTAAAAAGAATCGCTGGTTAACCAGGATTGTCATAGCTGTTGAGACATGATACAAACAAATAAAATAAACATGATAAATGACAGTATTTATGCACCGGAATTATTTGTTTTAACAAGGTGCGGTGAAACGAGTAGAGAAAGAATAAGAGGGAAACACAAGAATTACCTTGACAACTTCCCAATACTTTCTTTTTCTTCTCTTACATCCTACACCCTGCTGAAACCATTGATTTTTGCTATCAAAGCGTAAGTTTTAAGTGATATTTTTCAACCACGAGATGTTAAAGCTATGTCCGATCAGGGAAATAATGCAGTAGAAGCAGGACGTATATACACAGGAACAGGTGGAATTTGTGCTGAGATGTTGCGCTCAGAAATCTATCGTCCTTGGGAAAGATCGCATTTGCAAGGGGCTAATAACCTCGCGCTGCAAGCAGAGAAATTGTCCAGCTTAGAGACTGAACGTTTAGTAGCGCAACAGAGTAATCTGATTAATGTAGCTGCGCCTTACTTCCGAACACTATCACAGGCAGCTGGGACAGATCGTCATGCAGTGATGTTGACTGATCGCCAAGCTATTCTACTAGATGTAAACCGTACAAGCTTCCGAATCATTTCCTAGTCAGGGTTCCCTTCTATCAGAAGCTGTCGCTGGTGCCAATGGTATCGGGACTTCCTTAGCTGAAGAAGATTATGTAGAAATTGTAGCTGCAGAGCATTTTATTCAAGGATTTCATCCCTTCACTTGTCAAGGAATTCCCCTGCAGGACGAAAACCGGGAAATTGTAGGTATATTAAGTATCTCCGTCCGTCGTCCTGATGCTGGACAAAGGTTGAAAGAAATATTGTTGTGTGCATCCCACGGTATTGAAGCAGAATTATTGATTGGAAATTTAGAAAAACAGATTCGCCGTGTGTCAACATCAACTGTTGATGATTATCAGCCATTAGAAGAACTGCGTCAAGATATTATCCAAGGGCATCAAGCCGCACTTTTAAAACTGAAAATTAGCTCCCGGATGGTAGGTGTTAAACGTTTGGATTATGCAATGAAATTACTGCAACAACCAGAACAATCTATTCAAATATTCCGTCATCGTGCTAAAATTTGGCTCAATTTTGCATCATTAGAAATCGGTTTAATTCAACCTCTATCACTTACTGATAGTTTGGGCGATTTAGTAGACCTTTTAGCAAGTAAAGCTACTATTCGGAAAGTAGAAATTCTTACTTAATGGCCAGATCCAATTTCAGTAACTTGCAGATATCAGAACTCTGTTACCTAAGCTGCTACACTGTTTTATCAACTCTTTTGAAAGACCAGGTAAAGGTGGAACAGTGAAAGTTACAGTTGAGAAAATGCCCTATTCTGAATTTGCACAAGTCAGTTTTACATCTATTCCCGGATTAAATACTTCTAAATCAGAACCAATAACTGATATTTTTTCTCTACCCATAACCAAGTAACTATTTATGAATAATCAAGATTTAAAAAAGCGCCAATTGGTAATTGCAGATGATGATGATGATACTCGAGAAATGCTCTCCTTTCTGCTGCATGAAGAAGGCTGGGATGTCATAGAAGCAAAAGATGCTAAAGAAGCTTTATAAAAAGTAGTTAAGTATCGACTAAATTTATTAATTCTAGATAATAGAATGCCAGAAATCACAGGAGTTGAAGTTTACCAACATGTTCAGAAACAAGGCATCAATTTAGCTATTGTATTCGCTACTGCTTATGGCTATCCAGAAGATTTAGTTTTATCTTTGGGTATTTCCCATTGGGTAACTAAACCATACGACATTTTAAAGTTACTGGACACAATAGAGTCTGCTTACGCTAATTTATTTTCTACTGAGGTAGAAATTTTCAGATCAGTTTAGTGACAGGAACAAGGAATTAACAGCAGATGAACGCAGATGGACGCAGATAAATTTGGTATCCCCTGAATACTTCGGGGGAAGAAGTTATTCAGGTATCCATGAGCAACCAAAAGGGTTGAGAGCAGATTTTTCGTATACAATAGTCGCCAAACAGGGAATATTCCCAACCTTAGAAATGCACTGCTGCTTCCATAATCCGAGTCCGTTGTTGTGAACCCAGTTTAGGCAGATGTGT
>ERZ1034427.281-NODE-281-length-10560-cov-2.990100_pt1 | contig 10560 bp, 9 predicted proteins | sample MGYA00520607_ERZ1034427 | MGnify/ENA primary metagenome ERZ1034427 (study PRJEB33736, sample SAMEA104288489) | Azolla caroliniana | place: Brazil | collected 1987 | study: EMG produced TPA metagenomics assembly of the PRJEB19522 data set (Is there foul play in the... | reverse complement strand
AATCTCGAGGTTCCGGGTTCAATGCTTCGCATTGCCCCGGAATGACGAGAAGAGAGGGATGAAGCCATGAACTTCGATGACACCCCACCGGAGGCTGCGTTTCGCGCCGAAGCCCGTACCTGGATATCAGCCAATGCGCCGAAGCAGTATGAGGACGAACTGCGCGCGAGCTCGCTCGGCCGCACCGCGCTGAAGGACGCCAACATTCTCGAGGTCGCCAAGGCCTGGCAGAAGAAGAAGGCCGACGCAGGCTGGGCGTGTCTGCACTGGCCGAAGGACTATGGCGGCCGCGGCTCTTCACCGATCGAGCGCGTGATCTGGCAGCAGGAGGAGGGGCCGTTCGGCAAGCTCTCAGGCCTGTTCATCATCGGCCATGGCATGTGCGGCCCGACCATGATGGCCTACGCCTCCGAGGCGCATAAGCGGCAATACCTGCCGCCGCTGGCCTCGGGCGAGAAGGTGTGGTGCCAGCTGTTCTCCGAGCCCGCCGGCGGCTCGGACGTCGCGGCGCTGCGCACCCGCGCGGTCAAGGACGGCGACGAGTGGGTGATCAACGGCCAGAAGGTCTGGACCACCGGCGCGCACTATTGCGACTACGGCATCCTGCTGACGCGGACGGACCCCGACGTGCCCAAGCACAAGGGCCTGACCATGTTCTGGATCGACATGCGCGACGCCGCCGTCGAGTGCCGGCCGATCCACCAGATGTCGGGCGGGCGCGAGTTCAACGAGGTCTATTTCACCGACCTGCGCGTCAAGGACAGCCAGCGCCTGGGCGAAGTGGGTGACGGTTGGAAGGTGGCGCTCGTCACCCTGATGAACGAGCGCCTGGCGGTCGGCGGCTCGGCCGGTCCGAACTATCGCGAGATCATGAAGCTGGCCCGCGAGCTGTCGGGCGTCGCGGGTCCGGCCCTGAAGGACCAGGGTTTCCGCGACAAGCTGGCCGACTGGTACGTGCAGTCCGAGGGGCTGAAGTTCACCCGCTTCCGCACCATGACCGCCCTGTCGCGCGGCCAGACCCCGGGTCCGGAAAGCTCGATCGGCAAGATCATCTCGGCCAACCAGCTGCAGGAGCTGGCCAACACCGCCGTCGAGATGGAGGACCAGTACGGCATCCTCGTCGATCCCGACCAGGCCCCGGCCGAGGCGGCGTTCCAGCAGAGCCTGATGTGGGCCCCCGGCCTGCGCATCGCCGGCGGCACCGACGAGATCCTCAAGAACATCATCGCCGAACGGGTCTTGGGTCTGCCCGGCGACGTCCGCGTCGACAAGGACGTGGCGTTCAAGGACATGCCGACGGGGCGGTGAGGGGGCGGGCCTTTCCGACAAGCGTCGGGGAGGTCCGTGTTCCTTGGACGCCGGTTCTAGGCCGCGAACTGGACGTCCCGGATCAGGGACTGGTGCGCGCCGACGCCGGCCAAGACGCCGTCGGCCGATGCTAGGGTGGCGTTGTGCATGGCCCGCGCCGCGTCGCCCGCTGCATACACGCCTGGAGTGCTGGTCGCCTTCCAATCGTCGGTGCGGATCATCGGGCCCAGCGGACCATCGTCGAAAGCGCAGCCTAGTTGCTCGGCCAAGGGGCTGGCCATGCGGGTGGACGGGGCGACGAACAGGGCGCTGATGCTCACGACGCGACCGTCGGCCAGGCGCACGGCGTCCAGAGTAGGGGCGCTTCCCAAGAGCTCGACAACCGGCTGGCGTTCGATTGTGACGCCGCGCGCGTTCAAAAGGGACAGCTGTTCCTCGTCGGGTTCGAAGCGGCCTTGCGTAAACAGGGTGGTCGGCCCCCAGTCGGGGATCATGGCGGCTTGGTGCGCGGCCATCGGGTGGTTGGCCAAGACGCCCAACGGCCGGTCTCTCACCTCGTAGCCGTGGCAATAGGGACAATGCAGAACGGTGGCGCCCCAGCGCTCCTTCAGACCGGCGAGGTCCGGCAAGGTGTCGGCCACGCCGGTGGCCAAGACGAGCCGCCGAGCTCTCGCCCTGCGCCCGTCCGAGATCTGAAGGCCAAAGCCTCCGTTCTCATCACGCAGCGCCTTCAACGCCTCGCCTCGCGCGATTTCCACCGTGGGGTAGGCCGCGACCTGGCAGGCGGCCTGGCGCAGGATGTCGAATGGCGGCTTGCCGTCTTGCCCGAGGAAGCCGTGGGAAGCCTCGGCGAAGCGGTTGCGTGGCAGGCCCGCGTCGACCACCAGCACGCGTCGCCGGGCCCGGGCAAGCTGCATCGCTGCGGAAAGTCCGGCGAATCCGCCGCCCACGACGATGACGTCATGCAACATGGTCTTGATCTCCGTGAGCCGAATGTCTCATCGGGCCGACTTCGGCGGCGAGGTCGGCCAGCGAAATCGTCGCGAGGCGCCGGGCCAGCACTTGGTTCGCCTCAAGCACCGCCTGGTCGAGCTGACGGTTGACGGCTTGCTCGACTAGGCACCCTGGGCTTTCGGGAGGCGGCGGCATGGCCAGGACGGGCTCGTCCAGGGCCTCCTGGATCTGGCCCAGACTGACGTCGGCCAGGCTCCGTCCCAAGCGCCAGCCGCCGTGGTGGCCTTTGGTCGATGTGACGATCCCTGCCTCTCGCAGGCCCGCGAAGGTGCGGCGGATGACGACGGGATTCGTGCCGGCGCACGCGGCCATCTCCTCGGAAGTCATGGGCTGGCCCGCACGTTCGGCCATGTGCAGCAGCACGTGCAGGGCGACCGAAAGGCGACTGTTTCTTTTCATGTAACAACATATGTGACGTGAGTCGTCGCAATGCAAGGGCCGCGGAGCTAGGGGCTCAGGCCGTAGCCGGCCTTGGACGCGGTTTACGGAGCGATCGTCTTCAGGAAGCTCGGCGGCTTGCGGTGATGCGTCGCTTGCTCATAGGCGTAGCCGAGGTTCAGCAGCAGCTTTTCGCTCCAGGCCGGGCCGATGAAGGAGAGACCCACCGGCAGGCCGGTGACGTCGCCCATCGGCACGGTCAGGTGCGGATAGCCGGCCACGGCGGGCAGGGTGGTGGCCGAGCCGCCATAGTTGTCGCCGTTCAGCGGATCGATGGTCCAGGCAGGGCCCGTGGTCGGGGCGACGATGGCGACCGCGCCCGTGTTCTTGAGGATCTTGTCGATGCCTTCGGGACCGGCCAGCCGCTTGGAGTCGGCCAGGGCCTTCAGGTAGTCGGGATCTGTCAGGCCCTTGGTCTTTTCGGCCTTCTCGAAGCTCTCCTGACCGAACCACTCGAACTCTTTCGGCGTCGCTCTGTTGAAGGCGATCAGGTCGGCCAGCGTGCGGCTGGGGACCTTCTTCGGATCGGTCGAGGCGAGGTAGCTGGCCATATCGGCCTTCAGCTCGGTGTAGAGCACCACGCCCTCGGCCTTGCCGATCGGGCCTTCGTCGAACTCCTTCACGTCGACCAGGGTCGCGCCCTGGGCCTGGAGGTCCTTCAGCGCGCGCTCGAACACCGCGTCGGTCTTGGGCGAGTAGCCGGTGTAGAATCGCGCCACGGCGAGAGTCACGCCCTTCAAGGCGTCCTTGGAGAGGCCCTTGGCATAGTCGATCTTGCGCGCGTCGGCGTCCTTGGTCGCCGGGTCGGCGGGATCGGAGCCGGCGATGATCGTCAGCACCTTGGCCGCGTCCTCGACCGTGGTGGTCATCGGGCCGGCTGTGTCCTGGCTGTGGCTGATCGGCACGATGTGGGTGCGCGAGACCAGGCCTACGGTGGGCTTGAGACCGACCAGACCGTTGATCGCCGCGGGACAGGTGATCGAGCCGTCGGTCTCGGTGCCGATGGCGAGCGGCGCGAGGCCCGCCGCCACCGCCGCGCCCGAGCCGCTGGACGAGCCGCAGGCGCTGCGATCCAGGACGTAGGGGTTGCGCACCGTGCCGCCGACCGCGCTCCAGCCGCTGATCGACTTGCTGGAGCGGATGTTGGCCCATTCCGACAGGTTGGCCTTGCCCAGCATGACCAGGCCCGCGTCGCGCAGGCGCTTGGCGATCGGCGCGTCGCGGCCGGTGATGTTGTCCCTCAGCGCCAGCGAGCCGGCGGTGGTCGGCAGGGGATCGGCGCTCTCGATATTGTCCTTCAGGAGGATCGGGGCCCCGTGTAGGGCCGAGCGGACCTTGCCGGCCTTGCGCTCGGCGTCGAGCGCCTTGGCGTCGGCCAAGGCGTTGGGGTTCGTGGCGATCACCGCATGGAGGGTCGGGTTCTTGTCCTGGATCGCGGCCAGGGCGGTCTTGGTCGCCTCTTCCGCCGACTGGGCGTGAGCGCTCGTGGCCAGGAGGGCGAGCGTGGCCGCGCCGGCGAGGCAGGCGATCTTGGTCATGGACGTTTCCCCTAACGCGGACCGCGACTCTGGCGGCCGAGGCGGGAGCATGGGGGCAAATTTGCGCGTTCGCCAAGCCTCGAACACGCGACCTGTCGCGATCTAGACGAACACCGCAACGTTCTGCCGCGCCAGGAGCAGGGGCCGGCCCTTGGCGTCCCAGACCTGCATCTCCTGGGTCGAGTAGCCATGGCCGATCGTCTCGGCCTTGCTGCGCAGCAGGCGCCAGCCGTCGTCATCCGGATCGGGCAGGCCCACGACGTCCAGCGACCATGTCATGGTCGAGATCGGGCCGAACTGGCGGAACAGGGTCATGGCCGGCGGGGGCGGGGCGTCGCCCAGGGCGATCAGGGCCGAGAGCGAGGTCGCGGCCGCGTCGCGATGGCGGATCCACAACAGGTATTCCGGGGGCTCGCCGGTCCCCGGCCGTCCGCCGCCCGCGACGCGGAAGTCGAACTGCCGGACGAAGCTGGGCGCCATGCTGGTGTCGCCCTTGTGGAACGGCTCGCACTGGTCGGGCGTCCTCGTAGGACAGGTGCGACTCGCGGGCCGAGCCGAAGGTCAGGGTGGCGTGGGTGGCGACGCCTTGCTCGCCGACGAGGTCGACGCTGGCGAACAGGGTCGACTTGCCCTGCCGCAGCGTCGTCACCTGGATCGACAGCTCGCCCGCCGCCGGGCCGACAAAGGCGAACTGGCCCGAGCGCAACGGCGGGGCGTCCGGGAATGTCCGCTGAGCCGCCTCGACGCAGAGGGCGGCCGAGAGCCCTCCGTAGGTGGTGCGGCCCTGCTTCCAGTCGTCGGTGACATGGGCGGCGAAGCCCGTCTCCATCGCGGTGATGCTGGCCAGAAGCTCGGTGTAGGTCGTCATGAAGCGAAAGTTCGTTTTCTTTCGCTACGGAAGTCAAGCCGGCTTGAGCCGAGCGCTAGTGAATCGTCGAGGACGGCTCGATCCAAGCGCCCAGGGCGCGGGCCTCGGCTTCTTCCTCGACCGCCATCTCCTCGAGGAGCACGGCGGCCAGCAGCCATTCCTGCAGATCGTCCTCGGTCGCGGTCCCGTTCTCCAGGGCCTCCTTGACGGTCTCGATCAGCCATTCAACGGCGTCAGCGTGGGTCTTGCGCATGGTCTTGCCTCACAACCTGAGGACAAGAGTAGTGGTTAAGACAGCCGATGGCGCTGCGACACGGGGTCCTTCCGGCGCCGCATGTCGCCGCGGGGCCCGCGCGGCCTAAACCGCGCGGGTGAGAGTGGCCTACTGGCCGCCCTTCAGCTTGCGGTCGAAGAAGTCGAGGTGGGTCTTCAGCACGCTGAGACCCTTGGACTTGCCGCTGCCGGCGCTGTGACGCTCGCCGGGATAGAGCGCCATCTCGAAGGGGACGGCTTTCTTCTGCAAAGCCGCGATGACGCGCGTGCTGTTCTCGAGGATCACGTTGTCATCGGCCATGCCGTGCAGCAGCAGCAGGCTGCCAGGCTTGAGCTTGTCGAGGCGCGTGTTGATGTCCGCATAGGCGTAGCCGGCCTTGTTCTCGTCCGGCTTGCCCATGTAGCGCTCGGTATAGGCGGTGTCGTAGAGGCTCCACTCGGTCGGCGGAGCGCCCGCCGCGCCCGCCTTGAACGGGGTGTTCTCGGCGGTCATCAGCATCAGGGTCATGAAGCCGCCGTACGACCAGCCCATGACGCCCAGCTTGTCGGGATCGACATAGGGCAGGCCGGCCAGGAACTTGGCGCCCCGCAGCTGGTCCTCGACCTCGACCGTGCCCATGCGGCGGTCCAGGGCGCGTTGGAACTTAGCCGAACGGTTGCCGCTGCCGCGATTGTCCAGCTTGAAGATCACATAGCCGGCTTCGAGATAGGTGCGTTCGGACGGGCTATGCCAGCCCTTCATCACGCGCTGGGCGTGCGGACCGCCATAGACCGAGACGATGGCCGGATACTTCTTGGTCGGGTCGAAGTTCGTCGGCTTAAGGATCTCGTAGTGAAGGGTCTCGCCGTCGGGCGCCTTCAGGTTGCCGAACTCCGGAACCGGCAGGGTCGAGGCGTACGGCCAGTAGGGATGTCCCTCGGCCAGCTTGTTTTCCTCGATCCAGCGCACGCGCTTGCCATCGGCCGAGTAGAGCGCGGTCCGGGGCGGGGTCTTGGGGTCATCGTAGGTGCCGGCGAAGGCGCCGCCGTTGGCCGCCACCTTGGCCTTCCACCAGCCGCCGGCCGCGGTTAGGGCCTTGGGCTTGCCCGGCTTGACGTAGCTGACCTCGTAAAGGCGACGTTCGATTGGCGTGTCCATCGACGCGGTGAAGATCGCCACCTTGCGCGCCTCGTCGACGCCTTCCAGCGCCGAGACGGGCCAGTCGCCCTTGGTGACCTGGGCGACCAGCTTGCCGTCGGCGGCGTAGCGGTAGAGGTGGCGGTTGCCGTCCTGCTCCGACGACCACAGGAACGAGCCGTCCCGCAGCGGCTGGAAGTCGTCGGCGACCTCGATGTAGTGCGGATCGGTCTGGGTCAGGATCACGCGGCCCTGGCCCGTGGCGGCGTCGAAGGCGATGAGGTCCAGGGTCTTTTGGTCGCGCGTCAGACGCTGCACGTAGATGGTCTTGCCGTCGGCCGACCAGTCGACCCGGGCCAGGTAGATGTCCTTGTTCGCGCCCAGGTCCAGCGCGGTCACCTTGCCGGAAGCCAGGTCGCGGACGAACAGCTCGACCACGGCGTTGGGGCGGCCGGCGCGCGGATAGCGCTGGTTGACGATGGTCGCGCCGCTGGGGCCGATGTCGGCGCGCGGCACGATGTCCACGCCGCTCTCATCGACGCGGGTGTAGACGATGCGGGCCTCGTCCGGGCTCCACCAGTAGCCGGTGAAGCGGTCGAGCTCCTCCTGGGCGATGAACTCGGCGGTCCCGAACGAGAGGGCGTCCTTGCCGTCGGTGGTCAGAGCCGTCTCGGCCCCGCCAGCCAGCGTCTTGATATAGAGGTTCTGGTCGCGGACGTAGGAGACGTAGCCGCCCTTGGGCGAGACCTTGGCGTCGACCTCGTCGCCCGGCGTTTCCGTCAGGCGCGTGACCTTTCCGTCGGCGACGCTGTCCAAATAGAGGTCGCCGTCCAGCGGCACCAGGATGAAGCGACCCTGCTTGTCCCAGCTGTATTCGACGATGCCGCGGGTGGCGGCGACGCGAGCGCGTTCGCGGCGGGCCTTCTCGGCTTCGGACAGCTCCTTGGCGCCCGAGGACAGGGCCGCGGAGTCGATCAGGCGATAGGGTTCTCCGCCCTTCACGTCGGCCGCCCACAGGTCCTGAACATTGGCCGCCTCGGGCTTGCCCTTCAGGTAGGTCACGCGCTTGCCGTCCGGCGACAGCGACACGCCCTTGGCCGTCGGACCGGAAAGGCTGGGATCGGCGAAGATGCGTTCGGGGGTGAGTTTTTCCGCGAGAGCGGGCGAGGAGAGGGCGAGGACGGCCGCGAGCGCCGTGAGCGAGGGCGTTTTCATGGCGCGGGACGCTATGCGGGCGCGTGGCTGTTGTCAGCAGCGAATTTGTTGCGGCGTTGAAACCTTAGCGGCACATGGCTTCGAGCGCCTTCAGGTCCACCGGACCGGGCGTAACCGGTAGGCCTTTGGCCTTCATCGCCGTCTCCGGCGTCGTGGGTTGGGGCGGCAGGCTGGGATCGATGTCTGTCCGATAGAAAGGATGCTTCTGCGCCGTCTCAAGCGTGGTGAAGCCGAAGCCCTTGTCGCGATAGAGCTTGAACAGGCGCGGCGTCATGCGAGCGTCGAAGGCGCCGGCGTGCATCAGCAGGACATAGGGGATGTCCTGGCCATACAGCGCCTTGGCCATGGCGCGCGAGCGGTCGGCCACGGCGGCCGCGCCGTCAAGGAAGCGCTGCTCCAGCTCGGCGACGGCGGCCGTATCGCCCTTGGCCATGCAGCGCGCGTAGGGCTCGTTGAAGGCCCAATCGTCGAAGCTCATGGTGACGCTGGCGATCTTGTAGTGGTTGGCGGCCAGCCATTGGCGCACCGCGAGGCGCTTCTCGGGCGTGTCGCCCTCCGACAGGAACGGATAGCGCAGCCAGCGCCAGTCCTTGTCGCCCATCAGCTCCTTCAGCATCGGCTCGTTCTGGGCGATCTCGGCCGTGAACTGGTCCGGCGTCAGGGCGGCGAGGTTCGGATGCGACCAGGTGTGGTTGCCCAGCGGCTGGCCGGCGTCGCGCCACATCTTCAGCACGGGCGTGGAGGCGGGCTCGCGCTCGGTCTGGACGCCGTTGATGAAGCCGAACGCGGGCGCCTTGGCGTCGGCCGATGCCTTCAGCAGATCGGCGGCGATCTGGACCCGCGTCACGCCAGGCGGCATGGCGCTGTGAGCTGGCAGGTCGTCCCAGGTGAAGGCGATCACCGGCTTCGGCGCGGCGTGGGCGGTGGTGGCGGCGAGAGCGAAGGCGACCGCGAGCACGATACGCATGATCAGTTCCCGAACAGGCTGAGCGGAATGGCTTCAGCCATCGCCTTGTATCCCGCCATGTTGGGATGCAGGCCGTCATTGTCATAGGCGGCCAGCAGGTGCGTGGGCTTGGCCGGATCGCGCAGGGCCTTGTCCCAGTCGATGACGCCGTCGAAGTTTCCCGGCGCCCGGATGAAGGCGTTGATCGCCTGGCGATCGGCCTCGCTTTCGGGGCCGGGGTGATAGTAGGCCGAGCCGCCATAGGGCAGGATGGTCGCGCCGATCACCTTGATGCCCCGCGCGCGGGCGCGATCGATCATCTGGCGGTAGGCGGCGATCACCTGTTCGACGACGGCCTTGTGGGCCTCGGGCGTCGCGGGGGCGTCGCGGGTCAGCGTGCCCAGATCATTGACCCCCTCCAGCAGGACCAGATGAGTGACGCCAGGCTGGCCGAGTACATCGCGCTCGAACCGCGCCAGGGCGTTGGGGCCCAGGCCGTCCAGCAGCACGCGATTGCCGCCGATGCCCAGGTTCAGGACCGCGAAGTTCTTGCCCTTCAGCCGCTCGATCAGGGCGTCGGTCCAGCGCAGGTTGGTGTTGGGCTGGACGCCGTAGCCGTCGGTGATGCTGTCGCCGAACGCGACGATCGCGCCGGCCTTCTTGGCGGCCGGGATCACTTCAACGCCCGCGATCTGGAACCAGCGGTCGGCGGTCTTGGCGCCGGGCAGGTCGGCGGCGGCCATGTGGTCGCCGGCCAACACGTAGGAGGTGGCCCGCGAGCCGGGGTGGCCGGTCTGCACGTCGGGCGCTTCAACATAGCGCAGGCTGATGGCCAGGCTGGTCAGAGGCGCGACCTTCAGGGCGACGGGATCGGACCAGTAGTCGGCGCCGGCGGGGATGGTCACTTCCGCGCGGCCCGAGAAGGTGAGGGCGCGATCGGTCTCGGGCTTGATCCGGGCGCTATCCAGCGCCGCCGAGACCGCGACATGCGCCGTCTTGATCGTCAGGGGACGCGTTCCGAAGGCGTTGGAGAGGCGAACGCGGAGCTTGTCGCCGCCCAGGCTGAGCCGAACGACTTGGCGCAGGGTGGCGTTGGAATAGTCTTCCGGCGCGAGGCTGTTCTTGGCGTCGGGCGCCAGCTGGGCGCTGGCCCAGGCGCCGACCCATCGGGTCTGGACTTCCGCCGACAGGGCCTCGACCGGCAAGGCCATGGCGAAGGACAAGGCCAGGGCGGCCAGCGAACGACGCGTACGCAACATCATCGGCGTTTCTCTCCCACTCCGCCTCTGGCGGTAGCGGTACCACTGGTATGACCTCTTCCGCCGGCCGTAAACCCGCGGAAAAATTTTCTGCCCGCCGCGACGCCTCGCCGCATAAGAATCGCTTGCAATCGCACCGGTGTTAGCGCTAACAACAACCCGTGAGGCGCCGAGCGCCTCTGCCCTTCCTGGGCGTTTCCTCCCTATGAACTTTCAGCCCGGTCTTTTGGCCGGGCTTTTCTTTTGCGCAAAGCGGTTCGAAGATGGTGGTCCGAAACGTCGGAGACGCCTCATGCCCGTCGGCAGGCCGCCCAAGAAGACCGAGACCCTCGAAATCCGCCTGCCGCCCGAGACCAAGGCCGCGTTCATGGCGCGCTGCCAGGGCGCGCGGCGCACGGCCAGCGAGGCGCTGCGCGCGCTGGCCCTTCGCCGCGCGTGGCTGGATCTGCCGCCGCGCGCCTTGCTGCTGAGGCTGCTGCTGGCGCCGTGGCTATGCGCGCTGGCGCTGCAGGAACTGGTCTATCTCGTCAACGGGGCCGGCGTGAAGCTGGGGCTGCTGGCCTTCCCGCCGGGGACGCCGCGGG
>ERZ1034427.280-NODE-280-length-10575-cov-32.854183_pt1 | contig 10575 bp, 12 predicted proteins | sample MGYA00520607_ERZ1034427 | MGnify/ENA primary metagenome ERZ1034427 (study PRJEB33736, sample SAMEA104288489) | Azolla caroliniana | place: Brazil | collected 1987 | study: EMG produced TPA metagenomics assembly of the PRJEB19522 data set (Is there foul play in... | reverse complement strand
TAGTCTCACATCAGGTCATGTAAATTGATTTTTTACTGCTTGTGAGAAATCCGGGAATACTCCCTCGCCCTAGATCTATACATAGGTGCAGCAGAGTCAGCTTGTCTGAAAACTGATTTTGAGACGATGAAAGGTTTGTGTGACTATATTCTGACAGTTGTCACCCAGATCCAGGAGCAAGTTAAGATTTACGAACTCCTTATTTTTCACTATCATACTCAATCTCAGTTCCGCCAAGCCGTAACTTTGGCGGTGCAAACCTTAAACCATTTAGGTGATACATTTCGAGCTAGTCCTAATACTCAAGATCTTCTGGATGCACTTCAGACTACTACGGAGTTGATTCACCGGGTGGGCTTTGAAAATCTGGCCGAACTCCCGCCCATGGAAAATGCTGAGAAACTAGCAGCGATGAAAATTCTACGCTGCTCTTCCTATCCTGCCTATTTTGCTGTACCAGAAATGCTGGGGTTGTTGGTATGCCGACTGGTGGATGTCACATTGAAATATGGTCGTTCCTCTCTAACTCCCTTTGCCTTTGGGATGTTTAGTGTATTAATTAACGGGTGTGTAGGGGATATTGACACTGGTAAACAGTTTGGGGAATTGGCGATCGCTCTAGAACAGCAGCAGTCTGACCAGGAATACCGAGCAGTGACATATAATGCCATCTACGGCTTATTACGCCATTTTTATAAACCAGTGCGGGATGGCCTCAAACCTCTAATTTTAGGTTATCAAAGTTTTTCCCAAAATGGAGACGCTGAAAGTTGTGCTTACTGTCTCATCAATGCCTACTTTTGTACAATTCTATCGGGGAAGAATCTCAAATACATTCACAACGATTATGAGAAATATATTCAGGCGATAATTGGTTTGAAACAAGAACAACGGATTCACCAATTGCATATTTGGATGCAGGTGGTTCATAACCTGACTGAATCTCTAGAAAATCCTGCTCTCCTCAAAGTATTCTCCTTTGAGGAGAGCAGTCAAGTTGCCCCTGCCACAACCGAAACCACAGAACTTTGTTCCCAACTCCTAGAAGGTAATCCCAATCTACCCGTCAAACTAATTCAGCTCGTCAATCATCCCAAGAAATTGGGATGATTGACGAGCTGAAGACCGACTTACCTGTTATTGATCAGTATTTATATGAACAAAAACCAAAAAGTGTACTGTGCTTGCCAATTCTCAATCAAGGAAATTTAATTGGGATTTTGTATTTGAAAAATGCGTCAAATAGTAGGGGTTTTAGTGATCGCATTCCGCTCCTTAACTTCCTTTGTACCCAAGCGGTCATTGCTTTGGAAAATCCCCGACTCCACGCCCAAGAAAGGGAAAAATCCTACTATCTCGAAGAATCTCAACAAAAATTGCAATTAATTATTCAATAAACACCTATACCTATCATAGAGTGGAATACTGAGTTTGAATTTCAGGTTTGGAATCCAGCCGCCGAGAAAATGTTTGGCTATCCAGCAGCAGAAATTTTAGGTAAAGATTTCCGTTGCATTATTCCTGAAGAGTATCATGCCTATGTAGCTAATTTAACCAAGGTGATTTTAGCTGAAGGTGGAGGTTATCACTCCATTAATGAAAACTTGACTAAGGATGGACGGCGGATTATTTGCGAGTGGTTTAATGCCCCCATGTTGAAGTTAAATGGTGAAGTTTGCGGTGGAGTTTCGATGGTTTTAGATATTAGCGATCGCCAACGGGCAGAAGCAGCAATTCAGAAAACATCCCAGGAACTAGAAACAGCTTTACAAGAACTAAAACAAGCGCAACTACAAATACTGCAGAATGAAAAAATGGCATCCCTGGGTAACTTAGTTGCAGGGTTACAGGTGTTACCCATGAAGTCAATAACCCCATCGGTCTTCTCAACGGCAGTATCAAAAAAGCTAAAGAATACATCCACGATTTAATGGTACATATAGAACTTTATCAACAACACTATCCCCAAGCAGTTTCAGCGATTCAAGAGAACTGAGAAGATATAGATTTGGCATTTTTGACGGCAGATTTACCCAAACTACTCGGTGCGATGATACGCGCAAATAACCGCATCAAATCTATTAGTAAGAGTCTGCGTACCTTATCCCGTGCTGACACCGACTACAAAGTAACTGCTAATCTGGACGAAGGTCTGGATAGTACCCTGTTGATGTTAAAATACTGCCTCAAAGCTAACGAACACTGGTAATATTCCGCCCATTAAATGCTTCCCTGGACAATTAAATCAAGTGTTTATGAATATCTTGGCGAATACCATTGATATGTTTGATGAGATGGCACAAACTTCTACCTTTCCTAAACTCTAAGCTCATCCTCAACAAATTACAATTAGTACAGAGGTGATCGCTAACCAAGTTTATATCAAGATTAGAGATAACGGTAAAGGTATAAGTACAGAAGTCCAAGGAAAAATATTTGATCATTTATTCACTACTAAAGGAGTAGGTAAAGGTACAGGATTAGCACTAGTGATCCCACGTCAAATTGTGGAAGAAAGACACGGTGGCACAATTGAGGTGAATTCCAGACTGGAAAAGGGTACAGAATTGTTAATTTCCATTCCCATCAAGGCTTAATTTTTTAACTCCTTCCCCCTACACCCCACACCCTACCCCTTGTGAACAAGGAGCAAGTTTTACCATTGAGATTTGATAGGTAAGTTCCCATAAAAATGTAACAATAAGAATTGTTAACTTATTTTCAATCCTCACTATGAAAGCAACTTGGAACGGTGCTATTTTAGCCGAAAGCAACAAAACCGTAGTGGTAGAAGGAAATCATTACTTTCCTGCTGACACCATTAACAAACAATATTTTAGAGACAGTGATACTCACACCACTTGTTTTTGGAAAGGAGTTGCTAGTTACTACAACATAGAAGTAGATGGACAAGTCAACAAAGATGCAGCTTGGTACTATCCCAGCACCAAAGAGAAAGCCAAAAATATAGAAGGTTATATCGGCTTCTGGAAAGGCGTGAAAGTGGAAGCTTAGTACTATACTGTAAACGGCTGAAACTTGGACTTATGTCATACTGATAGCGCAGCGTGGCGTAAGCCATGGGTAACGTAGTGCAGCGTATCCCTTCGGGACACTGCGTGAACGTGGAGCCTACCGTAGGCTCTAGTATCTCGGAGATTCTTCACTATCTCTTTCAGAGACCCTCCGTGAATGTTTAGAATGACACTTTTAAATAAACCGTTTTTAGTATCAATACCCTCACCAGAAGAACAGACTCAAAAAGAAGAGGTAAAGCAGCATAAAAGTGCCTTTCATAGATGCTTCGAAATTTACACCACGTGCCACTCCAGTAGTGACACCACAAGTTCAGATGAAGCTGAACCAGACTTAATGGGGGGGGTATGTATAGGCAACAGCCAATCCCATCAAAGTTGCTGTCCAGCCCAAAGCTAACACAGATTTATCCCCAGGCCAAAATACAACCTTGGAGCCATTGGATGGAGAAAACCGAGGAAGTAGGGAATGAGACGGTTGAAATCGATCATCTGAGCGAATCAATCGGGAGATGATGGTGATCAGGATTCCAACTCAGCAAATGAGGGAACTGTTCAACGCGCTTGCTCAGAATGTGAAGCCGAACAAGAAGAGAAAAAAGACACAGGAATCATTCAGGCTCAAGAAGAACAAGCTGGTTCCCATAAAAACCTATTTAAGCCGTTACTGTTAAAGACACAAACTGATAACCTTCAAGCTAGGACTATTGAAGAGCAAAATTCAAAAGCTTCATTTTATATCCTACTACAATTCAGATGCAATTATGATTTACAATTACAGCAGTTGTAGTTCTAGACATAGTGTATGAGGACAACTCTTCCTAAAATTATTTTTTCAATATATGACCTACAGCTAAACGTAGTGAACTATAAGCTAATCAAACAAATAGAACTGCTGAATTAGAAACTGATAAAGCAACTAAAACTACTGAACTAGAAGTTAATAAGAGAACTCCACAAAAAAGATGATCCAATAGCTATGCTGATTTAGCGAAAATTTCCACAAACCATTTTTTGAGATTGGGTAGGCGATGAATCTGTGTTTCAATCAGATTCTGCCATAGCTGAGGTTGTAAGTTTAACTCCTGTGGAATAAACCTTTTCTACCAATGTAACAACCGGACTTTTACCCTAAAAGGCGAAATTCAGTACAGTCTCAACAGAGTCAAGTACACTGCCATTCCAATGCTGTTCTAACCAATCGAAACAATGTTCTATCGGGTTGTATTTACTTAGACCCCGACTTCTTAAAGAAGTCGGGAATTGGATCTTAACAGTAATCCCAACCTACACACTAAACTAAGGCAACCAAAAGTTAGGTAAATCAATTTAACCTACATCACGGATAGATTGATTCATGTTTCTGGCTATTTCTATATGGAGTTCATTTGTTTTCTATCTGCTTCTTTCCCATTTTGTAAATATGAAACTACTAAATTAGCTGCTCCTAAACCTATGCCATAGGCTTTATGATGTGACCATGAACCGTGACTATTAATAATCTAATCTCCACTCATAAACACATTTTTCCAACTCGTTTCTGCTGCCAATAACGATAACTAACGGGTGAAAATTGAGTTACTACATTTGCTAACCAAATTATACTACGATCTATTATTTTTGCTTGTTTAAACTCTGGGATACAGCTTGCTAAATAACCTTGAACTATTTTGACAATTTCTTGATCATTAAGATTAAGAAATTGATTAGCATGATAAAAATCAACGTCCACTACTGGTTCTATTTAATCTTTGAATTCATCATGTAAAGTATTTAAATCAAAAAATGTGCATACTGTTGTATCTTCAAAACGAAGGCAAGCATTAGAAGGACGAGGAATATCGACTTTTCTGTCAAACCATAGCCGAGTTGCTAAAACATCAATTGCACCTAGATATTTAAATTACGGAATTCTTCATAACTTTGTAAACTAGGAGTACTAGAGATAATTTTCTTCATACCTGTGATACCAACCGAAAAAATAATGGCATCAGCATCAAGTATTTAATCACCGCAAACTACAGTTTTAACTTGGAGATTATGATCAATAATCACATCTGTAACTCTGTGTTTAGATAAAACTTTTGTGCCTAGATTTCCTATCTGCTTCACCCAAGGACGGAAGATTTTTTCTCCCACCTTTCCCCGAGACCACAGTATATCAAAGTCAGGTTGATGAGAGAGAATGAAATAATATAACTTTCCTAAAGTAGCGGCGGCTGAATATTTTTCACTAGGGGCGAATAAGGCCACTAATAACATTGGTTCAAATGCTTCTTGATAAAGTCGTGTAGAAACACCAAAAGTTTTAAATAATTCACGGGCTATTATAGAATGATAACGTCGCCAAGCCTCATGAGAATTATCAAAATCAATTAAGCTATAAAGTAATGGTAAGGCGCTGAGTCTGTCAATAAGTGGTAAACGTTGAAATTGATTGTAAAAAAAGTCCCTAATGGTGTTGGCAATCTTGGTAAATCTTGAAAGATTGGTGATTCAACTTCTAAACCTGCGGGGGAATATTGAGCAGAACGAGTCCAAGTTGTAAAGGGATTAATTTCTAATTCATTGATTAGGCAAAAAAGATTTCTGTAAGGATACCAAAAGCCATGGATACCTGCTTCTACAGATTTTCCTCCGCCGGTTTGCCAACCTGCAACCAGTCCACCAGGATAGGAACTTGCTTCTAATAGTGTGATATCATAACCTTATTGGGCTAAATGGTAAGTAGCCCCTAAACCAGCCCAACCAGCACCAACAACAAAAACGGGTTGTTGTTGTGAGTTCTCTGACATTTTTGCCCCCATTATTTCCGACTTTCAACTAATTTATCTGAATTTGCGTTCTAAATTACCTTAAATAAGCTGTCACGCTGTTAATTTGCAGTCCAAAAAAATTCCTCCTCGAACCGCAAGGTATCGAGGGGGAAAATTGCAAAAAGGTCAGAGGAACTCTTAATATTTCATGCAAGTTTACCGGCGGTTGAAGCTATGAGGAATGCAGCATAGGTGAGTACATAACCAACTGTGAAGTGAACTAAACCCACTAACCAACCTTGGACGATGGACATAGCTACTGGTTTATCTTTCCAGTAAACTAAGTTTGCTAAGGGGGTGCGTTCGTGTGCCCACACCAGAGTTTCAATCAACTCTTGCCAATAGCCACGCCAGCTAATTAGGAACATGAAACCTGTTGCCCAAACTAGGTGTCCAAACAGGAACATCCAAGCCCAGACAGAGAGGTTACTTGTACCAAAGGGGTTATAACCATTGATTAATTGTGCTGAGTTAGCCCAGAGATAATCACGAAACCAACCCATTAAATATGTTGAGTTTTCATTGAACTGGGCAACGTTACCTTGCCAAATGCCTAAATGCTTCCAGTGCCAGTAGAATGTTACCCAACCCAGGAGGTTTAACATCCAGAAAAAGGCGAGGAAAAAGGTCTGTTGCCAAGAAGAAGTTTGACAACTACCACCTCTCCCAGGACCATCACAGGGGAAGTTGAAACCGAAGTCTTTCTTGTCGGGAAACAACTTGGTTCCACGGGCATCTAATGCACCTTTAACACATATTAGTGTAGTGGTGTGCAAACCGAGTGCGATCGCATGATGAACCAAAAAATCTCCAGGTCCAATGGTCAAAAACAGCGAGTTAGTACCAGAATTAATCGCATCTAACCAACCAGGAAGCCAAACATTAGCGTGGTTTGGCCAAGCTGTAAAGGCAATACTGTTGGGGTTAGATAACAAAGCATCCATGCCATACAGTAATTTACCGTGAGCAGCTTGGATAAATTGAGCAAATACCGGCTCAATCAAAATTTGCTTTTCTGGCGTGCCAAAGGCAACTAGAACGTCATTGTGAACATATAACCCTAGTGTATGGAATCCCAAAAACAAAGACACCCAACTTAGGTGAGAGATGATCGCTTCTTTGTGCTGAAGTACCCTATCCAGCACATTATCTTTATTTTGTTCTGGGTCATAGTCCCGCACCCAGAAAATCCCCGCATGGGCAAATGCGCCTATCATCAAGAAGCCAGCAATATACTGATGGTGAGTATATAACGCCGCTTGGGTGGTGTAGTCCTTCGCCATAAAAGCATAAGGCGGCAGCGAGTACATATGCTGTGCTACTAAAGAAGTCACAGTTCCCAAAGCTGCTAGATGAATACTCAACTGGAAGTGGAGAGAATTGTTATAGGTGTCGTACAGTCCTTGGTGGGGTAGGTTAAACTGACCTTCCGTGTGGATACCAAAGAAACTTCTGGCATTGAGCATTTCTTTAATGCTATGACCAATCCCGAAGTTAGTGCGGTACATATGACCGGCGATTATAAAAATAACAGCGATCGCTAAATGGTGATGAGCTATATCCGTCAGCCATAGGGAGTCTGTTTCTGGATGGAAGCCACCCAAAAAAGTCAAAATTGCCGTCCCAGAACCCTGGGAAGTACCAAAAATATGCCCTGCTGTATCTGGATTTTGGGCATAGACACCCCAGTTACCCGTCCAGAAAGGAGTCAACCCAGCCGGGTGAGGTAAGGTAGTCAGAAAGTTATCCCAACCAACATGAATACCACGAGATGCGGGAATAGCAACGTGAATCAAGTGGCCAGTCCAAGCCAAAGCACTGAGACCAAACAACCCAGCTAAATGGTGATTCAGGCGAGGTTCAGCACTTTTAAACCAAGTCAAACTAGGACGAAACTTAGGTTGCAGATGTAACCAACCAGCAAACAAAAACAGTGCTGCTAACAACAAGAACCCCAGAGAACCAATATACAATTCTTGGTTTGTTCGCATCCCAATAGTGTACCACCAATGGTAGACACCAGAATAAGCAATGTTAACGGGGGAGTTTGCACCACTTTGACTAAAAGCTTCTATGGCAGGTTTACCGAAATGAGGGTCCCAAATCGCATGGGCAATAGGGCGAATATGCAGCGGATCTCTAATCCACTGTTCAAAATTACCCTGCCAAGCAACGTGAAATAAAAGACTAGAAGACCAGAGAAAAATGATTGCCACATGACCAAAATGGGTGGCAAAAATCTTTTGGTAAAGATTCTCTTCAGTTATGTCATCATGGACTTCAAAATCATTAGCTTGAGCGCTCGCATACCAGATCCGCCGCGTCGTTGGATCTTGTGCCAGATCCTGGCTAAACTTTGGATATCTTTTTGCCATGTATTGTCATCACATCCTTTACGCTTTCTGTTTATAGGAGTAATTAAGAAATTAACTACTCATACTTCCATCACACCTTGGGAGGAAATTAAAACAATTGGTGACTGGTGATTGGTGATTGGTGATTTTCTCCTCTGCTTCCCAATGCCCTATTACCTATTCCCTGCTATATTTCATTTACCTGTAATCTTCTTTAAATCCCTATGGGTTAATAATTCCGTAATAAATCGCAGCTATAAATAAGATTATCAAGCTCATGAGGATAAAACCATTGCGTACTAGGGGAAATGGCAGTTTTTTATCAGTGATAAGAGTATTTCCTTTTTTCTAAACCATAGCCTCATTTTTTATCGATTCATACTGCCATAGTTCCAACCTTTAGTAATTACCACATCTTTCTGAAGAAAGACTTAACTTCAAATTATTACCTTGAAAAGATCCACCACAGACAAATATGAATTCTGTCAACTGATAGAAGGTAAAACTAACAGCAGCTATTACCGTGTAGAAGAAGATTAGTAGTTTTCTTAGTAAAAATTAGGTTATTCATGTTTAAATTTCTTCAACACATTGGTGATTATGTCCAAAATAGCGTGCAAGCCAGTCAATACATTGGACAAGGGCTATCGGTGACTTTTGACCACATGAACCGTCGTCCCATAACTGTTCAATATCCTTACGAAAAACTCATTCCTTCAGAACGCTTCCGAGGCAGAATTCATTTTGAATTTGATAAATGTATTTCTTGTGAAGTATGTGTTCGGGTTTGTCCCATCAACCTGCCGGTAGTAGATTGGGAATTTGACCAAGAAACTAAGAAGAAAAAACTCAATCATTACAGCATTGATTTTGGTGTTTGTATTTTCTGCGGTAACTGTGTGGAATTCTGCCCAACTAACTGCATTTCATTTACTGAAGAATATGACCTTTGTACTTATGACCGCCACGAGTTGAATCTTGATAATGTGGCAATGGGAAGATTACCTTATAAAGTCACCAATGACCCAATGGTGACACCTTTAAGAGAATTAGTTTACTTGCCTAAAGGCAGTTTAGATCCTCATGGAATTCCTGTTGATGCTCATCGTCCAGGTTTATTTCCTGTGGAGATTTTAGAGCAAGCTGGAGAAGATAGTAAAGATGTTAATCATGAGAGCATCCCAAATGTGTAGGTTTATTGTCATGTTGTAGCTTGCTTACCGCAGGGTATGAAGCGCAGCGCAATGAAGCATGTCATCGCGTCTTTGAGAATAGTTTCGTTATTATTAATAATCCGACGGTCTAATCTAGTTCGTAAATCTGCATCAGCATTATCTACATCGTTACTATCAATTAGTTGTAAAAATAAACGTTCCGTATCAATACGAGAAGTTACACTTTTGTTAGCACGATATTCTTTACCACCAGCAACCCGCACACCAACTGACTGGCCATTATCAACTAAAACTTTTCCTACCTTTTAGTCAGTGAGAATCACACCACCTGCACTTTTTACTAACTTCACCAAAGCATCAATTAGCGCACCACTCCCACCTTTTGCTCTAGCCATACCAGGATGATGACGTAATACCATCATCATTGCCCCAAAGGACATAGCTTTTTCTTATGCTGGTGAAGTTAATTCTGCGGAAAGTTTTGCTAAAGCTGCTTTGAGAAATTCTGAATCAAAATATTTGTCGATATTATCTATAGGACTGCTAAGAAAGGTACGAATTAGGTCTAAGGTAGTCTTTGTACCACCCACAACGCAAAACAAACATATCTTGTAAATTTTGGAGATTGTAATTACCAGCAATGTCTACATTGATTTAGGAGGAGCATTAAAAAAGAGTATGGCAGATGTGATAAACCGTTCCCAGAAGTCAACATATTCAGGATATTTTTGGGATAATGCTGACTGTAATGGGCAATTTCCGCACAAGTTTTTTCTACAGATTTATGAGCTAAGAAATATTTACCATCAGGATGATAATAAAAGACTACTGGATCACAAACCAGATATTCTAAACCATATTTTTGCAGTTCTAATTCTTGAATAACTGAACCCAGAAAAATAAATAAGTGATTTACTGCACAAGGATTGAATTTAAAACTAGGTGCTTCTTGGGGTATCAGTTATTCTGTTGTGCAACCACCACCGGGAATGGATCTCCCTTCCAATAGCAAAACACTGTACCCTGCTTGGAATAAATAACCAGCACAAACTAAGCCATTATGTCCAGCACTGCACTGATAATGACAACATCATACGCTTCCATAACTGCAATTTTAGGAATATACTTTATTGCCCGATGTGTAAGGATTGAGGTGGTGGGGTATTGACAAGTGTGATAGGTGAGGCAGAATATA
>ERZ1034427.279-NODE-279-length-10608-cov-2.482612_pt1 | contig 10608 bp, 9 predicted proteins | sample MGYA00520607_ERZ1034427 | MGnify/ENA primary metagenome ERZ1034427 (study PRJEB33736, sample SAMEA104288489) | Azolla caroliniana | place: Brazil | collected 1987 | study: EMG produced TPA metagenomics assembly of the PRJEB19522 data set (Is there foul play in the... | reverse complement strand
GCAGCGGCAGCAGAAGAAGCAGAAGAAGCAGAAGAAGAAGAAGAAGATGATGATGAAGAAGATGAAGAAAAGACAGACAGACAGACAGACAGACTTATATCTCACAGACATAAGTCTTCTCATCAGCACCATCGCCACCACCATCAACACACAGCAGCAGAAGGAAGTGAAGACAGGGAGGAAGCTAACTAGCTAGCTCGCTAGCTGGCCAGAAACCCTAAAGGAAGGAAGGAAGAGCTCTGTGCATTTGGGAAGGGAATGTGAGCTGCTGCATTTCTTCTGTCGTGTCATCGCGGATACACGAAGAAGATTGCATTTCTTGTGTGTGCGCGTGGAGAAGGAGGAAGAAGACCGGGACATAAAAAAGAAAGAGAAGGAGAAATGGATGAAGGTGAGGCTGAAGAATAGGCAGGAACAAGTACAGATGAAGAAATAGAAGCAACCGAGAGCAATAGAGAAGACAAAGAAGAGGAGGAAGAAGAAGAAGAAGAAGAAGAAGAAGAAGAAGAGGAGGAGGAAGAAGAAGAAGAAGAAGAAGAAGAAGAGGAGGAGGAGGAAGAAGAAGAAGAAGAAGAAGAAGAAGAAGAAGAGAAAAAAGGAGGAGGAGAAAAGAGGAAGAAAAGTAGAAGCAGAAGACGAAGAAGAAGCAATGCCAAATAGATCGCATTTTGCTTCTGTCATTTGCCTCCTTTAACGGCAACCTAAGGCTACTAAGCGTCACGACACCTATCAAGATCTGGATTTTATTCATCTGTAAACCCTAACTCTCCCTCCCATCTGCATTCCTTCATCGTCATTACAGGATGGCTCCGTGGCAGAAAAATTGAGAAGAAAACGATCACAAAAAACGGAAGAAGGAAAAGTAGGCGATAAAGAAGAAAAAGAAGAAGGCTGGCTGCTTCAAAAATCTCGTCATTTCCCTGTTTAAGAGATCACTCTCCTTCAGGATCGCCACACCCTTTGTTCAAGATCCACCATTTCCTTCCTCTGAAAACCACAATTTCTTCTTCATACATTCCTCACCAATTCTCATTCCTTCTGTATGATTCTTCATAAACTTATAATCCCATCAAGTTTCTTCGTCCACCTTTGACATGTCATCAATCAAACCACGAAACAAAATCTAAACAGTCCTCCCATCCATTGCTCTAGTTTTCTCCATCATATCTAATCTGAAGTACGAGTTTATGATACAATGTCTTCATCTTCTGCAACATCATCAAAGCAGAGAACATCATCACCTTTCCGCTTCCATAAGTCTGCCTCAATCAATGGAAAGCTTCCTGGACACTCTCCTTCCTCTTCGAGCATAACTAATTTTGCTATTGCTAATTCTAATCCCATGAAACCTTCTGGAATTAGTCCATTATCAGGAACTCCTACAGGACGTGTAAGATTGCCTCCTCCAACTCCTCAAATATTGCTCTTACCAAGCTCTCATTCTTCACTTGGATCTGGGAGCTCGTCTGCAGAAACCGCCGATCGATTGGATTTAGTCCCTGCCCGAGCTAAAGAGAATGTAACTGTCACTGTTCGCTTCCGTCCTCTCAGGTCTCAATCTCGAGTGAAATTTTAGTATTATTTGCATCATGTTTTATGCATAGCGCGATTGTGGTTCAATAATTAAAGATAACTTAATGGGCTTGATTGTAATTTTGAAGATTTTTGACATTAGGCTTTTCACATTGTCTAGTTCTGACGTGGATATTACAACTCAATGTGGAGTGTTTTTGCTATTTGTGTTGTGGATGTTTTCAGATGTTTGAACTACTCAAAGAGTTTTATTGCTTCTTTTGCTTTTTGTTGTGGATGATGTTTTTGTTTTTGCTTTCTATTTATTTCTTCAATTGTGTTCTGGAACTAGTCCATAATCAAAGGTTTTGATATGCTCTTTTGTAGTGCCTAGTTTCCTGTATGGAGAATGTCTGCTCTCAAGCTGCGTTGTTTATTTGTGGATAATTTTTAAGTCATTTGATCTTCTTGAGAGTTTTGTAGTTTTGTTGTATTGCCTTATGTTGTGGATGGTTCAAGTTGTTTTGTGCTATTTTATTGTTTAATGTTGTGGACATCCTACGATATTTGGCCTATTTGGACATTTCTCCCATCTGTTGTGGATGTTTTAGGATTTTTTGGCCTTACAAACGATTTTGTTTTGAACCAGCTCAAGAGAAATTCAGAAAGGAGATGAAATTGCCTGGTATGCAGATGGTGATGTGACTGTTCGGAGTGAATTTAATGCTGCCACTGGTTATGGGTTCGGTATGTTTCATCTTAATTCCCTAGTTTGATGAAACACTTATCATAGCTGGAAATTGCAGCAAATCCATTTGAGAGAGAGAGATAGAGGGAGCTCTTTTTTGTTTAAGTCTTCTGGAATGATGAAACACCTTATAGCTGGAAATTGCAGTGATCCATTTGAGAGTTTGTAGGGTAACTTTACGTACATCAAGGACTGTGAGGCAAATATTGATGTATTTAAAGATTCAATGAATGAACTCAGTGAAGATGAAGCTATAGAAATCATCTATTCATAAGTTCAAAAGAAATTATTTTGTAACATTAAATTTCAAAGACAGTACAGATTGTTCCTTTAAACTAGAGGAAGTATGACAGGTCACAACACCCCAATATCTGATGGTAATACATTGAAGGTTTGTGATGCCTCGTGTGGTCATGGGGGAAAAAGATGTCTTCTTATTGATCAATGTTGGAGACGACAAAAGCCTGCTTTATGTAGAGCTGAGTCAAGGAACAAAATACCTCACCTCAATTTAGTTTTATCGTTTCAAAAACAATAAGCCACACGTTCAGGCTTAAATGCATTTGTTTTAAGGTAACGTGGATATCCTATGGAGAACAGACTATTGTATTTTGCATCGCTGTTATCTGAAGTGCGGGCACCTAGCTCTGAGCATGAAGTATTTACAACTCAATTTTGAACTGCAGATAGAGTGTTTGGACCTGCAACAACAACAAGACATGTATATGATGTGGCTGCTCGGCATGTAGTTGAAGGTGCAATGCACGGTATTAATGGTGAGAACATGCATTTCATTTCATCCTCTCTGCTGTTTAATTTTCAAAATGGGTCGATAGGTTGGCAATTTCTTTGCTGGAACTTACATTTTAACATTAAAATGTGTTTGATGTGCCTTTTAAACAGGCACAGTATTTGCATATGGAGTCACTAGCAGTGGCAAAACTCATACAATGCATGTAAGTTCGAAAACTTATAATGGTGTGCGATAATAGATTGAACTATTTACTATCTGTATTGGCTTTTTGAAGCATTATAATAGTGATAGTGATTCTATGCTACGACCAACTCATGACCTGTCATGCTTCTTTTACAGGGCGACCAAAAGTCTCCCGGAATAATTCCTTTGGCTGTGAAGGATGTCTTTAGTACAATACAAGAGGTTATTCATTTTATTCTTTTCTTTTTGGATGTGGTCTCCTGTTTTTTTCCCTATCTTTGTATCGACCTAGATAGAGGCATAGTGGAAGTACCTCATTTTGGACTCTTGTTATGCCACTGTTATTGTAAGCTCTAGAAAGATTTCCCGTGAACGTAGTGCAACCATCTCCTTTGTAACGTTAAGACTTTTGGTATGATTTAAGAGATATTCGAGAATCTGATTTCATAACACGTATTATGTTTTTTGATTCTGCAGACTCCAGGGAGGGAATTTCTTCTTCGAGTATCCTATCTCGAAATATATAATGAGGTTCATGCTTGTCACTTTTGAACCTATTGCATATGCAATGTTAAACTTGCTAGCACATGGAGGAATATTTATCGGATGTTAATCATTATCATTTATCTACATCCTTGGTAGAGCTTAGTAAAAGAGAAGCATTTTTCAGGCTTTCTGTTGGCATATTTAATGAAGATAATTCTGACATTTATACCCTTCTTCAGGTTATAAATGACTTGCTGGATCCCGCAGGGCAGAATTTGAGGGTTCGCGAGGATGCCCAGGTGAGCTGCTTTCTATAAGAGACTAGTAATTGAGGTTCGTGTTTGCATTATGCTTAACAGCTTCACACATTTTATCTGGTGTTTACTAATGTAGCATTCACATATTAGCTTTTTATGTTAGATTACATTACTGGTGGAGAACATTCATGGAAGGTGAAAACTCAAATAAATGATTACAATGAAATGATTAATAGTTCATTGTATCTGTCTTCAGACCAGAAACTCTCAAAGAAGAGGGCATAAGCATGCTTTCAGTAAAATGCACTATGAAATAGCTTTTCACCTTTAATTGAAAATCTAAACATATATGGGCTGAAAAGTAATATTAACCTGTTGCTTTTCTGATATGGATGATAAGTGTGAGTGTAAACGCATCTGTGTACTGGTGTTCCTATGAGATCTGACTGCGAGGAACTTATCCAGAGTTACTTGTCACGTCTGCTTATGGCAGTTCTGACTTTTAGTTTCTAGACAAGGATTTTTTTGTGCTTTTACATATATTGGCATCAAAATTAACTATCATATCCATTCCGACAATCCCCTACAATTATCCAGTATGAATGACCTGTAATCTTCAATGTGCATAGATGTTAAGATCTTGTTACTAGTAATAATCATGTGGTAATCCCCTGTCATACTATATGCTAATCTTATCTTACTCTTTCTAATATTCTTCGATACCCTGATGTACATAACAAGCCCTTCATTTTCATCCATGATCTTAGTATCCTCCAATACTAAGGCAGATAGTTTGTCAATTTTAGTTGAAGTTATTTATTGCTTAATAAACATCCTTATAGCATAATTTTCCTTTCTACAGGGAACCTATGTCGAAGGAATAAAGGAAGAAGTTGTTCTTTCTCCAGCTCATTGTCTATCTTTGATTGCCACAGGAGAAGGTGATAATAATGTGATTTATTCTTTAGAAACGGATTACAGCAGTTGGGAAATAATATAAGATTGTTGAAACAATGGTTTGCCATGAGATCTTCTAAATACTCATGTATTGACATCTTGTGTGTGATCTCAGACCATTAAGATACTATACTCTCTATAGTTCTCTTCTCATGTGTTATGACATGGAGGATAAATTAAAAGGTCAGAAAAGCTACCTCGTTGGTGAAACAATACAAAATAGATTCCAATGTCATAGATTATAGGAATAAAATAATGGGAAGGTTCAGTTGATATGAGATCCTTGGTGTCTCAGTAGCTTTCCCATCAGATGAGGATAAATTTTATGATACTTGAGGCTTTTGAATCAAATGTGGGATAACAAACGTTATCGATTTTCCAACTCCATTCACAAATCGGAAAGGAGAGAAGACTGCTGGGAATTTGACACATTTGATCCATAAACCTGAGAAACACACATCAGCAAATTATTACTCAGCATGCAACCCTTCATGAATAGGAAAGGAGGAAAGACTGTTCGGAATTTGACACATTTTTCATAAACCTGAAAAACACACTTCAGCAAATTAGTACTCTACATGCAACCAACTGCTGATAACTCCAATCTTTCCAATTGCTACAAATTCAGTGCTACTTTAAGAGCAAAAGTGACAATGTTGGTCTTGGAAAGATGTACTGTAAAATAAGAAAACCCAGCTATCCTTATCTTTGCCTAACTTAGGGTGCTCCCAATTTTAGCAAATGTGAAACCAGCCTATCCAACTCCTAGACAGTGGTACCACATTGTTTTAACTAAAATTTCACCTCTAGAGAAATAATATATAAACAAAGGAATATCTCCTTAAGATGGTCAGTCAAACATGATTTTAAGTTCAGGAAGGGATACCCTTTTGGCCCCAAAGACCAGCACCTCTGTTGATCTTTCTTTGTCAATGATTACTAGAAGAGGATACAAAAACTATAGCCCAACCAGAAACTCGAATCAACAGTTTAAGCCTAATTCAGCAATTAAAACCAGCACATAGAGCTCCCAATTTTTCTCCAGTGAGCATAGTAGAAAAGGAGGAAAACAGATCTGAGACCTGAAAATTTTAGCACTCTATAATGTTTATGCTTTAGCTCTAAAGCTGAACTTTGAGTTGTATATAAAAAGATGCTTGAAATTTGTCACTTTGGCTCCTCTGGTTCAGGGACCATTGATCCCCGTGGGCATGTAGTGTTGTCTTCCCAATCTCAAGAGGGGGAAGCTAGTTAAATATAATCAAGTTAAATAATGTGATGAATAAAAATAACATTTCTTGGTGTAAAATACCTCTAAAAAAACCATAGAAATTACCACATGATCAGAAAATGAAACTATTTTCATTTCACCCTTTAATTCTTGCCTTCTTTTCATCTCTGCTAGAGCACCGGCATGTTGGATCAAACAATTTCAACTTGTTGAGCAGCCGAAGTCATACAATATTCACTTTGGTAAGAGACTATAATTAGTAAAGCCTTTTGAGTTCCCTTTCTTTGTGGGCAGATTGAAATAAGTCTGTTTTTTGTCTTTCATTTTATGACAGACTGTTGAGAGTAGTCCCAGGGGAGATAATTTTAGTGATGAAGAAGTGACACTTTCCCAGCTGGTAATAGTTTGTGTTTTAAATACAAAATAAGATAAGGGAGGTTAATTTATGCCTTTACTATTCATCGCCTGAGGCAACGATGTTTTGTTGTTTTTTGGTTCTAGAATCTTATTGATCTGGCCGGCTCCGAGAGCTCCAAGACAGAAACTACAGGTCTCCGACGGAAAGAAGGCGCTTATATCAACAAGAGTTTATTAACACTGGGAACTGTATGTCTGTCTATTTTTGTAGACCACGACTCTTATAGTATGGTAATAAGATTGTTCTATAAGAATATAAATTTATTGATGAATAGTTGCATTTGTGCAGGTCATATCAAAGCTAACAGATGGGAAAGCAACCCATGTGCCATATAGGGATTCAAAACTAACAAGATTATTGCAGTCTTCTTTAAGTGGACATGGCCGAGTATCGGTAGAATCTTAATCTTATCTTTGTATGAATATCTAAATATTGAAATAGGACATTGTATCATCCTGAATCCGTGAATCTGTTTTGTTAGCTCATATGTACAGTTACTCCATCTTCTTCCAATAGTGAGGAGACTCACAATACTTTGAAGTTTGCTCATAGAGCTAAGCATGTAGAGATTCATGCTTCTCAAAATAAGGTATCTCTTTCACTCACAATTCTTAATAAATGTGTCTAGTATCCTTTTTTCTTCTCTTTGCTGTAATGTAGTTCTATACTTTAGGTGCACCATTATAGTATGAAGTTGATTTATATTTGTAATCTTGAATGGAATTGCAACCTTGCATATCAATGTATTTTTAAGATTACTCAGAGATCATAAGATGCTCAAACTTTTTTGGTGTTTCTATAAAGTTATCCAACGCCTGTTCTGACTTTTCTCTGTTCACAGATCATGGATGAAAAATCATTGATAAAGAAATATCAAAAGGAAATTCAAAGCTTGAAGCATGAGCTAGAACAAGTCAAGAGAGGAATGGTAGAGAACCCGCATCATATGGGTAATCAGGACCATCTTGCATCTCTTAAGCAACAGGTTGGTGTAAGATATTTTATAAGCTAAAACTTTCGAGTGTCTTATTCGAGATCCCACTTATGTATGCCTTGATTGACTTGCGGAGGACTGATGTAGCTAAAGAAATTCACGATTGTTGTGGTTGTGGTTGTATTGCTGTCCTTGATTGATTGACTGCGTGCTTGCTTGCTTGCTTGATTGCAGGAATTTTTGTTTGTCATTCTGATAGAATTCCTTGTTATCTCTTGTGTGACCATGGATTTCTGTATATATCTTTCTGGTAATATTATTATAGAAATGTGCCTCCATGATTTTGAGTGTTTTAATAAATATTAATTAATTAATTTATTGTGTTCTAATATGACTTTTTTGGGCATGAATTTCATAGCTTGAAGCAGGGCAAGTTAAACTTCAGTCCAGATTAGAAGAAGAAGAACAAGCAAAAGCGGCACTACTGGGGAGAATCCAGAGGCTTACAAAGCTTATACTTGTTTCTACTAAAACAACTACTTCACAAAGCCTTCCTGAGAGGCAAGGGAATCGACGTAGGCACTCTTTTGGTGAAGAAGAGGTAAATCTAATCAGATATGATGATGGGCTTTATAACTTGCAACTGCACAACACATGCATGTATATTTCTGATTATTTACCCTCAGAAATCACATGTGGTGGATGTGAAACTAAGTCTCAAATATGGGCTTGAATGTATTCCTATGGGTTCATCGGCTATGCCTGTAGTTTTCATTTGGTAAACACACATTGATTATAGTAAATGCACTTGACGTTCTCATTTTAAACATGAGAAATAGAGTGAATTTAAGTATCTAATGGATTTTCAATTGTAATTTTGCAGTTAGCTTATTTGCCAGATAGAAAGCGGGAATTTATTTTAGATGAAGAAGATGGCCACGATTCAGAAATGTCAGATGGCCGGAGTGACAATATTATTACAGATGATTCGTTCAAAGGAGAGAAGAAAATGAAGAGGCGAAGTATGCTTGCTTGGTTCAAGATGAAGGTAACCTGAATCAACATAAAACTTTTCTAATATATGTCCCAGCAGTTATTTTTGCAGTATTTTTGAAGTATAAATTTCTAAATGTTTCAGCAATGTGAGACATTCTCAGCATTTTCTTTCAGTGAATGTGTTTTGATATTTTGTTTCTTGCTTTGGATGTGGTTGAAACAGAAGAATGAGTACAGCAACTCTGCAGCAAGTTCGGATTTGGATAATTCCTCTAATGCATCACCTTCACTGAATGCTATACAAGTGGAATCTGGTATTGATTTAAAAAATCATCGTAATTCAGTGAGTCATAGGGTGGATGAGGTTGGTCCTCTCCACCCCTTCTTTGGATCTACACAGGCGGGGGAATTATTTAGTGCCACGGTCCGAGGTCGGAGACCACCTCCTGTAAGTTAGCATAATTATTTATTTTGATTCTACCATGTACAGAAGGTATGCCAATCTATGTCATTATAACTGCAATGGTAGAAACCTACATGATGTTTTATGTTTGGTGCTCATATACCATGCAAGGCTTGTATCTATGAAAGACAGGTCTTTTCCAAACGAATAGTTAATTATTTACTAATATCTGAGATCTAGTCATTGATGAGGTAATAGATGTATACCCACTACAAGTGCAACCACTTCAGGTGTTTATCTACATACGTTGGCTCCATTATGAGAGAAGAGGCAGCAGCCATCATACTATTCTCACTATGAAGGGAGTGATGGAATAGTAGCCAGTGGGCAAAGGCTGCTGAAGCAATAAGAGGAAGCAGAGGTGGCGCTTTGTTTTTTGAAACAATTTGGTTCTGTCCCACTTCAAGTTTTTATGGATAGATACATATACTTCACATAGACTTAGTTGATCCTTTCTCCGCTCTCAAGGCACATTCCTTTCTCCGCTCATTTTCCAGCATTGAGCAAACGTTCTGTTGGAAGACTCTTCGTGAGAAAATCTGCGGGATTATCATCTGTATGTGATTTGACAAGCTCTATGCTCTTGCTGTCTGTCTTCCTTTAACCATGATGGTTCACCACAGTCTATCACCATGACAGAATCAACAACATTATTTGCCCTGGGAACAAATCTGCCAGACTATCCAGTAGCCCTAGACGATCTCCTAACTCAATTATCATTGTTTGCTGGCTTTTGACCTACAAATTATCATTTTCATCTGGCTGTCCTACATTTCAGCCTACAGAGTAGCATTAACAGTTTTCTGTTCTTGCACAGTTGGTGGCTCATCATTATAGGCAATGGATGTCTGATAATTTCCAGCATCATTTTCCGCATTTGTAGGAACATCAGATATTTGCTGCTGTCCGAGAAGAAATACATTTTGCTGTCCGAGACAGTATTTCTTCTTGGAATACAATCCTTCTTAGGCTACTGTCTATTTGCTACCAAATATAAAATAGGGGAGGTGACAGAATCATGGCAACATATGGTGCGGGGATGGCTTCAAGATTCCTGTGAAATCTGCACCTTCGCAGCATTATCCAATAAAAGTGCATGATCAAACCTTGTTATTTCTAACCGAGCTTTGTCCATGCCTTTGTCATTTCTAACCTGACTGTCTTTGTTTTTCTCGTTTCTAACCTGACTTTGCTGTTATTTTTGCCATTTCTAACTTGACTCAATGTTTATAACCCGATCGATACACTTTCTAACCTGGCCCATTTATTCTAAACCGGTCCATTTATTCTAACTCGGTCGGTATATTTTCTAACTCAGCCCATATATTTTTTAGCCCGATTGCTTGCATCTAACTTGATCAATGTGTTTCCTAACCTGGCTTTCTGCATATAACCTGGCCGATATATTTTCTAACCAGGGTTCGTGCATCTAAGCCGACCCAATTTTCTAACTCGACCAAATTAATCGGGTTATCTACATTAAACCCCCCAAAAATATTTAATAATTAACTGCAAAGCATAATCAATCTTGGAACATTTGCAAATTGCCATCATGTTCAAATTTTTTACAATTGGTCCATGAAAAAGGAAGATTGGATATTTGAATCAAACTTTAAAATTGAAGAAATTTCATCAGAATTAGACTTGCCTATGAGATTTGACAATGATA
>ERZ1034427.278-NODE-278-length-10633-cov-32.558896_pt1 | contig 10633 bp, 16 predicted proteins | sample MGYA00520607_ERZ1034427 | MGnify/ENA primary metagenome ERZ1034427 (study PRJEB33736, sample SAMEA104288489) | Azolla caroliniana | place: Brazil | collected 1987 | study: EMG produced TPA metagenomics assembly of the PRJEB19522 data set (Is there foul play in... | reverse complement strand
GTAATCGGTGGTAGGTCACCCCTAGGGCATTCTCTGCCATTTGAAATAGGTTTTTCCTCTCACTTTCACCCAATCATCCCCCTAAATAAGGTCTAAACTCTCTTCTTTCCCCTTTATGAGTAAATACATGATCAAATGACACCATCTTTTAAACCATGGTGCCATTGCTGCGGTAGTGGTTTCTGTCATCAGGTTCTCTTAACGTGAAAGCTACACCAAAGTTGGATTATACTCCTTTTTACTCTTAATTTTTGTTTAATTCCCGCTAACTATCTGTATTTATCCCCTCTGAACGAAGAAGTCTCCGCGAAGCTGGAACTAATGAGATACACCCTCACTGAAAATGGGGTACAGGCTATACGTCTACGTGGTACAGATTGGTTTAGTTGGGCAACTGCGGGCGCTTCTCATACTGTCTTAGTAACTGCGGAAACTGGCGTAGCAGAAGTATTAGTAACTGCCCAAGTAACCGATGAAATTGAAGCGCAACGCCTTAAAGATGAAGAATTACCACCAAATTTTCAATTACACATCTACACATCAGTCCTTGGGCTGAGGGTATCGAGCGTGAGACTTTTGTCCCTGACGTTACAGATGGAGGAAAAGTTCTCCGTGATATATAGACCTATTTTGAAGGTGCAAGCATTACCAGCATCTTTACAAAACCGAAAGCAGATACTGATCCCAAGCAAGTTAGAGCGATATCGCCAAATAGGGCAAAAAGCCAGCCAAGCGATGACAGAGGTACTCACAGCAGCCGAGCCAACTTGGATAGAATACCGCAGGTGCAGGTGCAGAAGCATTATGGGCAAGGGGACTGCATCCAGTAGTGACACTGGTAGCTGGGCAGAGATGTTTGCCACTATACCTTCATGCCACACCCACAGGGGAACAAATTGGAAGACAAGCAATGCTGGTATTTTGCCCTAGAGGTTATGGTTTATATACTAATCTCACGAGATTTGTGAGTTTTGGCAACCTTTCCAATGAAAATGCCAAATTGCATAGCTATGTCCGGGAAATTGAAGTTTTGAAAACCGCAGGCTACACAATACCATCTCTGGTACTGTATGTAAACTCCTCCGTGCCTATGGGTTCGCGTTGATCTAGCAGTGCGGCTTTGGAAGTAGCAACCCTCAGAGGAATACATCAACTTCTTGACCTCCCTCTTGAGGACGTAGAAATTGCCCAACTCGCCCAACAAGCAGAAATTCACTATGCTGGTGTGCAATGCGGCATTATGGATCAAATGGCTGCTAGTCTAGCTGATGCCAAACATCTTTTGTTTCTAGATACTCGTAGGCTAGAACGCCAGCTTGTGCCTTTTCCCCCTGGAGCAGAGATTGTAGTTATAGATAGCGGTATGCCGCGTACTCTTGCCAGTAGTGGTTATAACCAACGTCGGGCTGAGTGTGAGGAAGCAGCCCATTTGTTAGGAGTGCCAGCCCTAAGAGATACTACCGATGCTAAAACAGGAGTGACAGCCCTAAAAGATATTACTGAGACTAAAGCAGCGGAAATATTACCCAAACCTTTCCGCGATCACGCCCCTCATGTGCTTACAGAAAATTACCGCGTTTTAGAAGCTTTACAGGGAATTACACCTGAGCGGTTTGGAGAGTTTATGAACGCATCCCATGCTAGTTTACGGGATGATTATGAAGTTTCTGTACCTGCCCTAGATATTTTGGTAGAAATCTTGCAGCCCACCCCAGGAGTATTTGGTGCTAGGCTTACAGGTGCTGGTTTTGGTGGGGCTTGGGTTGCTTTAGTTACATCACGTCAAGGAAGAGAGATTGCCACAAAAGTAGTTGAAGAATACAAATATACAGGTTACAAAGGCAAAATTGTAGTACTTACAATCAATTTATGACTTATACAAGATTAACGTATTTCCGTCATTACGACGGTCGGGAAGCAATCTCCTTCCCCGGATTTTTGGTACCCTGTGGCTAACTGTGAAAGAACGCCTAACTTTCCAAGGCATTATTATTAATGCTACAGTCATTCCCTTAGTTGTAGAATACAAAACCCGGCTATTGGCTCAAATAGGTATTTTTGTGGGTCTGGATTTACTCCGGGATTGGCTGCAACGCTGTCGTCGTTTATTTTCCCAAGAAGCGCGATCGCTAAATCTGCCTCAACCTAAAGGAGTGCTACTAGCACGTCTACCCGGGACAGGTAAATCAATAAAATAGTAGCGAAAAACATTGCAACCATCCTCAATCTTCCATTGTTGCAACTGGACATTGCCTCAATGCTTGGTAGCTTGGTAGGAGAATCTGAAAGTAATGTCCGCCGCGCACTCAGTACAGCCGAAGCGATCACACCCTGTGTTTTGTGGATCGATGAAGTAGAGAAAGCACTTTCAGCTAATGGTGATACTTCTGGAGTTTCACAAAGGATTCTGGGGAATATCCTCACTTTCATGTCTGAGTGTACGACAGGGGTGTTTGTGGTAGTAAGCTGTAATGACCCAACTGCTTTACCAATTGAGTTCAAGCAGAAAGGGCGGTTTGATGAAAATTTCTTTGTTGACCTACCTACAGAACCAGAACGTTCTCAAATTCTCAAGATTCATCTGGAAAGATACGCTATAAAAGTTCCCCAAGAGTATTTGTATTTGGAAGCAATCGCCCCTAGCACCAACAAGTTTAGCAGTGCTAAATTAGAAACTCTGGCATCAGAAGCTGCACTACTGGCTTTTGATGAAGAAAGATCGCAGCAGCTGACACTAGCTGACTTAGAAAATTGCCAGTGCATACGCCTTTAGCTGTTCAAGATGTTGCTGCTGTTGAGCGAATGTAGTCTTAGTTAAAGGTGGCGCGACCAGCTTCTAGTTCTGTGGAGGTTTCCAAGAGAAGTCTTCGTACTTCTAGATTCCCTACAAATTAATACAAAGGACAAAAGCGACTGCCTACTGGACAGGTAAGTACACCCAATGGCCTATGGTGAGTATTCCATCACTGTACCCGCCCCTCAAGTCTAAAATCGAGGAGAGATCGCTATTTCATCATGAATTTGATAAGACTTACGGAAGATGTGACTGAAAACCTTGTTCTTGCATAGGGGTAATTCACGTCCGTTACATGGAGATAAATTGAGATTATTGGACAAGTATAAATTTAGATTTTTCGCAACTTTACGACTTTGCGCGAAAAAATCATCCTATTCATCAACAACACCAATTCATATAACCGATAGTTGGGGTGGTATAGCCATATGTTTCTCAGTATTACCGCTACTTTTTTGGGTAAGTCTTCTTCAAGTATTTAGCGTATAACCACCATGAAATATCACTAGGAAAATAATGGAAATATATTTAGTATTAGTAGATGCTGCTCAGAACAATAATAAATTCTGGAGTGCTAAGGTTGGGCAAGGAAATTTAACTGTTGAGTGGGGTCGAGTAGGCTACAAATCTCAGGATAAAGTTCATTATTGTGGTAACTATCAACAAAACGTAAAATCAACAAGGTAATAGAATCCACAAGAAAAGTCAATTATATCGACTTTGATAACTTAACAGATATGCTGGTGATAGATGAGATTCATGAATTTAATAATCTATCTATTTAAACCTATTCTTCGTAGAAGCCAATAATGAATACAGAACCAGCTATAAAAAATAAAGGAATACTTAATGTTCTCCTATGTTGCCTGATATTTTTCATCAATGCTTCTGTATTCATTGTTGGCATATTTTAAAATTTCCCAAATGTCTCAATTGTCTGATGGACAAATAAAAGCCCACATCTATGTTTTAGATCCCTGCTCCGTCTAAAAATTCTTGTATGGCTTTGTCTCTGATATTACAAATAGGTGCTTCTGTTGTGAATTTTTCTCTTTCAAAATTTACAGCCCCTACGCTTGCTAAAACAGGAGTTTTGAAGTGGGAAGGCATATCCTGAAGTTGTTGAATTTGTTCTTCTAGTGCTTCTAGCCGATTGACTAAGGCGCGAATTACTTCAGCTTCTGAGTCTGGTAAGTTGTTGTGTTCTAGAGGAGCAACCCGGACACCAGAACGGTAGATGATGCGTCCTGGTATACCCACAACAGTGCAGTTAGAAGGAACATCTCTTAATACGACTGAACCTGCTCCAATGCGGACGTTATTACCAATTTGCAGATTACCCAAAACTTTTGCACCTGCACCAACGACGACATTTTCGCCTAATGTGGGGTGACGTTTGCCGCTTTCTTTACCAGTACCTCCAAGGGTGACTCCTTGATAAATGAGTGCGTAGTCTCCCACGATGGCTGTTTCACCAATGACAACGCCCATACCGTGATCAATAAATACTCCTTTACCAATTAAAGCCCCTGGGTGAATTTCAATGCCAGTTAAAAACCGAGCTATGTGAGAAATTAAACGGGGGATAAAGGGAATACCGATAGCACGCAACCAGTGAGCCAGCCGATGGAATATTAAGGCTTGTAAGCCTGGATAGCAAAACAGGACTTCTAACCAATTCCGGGCTGCTGGGTCACGTTCAAAGATGATGCGAAAATCGGTACTAAGTGTAGAGAGCATCGAGATAATACCCAAAAAGCATAACGAGCTACTTTCCCATTTTATCGTTACTTGGTCATCGGTGATTGGGGACTGGGGAGTGGGGAGTGGGGACTGGAAAAAATTAATCAACTCTTACCTCTTAACTATTACCTTCCTCCTCTCACCTATCACCTACCACCTGTTACCTGTCACAGGTTACTTATTCTCTTCCTACTATCACCTGTCACTTGTCACCTCTCACCTGTCACCTATTCCCTATTGCTCTATTGTTAAGGTGTAGTTATCTTGAACTCCGGGGTTAAATGTACCTACCCAAAGCTGATAAATACCTTTTTTCCAGTTGCGATCGCTCACACTAGCCTCTTTACTTTTACCAGTATCATCACCACAGCGAATTGTTCCATCATCTGGCCCTTTGATGAATATAGTGGTATCTTTACCACCGCTGTTAATTAATATTTTTAGGTTATCAAAGTCTTTTTCTAGAACCAGGATGTGATCAGGATTAGGATCACCAAAACCAATACACACTTTTTGATCGCGATCACGGTTACTCATTGCAGAGAAGGAGTAAGAACCACCTGTAAAACCAGTCACAATTCCTTTTTGCGCTTCAAACCCTGGTGATAGTTTCAGGGTTCCAAAGTTGGCTTTTTGGGCTAATACAGGTGTAGCCATGATAGTGATAATGGACGCTAATAGCCACCTACCTTGACAAAATTGAAGCCAAAAGTAACTCTCTCTCATATTAGCCCTCCCAAATAATTTTTTCTAACTGTAGATACTAATTTTAGGTAAGAACATGATCAATTGGGAGTCGCTATGTGACATTTGAATCTGACACAAACATAAAATTAACGATGTTGAGATCCCCGCCTTCTGAAAAAAAGTTGAGGTTCTACCTTTTCAGGAATAATTCATAACCCGAGGTTGAAAAATATACCGCCTTTCAGAGTTCCTGATTCACTCCTGTAAGTACTAACTGTAAGTGATCGCAAATTGTTAAATAGTGGTTTACCCAACACCTCTACAAATTTGAGAATCGGTAGCTGACGTTCCAGAATATCTTGGCTCTTTTTCCAGTCAATATATACATAACCTTGGTTTGATTTAGGGAAGACAGCTACATCATCCTGAAAATTGGGATTATCAAGGAAAGAATTTTCCCGACTGGAGAGAATTTTCTCCAAGGTTCCCAAATCAGAGGTGAAAATTTCATAATTATCAGTGGTTGTATGGGCTCCCCAGATTTTTGCTTCGACGTTGACATCTGCTTGATCTTGAGTAGTAGCAGTTAACTCTGTCCAAGCGGAGACTGTTTGCTGGTTGAGGGTGAGGGAACTGACATTAAAACCCTTGTTCTTAGCAACCTGATCTAATCGCGCTATACCTGATTCTAATTGCGGTGTTTTTTCCACGACAAACACCCAGTCAGGGTTTCCATTTGCTGGATTGGGTAAAAGAGCAATTGCATATTCTCCTACTACCCAACTGAAAATATCCTCATTCAAGTTTAAACCCCAGCGATTTTTTACATCAACAACAGGTTTGAGCCAACGAGAAATAGCCTCTTCCGGTGAACCATAGATTGTTGCTGTTCCTTGTTGCCAGAGTTTTGCTAAATTACTCTCACCCAGATTGGTTAAATTTGCACCTGTGATCGCCAAACCTACCGATTTTGGAATATACTGCAATGCACCCACAGGTTTAGACAGTGGAACAGATACAGGTACAAGTTCGGACGCAGTGAAAAATGTACTTTCAGCCAAAAGTCCTTGGGAATTTAATACCAAAGAAATGAATTGGCTGTTATAGGTTGATTCTCGCAGTTCTAGACCTTGCCATTGTGCAACCAGCGGCAAATTTAGGAAACTTACAGCTACAGCATCTTTAGGTAATTCTTTAATAGCTTGCTCATATTCGGGATAACTGCTCAGATTTAAATCTGGGGCTTGAACATTATTAATTGCTTCTCGCAGCACCTTAATATCATTAGCAAACAGGACAAAATTATCAATAACCGCACCAGCTAAACTATTTTGGATTTTGGACTTTGGATTTTGGATTTCTGTGAGTCTTGCTATTTCGGGATAGTCATAAAGTAATTTCACACCATTATATTCTTCTACTTCTAAATTTGTTCCAGTCAAAGCCCGCTTAGAAAACAACACTTCCACAAACTCGCGGCTTTTTTCTGGGTTATCAGTAGAAAGTGCCATGAAATACCCTGGCTGTAGTCCATTTTCTGGATCACGGTCTATATCTTGGCTAGTAACAGCCAATGTAATTTCATTATTGAGCCAAGGTTTAATATCGTCCTGGTAATTTATATTACTTATTGCTAATAAACTGTTTTTGAATTTAGAAATTTCCCCTTGTTGTTCTATTGCTTGCAAACGGTCAGGATTAACCAGCAATGACACCATTACAGGTGAGAACTTCGACACAAATATAGCAGCCCCTGGTTGAGAGATAAGGGTGCTGAATTTCACGGGAATTTTGCCGAAAAACCAGTAAAAGCCAGCAACAGCAATTAGTAGCACAGCAATGACACCAGCTATTTTGAAACCAAAGAAGGAACGTTGATTATTCACATTCAACCTATTTTCTCATTTTTCTGCCACCATGAAATAGTATAGGATTCTTTAGGAAAACTACATGACAGGTAAATATTTTGGTCAATCCTTGACCCAGATTAGTGTGCAAGAACTAGCAAAACGTCTTGCTGACAGTGAGCCTGGTTTGCAGTTGATAGACGTGCGCGAACCGAAAGAATTGGAAATAGCCAGTATTGATGGCTTTGTCAACCTGCCTCTGAGTGAATTTGCACAATGGGGTGAAGAAGTACCTAATCGTTTTGACCCTAATGCAGAAACTATTGTTCTGTGTCATCACGGTGTTCGTTCTGCTCAAATGTGTCAATGGTTAGTAGCTCAAGGTTTTACAAATGTTAAAAATATTACGGGCGGTATTTCTGCCTACTCCATATTAGTTGATTCAGGAATTCCTCAGTATTAGGAAATAGGTCAGTTATAAGTTATTGCTGTTAACTGCCTTCTTCCCCCTTTATTTGCTCAAAACTAGCCATGTAACAGAACCCAAATGGATCTTTTGTATATTCAACTACAGCTTATTCAAGGGATGTGATCAAATAATATGATTAAGTAGAGCTGAGTTTATCTTTTTTTGTGCTATAGGTGAGGCTGTATGAGTGAATACGCATAAAATAAATGCTGAAGGGAAGCTTTGCACTAGAAGCTTTGCACTAAATTAATATAGTATAAGTATATAATTTGTAATCTTGACTTAATTAATAATTAATCTTTTTTTTGTGTGGTGAACACCACGGATTTTTTCAAACCTTGGTTAAAATTTGCCTTCAGTAAAATATCCTCCTATGCAAGTCCAGCTGACAAATCGACAACAGCATATACTTTGGGCAACTGTGCGCCACTATATTGCTACAGCAGAACCTGTTGGTTCTAAAGCCCTAATTGAAGAATTTGACCTTGGTGTTAGTTCCGCAACCATCCGCAATGTCATGGGCGTTTTAGAAAAATCAGGATTACTTTACCAACCACATACTTCTGCGGGTAGAATACCTTCTGATTCTGGTTATCGGATTTATGTTGATCAATTTATTACACCTTCTCTGCGAGACCCTACACGAACAGAAGCTTTAACTAAAGAAGTGGAAAATGCTTTACAACAACGTCTCCATTGGGAAGATTGGAGTTTGGAAGCTTTGTTACAAGGTGCGGCTCAAATTTTGGCAACTTTGAGTGGCTGTATTACTTTGATTACTATGCCACAAACAACTACAGTGCAGTTAATACATTTGCAATTAGTGCAAATTGAAGGTGATAGAATTATGCTGATTGTGGTGACAGATAGTTATGAGACACATTCTAAGGTGATGGACTTGTTCACTGCGTCGTCAGAAACTAAACCTGATCCAGCAGTAATTGATCACGAATTACAGATTGTTTCTAACTTTTTGAATAGCCATTTACGAGGACGAAGTTTATTAGAATTAGCCAAACTGGATTGGAGTGAATTAGATCAAGAGTTTCAACGCTATGGAGAATTCTTGAAAAATTCAGTTGCAGAATTAGCGCGTCGGACCGTGGTACCAAATGCAACACAAATTATGGTGAGGGGTGTGGGTGAGGTGTTACGTCAACCAGAGTTTTCTCAAGTACAACAAGTACAAACTATCATCCATCTTTTAGAAGAAGAACAAGAGCAATTATGGCGGTTAATTTGTGAAGAATCAGATGTTGAGGAAATGGGTAAGCCAAGGGTGACAGTGAGAATTGGGACAGAAAATCCACTAGAACCGATTCGGACTTGTTCATTAATTTCATCTACTTATCGTCGGGGTTCTATCCCTGTGGGAAGTGTAGGTGTTTTGGGTCCAACTCGGTTAGACTATGAAGGTGCGATCGCAGTTGTGGCAGCCGCAGCAGATTATCTATCGGAAGCTTTTAGTTAAACTTCATAAATTTATGCTGATAAAAATTTCTTTTGGTTTATTATGGCTAGGATTTATTTCCTATGCCTTTTTACTTGCTCCTGCTGATCAACCACATACTTTGGAGTTAATTAAAAATCTTTCTACAGGTAATTTCCAAGGGATTAATACTTTCATAATTGCCTGATATTACATTATGGGTATCTGGCCTTTAACCTACGGTGCGTAGTGATGGGAGAAAGCAAAAATCTGCGCTTGGCCGTTTGCTACAGGTTCCTTTACAGTTGGTACTTTTGCACTTTTACCGTATTTAGCTTTAAGAGGACCAAATCCAGAATTTGTAGGTCGAAAAAAATCTATTGATCAAAATATTTGATTCTCGCATCACTGGTGTTTTACTAACTTTAGGTGCAGGTCCTTTAGTTGTATATAGTTTGCAAGGAGACTGGGTTAATTTTGCTCAACAATGGCAAACTAGCACATTTATTCATGTCATGAGTTTGGATTTTTGTATGTTGAGTTTATTATTTCCTAGTTTATTCGTAGATAATATAACGGGACGGTATCGGAAGGATAATCCATTATTTTGGCTATTTGCTGTAATTCCTTTATTTGGTGCGTTGATTTATTTGTGTGCGCGTCCGTCTTTGAAAGAAGTGGATGTAGAGTTAACAGCTAATCAGCAAGCAACATTGACAAAATAGTTTAACGTGAGATTTGGTTTACAAGTATGATTAAGGCTATTGGTTAGATAGTTCGAATTCAAGCAATATGTTAATCACATTGACAGTGGAAAACTTTCTATCCTTTAACCAAACCGAACCTGATGTTCTTTTTACCAAAAATCAAGCAGAACGTGATTTGCGGATGATGAAGTGCAAGCAGAGAATTTCTAGTGGTTTTCGCTCATTCGATGAAAGTGGTTTCATTCGCTAATATCCGTTATTTTCTTTCCACTGCTTCTAAACATGGTCTTAATCTCCTGGAAGTTATTACTGAGGTACGCCAAAAACCATCTCCTGCTTTAAACCTCAGTTCCTTCATGTTGCTATGTCGTCAACCATTAGGCTTGTCAACATGAGGTCGTCCTAATTCCGAACCGAAAGCTTCCAATAGACCAGCATGAGCAAGTAACCTATTCTGCACTTCTTCTGGTAGAGCATTAAATTCTGGCTCAAAATCCTGATGAAACTCAACAAACCAACTCATTAGAGAGGGACGAAAATTTAGAAAGGAGTCTGTGTCTGGCTTCCCATAGTGTTAAGATGAGGAAAGAGCCAAGGAAAGAATTAGGGTTGGGAATAGTAACTGATAGTTCCTATTGATGAAGATCTTGATGACAAATTCATAACTGACCTCATATCGGTAAAATTTATGAAATGGGTAAAACTAATGAACCAATTCCTAATGTGACTAAACCACCAATAGTTAGTAAGAATTGCTTGTGAGTAAATTGGGGAATTTAGGAGAAATCTTTGTTGAGGTACCCGGAATATTATTACAAGTCTAATGACCTGTTCAACAACAATACCCTTGGTGAAAAACTCCTTGTTTCCTGCCTTTTATTCTGAGGTTAATTCTGCTTTATGTGGTTTCTTATAAGGTGTGCTAATATTCTTTCGTCCTTGATATGCTTTATCTCC
>ERZ1034427.277-NODE-277-length-10637-cov-2.857777_pt1 | contig 10637 bp, 11 predicted proteins | sample MGYA00520607_ERZ1034427 | MGnify/ENA primary metagenome ERZ1034427 (study PRJEB33736, sample SAMEA104288489) | Azolla caroliniana | place: Brazil | collected 1987 | study: EMG produced TPA metagenomics assembly of the PRJEB19522 data set (Is there foul play in the... | reverse complement strand
CCTGCATCACGAAGGCCTGCTGCATCACGTTGAACGGCCAGTGCTGCCAGTCGGGGCCGGCGAAGCGGCGGTCGGGCAGCGGCGGCCGGGGCGGCTCCGAGTTCGCGATAGACGTCCAGCACGTCGGCGCAGATCGCTCGCCAGTCATAGGCGGCGCTGGAGGCGCGCGCCGTACGCCCGATCCGCAAGCGGCGCAGGGGCTCGGCGATCAGGCCGCGAATGGCCGCCGCGTAGCTTTGGGCGTCGGGACGGGGCGCCAGGACGCCGTCTTGGCCGTCGCTGATCAGGGCGCTGGTGCTGGGCGCGCGCGGGCACACCACGGCCAGGCCCGCGGCCATGCCTTCGAGGCTGGCGTTGCCGAAGGCCTCGGTCAGGCTGGGGTTGAACAGGATATCGGCGCTGGAGACCGCGCGGCCCAGGGCGTCGCCGTCGAGGTGGCCGGTAAGGATCGCGTCTGGCGCGCGGGCTTCGAGGAAGGCGCGGGCGGGACCGTCGCCGATGATCAGCGGCCGGATCGGCTGGTCGCCGAGCAGGGCCAGAGTCTCGGCCAGCATATCGAGTCCCTTTTCCATGACCAGCCGGCCGAGGAACGCGACCACGATCTCGTGGTCGGCGATCCCCAGCGAACGCCGCCAGTCCATATCCTTGCGATCGGGCGAGAAGCGGTTGCGGTCGACGCCGCGGCCCCACACCCTGACCCGCTCGCCCAGGCCCTGTTCGCGCAGGAGGTCGGCGATGGGAGCGTTGGGCGCCAGCACGCGGTCGCAGCCGCGATAGAACCGGTCGAGATAGCGTTCGGCCGCGGGCCGCAGCCACTCGAAGCCATAGTAGGACAGGTAGGTCTCGAAGCGCGTGTGCAGGCTGGCGACCACGGGCAGTCCGGCGGCGCGGCCCCATCGCCCCGCCTGCGAGCCCAGCAGGTCCGGCGCCGACAGATGGATCATCGTCGGCTGGAAGGCGGCGAGGTCGGCCTTCAAGCCAGGGGTCAGACCCAGCGCCAGGCGATATTCGCTTCGCCCCGGGATGGCGACGGACGGCGCGGAAACGAGGTCGCCGGCGGGTTCGAAAGCCGGTGTGTCGGTGGTGGGTGAATAGACGCGGACCGTGGCGCCCGCCTCGATGAGATAGGCGGCCAAGCGGTTAAGCGCCTGGTTCGAGCCGTCCCGGGTGTAATTGTAGTTGCCGGAGAACAGGGCGAGGCGAAGGCCCTCGGCGGGCCTTTCCTCAGCGGGCTGACGAATGTTTCTTTCCGCGCGCTGCACGACGCCTCCTGGTCTTAAGTCCGAGGCCCCCACCCGAATATGACAATGGGCATATGGTGGAATGGTTCAGGTTCCGGAAGGGGAAGGCCGTCGATCCTCCACACAATCTTCAGGTCAAGCTGAACCGAAGCTGAACCATGGCGCGTGGCGATTTCAGCGGACGACTAAGCGAAGTCGACCGTTGCCGATTGATCGTTTTGGCCAAAAAAGAGTCCGACGAGGCTTGCGCGACGTCAGGCGCGCGGCTTTGAGGGAGCGCGCGGACTTGCCCCAAGGCCGGTTCGTGCTCAGTTATGCCCTCGCGACCGCCCGGTTCGCGGTCCAACGATTCCTTCGGGGGCTGAGCCAGCCCCGATCCAGCGAGATTTTTAGAACGTCATGCAGCCGGTCAAGACCCTCATCCTCGCCGCCGGTCAGGGCAAGCGGCTGTCGCCGCTGACAGATGATCGGCCCAAGTGCCTGGTGGAGCTGGCCGGCAAGACAGTTCTGGAGTGGCAGCTGCGCCATCTGCATCAGGCGGGCGTGCCCGAGGCGGTGGTGGTCACCGGCTTCCGGAGCGATCTGGTCGAGGCCGAGGTCGCGCGCCTGTCGCTGCCCGGCATGACCGTTCGCACGCTCTACAATCCGTTCTACAGCGTGACCGATAACCTCGCGACCTGCTGGCTGGCGCGCGAGGAGATGCGCGCGGGTCCGTTCATGATCCTCAACGGCGACACCCTGTTCGAGCCGGCGATCGCCGAACGCCTGATCAGCGCTCCGGACGCGCCGATCACGGTGACCGTCGACCGCAAGACGGGCGGCTACGACGCCGACGACATGAAGGTGCTGACCGAGGGCGACGCCCTCAAGGCCATCGGCAAGACGATCACCGAGTACGACGCCGAGTCGATCGGCTTCCTGCGCTTCAACGCCGAGGGCTCGGCCCTGTTCATCGAAACGCTGGAAGCGATCATGCGCACGCCGGAAGGCCTGAAGCGCTGGTACCTCAGCGTGATCAACGAGATCGCCCAGAACCACGACGCCGTTCGAGTGCGCTCGATCGAGGGCCTCGAATGGGCCGAGATGGACTTCCCCGAGGATCTGGTGCGCAACCGGGCCCTGACCGCGCAATGGGCGGCCAAGGAGGCGGAGGCCGTTTAGGCCTCGCCGACCAGCTCGCGAACGAGATCCAGGTCGGAAGGCTTGTCGACGTCGACGGCGGCCAGACCGTCATGCGCCCGCACGGCGGCGGCTTTGACATCGGCCAGCTTGCCCAGGCGGGCGACGGCGTCGTCCAGGGTCAGCAGGCCCAGGGCGTAACGAACCAGGAAGCTCGGCCCCAGCATCGCGGCGATCTTCCAGGGCTGCTTGCGCAGCGCCTCGACCTGGCGCCAGACGGCGATCACCTTCAGCGCGTTCTCGTTGCGCAGCAGGAAGAGATTGCAGCCCGAATAGCGGCCGTCGCGGAACTTCAGATAGGTGCGCTTGGTCTGGGGAGCGGCCGCGCGGACGCGCTCCTCGGAGGCCAGCAGCACGGCGACATCGGCGTGGTCCGGCGTGTCCGCCACGAACTGAGTGATCCACTCAGGCTTCAGCAACGCGTGATCCACCGTCGTGACGACCAGCGGGAAGCCCAGGGTCGCCGCGCCCTCGGCGACGCTCTGGCTGGGCCCGGCGGCGGGCGGCAGGACCTTCACACCGGCGCCCGCGAGCGCCGCGCGGATCGCCTCGTCATTGGCCGAGACGCCGATCGGCTCGGCCCCGGCCGCCTTGACGGCGCTCAGCACCCGATCGAGCAGCGTGCGGCCCTGGAGTTGGATGAGGCCTTTGTGGGCGACGCCGGCGTAGGCGGCGGCTGGATCGACCTCGCCGCCGCGTGATCCGGCCAGGATCAGCGCCTTGAATCCGCTCACAGAGCCTTCTCGTAGATCCGATAGGTCTTGTAGTGCGTGCCGCCGACGTTCTCGGCGATGTGGCACATGGCCTTGTTGTCCTCGAGGACCCACGAGATCTCGTAGCGATTGTAGCCCAAGCTCATCGCCATATCCCGGCTGGCCTTCATCATCCAGAAGGGCAGCATGCGGCCGCGCTGCGTGGCCGAGAACTTGCGCTTGACGCCCATCAGCGGAATGCGCGCCGACTTCACGCCCTTGACCTTCAGGCGCCACAACAGCTTGGCCCAGCCGAACGGCAGAAGCTTGCCGTTCAGGTCGGCGATCGCCTCGTTGACGTTGGGCAGGAAGACCACCACCCCGGCGGCCTCGCCGTCGATCTCCGCGAACCAGATCAGGCGCTTGTCGATTACCTGTCGCAGGGCCTTGCCCAGCTGGGCGGTTTCGGCCTCCGTGGTGGCGGTGAAGCCCCAATTGTCCTTCCAGGCGTCGTTGAGGATGTCCGTCAGGGTCTGGACCTCCTCGTCGTAGCGCTTCATGTCCAGCTGGCGCAGGACCACGCCCGCCGGCAGGCCGCGCTTCACCCGCTTCTGGGCGATTTCGGGAATGTCTCCGGTTTCGTCGGCGCGATAGGCGAAGACGTCCTTGGCCTTGGCGTAGCCCTGCTCCTCGATACGCTTGCCGGCATAGGCCGGATCGTGGCCCATCAGGATCATCGGCGGCGTGTCGAAGCCGTGGACCAGGAGGCCGACCTCTTCGTTGATGGACAGGTTGAACGGCCCGACGATGTGGGTGCGGCCGCGAGCGCGCAGCCAGTCCTCGGCCTCGCGGAACAGGATCTGGAATACCGCTGCGTCATCCTCGGCGGCGATCATGCCGAAATGGCCGTCCAGGCGTCCGGGCGTCGGTTGCGGCGTCAGACGGTCGATCTGGGCGCTGATCCGCCCGACGTCGCGGCCGCCGCGCGTGGCCAGGAACAATTGCACCTCGGCGTGGGCGAAGAATGGATTGGTCTTCGGCGTCAGGGCCTCGGTCCGCTCCATGAAAAGCGGCGTGATCCAGTTCGGATCCCTGGCGTTCAGCCGCGCGGGCAAGGCGATGAAGCGCTTCAGCTCCGCTGGAGTCTTGACCGGGATGACCTGCAGATCGGCGTTCGTGGAGTCGAAAGGCATCACCCCTCCAGGGCCAAGAAGGTGCGCGCCGCCAGCGCGCCGAAGATGGCGGGAGCGGCCCAGACGGCCAGGAAGGGCGACAGGGCGCCGGACTCGCCCAAGGCGGTCAGCATCCCGTTCGCGACGAGGAAGAGGAGGCCGGCGCCAAGGCCCGCCGTCAGCAGGACCGCGCCCTGACCGCTACGGAAGTTGGCGAGTGCGACGGGCGCGCTCAGCAACAGCATGACCAGCGAGACGAAGGGGCTGGCGAACGCCGACTGGAAGTGGGTGGCGTAGAAGCTCTCCGGCCGGTCCGAGCCGCCGTTCTTCAGCGCGCGTTGCGCCGAGGCCGCGGTCGGGGCGCTGTCGTCCCCGAACAGGCCTTGGATATCTTGCGGTCGCAGGGCGGTTGGCCAGCTGGTCGAAGCCGCTGTCGAGGTTTGGGCCAGGTCACCGGCGAAACGGGTCGTCACGGGGGTGTCGAGCGTCCACGCGCCCGCCTGGTAACGGGCCTTCGACGCCTCGACCTTTTCGACGAGTATGCCCTTGTTGTCACGGCGGAAGATCGTGAGGCCGGTGATCTGGCGCCCGTCGGCCGACGCGTCGTTCCCGATGACCAGATCGGCTCCCGCGCGGAAGGTGCGCGGCGACGGCGCCTTGCGCTCGGCGACCGGGGTCGTGTTCCTCCACCAGTCGGCCAAGGTCGGATCGGCGCGCGGCGCCAGAACCTGGCCGCACAGGGCGTCCAGCAGCATGACGGCGATCACGGCCGGCAGGGCCATGCCCACGATGCGGTAGCCGGAGATCCCGCTGGCGCGCATGGCCACCACGGCGCTCTCCCGGGCCAGCTGCGAGAAGGCGAACAGGCCGCCGGCCAGAACCGCGATCGGCGCGACCTGCTCGAACAGGCGCGGCAGGCGCAGAGCGGCGTAGTAGGCCACGCCCGCCATGCCCAGGCCTCGGTCGAGGATGTCGGTGGTGACGTCCAGCAGGTCCAGGATCTGCAGGATGGACATCAGGATCAGCGCGGCGCCGAGGATGCGGGTGGCGACCGTCCGCAGGACATAGAGCTGCAGGTTCATGCGGGTTGTCGCTTCGGCAAGGGCAGAGCTTGGAGCACGCGTTTGACCAGGTTGTTGATGCGTCGAACCAGGCGCGAAACCGGTGTGTCGCCCGGCCGGGTTCGGCTGCCCAGGAACAGCCAGACGGCGAAGCCGGAGAACAGGGTGAACGGGATCCAGATCGCCGGCCCGGCCGCGACCTTGTCGGCCTTGGCCAGGCTCTGGCCCAGCAGCAGGGCGTGCTGGAAGGCCAGCAGCAGCAAGCCGGCCATGACCAGACCCGGCGCTCGATTGCCGCGCTTTGAGGCCAGGCCAAGCGGGAAGGCCAGCAACGGCAGGAACGGCAGGAAGGCCGCGCGGGCCAGGCGTCCGTAGAGCTCGCTGAGCAGGGTGCCCTTCGTAACCACGGGATTGGGCGACTTGGCCTGCTTGGCCAACTCGCCCAGCGTCAGTTCGCGTTCGTCGCCGCCGCGGTCGCGCAGCAGCACGGCCGCCGCGGCCAGAGGAGTCTGGGTGGTCAGGCTATTGAAGGCCAGGTTGCGGTATTCGCCATTGGCGTCGCGGGCGATCCGACGACCGTCGCGCAGGTCCATGGTCACCGTCTTGCCGTTGGCGTCCATCTTCAGGTTGGCCGAGGCGGCGGTGATGATCTCTTCTTGGCCCTTTGCGTCCAGGCGGCGGATGAAGACGCGGGTCAGGTTCTGGCCGGCGATATCGGCGCTGTCGGCGGTCAGCAGCGAGCCCTTGTCGTCGATGAACGCGCCGCCCGCTAGGCGTCCGTTCCAGCCGGCGTTGATCGCCGCGTGCATCACCGCGCGATAGGCGTAGCGGCTGTAGGGCTGCATGTAGCCAAAGACGATCAGGCTGAAGACGCTAAGGAAAAGGCCGACCGCCAGGAAGGGCGATCCGCTCCAGCGACTGGCCGCTGGCCAAAAGGGCGTCGATCTCGGAGCCGTCCGACAGCTTCGAGATGACGATGAACAGGGCCACGAAGAAGGCGACCGGCAGGGCCAGGCCCAGATAGTGCGGCACCAGATTGGCGGCCAGTTGCGCGACATAACCAAAGCGCGCGCTGCTTTGCGAGAGGGCGTCCAGCAGCCGCAGGATGCGCTCCAGCAGCAGGGCGACCACTGTGACGCCAAGGCAGCCCACCAGCGGCCAGAACAGCAGACGCAACAGGTAACGGTCGATCAGCCGCACCGGACCACCGGACATTTCCTTGGCGCTCACGCTTGAACCCAGGCCTTGGCGAAGCGGGTGGCGAGCCGCTCGACCGCGTCGGAAGACAGCTCCACGGCCGATCCCAGCGCCGGAGCGGCGGGCCAGCCGGCGTCGGGGAAGGACTGGCCGTCGTGCTCGCGCGCCTCGGCGTAGCGCGGCAGCACGTGGAAGTGGACGTCTTTGTCGACCATCATCAGCATCAGGTAATTGATCTTCTCATAGTCGACCTGCCCCTTCAGCAGACGCTCGATGCCCGCGATCGCGACTTGCAGATCGGCGAAGGCGGCGGGACTCACCTCGGAGAACGCCTGGACAGCTTCCTTGCACACCAGCACCAAAGACCCAAATGTCGGCTGCTTGGGGCGGACCAGAATCAGCCAGTGATCGGTCTCCGCGACCTTCGAACCGGGATAGCCGAACGCCAGGGCGGTGGGATTGGTCATGAGAAAGCCGGGAACTTCAGGCTCGTGTCGCCTGGGCGTAACAATAGGGATGCGGCGTTTTAGATGAAAGCACGATCCGTTCTCATCGGCGCGATCTTCGCGACTTTGGCGGCGGGCTCGGCGCGCGCCGAGGGAATGCCCGCGCCCTTGACCGACAAGGATTGCGTCGGCCGAAAGGGCGACGTGCGTCTGATCGTGCAGGTCGGAGCGCTGCGCTCCAACGCCGGCGAGGTGGCGATCACGGTCTATCCGTCGGATCCGGATCGGTTTCTGGCGCCGCGCGGCAAGCTGCTGCGTCATCGGGTCAAGACCTCGGCGCCCATGACCCAGGCCTGCTTCAACCTGCCGGTCGCCGACGCCTACGCGGTCGAGGCCTATCATGACGCCAACGCCGACCGGGAGTTCGACCGCAACACGCTGGGCATGCCGACGGAAGGCTATGGCTTCTCGAACGACGCGCCGACCAGGTACGCCAAGCCCGCGTACGACGCCGCCCGCTTCATGGTGAAGCCGGGCGACAACACCATCCGGATCAAGATCCGCTATCCGCGCTGAGCCCCGGCGTCCGCCAGGTTGAAGCGGCCGAGTTCGGTCAGGCGGTCGCGGCCCGCTTCGATCCCCCGCGCGACGATCCGCACGTCGAAGCCGCCTTCCGCGCGAGGCTCCACCGCGCCGGACCATGCCGGTTCGGACGAGCCGAGGCGGATGGAACGCCTAGCACGGGGATCGTCGCGCCGTCCGGGCCGCGCAGAGCGCCCAGCAGCGCCTCGTGGGCGTGGCCGTGCAGGACGAGATCAGCGCCGCGCCGCTGGAGCACCTCGCGCAAGGCGTGACGATCATCCAGCGACTTACGCTTGGAGACCGCGCCCTCGTGCGGCGGGTGGTGCAGAACGACCAGTCGAAACAAGCCCGCGTAGGCCGGATCGGCCAGGGCCGCGTCCAGTTTTCGCAGCTGCTCCTCGCCCAGACGGCCGGTGGCCAGATGCGGCGCGGTCGGCGTGGCCGAGCACAGGTTGAAGATCGCGACAGGGCCGCGCACCCGTACCTGGGGGAAATGACTTTCGCCCTTGTCGCCCAGCCAGGGGGCCCAGATGGCGAAGCGTTCATGGCCGCCCGCGCCGGCCAGCGCGTCATGATTTCCGGGGCTCACCGTGAAGTCGGCGGGCTCGCCGAGCAATTTCAGCCACTCGCGGGCCGCTGAAATCTCCGTGGACGAAGCGAAGTTGGTGAGATCGCCGCTAATCACCACATGATCGGGCGCGGCGGCCTTCAGGTCCGCCACCAACGCGGCGAGCACCTCGGGCCGATGAACCTTGCGCTTCTTGCGCCAGGCGATGCGGCTGAGAAGGCGCTTGGTGAAGATGTCCTTCCACCCAAACGCGCCGGGCGGCGGCGGCAGATGGGGGTCGGACAGATGGGCGATGCGGTAAATGGGCAAGTTCTTTCGGGTCGTTCTGGTCGAAGCAGCCGAAGCTGCTTATCAATCGGCGCGGGTTTCAAGGGGTATATCGGTTCTTGAGCGCTGAAATTCAAAACACGGCCGCCACGGGTGGCCCACGCGCGGTGACCGTCGGCGAGGCTGGCGGCCGCATCTGGGGCATGACCTCGCGCGAGCGGCTGTCGCGGATCTACCGCCGGCTGGGCCTGATCGAGACGCCGGCCGTCGACCTCTCGCATCCGGTGATCGCGGTCGATGCCGGCTGGGTGTTCGACGAGTCGCTGATCAAGGCCCTGACCGGCCGCGAAGGCGCGGTTCTGGTCGACGAGACCGGCCGCGCGGTGGCCGTCCACGCGCCCGCCAATCTGGCCTACGCTGTCGCCGAGGCCCTGGCCGCCGGACAGGACCCCTCGGGCCTGGACCCGCGCCTGACGCGGCTGACGGCGTTGGAGCTGGGCTCGGCGTACAACAGCGCCCTGCGCAAGCGCGAGCCGCCGGTGCTGGAGCGCCTGACGCCGGAAACCGTCCGCGCGGTCGAAAAGCGCCTGTTCCAGGGCTCCTACAAGGGCGTGACGGACTTCGTCACCAAGTACGTTTGGCCGACGCCGGCGCGCGTCGTGACCCGCTGGTGCGCCCTGGCCAAGATGACGCCGAACCAGGTGACCTTCATCGGCTTTCTGCTGACCCTGGCGGCCACCTGGCTGTTCTGGCACGGCCAGTTCGGCTGGGGCTTGGTCTGCGCCTGGATCATGACCTTCCTCGACACCGTCGACGGCAAGCTGGCGCGGGTGACCCTGACCTCGTCCAAGTGGGGCAATGTCTTCGATCACGGCATCGACCTGCTGCACCCGCCCTTCTGGTGGTGGGCCTGGTTCGTCGGCGTTTACGCGGTCGGGCAGTCGATCCCTTATCCGGCGCTCAGCCTGGCGATCGTCATCGGCGGTTATGTCGCCCAGCGGGTGGAGGAGGGGATCTTCCTGGCCCTCTTCAAGCTGGAGATGCACGCCTGGCGGCCGTTCGACAGCTTCTTCCGCCTGATCACCGCCCGTCGGAACCCGAACCTGATCCTGATGACGGGCTGCGCGTTGATTGGTCGCCCGGACGTCGGCTTCACGCTGGTGGCGATCTGGACCGCCGTGTGCTTCCTGGTGCACGCCGCGCAGATTCTTCAAGGCCTGGCCGCCCCCAAGGGCTCGATCCAATCGTGGCTGTCGAAATGAGTCGCATCGCGGTCATCCGTAATCCGAAGAGCCACGGCAATCGGATGAACCCGCCCGGGCCGACGCCCGAGGGCGTGCGGTTGGCCGAGCCTTTCGGACGCGACGCCCTGCGGACCGTGCTCGAGGATTTCGCGCGCGACGGTCTCGATCTGCTGGTCATCGATGGCGGCGACGGCACGGGCGACATCGCCGACTACACGCTGTTTTCGACCTCCGTCACCGTGACATTCGATTCCTTCACCGCCGAAGTCGTCAAATCAGCCGGTGGCACGGATACGCTGATCGACATCGAAGGCGTGCGCGGCGGCACAGGCAATGACACGTTCGAGGTCAGCTATGCCGGTCATTTCTATGGCGGTGCGGGCGACGACCCGATGTCGGACGGCGGCGAGGGCGATGGAATCTACGCTACGCTGCATGGCGATGGCGGCAACGACACCTTGTCGGCCGGCGCCGATGGCGGTTCGCTCGATGGCGGTGCCGACGACGACACGCTGTTTGCCTTGGCCACGACCACGCTTGCCATCAAGATGACCGGTGGCGCGGGTGCGGACAAGTTCGGCCTCGGCGCCAACACCAACGGGTCGGGCGGCGCGAATGCTGACGGCACGCTGGCGGCCTCGGTCGAGGTCAGGGATTTCGTCGATGGCACCGACCACCTGGTGTTTGCCGCCTTCGGCAGCGTCGACACCGCGCAGGAATGGTATGACCTGCTGGTGGCCAACAATACGGTCGAAGACGAGACCGATGGCCTGCACATCGGCAGCGATGCCGGTGGCGATGCGCTGATCATGGGGCTTACGGTCGCCACCTTCTCGGTCGATGACATCGCCGTCGTCTGACGGACCCGTCAGAAGCTGATCGCCTGCGCGTGGCCGAGATGCCGGATCGTCCCGGTCAGCGTCCCGCTGTCGGCCGTGCCTGGGTCTGGGCGGAGAGTGATGCGCCTTGGCGCGCCCGGCGCGAGATG
>ERZ1034427.276-NODE-276-length-10650-cov-2.436904_pt1 | contig 10650 bp, 8 predicted proteins | sample MGYA00520607_ERZ1034427 | MGnify/ENA primary metagenome ERZ1034427 (study PRJEB33736, sample SAMEA104288489) | Azolla caroliniana | place: Brazil | collected 1987 | study: EMG produced TPA metagenomics assembly of the PRJEB19522 data set (Is there foul play in the... | reverse complement strand
GATCGCGGCATCGAGCGCGTCGCCGTCCGCCTTCATGATCGCTTCGTCGAGCGGGTTGGGAATGCCGGTTTCGAGACCGGCATTGAGCCGCGCCAGCGACAAGACCGTCTTCGATGTTTCACCATCCACATCGACGCAGGAATCCAGTCGCACCACGCCTTCGGTCAGCGTGCCCGTCTTGTCGGTGCACAGCGTATCCATGCTGCCGAGGTTTTCGATCGCTTCCAGCCGGCGCACGACGACGCCGGCCTTGGCCATGACACGCGCGCCATTGGCGAGCGTGATTGAGATGATCGCCGGCAGCATTTCGGGTGCCAGGCCGACGGCCAGGGCCAGCACCGGCGCGACGGCCAGCAGGATCGTCAGGCGCCGACGCGCCTTGCGGGATTTCGGCCAGAAGCTCATGGGGCGGTCTTGGGGGCGGTCTTGGGCGCGGTCATTTGCGGAGGCGTGTCGGCGGCCTGGCGCAGGGCGGCCAGCACCTTGGGCTGATCCTTGAAACGGGCGGTGGCGGTCGCCAGCGCCGCGTCGCGCTTGGCGGTCTCGCCCAGCACGGCGTAGGCGCGGACGAGACGCACCCAGCCGTCGGGATCGTCGGGCGACTGGGCCAGGCGCGCGGCGAGACCCTCGACCATGCCGGCGATCATCCCCTGCACCCGCGGGTTCTCGGAAGCGGCGGGCTCCGCGGACGGCAAGCCCCCCGCGGCCTCGACCTCGGCGATTTCGCGGCCCAAGGCCGTGCGCGCCGGATCATCGGCGGCCAGGCTGTTCAACAGCGCGCGCCAGTCGCCCACGCCGCCGGCCACGTCGCCCTCGGCGATGCGGGCCCGGCCCAGGTAGTAGCGGGCGCGGAGGTCCTTGGGGTCGGCCTTCAGCGCGCGGTTGAAGGCGAGCTTGGCGTCGGCGCCGATGTCGCCCTTGGCCTCGATGACGAAGGTCTCGCCCAGGAGGCTCCAGATGTCGGCTCGGTTCGGCGCGCGATCGACGGCGCGGCGCAGAGCCTGCTCGGCCCCGGCCATGTCGCCGGCGGCGGCGCGGGCCTTGGCCAGGAACACCAGCGGCTCGGCGTCGTTGGGCCGCTCGGCGGCGACGCCTTCCAGCACGGCGGCGATCTGGGCCGGATGCAGGGTGGCCGGATCGGCGGCCTTCCACTCGGCGACGCGCTTGCGATAGGGCTGGTCGGAAAGCTCGGGATGGCCCAGCCAGACATAGAGGCCGACGCCCGCCACGCACGCCGCGCCGGCGATGGCGACCACCGCCTTGCGAGCGGCCACGCCCCCGCGCTCCCAGGTCTCGGCCTGGTCTGCGGCGGCCAGCAGGCCGCGCCCGGCCTCGGCGCGGGCGGCCTTCAGCTCGTCCTCCGCCAAAAGACCGTCGATGGCCAGGCGCTCGACCTCGGCCAGACGGAGACGATGAGGCTCCAAACGGGCCTGCGCGTCGTCGACGGGCTGGGCTCGCGCGGCGCCGCGCAGCACCAGCCCCGCGGTCACGGCCGACAGGCCCGTCGCGGCGATCCAGAATGCGATCATGATGCGCGTGTTAGCTTGTTCTGAGGCCCGCCGTTAGAGGGAAAAGCGCTTAAGGGGCGCACAATGTCATGTCATCCCGGGCGAAGCGCGGCGAAGACCCGGGACCTCGGAAAACGCCGCGCTTGCGGTGGTCCCGGCTCGGCGCGCTGTGCGCTTGGCCGGGATGACAGTCGGTCACGCCGCGATGGCGGCGGCCGCGCGGCGGCGGACGATCTCGGCGGTCTTGTCGTCGCGGGTGTAGCCGATGAAGCTGGCGGCGACGTCGAGATATTGCATGGCCACGGCCGGATCGCCGCCGTCGCCCGTGCGGGCCACGTGCAGGACGTCCTCGATGTAGGGGTCGAGATAGGCGTTCAGCTTCTCGAGAAACTTGTTGCGGGTGCTGCCGTAGCCCGCCTTGTCCGCGCAGGGGCGAAGTTCGGCGATGAAGGCCAGGCCGCCCCGGGCGCGGTCCAGCATGGCCTCGTCGGGCGGAGCGACCAGCTTGGCCACGCCGCGCGCGCCCTTCTTGGCCAGCATCGAGATCGGTCGGGTCGGCAGCGCCTTGCCCAGCTCGCGCTCGATCTGATCCATCCGCGTTTCGCAGGCCTTGGCCATGGTCTGCTTGAAGCGCGCCACGCGGCGTCCCCACGGGCCGTCCTTGTTCAGGTCGACCGACTGCTGGAACTCGACGATCTGCAGCTGGACCTTCTGGGCGCGCAGGGCCGCGTCACGACCGGCCGCCTCGCCGCCGCCGAAGTCGAAGGTCTCGACATGGGCGATCGAGGCCTCGATGTCGGCCAGGAAGCGCTCGCCCAGCCCCTTGACCTCGGACGAGGCCAGGTAGCGGTCGCTGGGCCTGTCCATCACCGCGGAGATCACGCGCAGGATGCGCCATTCGTCGGGCAGATGGGCCGACAGGATGTCCAGCAGCAGCGGCCCGGCGTCTTCGCGGATGCGGCAGGCGTCGGTATAGGCCAGGCGCGCGGCGGCGGCGCGCTCGTCCGACATCCGGCTGACCCATTCCGAAAGCCTGGGCAGGCAGGTGCGGATGATGGGCGCCAGCTGCAGGCACATGGCCAGCTCTTCGGGGTCGCACAGCGAGCGGACGCTGTCGAAGGCTGCGTTTTCGGGATCGCGCAGCGCCGCCGCGCCGATCTTGCAGAGCTCGTCGAAAACGAGCGGGGTCCCCTGCTCCAGGTCCCACGGATTGCACTTGAGCGCGGCCTCCTGCGCCTCGCGCTGGGCGATGCCGCGCAGCGCGCGCCAGGTTCGCGCCAGGACCGGCGGCGGGAAGGCGATCGCGCCCTCCTCGCGCCTGGCGCACAGGGGGACGATGGGGGCCAGAACGTTGTTGCGGACGAAGCGGTTGGCGGTCTCGTCCTCGACCAGCTCGCGCACGGGCGCGAAGATGCTCTGGGCGCCGGTCCCGGCAAGGGCCAGCTCCAGGCTGCGCAGAGCCGCATCCGGCGCGGTCTCCACCAACGTCCGGATCAGCTGCAGTTTATGGGCGGCGATGGCGGCCATGGTTCCCCATGTCGGCTCATGCAACCGACAGTTCCATCAACCATGTTCGAAACGGGGTTAAGGATTTCCGAAACGCCACAAAAAGACGTGCGTCGGCCGCATGCCTGTCCTCGCGCGAAAGCTTAAGCAAGAAAGCGGTTTAGCGCCTGTCGGCGCACCCCGACGCTCCAGCGGCCCGGCGTCGCGATCGCTCAGGTTTCGGCGCGCGGCAGGTCCAGCGTGACGCGCAGTCCGCCCATTGGGGATTCACCAAGCTGGATCGACCCGCCATAGGCGCGCGCCAGCTCGTCGACGATCGACAGGCCAAGACCCGAGCCCGGCGCGTTCTCGTCCAGACGTTGACCACGCTTCAGCGCCTGGGCCCGCTCCTCCGGCGGCAGGCCGGGACCATCATCGTCGACGGTCACGATCATCCGCGCCTCGCCGGCGGGCGAGGCGTCCACGCGGATCTTGCCCCGACACCACTTGCCGGCGTTCTCCATGACATTGCCGACCAGCTCCATCAGGTCCTGCTTCTCGCCCTGGAAGGCCAGGTCATCGGGGCAGCGCCAGTCGATCTCGATCCCGCGCCCGTCCGCCTTGTCCTGGAAGATGCGCTCCAGCGTGACGGCCAGCTCGTCCAGGATCGGCTCGACGGGCGTGCGCTCGCCGCTGGTCTGCGAGCGGGCGGCGGCCCGGGCGCGGCGCAGGTGGTGGTCGACCTGCTCGCGCATGGTCTGGGCCTGGCGCTCGACCACCTCGGCCAGCTGGCCCGGCTGCTGGTTGGCCTCGGTCAGCATCACCGAGATCGGCGTCTTCAGCGCGTGGGCCAGGTTGCCGACGTGGGTGCGCTGGCGCTCGACGACCTCCTGGTTGTGAGCCAGCAGGGCGTTCAGCTCGGTCGCCAGCGGCGACAGTTCCTCGGGATAGACGCCCTCGACCCGTTCGGCCTTGCCGCGCCGCACCGAAGCCACCTCGCGGCGCAGGCGAAACAGCGGCTGCAGACCAAAGCGCACCTGCACGACCATGCCCAGGATCAGACCGCCGCCCAGGATCAGCAAAGCAAAGGCGGTGATGCGGGCGAAGCGGTCGGCGTCGTCGTCGATCGGCGAGCGGTCCTCGGCGGCCAGGAACACCACCGGATCGGGATAGCCCGGCAGGCGGGTCAGGATGGCGGCGGCGCGCAGCGGCTTGTCCTGCGGCCCGCGCATGTCGAAGTACTGAGTCTTGCCCGGCGCGGCGTCCAGCTTGTCGATCTGGGCCGAGGACAGCATCAGGTCGCTGTCGAACAGCGAGCGCGAGCGCTCGATCGGCTTCATCGCCCCGTCCGGCGACTTGTCCAGGATCACCCAGTAGCGGCCGGAATAGGCGCGCGTGGCCCGGATGTCGGTCAGGAACGGCGCCTTCAGCACGCCGCCCTCGACCGTCGATCCCGCGTAGAGGTCATCGGTCAGAACCGCCAGCGACTGGTCGAAACGCCGGATGGCCGCGCCACGGAACTGGGCGGTCAGGAAGACCCCGGCGATCACCACGACCAGCAGGGTCCAGATCCCGGCGATCAGGATCAGCCGGCGGACCAGCGAACGGCGGCGCAGGTCCAGCAATGGCTAAAGCCTTCCCCGATCAAGCAAGGCTTGATCGGGATTAGAAGGCTTTAATTTCAGAATGGAGCGCGCTCTCATCGCAAAACCGTTTCCCACTTTTGCGGAGCGCGCTCTACGCGGCTTCTTCGCCCGGCAGCGGCGCCAGGCGATAGCCCAGGCCCCGGACGGTTTCGATCCGCTCGGCGCCCAGCTTCTTGCGCAGACGGCCGATGAACACCTCGATGGTGTTGCTGTCGCGGTCGAAGTCCTGGTCGTACAGGTGCTCGACCAGCTCGGTGCGGCCGATCACCCGGCCCTGGTGCATCATCATGTAGTGCAGCAGGCGGTATTCCAGCGAGGTCAGGCGCAGCGGCTCGCCATTGACGCTGGCGCGGGCGGCGCGCGGGTCCAGGCGCAGGGCGCCGCACGACAGCGACGGCGCGGCGTGGCCGGCCGAGCGGCGCAGCAGGGCCCGCAGGCGCGCCAGCAGCTCCTCGGTGTGGAAGGGCTTGGCCAGATAGTCGTCGGCGCCCGCGTCGAAGCCGGCGACCTTGTCGCTCCAGGCGCCGCGCGCGGTCAGGATCAGGACGGGGGTGGCGACATTGCCGCGACGCCAGCGCTCCAGCACCGATACGCCGTCCACCTTGGGCAGGCCAAGATCGAGGATCACCGCGTCATAGGGCTCGGTCTCGCCCAGGAACTGGGCTTCCTCGCCATCCGGGGCGTGGTCGACGGCGTAGCCGGCGTCGGCCAGGGCCAGCTTCAGCTGGCGCGTCAGATCGGGATCGTCCTCGACGAGCAGGATGCGCATGGGTCCTCGAAAACTCCTCAGCCCCCGCTGATGATCTGTCCGGTCTCGGCGTCGACGATGAAGTCGATGCGGCGTCCGTCGGCCGTGGCCCAGCGGACGCGGTAGTTGCGGCCCTCGAGGCCGGCGTCCAGCACGCGGCCCGGCACGCGGCGGGCGATCATCTCGATCACCCGCGACAGCGGCACCAGCCGGCCCGACTGCACGCCGCCGCGCGCCTCGTCCTGCTGCGCGCGCCAGTCGGCGCCCAGCGAGTCGGGCCCACGACGCTGCGCCGACGCCGCGCCCGGAAGGGCGGCGGCCAGCGCGGCGGCGACGAGGATGACGCGGATCGTTCTCATGCTGTCCGGTCTAAAGGAACGCGGCTGAATGGAGACTGAACGCCCAGCTTATGAACGGGCTGCGTCGTTCTGTCACGGGCTTGGGCAAAGATCAGACTCCCAGCAAGGCCTTCAGCTTGGCGCGAGCCTCGGCCAACACGGATGCGGGAGCCACGCCTTTGCGCGCCGCCTTGCGCGCGACCCAGTCGACGCTCTTGATCTGGTCGGCCAGCACGGCGCTCGGTGAAGGTCCCGGAACGACGACTTCAAAGGGATAGCCCTTCACCCGACTGGTCATCGGACAACACAGCATCATCCCACGCTTGCCGTTGTAGGCGGCGGGCGAAAGGACCAAGGCCGGACGATGCCCCGCTTGCTCGTGGCCCGCCTGCGGATCGAATTGCAGCCAGACGATGTCGCCCGCGTCGGGGACGTACCGGCCGTTCACCAGACCTCCTTGCCGAGGGGCTGGCCGAAATCGACGTCCTCGTGGAAGGTCTCGGGCTCCATCTCGGCGAGCATCGCATCGAGGTCGTAGGCTGGCTCCCGGATCGGCTCGATGATGATCCGACCGTCTTCCTCCCGGACATCGACAGCCTGATCGATCGCGATGTGGGCAGCCGCCATCACGCGGGCCGGGATACGGACCGAAGCGCTATTGCCCCACTTCTTCACAGTAACCTGCATGGTCGGTCTCCGTGTGGAAGAAGATCGGATCGCAAAGGGAATGTGTCAACATCTGTCGACACATTACACCGTGCATCTTACTTCCGCTTCGGCGTGTAGGGCTTCTGCTCGCGCCAGGCCTGGGCGAATTTCTCGAGGTCCTGGTCGATCGTCTCGGGCAGGGTCACCACCAGACGCGCCAGAAGGTCGCCGCGCTTGCCCTTGGCGTCGGCGAAGCCCCGGCCCTTCAGGCGCAGGGTCTGGCCGCTGTTGCTGCCCTTGGGGACGTTCAGCATCACATTACCGTCGGGAGTCGGCGCCTCGATCTTGCCGCCCAGCACCGCGTCCGGGACCGAGATCGGCAGGTCCATGACCAGCGCCTCGCCCTCGCGGCGATAGATCGGGTGCGGCTTGATCACGAGCTCTATCATGGCGTCGCCCGCGCCGCCGCGGCCGGGGCTGCCCTGCCCCTTCAGGCGCAGGGTCTGGCCTTCTTGGGCGCCGGCGGGGATGGTCACGTCGATCGTGCGGCCATCGGTGAAGGCCACGCGCTTCTTGCCGCCCTTGATCGCCTCTTCCAGGTCGATCTCGAGGCGCGCCTTCACGTCGGCGCCGCGCGGCGCGAAGCCGCCGCTCTGGCCGCCGCCCCCGCCGAAGGGGCCACGCCCGCCGCCGAACATGCCGCCGAACAGGTCCGAAAGATCGATCTCCGGTCCCTCTTCGGTGCGGAAGCCGCCTCGGCCGAAGCCGCCGGCGTTGAACGGTCCGTTGCCCGGCTGGCCGCCGAAGCCGCGCATGGTCTCGCGGCCGTCGGCGTCGATCTGGCCCAGGTCGAACTTCTTGCGCTTCTCGGCGTCGCCGACGATGTCGAAGGCGGCGCTGACCTGCTTGAACTTCTCCTCGGCCTTCTTGTCGCCGGGGTTGGCGTCCGGATGGTGCTGCTTGGCGAGCTTGCGGAACGCCTTGCGGATCTCGTCCGCGCTCGCGGTGCGGGAAACGCCGAGTTCCTGGTAGGGGTCACGCGCCAAGGAAGGTCCTCATCAAGCTGGGGGCAGGTTGGGGTAACGCCCTCCATCTAGAACGTCCAGCGCGGCGCGCAAGCCCTAATGTGGCATTTTTACCACAACCCTGTCGTCGCCACGCCGCCCCAGCCGTAAAGCGCGTCGGCCTGGGCGACCTCCACGCGGGCCGCGGGCGACGGCGAGTCGGCCGCGCGCATCGCCGCCGTGTAGACGAAGACCGGCTCCGACACCTCGACCTCGCGCGGGACCGCGGCCCCGTCCAGCACCCGGACACGATAGCGTTCGACGCCCTCGACGAGCGGGACCTCGCCCGCCCACACGTCGCCGCCGGCCCGGGCGCGGCGGATCCACGAGATCCGCAGGTCGCCGCCGACCGCGCGTGTCCGAAGGTGCGTCGGCGCCAGCGGCCACAGGGCCCGACCCGTCCAAACCACCGTCGCTTCCGTCGTCCCCGCGCCCGCCGGAGGACCTCCAGCCGGCGCCGCGCGGACCTTCAGCGGAACGCCGCGCTCGAAGGCGGCGACCGTCATCGGGACCACCGCCTCGTCGAGCAGCACCACGGGCGCGCCAGCCAGGACCGTCGCCTCGCTCGCCGCGCCATCGCGCTGGCCGCGCAGCAGGCCCGACAAGCGCCAGACATCGGGAGAGATCAGCTGGGCGTCGCGGAAGCCGATCACTTCCCAGGCCCCGTCGGCGGCCTGGATCGCCAGGGCGTTGCGCCCGGCCAGCACCGCGCCCAGCGGCGCCGACGACAGGCTGTTTCCCTCCATCCGGACCGTCAGGCTCCCGGCGCGGTCCAGGCGATGCGGCGAGGCCGGCGAAAGATCGGTCAGGGTCACGCCCAGCGTCGCGGGCTGGCCAAGGCGTGCTCTCACGCTCAGCGTGTCGAGGTCGGCGCCGGCGTGGATGTCCAAGGGCCGCCACGGCTCGGCGGCGGCGGCGACCAGGGGCCGGCCATCGTCCGCCAGCGCGCCATCCGACGGCAGGTCCAGCACCCAAAGCGTCGGCGGCGGAAAGGGCTCACGCGCCGGGGCCGGGGTCCAGTCGAGACCGACGCCGACGCCCTGCTCGGCCACCACCGGAACCAGCGTCGCGCGCGGCCGCTCGTCGAGATCCAGCCGCGACACCCGCCAGGCGCCGCCGTCGTGGGCCAGGCGATCGCCCGGCTCCAGCCGCAGGGCGGCCGAGGGCGACAGATGCACGATCCGCGACCGCCGCGCGGCCTCGTCGGCGGCCAGCATCCGGCGGGCCACCGCCTCGGCGTCGGGCGCGGCCAGCACGATCGGCGCGTCGGCGTCGCGCGTCCCCGCCCCCTGCTCGCGCCGCGCGACCACCGCCCCGACCTGATAGTCGCGGCTGGCGTCCAGGAATCGCAGGCGCAGGGCCTCGGCGGCGAGCTCCAGCACGCGCGTCTCACGCTCGACGACCCCGTCGTCGGGCCGGACGAGATCCGCCTCGGCCAGCGCGGCCGCCACGCGACCCGAGCGGGCCAGTATCTTCATGTGATCGCCGCGTTCGACGGGATCGAGGGCGAAGGCCTCGGTGAGGGGCGCGAGCGCGTCGCGCAGGCGCATCGGCCGATCAACGACATAGCCGCCCACCGCGCCGCCCGCCTCTCCGGGATCGATCGCGACCCCGGCCCGCGCGCCGAGCGCCCGGATCAGCTCGGGCAGCGGCGCGATCCCGGCCCGGCCGGTCAGCCAGTGGCCGAGGGTCCAAGCGCTTCCGTCCGCCCAGACGTCCGAGCGCGCGGGAAAGTCCGGAAACGGCCGCGCGTCCCAGCACCAGGCGCTGGCCGCCTCGATCATCGGCCCGCCATAGACCGGCGAGACGGGATTGGCGGCTGGATCATCCAGCCAGGCCAGCACCGCCTCCAGGCAGCGCCTTTGGCCGAAGTCATCGCGCTCGCCGGTCGAATAGGGCGGCAAGAAGCTCTCGGAGCTCTTGGGGTCGATGAAGAGGTTCGGCGCGTTGCTGCCCTTGTCGACGGCGGGACAGCCGAACTCGGTCAGGCGGATCGGCTTGGAGCGCGGGACCCAGGCCGTGGGCGTCGGCGCGCGAACGCCGCCGGGGCGGTCGTGGTGGGCGTTGCTCCACCAGGCCTTCAGGTCCTTGGGCCGGAACATCCAGGCCTCGCCATGCGCGCCGTCGGTGATCGGCGCGCGGGCCTGGGCGTCGCGGGCGGCCTGGCTCGGATAAAACCAGTCGAAGCCCTCGCCGCCCGTCAGGCCGGCGCGCAGATAGGTCGGATCGTGCGGACCCAGGAAGCCGGCGGTCGCGTCCAGATGGGTCTCGCCCTCGCGCCAGTCGGTGACCGGCGGGTACCAGTCGACGCCGACGAAATCGATGTTGGGATCGGCCCACAGCGGATCGAGGTGAAAGACCGCGTGGCCCGACCCGTCGGCCGGCTGATGGCCGAAATATTCACTCCAGTCGGCGGCGTAGCCGAGCTTTGTCGCGCTTCCCAGTACGCCCCGAACCTCGGCGGCCAGGGTCTTCAGCTTGGCGACCGCCGGATAGGTCCCGCCCGGCCCGCGCGTGGTGGTCACGCCGCGCAGCTCCGAGCCAATGAGAAAGCCGTCCACGCCGCCGGCCTGGGCGGCCAGGCTGGCTTGATGCAACACCATCCGGCGCAGGCCCCATTCGCCGTCGAAGAAGGCGCTGACCTGGGCGGTCGCGGCGGCGGTCCCGTCGGCGCCCGCCTCGCAGGCGATCCGGCCGCGCCAGGGATAGGCCGGTTGGCCGGGCGGCGTATCCATCAGGATGAACGGATAGAGCGTGACCTTCAGGCCCCGCCGCTTCAGCTCGGCGATCGCTTGCAGCACCACCGCGTCGGCCGGCGTGCCGCCATACGCGGGCGCTCCGTCCTTCAGCGAGACCAGATGCGCGCCGGCGCGATCAACGCCGGCAACGCTCCAGGTGATCGGCAGGGTGTCCTTGGCGGCCTGCTCGACGCCCGGCCGGATCTGGCACTGGCCGCAGCGCAGGTCGGTTCCGAACCAGGCGACGACCAGGGTGACGTGGTCGACGTTCGGCAGCTGGGTCTGGAGCTGGTCCAGGGCCACGACGAGATCGGCGCGGCCGTCGGCGTTGTGGACGCTCTCGCTGGCCGCCCGGGTCAGGCCATCGCGGCGCAGCACGGCCTCCGTCGCGTAGACGAACTCGCCCGCGCCCGGGATCAGGCAGACGCCCTTCAGCCGCTCCTCCAAGCCCGGGGGATCGTCCGGGACGCGCGGG
>ERZ1034427.275-NODE-275-length-10661-cov-31.580992_pt1 | contig 10661 bp, 15 predicted proteins | sample MGYA00520607_ERZ1034427 | MGnify/ENA primary metagenome ERZ1034427 (study PRJEB33736, sample SAMEA104288489) | Azolla caroliniana | place: Brazil | collected 1987 | study: EMG produced TPA metagenomics assembly of the PRJEB19522 data set (Is there foul play in... | reverse complement strand
GCCAATATACCATAGCTGCCAACTCCACCAAATTAGACCTGGAGTAATAAATACTGCCTCCCGTTCCCGTATCACTAATTACAGGTACAACAATCCCCTTCTCTCGCCAATACTGAATCTGGCGAAGGGTACAACCTGTCAATTGAGCCGCTTCCTTACTTGTGAAAAAAGTTTCTTGCATAAAAAACTATTTTACAGAAAGCGGCTACCATACATATATGGTACTATTAAATATATATATCTACTGAGTAGAAGACAAATTACCGTTCAGTGTCGTCTACTAGCCAGTGAATCTACCCGTCAACAGCTATGGCAGTTGATGGCAGAGAAAAACACACCATTAATTAACGAGTTACTGATGCAAATTGGTAAACATCCAGAAATTGAAACATGGCGACAAAAAGGTAAACATCCCACAGGTATTGTTAAAGAACTGTGCGAACGTTTGAAAAGTGATCCGCGCTTCATGGGACAACCTGCAAGGTTTTACACCAGCGCCACAGCATCAGTGAACTATATTTATAAATCCTGGTTTACCCTGATAAAGCGTTATCAGTCCCAATTGGATGGTAAATTGCGCTGGTTAGAAATGCTCAATAGTGATGCTGAATGAGTAGAACAAAGTGGAGTTTCTTTAGATGCTCTTCGTGCTAAATCTGCTGAAATCTTGGCTCAATTTGCACCACAAGAAACTAACGGAGATACACCCACCAAAGGTAGAAAGTCTAAAAAGGGGAAAAAATCTCAAAATCTACATAGCGAAATAAATTTATCAAAATACTTATTTGATACCTACAACAATACAGAAGATCATATAACTCGTTGTGCTATTAGTTTTTTACTTAAAACTGGCTGTAAAATTAACGACAAGGAAGGAAAACCTGAAAAATTTGGTCAACGTCGCCGTAAATTAGAAATCCAAATTCAACGCCTCACAGAAAAACTAGCAGCTAGAATACCCAAAGGACGGGATTTAACCGATACTCAATAGATAGAAACCCTGATTACTGGTACTCAGACTGTTCCATAAAATGGAACCGAGGCGAAATTATGGCAAAACTATCTTTTAAGAAAATCCAGTGAAGTGCCTTTTCCAGTAGCTTACGAAACCAACGAAGATATGACTTGGCTGAAAAATCAATTCGGGCGCATCTGTGTAAAATTTAATGGTTTCAGTGAGCATACATTTCAAATTTATTGTGATTTTCGACAACTCCACTGGTTTCAACGCTTCCTAGAAGACCAAGAAACCAAGAGAAGTAGTAAAAATCAACATTCTAGTGCCTTATTTACCTTAGGAACTGGTCGTATAGCTTGGCAAGAAGGAGAAGGTAACGGAGAACCCTGGAATGTTCATCATGTAATCCTTAGATACTCGTATATAGACACAGGAAGGAAGAAATTTAGTGAGGGAAGAGAAATCAGAATAAATCGCCAAAATTATCACCCAGACTAAAGCTAAAGGTGAGTTAAATGATAAACAACAAGCTCATCTCAAACGCAAAAACTCCTCTCCTCTCCAGCTAGAATCAATAGTCCCTTTCCTCGTCCTAATCAACCTTTGTATAAATAAATGACAATCTCATACTAGTTAGTATGAGTTTGGGTTTACAAAACCCTGCCACAATTGCAGTTGTAGATGGTACTACGGGCAATGTTTTGACATATCACAATATCAAACAACTACTTGGTGAAAATTACAAATTACTCAAAAGACAGCGACAAGAAAAATACCTGTTATCCCACCAACGCCATATAGCTCAAAGAATGGCTGTACCAAATGACTTTGGAGATTCAGAGTTAGGGGAATCTATAGATAAATTACTAGCAAAAGAAATTATTGCGAGCGCCCAAACATACAAAGCTGGCAGCATTGTTCTACCAAAATTAGGCGATATGCGAGAGCAAATTCAGGCTGAAATTTAACCCAAAGCCGAACAAAAATCAGATATAATTGAAGTTCAACAAAAGTATGCCAAGCAATATGGAAATAGTAGACCTCTTGCAAAATTGTTTCTGTGGTATGATAGAGGGTTTTAGATTTTATGTATTTTTGGTGTTCTTTACGATCGCTAATTTAAATATAACCGTGTAACTCTAATTTTTGGCTAGAACAAAGACAAATCACTATTATAACATAAAATTAATTCTGCAAGAGGTCTAGTAGTGTTGATCAATGGAGCTACGGTAGATTAATTGCCAATATTCAAAGTCAGGCAAATAAAGCAGGAATCCCTATAGAGGAGGGAAAACAACCAACTCGAGCGAGTCCACAGGAGAAAGCCAAAGAATTAGCCATAAACGCCTATCAATCCCGAAAAGCCTGATTGAAAAAACACCGAACCTTGATAATGGAATAGGAATTAACAATAGCGCCGCAGTTCATTTTTGTTATAAACCTCTGTCCTGTGATAAATGCAGGTTAGGTTGACTGTTGTGAGACAGTCGTGCTTTCTGACCCTGGTAGCTGCCCACCTGATTCCTGTTCCCAGTAAACAGGAATCAGGTGCATCCCCAGTAATAGAGGTGCGGGTTTAGCGCAGTGGTGGCTACCGAATCACCTCCCAGCAAGGAGGAATTCACCTTAATTATTTATTTTTGGCAAACCATTAAGTGAGGTCTATTTCTCTAGGGGTTTGCCAAAAGTCTAAATCCTTTGTCTAGTCTGTATTTTAGATGTTGAGATGCTTTGATAATCCTCCCTTAAAAGGGAAATTGAGAGCAAATTTACGACATTCGCCAAAATTGCTTTTAGAAGTGTCTCTGCATAAGGGTTTAGTCGGGCGCAGTGTCAACACCCCTCCCGGAGTGGGGCGTGTTGAAAGCTGGCATAATATTTTTCCATTGTGTTTCAAAGCCTAATGAATTAAAATTGTGTTTTAAAATTAAGGTGGGTTGAAAGGAGTTCTGTGATCCGACACAGTATCAGATGTGTATACTACGTTGATCGGACACAGTATCAGATGTGTATACTACGTTGAGCAGAAATTTAAGGACAATTAATCTGTCAACACTAGTTGAAAGAAAAAAATAAGTCAAAGTGACAATTAATTTGGCAACGCAGCCAGCATTTTGGCAATACGGACATTAATTTGTCAATGCGGTCAAATAATTAATTTGGCACTCGACATTTTCAATGGAGAATAGGAGATTTGAACCCCTGACCTCTGCGGTGCGATCGCAGCACTCTACCAACTGCTAAACCCTTATATTTAAAGGTTTCCTGGGTGTCTTAATGATGCCTTTAGGACATCACTAGGACAAATGAGAGAAATCAAGCCAGTTAACAATAATGGCTCTATTCAGGTTAAGTTTAGTTTTGGCGGTAAGAGATACAGTTTTAACCCAGTCCCAGGCGGTCACTATGATGATAAAAGGGACATGGCAAGAGCTAAGGCGATCGCTATACAGATACAGAATGATATCTTAGCTGGACACTTTGACCCTACCTTAAATCGCTACAGGTTAGAACCGAAAGCAGCCACTAAGGCACAGCCTAAGACCTTACTAGAACTCTGGGATGCTTGGGTAGACTACCTAGACCTTCCCCCAGCTACTCAAGGCAATCATTACAAGTTGATATCCCCGTTCAAGATTTCTATCTGAAGAAAATAGTTAAAGCCATGAACTTGGCTGGCATCCCTTGGGACGGTACTGTAAATCAGATTGATATCTTTTGTCTTAAAGATTGTCGCCGTGAGTGGAGACGACTGACCCCAAATAATAGAACTAAAAACGTAGTTTATATCCGCTATATCTACTAACCCCAATAACGCAGCCCTGAGCATAAGAAAGCACTAGAGGCGATTGCTCAGGACTTACTCGGAAGTTCTAACGTTAGCCTACTCATCAGAAAGATAGCAGAGGGTAGGTTAACCGTTACTGGTCAAATGAATCCGGTAGTAGTGCTGAGGCATGATCTACTAGCACTAAAGCTACAAGTAGAGGAGACTATCAAGAATAGTAATGCAGTCTTAGGGGTTTGACGGGTTCAATAAATCGACGCATACAAGAACTAAACCCTTATATAGTAACCCTTTGACGGGTTCAAACTTACGCTTTATAAATCACCAGAGGTTAATATGACTGACGCATACAAGGCTACGAGGCAGGTTATTCAAGTAGCTGGTAAAGAAGTAGAAGTATTTCAAATACCTAACGGTGAGTTTCGGTACAGTATTACATCAGTTGCGTCTTTGATAGGTAAAGGGAAAACAGACGCTTTCTACTTCTTTGACTCCAAAGCGGCTAAAACTTTAATGGGTGAGGGTTATACAAGTACAAGTGACACGTACAAGGTTGAGAGAACTAGAGTCTCTGCAATAACTGACTTAGAGGCTAATGCTTACATTACCTGGAAGGCTCAAAGAGGAGATAAGGAAGCGATCGCCCTGTTAGGTGCTGGCTTCATTGAGATGCTTCACCCTCGAGCTTGTAATGCTTTCGAGGTTAAGGTGGTGGAAGATGCCCACGAAGAACGTAGACGGTTAAACTTTGAACGCATACAAGATGCGATCGCTTGCTAAGTGGCGATAGAACAGCATAGAGCTAACCCAGGTTTGTACACGTCAGCCAAAGCCAAGCTAGACGCTACATTAGGGGCAATGTCATATGAGGAATACGAAGAGTATTGTAGGCAAGAAACAGCCAGAAGACAGGCAAGAAACGAACAGCTACACCAAAAAGCTATCGAAGCTTGGGACAGCCACATCAATAATCCTAGCTATCTGTAGGATGCTAGATGGTATTTGGGAGGGTTTAAACCTTCCCAGCGCCCATAAAGACTCATCAAGATTTCTCTTTACGCTTCCTAGTTAGATTATGGTCCTTACAAAGTAATCTTAATACTGCGTGTCGTTGATGATATTTCTGCCAAGCTTCCCCATACGCACTATCAGATTCTCGAAATCTTTTACTGTATATTGTTCCTACAGCTTCCTCAAACTCTGTAGGTATGTCATCTTGTTCTTGCTCAAAAGAACTCACAAGTTCTTTAAATGATGGGTGTTGATGATCAACCTGTATATCTTTATTAGAAGTGCAACCTGGATGATCGCAACTCTGACTAGACTTTCTATGCACAAACCGATAATCGGTAATCTGCTGTTGAACCGCTTCCCTGTAAGCAGATTCCCTCCGTTTTTCTATTAATCTAGTCATATCAGATTTGCATTTTTCATAACTAAAATCATCATCTTCTGGGTTGTTTTCTCTAACAACCCAAAGACAGTTATAGTCTGTACGCTGACGTGACGGTCTAACTTCAATCTGCTTTACCCCTGCACCTATTTTATTATCAGCATCAGGGTGTAATAGTAATAAATCAAATGCTACGGCTAACTCTTGCCCTTCTAAAACTCTTTCACCCTTGTCAAGTATTGATCTAATATATTCATCACGTTCTGTTAGGGTTTTAAAGTAAATACCGCCAAGTTCTGAGGGTTTTGCTACCGTAATATCAGGTTAACTCCATAACCGTTAGATTACCCAGCTAGCTATAACGGGTTAGTATACTTGGTCAACCAAGACTACGACTAGAGGTTAGAAATAATAGACTGATGTGCCAGATAATACTCACTCATATGTCGGTATTCTTCTGAGTGATGCTCTGAGTACTATAGAAAATAGCCTGAGCCTGATAATCTAACGGACCCGAATGGGCATTTACTTGTCTTTGTAGCTGGTCAACTTTGACGGATAGTTGCTCTATTAGCCGTCTTAGCTCGGCTACCTCATTAACTCTACCCGCTACCCAGTCCTTCAGAACTTCACGAGCCATAGGCGCTATCTGGACACCTCGACTCTCAGCGATCGCCTCAAGCTCATGGTAGGTGTCCATGTCTAGCCGGATCATGATCTGTTTACTTTTGTTAGCCATAGTACCCGTTATGGGTCTTACTGTACCTATGACCAGCCTACACCACTGACTAAGATTGAACTACTTCCCACATTTCCCTAGTCTCGTCTGTAGGTTGCCATTTTAGCTCGTCTGGATCTCTCTTAGCAGTCCCTTGGGATGCTTTAGTAGGCTTGATATTAGCTAAGGTGTCTGATAAGGCTCTCTTAATATTGTCTCTACCCTCATCATTCTTAGCGGGGGTAGACAGTGATAGATGTTCAGGGAATAGCCTATCTACTAAAGCATCCCTAGTTAATACTAATGGCTTCTCTTCAGTAGCACACACACCTTGGTATACCTGTTTGATATGTAAAGCTTCTGATTGGTTTACCAGTAGATAATCCCCTGCTTCCCTAACTAAGCTTTTTAACATCTCTCCCCACCATTCAGGCTCCCATCCTTTAGCCACAGCTTCGGCGATCGTTGGATGTGTCATTTTCTCTTGGTACTCTAGCAGAGTAGTAACAGCCTTATACTGAAATCTACTATTGGTCTTAGCCTCATCGCAAACCTTATCCGGGTATACTACTGCTACCTCTAGCCAACTTTTAGACCCGTTAGCTGTCTTTTGTTTGACGGCAACTACTTGATCATCGGGGAATAGATACCACCGCCTACGCTTAATAGTCTCCTCTAAGGCTGGCTTCAGTTCCCATTGGTGAGGTAATATCTCACCAACACACACACTTTGGTATACCTTACCAGATAGTAAGGTATTTGTTTGGTTTACCCCTTGGTATACTTGCCTAAGTGCCTTGAACGCCTCAGCCTGGGTATGAAAACCCTTAGCTAACGCCTTAAACCATTCCCAATCATCCGGGTCAACCTTAACTGATAAAACCTTGTGTGCCATAGATATACTTCTTGCTATTGATATACTGCTAAATCCTTACGATACCTACAGGTATACCTTTTGTGTGTGTGTGAGTTTTATAAACTTCCTCTCTCCCGCGTCGTCAGTCCAGAACAGGAAAGAGCCTTGGGGGAAATGTCTGACTACAAAGCTGATAGGTGTCATAGTTAACTTTCTGGTATACCTATAATAGCAGTATACCAATAAACCTCTACTATGCAGAGAGGTATACCAAAGTGTGTGTTATTTGCTAATAGCTGCTACGGGTTTCTTTAATGACGGATAGGTCACACCTTGGGCTACTATCTGCGATCGCATCTTCTCTATTAATGCCCTTTCGGTCTTTAACAGCGCTACCGCTTCCCTAACTAATGCGCTAATCGGTGTCCTGGTTTTCTCAGCCTCAGCCTCTAACCACTGGTAAGTTTCTAAATCAAACCGAATACCCGCTTGTTTAAGTTTAGCCATCCCTAAATGCCTCGACTTTAACCTCACTTTGTCAACTCAAAGTTGACTAAATCCCTATAAAACAGGGACTATTGATGGCTCGGATTATTAAAAATGGCAGAATAACCAAGTTTGACCCATTGAAACATCCTAGAGGTCAAAGAGGGCGTTTCGCAGATAAACCGGATGAGCCTAGTGTAACTGGTAGGCGTTCTAGCAAGACTAGAGGAGTAGCCAAAACAGATGTTAGAGGGTTAACTCAGAAACAGCAAGCGAGACTTGAGATATACCGATCGCTGACCCCTGAACAACGTAGACGGTTACAGCTTCTAGCCTCACTCAACCCAGAACACAGAACAAAGGAAAAGGCTACAGGAGGTTATTGCAGGGAAGCAAAAGAAGGCTTTAGAAGTTAACCAGGAACAACCCCAAGTTACTAAACCCGTAACTACTCAGGCTCTACAAGGTAAGCCACATAAGCCAAAGAAAGCTAAACGATCTACCCCTAGCGATCGCCTGTCTGCTAACCCAGATCACTTAACCATCAAGGGTAATAAGTTGGTCATCTGGGAAGGTAAGCCAGAACTTGGTAAGGCTCAAGGGGGCTTTAAGACTAGGACAGTTAAAAACTTTGAGTACGCGGTAGAGGTTAACGGGCAACGTGTTGTACTCAACCGTCAGACTAAGATGCACGAGTATCTTGGTGATCGCATTTATCGGATGCCATCACTTAACCCTAGATTGGCTAGTATGACCCCTACATAGTTAGCCAATGGGTTAGCTATGTATATGACTAGGGTAGAGGCTAAGGATACTACTGTGCGTGATTGGTTACCTACGTTTCACGGCAACGTAGATAAAAGCCTACTAAAAAACGGCTATGGCAAGATGCAACAACACCATATTCACCAGTGGGCTAGGATACCCTTAGAGAACATTGTTGAAGATTATGAGTCCGGCAAGATAAGCTTAGATGAGGCTAAGGCACGAACTAAAGCGATCCTAAGCAGGGAGTCTAAGAAGACTAAATCGGGCAAGCTTGTAGAAGATTGGGTATTAACCCCAGCCGATAAAGATCAACGGGCATTTGTGGTACTACCTGGGGGTTTACATGATATCTCTAACAAACCGATGTACTATGCCAATCACCCTAAAGGGATTGATGTAGATGCCTCAGACTTCAAACTAAGATCATATAGATTCCCTCAGTATGGTGACTCAGGTAGAGACTGGTACTCTAACGTATTTAGACCAGGGTCATGGTTAGAAATATACCGTAGAGAATCCTATGTACTACTAGGGGAACTCAACAGGCGAATAAGTAGAGGTGAGTTGTCACCTCAAGAGGCTCAAACCCTTTTCACGCAATGGTTAGCCAAGGTAGACAAGGCTAATCAATATAGTTTAAAATATAGTAATAACCAGGAAGGTTAAAAGCATGACCACTACAGATTATAAGTTAGATTTAACACTTACTGATGGCTCGGCTATCCAAATACTGGAAAATGATGTGGTAGAAGTCCGGGCATTAGATGATGATGATTATATGGAAGCTGAGGTGTTTGAGGTTACAACAGCCTCTGGTGAAACCTATGAGGTAGATTATGTAGAGTCGCCTGGGTCTACGCGTACTTTTTTATGGCAAGCCATTGACCCTGATTAGTGATTATATTAGCCATAACTTTAGGCTGACCTAATACCAACTATTTAGAGACCTGAGATAAATCTTGGGTCTTTTGGTTTGTAACCAGCTAATAACCTGTGGCGATCGTAGCTAAGTTAAATGTTGGTAATATCCTCTAGCAAAGTGTCCTAAAGTGTCTTAAGCTTAGGACAGCATTAGGACAGTTAGGACAGGTTTTTAGAGCCTAAAAGGCGAAGCCTTATGGAGAATAGGAGATTTGAACCCCTGACCTCTGCGGTGCGATCGCAGCACTCTACCAACTGAGCTAATTCCCCGTCCGAGTCTGGAGCGACAAACCCCGACACCGATATAATAATATATTATTATCACCTTAAGCGATATCATATCATAATATTAACATTTTAGGCGTTGCAAAACACAAACAAATATGAATTTGTGGTACTTTATCTGACCTTCGCTGGTATTTGCGGTGATGAGAGCGATTGTTAAATTTGCCGCAAAGATCTTTGTGATTCGGCAAAGCCTTTATTTTTAGTTTTAAACGGAGAGGGAGGGATTCGAACCCTCGTATACATTTCTGCATAACAGACTTTCCAGGTCTGCGCCTTCAACCACTCGGCCACCTCTCCAGGTGCCATGAATTTCAATAATAAAACGAAACTGCAAAAAATGCAAATGTTAAACAAGATATTTTTACAATGAATTTAAAATTCAACATTCTCAAGCAAAAATAAGATGGTTCAGACTCACAGAATCAGAGTTCGCGATCGCGCTACTGGTGTATCATACACCTTACAAGTTCCAGAAGACCGCTATATCCTGCATACAGCCGAACATAATGGTGTGGATCTGCCATTCTCCTGCCGTAATGGGGCTTGTACCACTTGCGCTGTCAGGGTCCTGTCAGGAGAAATTTACCAACCGGAAGCCATTGGACTATCGCCAGAGTTGCGCCGTCAGGGTTACGCCTTGTTATGTGTGAGTTATGCTCGTTCTGACTTGGAAGTAGAGACACAAGACGAAGATGAAGTTTATGAACTCCAGTTTGGGCGCTTTTTTGGTAAGGGCAAAGTCAAAGCGGGTTTACCCTTAGATGAAGATTAGAGGCAAAAGATGAATATTGTGGCAGGGTGCAGATGCTTACAAAATAATATTGCTATTATACAAGTGTCCGTAAGGGTCTTGGGGCGAAAAATAGCAATATTATGCTGTTTGTTGTTATTGGTGAGTTGTCAAGCCAAAAATCAATCAACAAATATTCTCACTGAAGTGAAAATAGCGCGGGTTGTCAGTGGACAAACCTTAGAAGTGGTAGGGATGGCAGAACAACCAAATTGGATTTCCCAAGTGCGTTTAATTGGTGTGGATGCACCAGATTCGCGTCAGTTACCTTGGGGTGATGATGCTAAAGAAATGTTAGAAAAATTGATTGATAGCCCCCAAAAATCTATCAAATTAGAATTTGACCTAGAAGCTAAAGACAAATTTGGGCGCACATTGGCTTATGCGTGGAAAGATCAGGTATTTTTGAATGAACAAGTCCTCAAACAAGGGTATGCTCTATTTGTAGCGCGATCGCCTAACCACAAATACGATAATCGCCTAGAAAATGCCCAACAATGGGCTAGACTCATGGGTAAAGGCATCTGGAATCCAGAAAAACCCATGCGTTTGACTCCTGGTGAGTTTCGTCGTATGTATAGGTGATTGGGGAGTAGATATTCGGAGAGATGATGGAGATGAGGGAGATGGGGAAGTAATTTTCCTAATGACTAATGACTAATGACTAATGACTAATGACTAATGACTAATGACTA
>ERZ1034427.274-NODE-274-length-10760-cov-8.291172_pt1 | contig 10760 bp, 7 predicted proteins | sample MGYA00520607_ERZ1034427 | MGnify/ENA primary metagenome ERZ1034427 (study PRJEB33736, sample SAMEA104288489) | Azolla caroliniana | place: Brazil | collected 1987 | study: EMG produced TPA metagenomics assembly of the PRJEB19522 data set (Is there foul play in the... | reverse complement strand
AGATTTAAGCTCGTTTTTTTTCATATAATTTCCTTCTCTTCAATCTCTACAACTAATTTGTGTTTCTCATGTAATTGGTACTTAGTGTGAACTAACATGTGTTGCCACATTAAGCTACTAGTAGTCACTTAATCTTCCCTTTAGGCTCATGCTCTAAATAATGTAGCACCTAGATAGTGCCATCATAGGTAAGAGGTTCAAGCATTGACATTAATTCAAGCAACGAGGTAGAGAGCCATTGAGGGTACCTTGCCCTCCTCCCAAGTGACGTGGAGAGTACGAAGATCTTCAGATAATGCTAATTCAAGCATTCTGATCGATCATCGTTGTTAGTGGATGTTTTATAGGATATGCAAATTGACAAATTATTCGTTGCTAAGGAAAGTTAATGTACAAAGCCAAAATTCATGACAATGATAGAGAAGGCTTATGACACTTGGAGGACACAAAGAGAACTTCCCACTCTTCATTGGACTAGACCAAGTTGTATCCAATAATAGACGCATGAGTGTGACACAAAGAAACTTATCTCTTCAGGCAATCAAGTCTCATTGTTGAGTTTTAACAACTACACATGATGTTGCACTAGAGTCACATTGGTCTTTAGCTGTAACTTGTATTGGTAGAAGCTCTTTTTTTTTCCATAAAAAATATCCTCCATTGGTATTGTGGTGTCCCTTTCATGCAAGAGCATGCATTTGAACACACCACTCTTTTAGCCACTCCCGTTTAGCACATCACCCATTTTAGCCCACCCTTTTAGCACACCATTTTGGGACACGTGTAGCTAGGCCGTCCCAAAATGGGTTCTTTGTATCTTCTATATATTGAATGATAAGTATGAAGCTAGCTAGGCTGGTTTGGTTTCCTTTTATGTGCATTTCACATAATTGGTGGAGAAGCGGGCTCAAATTTTAGCCACTACTACATTGTTCATGGCATCCCAATTCCCTTCCGCCGCCTCCAACGTCGATACCCCGATGGAGCCTGAGTTCTCGCAACCTCACGCACGACCTCCCCCTTTCCAAATGGAGCAGCTCCTGGAACTCGTCTCCAACGCCATGCTTCAAATCAGCCATACGAATCAAGCTATGCTCTCCTTCCTCTCCGCTCACAACGACCGCGCGCAAGATCGTCCAGATTCCAAGGTGCGCCCGAAGTCCTTCTCCGGATTGCCTTCCGAGGATGTCTTAGCTTGGTTGGATCATTTTGAGATGATCTCTAGTTACCATCGATGGTCCGACGAGCGCAAAGCTTTGGAAGTTCGTACCCTGCTCGAAAACGTCGCCGCCACCTGGTACGTCCAACAATCAAGCGACGTGACCGAGAATTGGGTGATCCTTCGGGATCTCCTCGTACAAAACTTCGCCCATCAAAATTCAGCCCAAACGGCGTTACAACAACTCGAAACATTGCAACAACAAGCACACGAACCCGTGGGCCAATTTGGTGTTCGCCTCAATCAACTCCTCATTCGCGCTGACCCTACCATGCCCGAGCATGTGAAGCTTTTCTTCTTATGGCCTCGTCTGCGCCACGACATCACTCGCCGCGCTCGGGACCAAGGTCCGCAGACATTCAACGACGCCATCCTCATCGCCCAACGAATCGAAGCTTGTACATTATCTGACACCCAACCTCGTTGGCCCCATCCATCAGCCACCGACTCACGCGCCCAATACCAAGGCGCGGCCCCCATGGACATTGATGTCCAAAACATGCAATTGCAAGCTCGCCGCAACCGTCCCGATCGCGATAGCCAAGGGCGCCCGAGGTGTTTCTACTGCCACAATTATGGACACGTCCGACGTCAGTGCCGAAAATTGCAACAACAATCTCACAAGCAACAAGTCCAGATAACTATGGCTGACGCGGCATCGTTGGCTGAGCTTCCGGGAAACTGACGTCCGGGGTGCTGATGGAAGAGCCAGCCCTCCACATCCAAGCGTCCGCCTCTTCTAGTTCGAGGGTATGCACCGCCCTCGCCACCATTAATCACTGCACCCACACCATCTTATTAGACACTGGTAGTAGTATATCTTCTATTAGCACCGCTTTAGTACACCGGTTAGGTCTCCCCACATCCACTGCTCCTTCCATCCAAGTCCTTTTTGGCGATCACCAACATCTTTACCACTCTCACACACAAGCCCATTGCACCTTCACCTTAGGCACTATCACCTTCTCACATCACTTTTATGTCTTGCCCCACCAACTCTTCCCCCTCACCCTAGGTTGTGATTGGTTCCTCAAGCGCCGCGCTGTGATTGATTTTGATGCCCACAAACTTCTTGTCCCACATGCTTCCCCTATCCCTCTTCTACAAGATAGCTCCCCTAGCCCCCACCTTAGCCAAGTTCAGGTAGCACTTAGTCCACAAGAGCGATTGGTCTCCATCCGCCAATTATTAGCCCGTTTTCCATCACTAACCCTCCAACCCACACATGCTCCTACTGTCTCTTTCCCGGTACAACATGCCATTCGTACTGGGGAGGCCACTCCGATCCGCATGGCTACCCGCCGACGTTCCCCTCTCGACCACGATCGCATTGATGCGGCCGTCACCGACATGCTCACCAAAGGTATTATCGTTCCTTCCACCAGCGATTGGGTTTCGGAACCCCACCTCGTCAAGAAGGATGATGGCACCTTCCGCTTTTGCATCGACTTCAGGCCTCTTAACAAAGTGACTATCCATGACCTCTACCCGCTCCCTCGCGTGGACGACCTCTTGGATCAAATCGGTGGCTCCCGTTATTTCACCTCCCTGGACTTAGCCTCGGGATATTGGCAAATCCCCCTAAAACCTTCTGACGCCCACAAGACCGCATTCCGCACACGCCGCGGGCTATTCCAATTCACCCGCATGCCGTTCGGCCTGTCTGATGCTGGCAGCACATTCCAACGCATGGCCAACTCCATTTTTGCCGCCCTTATCAACAAAGGTGTCCTCCTCGTTTATCTCGATGACATCCTTATCCACACGGCCACTTGGGAGGACCATCTACAAGCTCTCGCCGAAGTCCTCGCTTGCATAACTAAGCATAACTTGCAGCTCCAATGGAAGAAGTGTCGATGGGGAAGCACCAGCCTCCGTTTTCTCGGCTTCATCATCTCTGGTGACGGAATCCGTATGGACCCTGCAAAGGTAGCAGCCATCAACGACTACCCTCGCCCCACTTCAGTCAAATCCTTGCAACGTTTTTTGGGCATGATCACCTTTTCCCTTCGCTTCATCCCAAACCTTGCCTTGGTCACTTTTCCCCTTCGCCAACTCTTGAAGAAAGGCGTGTCATTCAGTTGGGATCCTGCTTGTGAAGATAGCTTTCGTCGCCTTAAAACCATGGTCAAGGAATCGGGGTTGCTCGCCCATCCTAACTTTGACCGACCGTTCACGTTGCAGACAGACGCATCAAACCAGGGGTTAGGAGCCGTCCTCTTGCAAGCCGATTGCCATGGGCAAGAGAAGGCGGTCGCCTTCATTAGTCGGACTCTCACGCCGGCTGAACGCAACTACTCAACCACTGAGAAGGAGCTACTTGCGATTGTCTGGTCTTTCCAGCGTTTTCATCCATACCTTCATGGTGGACAGGTTACGGTTGAGACCGACCACCAGCCCTTGCTTTCTCTTATCCATCGACCTCACCCCCCAGGCCACTTGTTGCGATGGACGCTGGCACTTCAAGAGTATCAGTTTACCCTCTCCTATCGAAAAGGTGCAACCAATTTGGTCGCTGATAGTCTCTCTCGCGCCGACTGCCAGGCTGTCCAATTTCTCCCTGAGACATCCGATCTTCCGATACCATTGCCACAACTCGCTACGCTTCAACAACACGACCCCGCCATCCAACAGATAATCCATCAGTTGCGCTCCCTCCAACCGTTTCCCTCACAACGACGGTTCATGCTCCGCGATAACTTGGTATTCTTCATTCAAGCGCATCACGAGCCTCGTCTCTACATCCCTCATGCCCTACAACAAACGTATCTCCAATTTTATCACGACCACCCATTGTCGGGCCACTTGGGTTTCCACAAGGTTCTTGAAAAATTACGTCTCAAGTATTACTGGCCCAACATGAGACACTCAGTCTCTACCTATATCAAACAATGCGCTTTGTGTCAACACATCAAACCTGGGGGCAAGCCAGCTGGAACACTCCAACCCATCACCGTCACGTCACCTTTCGAGCTGGTCGGATGGGATTTCATGGGACCTTTTCCCGAAACCTCTAGGGGCAACAGGTATATCCTTGTCATAACAGAATACCTCACACGATGGGCTGAAACTGTTGCCATCCCCGACGTCACTGCGCCAACAATTGCCTCCCAACTCTTGCAAAAGGTAATATTTCAACATGGTTGCCCTATCCAAATCTTATCTGATCAGGGCCGCCAGTTCCATGGGGATGTCCTCAATGTTGTGGCAACTCAACTAGGTGTCCAACAAGTGTTTACATCCCCTTACCATCCTCAAACAAATGGCCTCACTGAACGCCTCAACAAGACCCTCAAGCAAGAAATTGCCGCTTACATCGATCCATGCCACAAAACCTGGGATCAAATCTTGCCTTTTGTCACCCATGCCTACAATACATCCGTACAAGCGTCGACACGGATCAGCCCTTTTCGAGCACTCTATGGACGCGACCCGCGGCTCCCACCAGAAACGTCCATTGACATCTGTTCTAAACCTGCCAACATGGATAGTGCTACTTGGGGGCTTTATCTCCAACAAATGCTCCCCCTCCTTCGACAAGCCAGCTCCCGAAATCTACAAGTCGCACAACAACGTCAAAAGCGACACTACGACGTGGGTCGAATCACCCCGACGTATGCTGATGGAACCAAAGTCCTTGTTTACTTCCCGATCCGGCGGCGTGGTCTCAGTGAATCCCTCATGCACCGGTGGATCGGCCCATTCACCGTAATTCGTGCCATCAAGTCCACGACTTACTTACTCCGACGCGATTCCAACGGTCGATTCACCTCAGCCCATGTTGCCCGTATCAAGCCATATGCTACCCCAAGCCTATCTTCTAGCACCCCTCCTTCTCTCATAGCGTAACACTCCTTGTTTTTCTGAGGGGGGAAATGTGGTGTCCCTTTCATGCAAGAGCATGCATTTGAACACACCACTCTTTTAGCCACTCCCGTTTAGCACATCACCCATTTTAGCCCACCCTTTTAGCACACCATTTTGGGACACGTGTAGCTAGGCCGTCCCAAAATGGGTTCTTTGTATCTTCTATATATTGAATGATAAGTATGAAGCTAGCTAGGCTGGTTTGGTTTCCTTTTATGTGCATTTCACAATATCAATATTCACACCCACAAAGCGAAAGACTGTTTAATCATTTACCAAAATTTTAGGTGTATAATACATATTTGGTCACAAAGGCTATTGGATGAGTTTCAAGAATGTTATAAAAGGGTGGAAATAGATTGCTCACATTCAATCATTTAGTCCCCTTTAATTTTACAATTTCTGTAAGTGTCTTCATGTTCTAGTGCCTCCATAGGCAAATGTAAATTTGGAATACAGACATCTCCATTAGTTGAGGATATGTTCTATTGGTATCCATTTCATGTGTTTGTAGAGACTTAAGAAGCAAAGCTTTCGCACAACATTAATTTCAAATGTGATGTTTTAGGACATTTTATTCTACAGAGAAATGATAAGGTTGTACTGACCTAGTTTAATGATCAATGCAAAGTCAAGGAAAAAGGTAAAGATGGAAGGTCATAGCTAAACCAATTGAGTGTATACCAATGCAGTACCAAAAATTTTCAATTGATAGGGCAACATTTTTCCCCACGTAACGATACAACCCCTTGTCATTGTAACAACTTCCAAAGAGTAAAATTATACTTCACAATATGGGTGGTGTAAATATTGCTTAGGATGAGAGTAACAAAACGAATCAAATCAGTCATTTCCCATTTATTCTAATGAGATTGCATACTCATGTCTCATCCTTAAGGTATTATTACCTCGAGTGCACCTCTTGCTCACTGAAGTTCTCTCACACCTAGGTTGTTTTGGTGTGGTTTGAGGAAAATAAAAATCTCATGATTCCTTATCCGTTTGGGCAGAATTGTATGTTTTAGGCATATATCCTTTTTGTAACATTGCAATACCAACAAATCACACTAATATCGGAAGTTATGGAAATATGAATACAACTTTCATAACAAGCAATGAATATGACAGTATAGGGATGAATCTTATGACCTATCTCTAATTTATTTGGAACTGAATCGGTATGACTCCACTTAGTAATGTACTAGGGATTCATATAATTCTGGTGATAACCTTGGGGATGCTACCGAAACTACAGGATTGGTTTTATAGAGTATAATACCAAAGCTTTCATTCATATCCATTTCTTTGACTCCCGGTGGTAAACTCCATTCGTAGGAGTGAACCAATGAGCCTAACATTAGGTAGACATTAAGGAGGCCAAGATTCATGGCTGGACAAGCTCGTCTACCGGCACCGAATGGCAACAATTGGAAATGATGACCTTTAAGATCGACAGTTGAATCCAGGAATCGTTGCGGTCGAAACTCCTGTGGCTTCTCCCAGGAGTTCTCATCCATTGAGAGAGACCAAGTATTGATAAGCAATGTGGTTCTCTCGGGGACATAGAATCCGGCAACTTCACATGGCTGTATGGATTCATGGGGGATCAATAATGGTACCACTGGATGCAACCTCATTATCTCCTTCACAGTAGCTTGTAGATATGGAAGATTCGGTATGTCTTCTTCACTCATCAGCCTATTCTTGCCAATGACACGATCGAGCTCATCTTGTAGTCTCCTTGTTATGTCATCGTGTCGTATTAGTTCTGCTAATCCCCACTCCACAACTACGCTAGATGTATCCGTTCCACCCGCAAACATATCCTAACAATTCAATGATTATCGTCACAAATGTTATAATCAATAAACGAATAATCTTCGTGCACATTTGTAATAAAATAGAAGTCAGCAAAGAAAGGAAATGCATCCACATACCCATAAAATTGCTTTGATATTGTCATCTGTCAAACTGATTGTATTGGATATATGCCCCTTATCTTCATGTAGCAACAATAGAGTGTCGAGAAGATCATTTTCATCATAGCTACCAGCAGCAGCTGTATTTGCATGAGAATTCCGCCGATTGTCGACTATTCTTTGAAATATGGTGTCCAGCTTCTCGAACGTGTCATTGGCACGTCGTTCGAGACCTTGTATGTCTAGAAATCTTAAAGCCGGCAATAAGTTGCCTATATTGGGAATGCCGATGAGGTCTAATGATTCTCGGAGGGCGTCCACGAGCTCCAATCCATTCATGTTTATGATCACGGAAAGGTCATTGAAGGTCTTCCCCAAGGCCATTCTTGAGATGCTGTTGCACGCCCGAACTTGTAACTTCGTGCGCATATCTTGGGCCTTTTGGATGTCTTGCCACACCGAATGAACAAGACCCCTCATCTCCTCGTCTCGGATCGGCTTGAAGTTTTGCAACCTTACAGTGTTGAAAAGTTTGATCATATATACTTCTTTCACCTGTCAACCAAGCAACACATATTTGTTTGGAGACCACTAAAAATGAATGAAAAGATAGCTCATCAAAAGTTTTCAGGACCAAAATTGGAATTTGCAATGAACACTAATTTGAAGTGATTGTGATGTGATGAGAAATCTAGGTAAGATGTAATTTTGAATTTGCATTACCTTCCGCCAAAGTGGCCCGTAGGGCGTGTGGGCGAGGCCCGAGCAGTTGTAGGTGAAGCGGACAGCGGCAGAAGACGAAAGGGAGCGGGAGGCGAAAACAAGGTCATGGGTATGCAAGACGAGGCCGGCTATGTCGGGAGATGACACAACCAATGTAGGGACAGAGCCCATTTGATAGGACAAGATGGGGCCGTACCGCGTGGACATGTCATGGTACCATCGGTGCGGAAGTTGCGGAGACATAAGGAGCTGGTGGAGATGTCCTAGGAAAGGTAAGCTGCCAGGTGGGGATGGAGGAGATGGGATATGGAGGAGCTCATGTTTCCTCATCCTCCTCTTCATCTTCCTCTTCATGTTTTGTTGGACATACTGCCACAGAAGCACCCATCCCAAGATGCCCAATAACACTAGTGCCCATATTGACCACTCCATCTCTCTCTCTCTCTCTGTCTCTGCTTCCCTGTTGTCTATTATCTTAGGGAAGCTTTCTACTACATATGTATCTTATTGAGGAGCCATTTTCTAATCCATGTAATTTAGCCTGCCTAATTCCCATTATCATCACATGGTGATTTGTGACAAGTTTTCAAGGTGTAAATATAGATTCCAATTTGTCCTAATCGACGAGTGAATCTCAATCATACGTCCACATTTGGCCCCGATTCTTTAAGGAAGTGAGTAACCTGGCCAACCGCCCAACCTAATTCCTATTATCATCACATGGTGAATATGGATCACACACTACCCAAATCCATGAGTTGTGACAAGTTTTCAAAGTGTAAAATTCAAATATAGATTTCAAGTTGTCTTAATCGACATGTGAATCTCAGTCATAACTTCACATTTGGCCCTGATTCTTTAACGAAATGAGGGACTTGGCCGGCTCCCAACAATTTTTGTGTTTTACAAGCATATAGATACTTTTATACCGTCTCATGATGATCTATGAGATGGGATTGGGCCCCTAGGGCAACTGTTTCAATTTATGCAAGTTGGATGTCTGGCGATAACAAAATGAGACTTTTATAGGAAAAATGGTATTCAACGAGACACCTATGAGAGGAAAATGTAATGCTACAAATCACAATGATTTATATTTACTATAAAATATTCTCTCACATTTCTCCTCATGCATGTAGATGAACATTCTTTTGTAGGTTACATAAGTTTGACGATTTCTCAAGACATTTCTAGCCATGTTTTACATTCGTTTGTGTCGCAAGTTGATGTGTTGCAAATCAATTTCCCATTGGGGAACATATTCTATATACAAGGATTTACGTATGCACAATGCTTGTAACTGAAACTTAAAAGATTCTGGAAATTGAAGATTCTCTAACTTCAAAAGATTTTGGAATTTGAAGATTTTCCTTTGATCAACCGGGTTGCATCTTATTATGCGTGCAGGCCTTACTTTGTTGATGCCAATCTTTCTCTTTCTCTTCATCTCGGGAGCCGGTTCTTTACTAGACTTATCCCATCTCTCTTCCTCTTTGTTGGGCATATCTTCTTTTTCCATCTGGTGCTCCTCTATCTTTTCTTTCTGCATCAAGCATAGGAACTTGTATTATCATCATGGGCCAAGTTTGTGTTGGATTACCTCGGATCTCATCGTCTTTAGGAGCCAAATCTACCTCAGTCTTATTTTTATTCTCATCTTCAGATGTTGTGCCTTTGTCAAGCTTAGTCTAGGCATTCTCTGTTTCAGGTTCCTAGCCAATGATGTCCTTTACCTTCTTAAGTGGTCCTCGGTCTTGATACTCAATTTTCTACTTAGAATATCGAGTGATTTTAAGCCCTAGATCCATAGAGAATTGTCGCAGCTTGTCGAGACCTAGTGTCTTTGTAAAAATATCAGCCACTTACTTTTTGATGATGTCTTCAACCAATATCAACTCACGGATATAATGATTGTGCACTTACATTTGTAAGTCACTGTATGAAACACTAGATTCTTTGTGTGATGCATGCTTTTGAGATTGTTGTAGTGGATGAGTTTACTAATTTCCTGAAGTCTTTCTAAAGTCTTTTCAGTCATATGACTTTGCATGTAGCTATGGTTGTGTTCCGATACTCTATCTTAGTGCTTGACAAAGACACTTTTGGTTATTTCTTGTTGCTCAAGGAGATTGATCCACATCTGTGTGTAAACATTGATATTATTGTAGATCTCATATTGAATGAATTGCATGGCCGATCAATACTGGTGAACCCCTCAAGTCAAAGCAGTATTCTATGGTTGTAAAAGATATTGCGATCGAGTGCCACCGTCCACAAGTGGTTTTGCATGAATTAACGAAGGATCTGATCAGGTAATTGACTTGTTTAGATAGACGAAACTCCCAATTATATGTCAAGCTTGTGTATGCTCACATAACTTGCCGGAGTATGTATACACTTAGTTTCATGTTTTAATTGAGGGGTGTCGAAATGGAATTACGTTCATTTTGTTCCGAACTTGTAGTGCAAGTTCAACAGGTAGTGTCATTGTGAGAACAGAAACTCATCTAGGTTTTGAATGACCTCGATGCCTAGGAAAAAATGTAATTTTTTGAGGTCCAATACCTTGAACTTTTTTGAAAGCATCTCTTTTATTTTTATGTCCCGATCAAGCTTTCTCCAATGATCACAAGGTCATCGACACTCAAGATAAATAAGAGTGGAATTCAAATATTGTTCTTAATATATATAGTGAAAGTCAATGTTGTGAAGATACAATGTGATCTTCCAAAGATGGTTTTGAATATATATAGTGAAGGTCAATGTTGTCAGAGTCTATAGAGTGGTTTTTTCAATTGATAGACTACGTTTAGATGTTGGCTTGATTCGGCACCAAGTGGTTGTAGCAAGGTAAAAGCATGGGATCACTAGAATTGTCACGGACACACCAACCGTGGACTAGGATAGGGCACGGATGATGGGGCTACGAGCAACGGGTAGTGAAATTAGAGCTAGAAGTGATGAGGTGAGAAACTCGGGAACTACAAAAGAGAATGAAGATAGAGATAAAGATCAAGGAGGCAAGATGGGGC
>ERZ1034427.272-NODE-272-length-10813-cov-2.881298_pt1 | contig 10813 bp, 10 predicted proteins | sample MGYA00520607_ERZ1034427 | MGnify/ENA primary metagenome ERZ1034427 (study PRJEB33736, sample SAMEA104288489) | Azolla caroliniana | place: Brazil | collected 1987 | study: EMG produced TPA metagenomics assembly of the PRJEB19522 data set (Is there foul play in the... | reverse complement strand
TCCCGGAAGCCTCGTAGAGGCTATCCGGGACCCAGGGGGGCGGGAACGCCGTGCGGGCCACCCCTGGGTCCCGGCTCTACGCTACGCTTCGGCCGGGATGACACGGGAGAAGGCGCGGGCAAGCCTCACCCCATCCCCCACCGCGCCGCCAGCAGCGCGAACCCCACCAGGATGATCGGTCCGAACACCCGGAAGGTGTGGCGGGTGCAGGCTTCGGGGAAGAAGGTGTCCCAGGCACCGTCCTTGGTCGCGCCGTACTTCACGGCCATCGCCGTCATCGGGCACTTGAAGCCGCAGGCGGCGAACACGACGCTCTCGGCCGCGACCAGGCTGGCGGCGATCCACAGCCAGGGGCCGGTCGCGCCAGTGATCCCGGCCGCCAGCACGACCAGCGACGCGCCGGCCATCACCACATAGATCACCGTGTGCGCGGCGCGCACCAGGGTCAGGCGCTGGGCGTTGGTCATGGGGCGGTTCTAAACCCTTCTCCCCTTGCGGGAGAAGGTGGCCCGCGCGGCGGGACGGATGAGGGGGTTCTGGGCGAGGGCGGTACGACCCCTCATCCGTCGCCTGGCGGCGACACCTTCTCCCGCAGGGGGAGAAGGACTATCTCAACCCCATGCCCCTTTCTCCCGATATCCTGGCCTGGCGCGACGAGGTCCTGCGGCCGCCGGGGCCGTTCAACGGCCTGGCGCGCGCGACGCAGCGGCGGATCAATGGGATGATCCCCGAGAAGGTCCACGCCGCCATCACCACGGCCATCGAGGGTATGACGCGCGGCATGCTGGTCGGGTCGGACTTCATGACCGGCGCGCCTTGGCCTGTCGCTGGACGAGCGGCGGGTCCTGGCGGCCAAGGCGATCGACGGCTGGAAGAAGACGGCCGCCGTCGAGGGCGGGGTGACCGGGTTGGGCGGCTTCCTGGCGGCGGCGGCCGACTTCCCGCTGCTGATGAGCTTCAAGATCAAGCTGCTGTTCGAGATCGCCGCCGTCTTCGGCCACGACGGGCAGGCGCTGAGCGAGCGCCTGTTCATCCTGCATATCTTCGAGCTGGCGTTCTCGGACGCCGAGCACCGCGCGGCGGTGATGGACGCGATGCAGGACTGGGACGCCAAGGCCCATCCGGCCCACCTCGACGACTTCGACTGGCGGGCCTTCCAGCAGCAGTACCGCGACCACATCGATCTGGCGAAACTGGCCCAGTTCCTGCCCGTGGTCGGCGCGCCGCTGGGGGCGATCGTCAATTGGCGGCTCGTGGAGCGGCTGGGGCATACGGCGGTGATGGCGTATCGGATGCGGGCCGAGCAAAAGGGAAACCCTCTCTCCACGAGAGAGGGAATTGGCGCGGCTGAACGCTCGGAGTTGGCGAGATTGAACACAACGATTTCAACGGCTTCCGACTTTTACACGCCGCTGGATCATCCGCGCTGAAACCGCCCTTATCCTTGAGTCACCTCGTCGCGAGGAAAGGGCGCATGGCCAGCGACCATCGTGGCGGCGGGGGGCGATCGAGCGGGGACAGGTTCGAGGGGGATACTCGGACGGTCCGGGGCTGGGCTTGCTGGGCTCACCCGCCCGCCGTCGGCGTGGTTGGAGGCAAAGGGATGTGTCTTAGCCTGTAGTGGCTCGTCCTCTCCGACCGCTGGGAGCCTCGGGAAACCGAGACGCCCGGGTCCCGGTAAGGCCTGAACAGGGCCACCCGACGGGACGCTGGCGAATAACGGTCGCGCGGAGCGTCGGGCTTCGTCGAAACGGTATTTATCAAATTCTTCCGGACGTTGTCCGGCGCTCCGCGTCCCTTTCCATCCCTTCAGCGAGCGATCGCGTGAAGCGCGGCGCCACGAGTCCGATGCTAGAACGGGCTAGCGCTTGGCGAACAATCCTCGCACACTTGTTTGAAATGACCGTCTCGGGTCGGATACGAAGCGCGAGCAACGGCGCGGGAGGAGTAAGGCGATGACGGAGCGTAGATCGTCATGGACGCTGGCCAGGTTCGCCGTGCCGGCCGTCCCGATCGCGGCGATGGGCCTGCCCCTGGTCGTCTACCTGCCGGAATACTACGTCACGTCGCTCGGCCTTTCCCTGACCACGGTCGGGGCGGCCTTCCTGATCGTGAAGCTGCTCGACATGCTTCTGGACCCGGTCCTGGGCGGGCTGATGGACAACACGCGGTCGCGCTTCGGTCGCTTCCGACCGTGGCTGGCCGCCGGCGCGCCAGTCATCGCGGTCGGCTCGTATGCCCTGTTCATGGCCAAGCCTGGCGTTGGAGCCGTCTACCTCTGGTTCTGGCTGTCCGTCGTCTATATCGGCTATTCGATGGTCGTGCTGTCGCAGACCTCGTGGGGAGCGGTCCTGTCCAGGGACTATCAGCAACGCTCGCGTGTCTTCGCCTGGTGGCAGGGCGCCAATGTCGTCGGCATGATCCTGGTCTTGTGCCTGCCGCCGATCGTGACGGGCGTGTTCAAGGGCGACCACCTCGACAGCATCGCCGCCATGGGCTGGTTCATCGTGCTGCTGGCGCCGCTCGCGGTCTTGCTGGCGGTGACAACGGTGGGTGAACCCACCGCGCCCCCCCGACACGGCAAGACCGGCCTGAAGCAGTATTTCGGCCTGCTGGCCCGCCCCTCGGTGCGACGCCTGCTGATCGCTGATCTGTTGATGGGCCTGGCGCCCGGCATCGCCGGCACGCTGTTCCTGTTCTTCTTCGAGCGCATGAAGGGCTTCGACAAGACCCAGTCGGGCATCCTGCTGCTGATCTACTTCATCGCCGCCCTGGCCGGCGCGCCGATCTGGCCCATGCTGGCCAAACGGATCGGCAAGCACCGGTCGCTCGCCGTCGCCTCGGTTCTCTACGCGTTCGTGCAGTTGGCGACGGTCTTCATGCCGCCCGGGGAAGTGGTCTTGGGCATGGTCGTCCTCGTGCTGGCGGGACTGCCCTATTCCGCCGCGCAACTGCTGGTCCGGTCGATGATGGCCGATATCGGCGACGAGGAGCGGCTACTCACCGGCGTCGACAAGACCGGCCTGCTCTATGCGATCGTGACCGGCACCCTGAAGCTGGGTTACGCCCTGGCCGTAGGCGTCTTCATCATCCTTGGCGCGCTGGGCTTCGATCCAAAGACGCCGACCCCCGCCGGCGACGCGGCGCTGATCGGCCTTTATGCTTTCGCGCCGGCGGCGCTGGGACTGATGGTCGCGGCGGTGATGATGCGCTATCCGCTGGATGCGAACCGTCTCGCCGAGATCCAGCGCCAGCTCGCGGCGCGGGATGCCGCCGAGGCCTCGTCCAAGCCCGCAGCCCAGCCGGATCCCAATGCCCCTGACGCCAACGCCTTCGTCGCCCCCGCCGAGTGAAGACCAAGAGCCGATCGCCCGCCTGGTCGAGATCATGGCCAAGCTTCGCGATCCGAACGGTGGCTGCCCCTGGGACCTGGAGCAGACTTTCGCGACGATCGCGCCCTACACGGTCGAGGAAGCCTATGAGGTCGCCGACGCGATCGAGCGCGGCGACCTCTCCGACCTGAAGGAGGAGCTTGGCGACCTGCTGCTGCAGGTGGTGTTCCATTCGCGAATGGCGGAGGAACAAGGCGCGTTCGACATCAACGATGTCGCGACCGCGATCTCCGACAAGATGATCCGTCGCCATCCGCACGTGTTCGGCGACCACGCCTACGAGACCCTCTCGGCCCAGGTCGAGGGCTGGGAGGCCTTGAAGGCCCAGGAGCGCCAGGCCAAGGCCAAGACCGGCGTGCTCGACGACGTGCCGACGGGCCTTCCCGCCCTCACCCGAGCCGTGAAGCTGACCAAGCGCGCCGCCCGAGTCGGCTTCGACTGGCCCTCGGCGGCCGAGGTGCTGGAGAAGCTGCGCGAGGAGACCGAGGAAATCGCGGTCGAGATCGAGGCCGGCGACATGGCCAAGGCGCGCGAGGAACTGGGTGATATCCTGTTTGTTTGCGCGAACTTGGCTCGAAAACTGGACGTCGATCCGGAGGACGCCCTGCGGGCGACCAACGCCAAGTTCACCCGCCGCTTCGGCTTCATCGAGACCGAACTGGCGCGGCGCGGCAAGACGCCGAACCAGTCGGACCTCGCCGAGATGGACGCTCTCTGGAACGACGCCAAGGCGGCCGAAAAGGCGAAGGACTAGGTCGCGGCGGGCTCGACGCTGGCCTCGGGGAACTGGCGCTCGAACCGGCCCAGGGCCTGGCCGTCCAGGCGTGCGATCAGGGTGACCTCGCCGCCTTCGCCGTCGTATCGGCCCAGCACGCGACCGTTGCGATAGATCCAGGCCAGCGCCTGGCCGTCCTGCGGCCCCAAGCGGATTTCGACCGGCGGGGAGTCGTCGATCAGCCCGCCGACCCGACGTAGCAGAGCCTCGCAGCCCTCGCCCGTGACGGCCGATACGGGGGAGGCGCCCACGCGGCGGGCCTGACCCTCGATGATCTCGCGATCGTCCTCGGACAGCAGGTCGATCTTGTTCCAGACCTCGACCACGGTCTTGCCGCCGTCGAGCGTGACGCCCAGTTCGGACAGCACCGTCTCGACGTCGCGAGCCTGGGCCTCGCTGTCGGGATTGGCGACGTCGCGAACGTGTAGAACGACATCCGCCTCCTGCACTTCCTCAAGGGTGGCGCGGAAGGCCTCGACCAGCTCGTGCGGCAGGTCGGAGATGAAGCCGACGGTGTCGGACATGATCGCCGGGCGTCCATCGGGCAGCTTCACGGTGCGCAGCGTCGGGTCCAGCGTCGCGAACAGCATGTCCTTGGCCAGAACCTCGGCCTCCGTCAGCCGATTGAACAGCGTGGACTTGCCGGCGTTCGTGTAGCCGACCAGGGCGACCGTCGGGTACGGGACTTTCTTGCGGGCGCTGCGATGCAGGGTCCGCGTGCGCCGCACCTCCTCGAGCTCTTTCTTGAGCTTGATGATCGTGCCCGCGATCAGTCGCCGGTCGATTTCGATCTGGGTTTCGCCAGGACCGCCGGTCGAGCCGGTGCCGCCGCGCTGGCGCTCCAGGTGGGTCCAGGTGCGGACGAGGCGCGAGCGCTCGTAGTCGAGCCTGGCGAGCTCGACCTGCAGCTTGCCCTCGCGGGTCCGGGCCCGACGGGCGAAGATCTCGAGGATTAGCCCCGTGCGGTCGACGACCTTCACCTCCAGCGCCTTCTCGAGATTGCGCTGCTGGATCGGGGTGAGCTGATCGTCGAAGACCGCGACGTCGATATGCTCGACCTCGCAGATACCCGCGAACTCCTCGACCTTGCCCTTGCCGAACAAGGTCGCGGGCGTGACGGCGCGCAGAGGCGCGATCAGCGCCTCCACGACATCGAGATCGAGCGCAACCGCGAGGCCGACAGCCTCCTCCAGCCGGGAATTGGGATCCCGGGCTTCGGAGGCCGCCTGACCGCGCAGTTGCCGCGCCGGATGGATGACGAGCGCCTTCAGGATCGGCGCGGCGTGGTCAATCGACCGGGATGTGGATTTTGACAAGCGTCTCAGTCGTCGGAGTCGGCGCTGGGCTCATAGAGCTGGACGGGCTGCGCCGGCATGATGGTGGAAATGGCGTGCTTGTAGACCAGTTGCGACTGGCCATCGCGACGCAGCAGGACGCAGAAATTGTCGAACCAGCTGACCACGCCCTGCAACTTCACGCCGTTGACGAGGAAAATGGTGAGCGGCGTCTTCGACTTGCGCACGCTGTTCAGGAACGTGTCCTGGAGGTTTTGCTTCTTCTCGGCAGACATCGGGGGTTCCCCTCTCATTGTTCACGGAGGGCCACACGCCCCCCACACAAACAAATCCATGCTAGATGATTTTTCGCCGAAAGCGACAAGTCGCTGGCGAAATTCTCCGCGGGATCACGCGACCAACCGACGCTCCCGGCGAAAATCGCTCGGGTTTCAGACGGCTTTCTCGCGCGCCCGGGCTATATAGGCGTGACGGAGCCGCATTGCCACCGGCCCGGGCTTTCCGTCCCCAAGCTTGATCCCATCCACCTGCACGATCGGCGTGACCAGCGAGCCGGCGCCCGTGATGAAAGCCTCTTTCGCGGCCTGGGCCTCGGCGATCGTGAAGGGCTTTTCGCTGATCGGCAGGCCGGCCGCGCGGATCACCTCGAGCAAGGTCGAGCGGGTCACCCCGCGCAGGATATTGGCGTTAGTGTCGCGGGTTCGCAGAACGCCCTCGGAGTCGATGATCCAGGCGTTGGACGACGCGCCCTCGGTCACCAGGCCCATGTCATCGACGAACCATGCCTCGACCGCGCCCCGCTCGCGAGCCGCCTGCTTGGCCAGGGCGTTGGGCAAGAGACCGATCGACTTGATGTCGCAGCGCGCCCAACGGTTCTCCGGAACCGAGATCGCCGCGGCGCCCTTCTCGGCCTTGGCGTTCGTGGCGACACGATCGATCGACTTGGCCGTGATCACCACCGAAGGCGGCACGGCGGGGTTCGGGAAGGCGTGATCGCGACGCGCCACGCCGCGCGTGACCTGCAGATAGACCAACCCCTCCCGCACCTTGTTGCGGCGAACGGCCTCGCGCAGGACCAGGGTCAGCGCGCCCTGGCTCATCGGATGGGCGATCCTCAGCTCATCCAGGCTGCGCCAGAGACGCGCGAAATGGCCCTCGGCGTCGGCCAGCTTGCCGTCGAACACCGCCCAGACCTCGTACACGCCATCCGCGAGCTGGTAGCCGCGATCCTCGATATGGACGGCCGCCTCGCCATGACGGACGAACTGGCCATTCACATAGGCGAAACGCGACATCTACTCTTCCTCTTCCGCCCGGGCGCCGGCGACGCCCAGGGACTTCAGCTTGCGGTGCAGGGCCGAGCGCTCCATGCCGATGAAGTTGGCGGTGCGCGAGATGTTGCCGCCGAACCGCAGAATCTGGGCGTTCAGATATTCGCGCTCGAACAGCTCACGGGCCTCGCGCAGCGGCAGCGCGATGATGCGCTCGGCGCCGATGGCGCCCGCGTTGCCGGCGGAGGGCTGATCCGCGCCCGATAGCATTTCGGCGGTGATGACGTCGCCTGGCTCGCCAGACGCCAGGATCAACATGCGCTCGACGTTGTTGCGGAGCTGGCGGACGTTGCCCGGCCAGGTCTGAACCTGCAACGTGGCCAAGGCGTCCTCGCCCAGTCGCCGCCGTTGCAGCCCGGTCGCCTCGCTGATGCGCTCGATGAAGAAGTTGATCAGCTCGGGGATGTCCTCGCGCCGCTCAGCCAAGCCCGGCACGCGGACAGGCACCACGTTCAGGCGGTGGAACAGGTCCTCGCGGAACCGCCCGGCGGCGATCTCGTCGCGCAGATCGCGCGAAGAGGACGAAATCACCCGCACATCGACCTGGACGTCGTTATCGCCGCCAACGCGACGGAAGCGCTGCTCGACCAGCACCCGCAGGATGCGCCCTTGCGTCTCGCGCGGCATGTCGGCCACTTCGTCGAGATAGAGCGTACCGCCATGAGCGCGCTCGAACACGCCGATCTTGCGCGGACGCCCGCCCTCGCCTTCCTCGCCGAACAGTTCGACGTCGAGACGTTCGGGAGCCATGCCGGCGGCGCTGACCGCGACGAACTCCTGACGAGCGCGCGTGCTGGCGCCATGGATCAGACGCGCCACCAACTCCTTGCCCGAGCCCGGCGGACCGGACACCAGCACGCGGCTGTTGGCCGGCGCCACCTTGAGGATCAGCTGTCGCAGCGACTGGGCCGGCGCCGACTTGCCGATCAGGCCGTCGGGAGACAGCGTCTGCGCGCGCAGGCGACGGTTTTCCCGGCGCAGGCCAGCGGCCTCGAGCGCGCGCTCCACCACCATGAGCAGCCGGTCGGACTTGAAAGGCTTTTCCAGGAACTCGTAGGCGCCGCGCTTGATGGCGCTGACAGCGGTCTCGATGTTGCCGTGCCCCGAGATCATGACCACCGGCAGATCGGCGTCCAACCCCTTGACCATGTCCAGCAGCTCCAGACCGTCCATGCCGCCGCCCTGCATCCAGATATCCAGGATCAACAGGGCGGGCTTGCGCGCGCGGATCGCCGCGAGCGCCTGGTCGGAGTCGGCGGCCGTTCGGACGGCGTAGCCCTCGTCCTCGAGAATACCAGCCACCAATTCGCGGATGTCGGCTTCGTCATCCACCACCAGAACGTCGGCGCTCATATCATCTCCTCAACGCCACTTTGGGCCGCGGCGGACAGACGCGCGGTCGTCGGAAACTTCAAGATCACGCGCGCGCCAGGGGGCTCGCGCGCGTCGGTGAGGGCCAGGCCACCGCCGTGGTCCTCCATGATCCGCTTGACGATGGCCAGGCCAAGGCCCGTGCCCTTCTCGCGGGTCGTCACATAGGGTTCGGTCAAGCGGTCACGGTCCTTGGCGGGCAAACCCACGCCATTGTCTTCGATGGTCACGCACAGGTCCTCGGAGTCCGACACCAGGATCGCGGTGATCCGGCCACGTAGATCGGGACTCGCGCCCCGTCGCGCGCCGACCGCCTCGCCGGCGTTCTTCAGGATGTTGGTCAACGCCTGGCCGATCATGCGCTCGTCGCAGGTCACCCAGACATCGCCCTCTCCAGGCTCTTCCAAGCGGACCTCGATTTCCGCGTCTTGAAAGCGCTGCGCGAAAACCGCCTGCCGAAGCATCTCGGTCAGGTTGGCGGGCGCGAAACGCGGCGCGGGCATCCGAGCGAACGCCGAGAACTCGTCGACCATCTGACCGATATCGCCCACCTGCCGGATGATGGTGTCCGTGCACCGGTCGAAGGTCTCCAGATCGCTGGTGATCTCCTTGCGGTACTTTCGACGCAGACGCTCCGCCGACAGCTGGATGGGCGTCAGCGGGTTCTTGATCTCGTGGGCGATCCGGCGCGCCACATCCTTCCAGGCCGCGTTTCGCTGAGCGGCCACGAGGCGGGTGATGTCGTCGAAGGTCAGAACAAGGCCCGCGGCGACATGGCCGGCGGCGCGAACGCGTAGGCGACGGGTCTCGCCTTCCCGCATGATGTCGATCTCGACATCCGTGTCGGGCCGGCTCTGCTCGAGCGCCTCCATGACGACGGCGAATTCCGGCGCGAGCGTGATCAGATCGACGCCCAAGGCGTCGTCCGGCAGGCCAAGAAGCGCGGTCGCCCGCCGATTGACGGCCGAGACCCTTCCGCGCTCGTCCAAGCTGACCACGCCCGCGCTGACGCCCGAGAGCACCGTTTCGATGAATTGTCGGCGGCCTTCCGCGTCCAGACTCGCCGCCCTAAGGGCGGCCTGCTGCAGCTGCAGCTCGCTGGTCATCATGTTGAAGGCGTTGGACAGGGCGCGAATTTCCTCCGGTCCGGACCCGGCTTCGACGCGCGCGTCAAGATCGCCACCCGAGACACGGCCCGCCGCCTCGACAAGGTCCGCCACCGGTCCCGCGATGGAGTTCGCGGCGGCGATACCGACCCAGATCGCGGCGACCAGCACCAGAAGCGCCGTCTCGAGATAGCTGAGCCCGAAGATCGCCTGGATGCGGCCGCGGCTTCGCTCGGCGTCTCGGTAGGACAGAAGCGCGTCCTGGGTCTCGATCAAGTGGCTCAGGATGCCCTGTTCGATCGGTCGCACGACGTAGAGGTATCCGTCCGGGAACGCCTTGAGCCTGTAGAGCGCCCTGAAGAGATCCTTCGAGACGAAACGCTGGGCGCTGACCTCGCCGCTATCGGTGGCTTGGTAACTAGATGGCGGCGGAGCCAGGAAGGGCGGCGCCGAGGCGCTTTCGGCCCGCGCCAGGATCCGCCCGTCGCGGTCCAGCACATAGGCGGCCGAGAAGCCGTTGTCCGCCATCACGCCCGCCAGGTAGTGGCCGAACGCCACCGGCGATTGCGACATGGCTGGCGCGGCGCGGTTGAGGTCCGCGGCCATCGGCGCGATGTGCTCGGAGATGTAGTTCTTCTGCTGCTCGACGTACGAGTTGGCGACCTTGGCCGAATTGCCGACCACGGTCTGGACCTTCTGGCTGAACCAGCCGTCCACGCCGCGATTGACCAGCACGCCGAAGAAGAGGGCCACGATCACGGCGGGCGCGACGGCGGCCAGCGAGAAGAGGCCCACGAAACGGAGATGCAGCCGCGCGCCTTCGTCGCTGGCGCGGGCGTCGATCAGATCATAGAGGCGCAGTCCGACGATCGTGGCTACGCCGAGGATCAGGACGAGATTGAAGCCCAGCACGATCAGAATCACCGTGCTGGCGGTGCTGATCGAGTCGGTCTTGGGCGGTGAGGAGGCTAGCGCGACACCGGCCACGGTCAGGAGAACGGCCAGCGCGTATCCGCCCGCCATCAGGTAGCGCGACCGCAAAAGCTCGCGCCACCAGGCCCGACTGAAACGGGCCGGCGGGGCTTCCGATCCCGTCGCGTAAGCCACTGAAGCCATCGCCGCCGAGTTTAAGGGGGTGTGCCCTGAATTCAACAGCTATGTGCTAAGAAAGCTTCAGCCTAACGCCGGCCGCGGGTCATCTCGACGCCCAGGTCCTGGATCTTCTTGCGGAGGGTGTTCCGGTTGAGCCCCAGGATTTCGGCCGCTCGCACCTGGTTACCCCGCGTGGCCGACAGGGTGAGCTGGATCAGGGGGCGCTCGATCTCCTGCAGCACGCGATCGTAGAGACCGGGGGGCGGCACGCCATCGGGCTGATCGGCGAAGTGCGAGGCCAGATGCCGTTCCACCAGCGTCGAGAGCGTGACCGGACCCTCTTCCGAGCGCACCGCCGGCGTATGGTCCTGCAGCTCGCGATCAACGATGCGCGCCGTGATCAGCTCCTCGGCGTAGAGCGCGCACATGCGACGCATCAGGTTCTCGAGCT
>ERZ1034427.271-NODE-271-length-10899-cov-20.303025_pt1 | contig 10899 bp, 9 predicted proteins | sample MGYA00520607_ERZ1034427 | MGnify/ENA primary metagenome ERZ1034427 (study PRJEB33736, sample SAMEA104288489) | Azolla caroliniana | place: Brazil | collected 1987 | study: EMG produced TPA metagenomics assembly of the PRJEB19522 data set (Is there foul play in the... | reverse complement strand
CTTGCTTGCTTGCTTGCGCGGGCGGAAGAATGGGCACATGTCATTACAGCAGCGGAAGTGAAACCGGAGACCTGGCGGGAGATTACACCCATTACTGCAAACACTACTAACGAAAAGGTTGGGCAAGAAGACTCAACGATGAAGCGGCACAAAATAACGTAACGAGGGCTACGAGCAGTACAACAGCTACAGGCTGTATACATTCTAACCATCCATAGTGTTGGAAGCAAAAACGACGACTATCTCAATTATTGGGGGGAAAGGGGGTATATTTTATTTTGCAAAAAGGGGATCACGGCAAACAAAGAATCTGAGTCAAGAGTCAGTGTTGCTTGCTGTCACGAAGGGCATGGAGGATGTTGATCATTGCGTTGATGGAGATTCCGGCCGGAGAAAGCGGTGTCGTGGATTGTAGTCTAAGTTGGTTAAACTGCCTGCCTGCGTGCGCACTTGGATTTTTTAAATGACATCGAGATACAGAAACCCCCGCCCGACCGCATGAACCGCTTCATCGAAAACCCTTCATTTTCATGCTGCGTGAGATAAGCAATTTACGGCTCAACCTCCCATGACGAGTATGATTACTACGTAGACACCGCTATAGACACTTCACAAAGTACAGAAATTGATGACGATGTACTAGAGCTTGATCCGTAGGATCGCTATGATTTAGACTTTGAGGAGGATGACGGATTAGTGAACCAAAAAGAAAGAGTTGTTGAACAAAAGGCTAGATTGAAAAAAATCAGAAAAGAAAACCCTAAATGTTCCGCAAATACGTCCAAAGCGTATGCTTTGTTTTGGAAGAAACGAATGTTACTATGCAGAATGCGGGCCTAGCGAATATAACGAGCGAAAACTACTTTTTTATTTTGCAGATTTTAGTCCCGCAGGACAGGATTTGGCCAAACCAAAGTTGTGTCATTCTGAAAGGATGATTTGTTGTAGCACATGTCGTCTTTTTCATGGCTAATCTGCGGCGTGTTTTTCATAGTAGGGTCACGAGAGAGACTGTAAAGCCGAGAAACCCCTGTAGAACAGGGAACCAGCGGTACGACCGAATATAATGTTAGCGCTATTTTCCCACTGAAAACGATTTCTATACTCATTAAGAGGGCAACTTCCGTATCTATAACATCATTGGCAGGGAACCCGGTAGCCAATCATACCATCTAAAACGAACGATCTAGAAGAAATTTGGTAGATTCAAATATATGGTTTAATCATCTACAGTCCAATCAGAATGACAGAGCCAGGGAAGTCTTCGCTAGGTTTCTTCCGCCGCGCGCGCGCGCCGGGAATCCGCTTACCCTTATCGAACCTGCAACAAGTTCAATCTAAGACATGCTCAAATCAACGATTGGCCTATTTTGTTTGTCAAATCGATTCTGGATCAATTGGCGAAAGGTCTTTGAGGAATAATAGTCCGATCGTTGATTTCCTCAGCAGAGCCGCCGTTCTTGAACAACAAGACTAAAGCAGCCATTCGACCAACAGGAACGGACTGCAAGGAAGCAACAAAAACAACAGGTTGTAGAGAACCCACGCCAGCTGTTGAGAAGCTGCGAGAACAGCCAAGAAGCCACCAACAGATAGAAATAGAGGGCGAGATCTATCGATACGAGGACCACCAACTGCTACGTTAGCTTAGCTGGAACCTGCATACTTATCATCAATTCCCGTGACATCACTCCTGTACCCCTTGTGACTAACGTTTACGGATTAACCTGCTTGCTGTTTCTTCAAGCACCATGAATGAAGGTGCCGGCTTTTTCTGGGATAGAACTACTGCAATCTGGGTAAGGTATACCTTCTACAAGAACTACAAGAAGGTAGCTCTTCTGTTAGGAGGAATACACAGCTCACTGTAGGTCTTTGGGGAATTTACAGGTCTATCGCTCTTGCAGCAAATTCAATCTAAGACTGGCACTGAAGAGGCCAAAGGGGAACTAAGGCTAACGTCAACGATTCCTTTTTAGTTTAGTGCGATGGAAAAAAAAACAATCTCTTGGTGGAGCCCTTATCCGTATTGAAATGTGAATCATATTGCTTATTCTATTATTCATACTCTTCAGGAAATTACTGTTTTAAACAATATTTTCGGATCGGAAATGAAACCTGTTGATAATCTCTCGCTCGGTTAGTTACTGCCTCTCGCCAATAACTAACCGGGAGCGGAACGGCCATCGGCAAGGCGGATCATCATCTTACGTCTTGGGCGTGGGCGGGGGCGGACCCCGCCCCGACGTATACATTCCATTACCTGAAGAGAAAAACACTACAGAAGCCATTTATTCACCATTTATTCAATAGTAACGTGCGGTGCCTTCACTTATCCAACCATTCATTAAGCCCCCATCCTGGTACAACCTATTTGTTTTCCAAACCAAAGACGTTGCGTGCAATTGTAGGAGTAATATATGCAGAATTCAATATAGCCCTGGTCATCATATTTCACTTTGCCTTCCCTGCACTTTTCTTAAAGCCGCTCCATGAGAAATAAGTCTCCCCTTCTGTGTTGGCTGAAGTGATGATAATTACTTTGAACTCTCAAAGATGCGCAAGAGTCTCAGAATTCTCTTTCAATTACGGAAGTTCCTTTGACAAGAAAGTTGTGGCCATTGAGAAATGGAATTCAATAGAGTTTCTTCATATTTCGACTAGGTAATAGGGGGAGATAATCATACTGAGTTTCTCCAAAAGTTTGTACATAATGTGCCCTCACAAAACGCTCTATGCTAAGTGAGTGACGTACGCTTTTCTCTCTGACTCTTAGCTTAGTAAAGATTTGTTAAATTAAAACAATTTTTTGGTCAAAGCTCCACTTCACGTCTTTATGCGTTTTTAACCACGAGGATTCTCTGTAGCTAATTTGACACTTTCAAGTGAGTTGGAGGGTGCCCCTAGAACTAAAATGGTTTTACACAATCTAAAAACTTCCAGAACATGGGTATAATCAGATTTTGATGGGAAATCTTAGCATAATACGTTTCTGTAATGAAAACGGAGTATACTTGGAGTGAACGTAGGCAAGCTGTGTGTCTTTTCGTGCAGAAACTAAGGTAGAAATGGAAGCACTTTTTGCTATTCGCCTCACGAGCGGGCTCTTATCACTCCGCTCGCGTAGTGAACGGAACGGAAGGGCGTTAAAGAAAAGAAACGTTAGCCGCCCGCTCTTCCATTTCCTAAAAACCCTCAATATGACTAATTGTGTTAGTAGCGGCACTAAATATTTGAATAGGAGAGAAGAGCTAACGTGCTCAGCAACCGCCCGCCCGTTTAATAATTTATTCATTTTTTGAGCAGGTATATTGTCATAATCTGTCTCGATTTGACGGCATCTTGCTATTGAAATATTTAGTTATCCAACCTAATATAATATTAAAAACTAGAATTAGAGAACATCAAATAGATCAAATTATTATATATGATAAAAAGAAACTGAAAACACCGCTATTATATATACGGGACTCTCTAAAACTATTACCTTCGTTGAAATCTCTAGCTGAGACAATGCGTCCAGAGCTGAGTAGTAAAGGTTCAATTCCGCATAAAGAATCGAACAAGTTAAATATTAGAGATAAACAATATGAATTAATAAAGTATCTAAAACAGGATATAATGATATTAGCTGGAGTGCTTAAGCAAAGTATAAGAAAAATACTGCTTGCTTGCTGGGATCGGTTTAGTATAGATATAACGAAATGTCTGACAGTGTCGTCGATGGCAATGAAGATCTATCGTACTCACTACTATCCAAAAGCATATCCAATATACAGGCCTGATGCTAACAAAGCATCATTTATTCGACGAGCGAGGTTGGGTTGGTGGCCACACTGATGTATACAAGCCGTATGGTAAGGAAATGTATTATTATGACGTGAACTCGTTATACCCTTACGTAATGACAAAGCCTATGCCAGGGGGAAAACCTGTATGGAGACTTGTCAGGCAGCGATATGGAGCATCTATTTGGCTGCTTTGTGGAAGCGAATGCCCTGATACAATTAAAATACCATTACTACCCTATAAAGATCCTTACATTACAAGGGAACATATTTCCTACAGGGACGTTTACAGGCGTCTACTTTACGGAAGAGTTAAAATATGCTATAAGATTGGGTTACAAAGTAGAAGTTAAGCATGGGTATTTATTTGAAAGGAAAGAAACTTTTATTGAATTTGTAAGCGAGATATATAAAGAGAGGCAGGAAGCAAAAAAGAGAGGCGACATGGTGACGTCATCTCTGCACAAATTGACAATGAACTCTCTGTACGGAAGGTTTGGTATAAAACCAGAAATGAATATAACAGAGATCTGTGATCAAGAAAGACTTGACAAGATAATGTCAATATATCCATATGGTATAGCTGAAGCTATAAATAATACGCATTATATATTGACTTATACAACACAAATGCAGCAGAAACTGAGAAATGAGGATTGTAAAGACGATTCATTTAGATCGATGATTCATTGGATGGACTCACGGAACGCCGGCTCTTCCTCAGCTGTACAGATGTCGGCAGCAATAACAGCATATGCTCGAATACACATGTATCCCTATATTTCCCGGGTTCCTACTATACCGATACAGACTCTGTAGTACTAGACAAACCGTTGCCTCCGGAGTTAGTATCTTCGAGTTGGGTAAATTTAAGCTTGAATATAAAAAAGTAATAGAGGGTTATTTCTTAGCACCTAAATGTTATGCATTTAAAATTGAGGATGGTGATATGGTAAGATACAAAGGTGCAGCCAAGAAATTGGTAAATTTTAAGCGAGGAACAATATCAAAACCTTGAACGAGTACAAACCTTCTAACAGCTAACTTTCATATAAATTGGAAAGATCTCAGTCAGCATTTACCGCAAAGAAATGATGCTTAATGTGGGTATTGATCCCTCTCTCAAGCAAGCAAGAGATAATTGGTATTCAAGGATGGGCTGTGGGTAGATACAAACCCTAAAAAGAAAGGTTGAAGAACCAACCCGTCCCGTGGCTTCACCTAATAAAGTAGCAGCTGTAGAACCTACGCCGCAGAAGCGCAAGAAGAGGAAAGCTACGAGTCGTGAAGAAGTGTTACAACGTCGTGAAAAGAAGATGTTACAAGAGAAAATACAGAAGCTCGAAGAAAATGTATTGAGCGATTAAAACGCACGACAATCGAAGAAATGTTACAGCTTGAGCTTCCAAAGTTCTTCGAAAAGCTACAGAAAAAAGAATAACTTCAATTATATAAAATGGTCAAAAACAAAGAAGAAGATCTTTGGAAGACAACCCATAAAGAAGAGGATAATGGTCTAAAACAGCAAGCAGCAGTTCACGGAATGTACTGGTGGCATAGTCGCTGCACAGGCCAACAACGACATCAAAGTTACATCGAAAAAAAAGGATCAAGCTACTGCCTGCGAAGAACGCCGACTCGCAGCATTATGCTACTCCAACAACATCGAAGATAAGTGAAGAATATAATATAAGTAAGGGCACTCCTCCTTGACTTGATAAATAAGTTGCAGAGAGGAAGGAAGGAACAGGATTGAAACATGCCTCAAAATCTATTCATCATTTCCTAGGCAGAAATCAACGATTGGGCGTTTACCCATCCATCCTAACGGCCGGCAGATTAGACTCTTTAAAGCAATGCTTTATAATAGATAGAGCTGCTGCATTGTTTCTTCTTTAACAACTTTATTAGTTGCGGGAGGTTGATAGAATAATTGTTCTTGTCTGCTTGCGTAGACGACATATTGAAAAGGATTGGACCCTCTAGCCGTAACCGTTAAGACAGGTGCTGCTCTCCCAGCAAGCAGAGTTGGTGGGCGGGATCTCGCTGCATCGAAAGATCAGTCTAATGCGAAGACCGCCCGCCAAAACAAAAACAAAATTGCATGATGCAGCTACTCGGCAGGCAAAAATGTCTGCATCGACACTACGTGAAGAACGGGTTCAGCGTGCGTGGGAAGAACCGCAGCAGAGTGAAGCAGGATTGAACTCTTCATCCAATGCCATTTCCTAGGCAGAAATCAACGATTGAACCTGAGACGTTTACCCATCCATCCTCTAAAAGATTAGACTGCGGCTTTCAATATTAATTTATAGAATAGCATAGAAATGAAAAAAACTCTGCACTGTGGGCTTCATTGTCGCAGCAGATTCGGCATGCTGATGTAGCGGGGAGGACTCTCTTTCACCATTACTGCCTGCCTGCGCGAAAGGAAAGCAGCTAATCTCAGAATTTTTTTGAGGTGGTGGTAGTGTTCGGCGGCGAAGAAAGTGGTTCATGGTGATATTCTTATTCATCATTTATAAAAGGATCATCCATAAGAGGATTATCATATGCAGTATAACTATGTAACCGGGCGGAGAAGGCAGTTGAAGCTAGATTTTCATCTGTCGCTGCTTCTTTCTGTCGTCGAAGAACGGCGACTTCCCCTACGAGATAGGTCTGTATCAGTTTGTGTTTCGGCATCAGTTGGCCTTTCTTCAGTTTGTGTTTCGACATGTTTTGATCAACGGGAGGTACAAGAACCTCATCAGCACTGTCAGTGGTAAGAAGATTTGTATTTTCCACGTAAACCTGTTGGGAGGTATAATATCACTGTCACTCTCACTACTATTGGTTAATAGCGATGGACGATTTATGACTGAAACTGAATAACTTTCAGGCAGGATATAGAACAGTATGCATTCCGTTGTTTCTAATAGTAGTTATTGGAGGTATATCAGATGCAGTAAGATAGGAATTAATTTGTAAATAAATTTCAGTGAGTGTCTGAAATACCCAATAATGATGATTCCCTGCTATTAAAAGATAATAATCTTTCCACCCACAATAGTGTTAATTTCGCTTTCTGAAGGCCTGGTATCTAGCCGCATACCACGCTGAATGCGCTCATGTACCAATCTTATACAAATTCAATAAAGAAAACCTTTCAGGTTGCTTGCTGTAAAGGATACTGAATTGACATGTAGAATTCGTTGCTGTTATGAAGCAGATAATCTAATGCATACGACGCGCTTTCCATTATTCTACCTGTTGAATTTACAGAGTCTATTTCGTTTAAAGCGGTAAATTAAGTCTGTTATGTGGAGGTCTCAGCCAATTATATAGATATAAGAAGGGATTGGATTCACCTATTATGCTACTAGCAGACGGGCTACTGTCACTGCTACCTCCACCACTACTACCGCCAAAGATATAGGTTATTACACATATATTTATAGTAGTGAGTACCACTCCCCAAAAAGACTTATTTTTATACATTGGTTCTTTATTTGTAGCGTCACCCGATTCTCCTAAGACCTGCGCAAGCAACATTTCCCGAGCGAGACCTGCGCAAGCAACATTTTCCGAGCGAGACCTGCCTGCGATTCTACTCCTTCTCTAGCAGAACCTGTTGATATTTTAACTGATTCCGAAGAATAATAATTTAGCTCTCTGTCGTCCTTCACTACACGCTCAGCCGAGAATCTTCTCTCGCAGCAAGCAAGCAAGCAAGCAAGCAAGCAAGCAAGCACTTGAACTACTATCAGCCGTAGTTTTAGAGCCTTCTTCCGGTACATGCTTAGGCTGCACACTAGCCCCACCATTTTCGGTTGGTTGCTGAGGAAGAAGAAGGTTGCGTGCTGACCGCAGAACCAACCTCGAGATGCTTCTATATCTTCTCCGGCTGAAGACATAAAACATTCTAAAACATACCTATAACATCTATTTGATCTTTTATTAATGGAAGATCTATCACGCCTATAAGGTACCATGTTAGACCACCTAACAGTAAGACTTGCGCATTCGCATATAACTTCTTTTTTGTTTGTAATAGTTCCATTCTTTTTTACACTCACCAGTGATAGAATCATACTAGTTATCCCACTTATTCCCAATAGATAGAATAATTGATTACTGTCACCAGCTATAAACTTGTTTGTTGCCTTCTGGTCTAAAAAGAATTACCATTATATAACCTAAAAGATGCATACAAACAGCTGTTGTCCAAGTTGAGAGCAAATGATATCTTAAATCTATTAATAATTTTTTTGGATCGACCGATCCTGTCAGCATATGTAATCTTTTTGATAAACAAATTTAAAGACTTATATATCAAATACTTATAAACTCCATCATAAAATGATGATATTCTTTTTAGTACTTTATATTTCTTCTTATTCCTTGACAAAAAAGCTTCGTAATTCATGTTGCCTGAAGTCAGTCGTAGACCCTGCCGCCGGACTGCAGGTCTGGTTTCAACGAACTTTCAGGCTCTAAAAGATACATTGAATCACGGTTTAGTTTACAAAGCAGCACTGCTTTGGTCTCTGCGGCCGGCGGAAGAAGCGTTGAAGGATTGCTTTGATTCATTGTCTGCAGACAGGCCTGGATGCAAGCAACAATTGTGAGCTGACAGGAAGAAATAGGTGATCTCCCAGCTGCTGCTTTTGATTGTGTATTTGATTGTGTACTTGATGAAGGCCTTTTTTGCTGCTGTTTATAACCCTTTCTTTGTTTCTTCGACCCACTCATCAATATATCTTCCTGCTCTGCACCTTCCAGCTGGGTAGAGTGCTTTTTATATGTCGTTTTCGGGCGGGCCTTACTCAACCGCATTCTTAGCGATAGTAAATATCAATAGGCTCGGTCAAATAACCACCACTCAAAGTAACTGTTTCACATTCTTTCTATTCTTTCTATTTTATAACCCAAAGTACTAGCAGAACAACCATTGGTAAGTTCAACTTGACAGGTAAGAGATTTCTAATATTGTATAAACATCGAACATAGAGTCTTTTTTTCTTAAAAAATCCTCCTTCCTGCAGAACAAATAACTGGTTGTTCATCCATGTTTGGATTCTCCATAAGTTTTACTAACTCTTTATCAATTAACAATTCCAAAATGTAACATCCCAAAACATTAAACATTTTTTATCTAAATTGTTTTCAATAATATTATTCTATTCCTCATTAAAACCACCTTCACAACAAGTACTAAAAGTTAGTTCACAACAAGTACTAGAAGGCTCAATCCTGTTCTTTTTTATTAGAAAATCAGTTTATCTATAAGCGTTGCGGCCTTTATTTATTTTCTTATATTAGCGGTTCTGGCTGGGGTAATAAACTGGCATAGCGAAGTGCCGACCTATCGTGGCATCGTCGGCATTCATTATTAATCTGGCTTCTATTTGGCCAAGAATGGGCGTGATAGCAGAATAAGAGGAAAACACTACAAAAGCCATTTATCCAATAGTAACGTGCGGTGCCTCCACTGGTTAACATCCAATCCAACCTAAAAGTAAGCAATCGGCCAAAGGCAACCGAAACATTCTTTAGTAAATTAGTCAAGAACTTAAACTCCGTACTGCGGAAGTGTTAAGGAAAAGTGGGGCCAGTGATGACACAAAAACTGGTCCTGTAGCGGCCACTCCTCCTAATTTGTTGAGGATACTTCACGGAATAGCATAGATTGATAAGGGATACCATTCTAATACAATATAAGCCAGAGTGAACATCGGATTCGCAGGCATATAATTGTCGGAGTATCCCAAGACATTAGGTGCATAGAAGAGCCGGATGGAGAAGAAAATGGCAAATGCTACCCGACCCACCAAATCCTTGGCGTAAAGATAGAGATGAAAAGCAATTTTATCCACAGAAGAATTTATGCCCAATGGATTGTTGAATCCGTATTAATATAACGCAGCCGGATAGATAGGACTAGCGCCTGCAATTACGAAAAGGAGTGAGTGATAAGGACTGGAGAAACGATTTAGGGTGGCATTGTCTACGGAGAAACCACCCCAAAGCCGAGTGACTATGGTATCTCCTACTATAAATACGACACTAGCTGAGCTGGTAGTTACTATAGCTCCCCGAAAGCTCATTTAACCCCGGAAGAGTACATGGCCTGTGAAAGCGGTAACGATCGTTGATAGAAGGGTGACAACTCCGAGACACCGAATGAATTCTCTGAGACTGATATAGCTTCCATGATACGGACCGCAGAAAATATAGATATGAACTGCAGTGAAGAACATACTGGCCCCATTGGCATACATGTAACAAAGCAACCAGCCTCCCTTCACATCTCTCATAATGTGTTCTACGCTGTTGAGAGCCAGATCGACATGAGGTGTATAATACATAGCTGAAAAGACGCCGATAATGATCTAAATGACTGGACGAAGACCGGCTAACAAACCAAACCCCCACCGATGACTTATATTGCTCAGAATTAGATGATCTATCGAATGCTAGTTAAGTATAGAAAATAAAGGCTATTTAAGAATTGGAAGTCACCTGGCCATGATAGTAATAGTAGTATTCGGTTCATTCTGTGTTTTTCCTTCTGCGTGCGGCCCCGAAAAGCGTTCATCATGCATCTGCCTTGATGGGGCCTGACTCTTCAGTGTCGGTTACTCCCAGTCCAGAGCGCCCTTTTTCCATTCATGAAGAGATCCAATGGTCGGAATCCGTACAAACACCATCATAGACCGAAATCCAAACCAACCAATCTTGTTCGAGGATACTGCCCGGGGAAACGAGAGGGTCACTTCCGAATCGAAGATAATAAATGAAGGGGAGACCGAATAAGGTCATGTATCAAAACGACTTCTGACATCACCAAGTAGGTCAGAACCGCGTTCGTGAGCTGACAATTTATCCGGATAGGCCGAACCTTTCAAAGCAAATGCGAAAAAAGCACCAATTGGGATCAGGGAAGGTAGCAAACTGATGACTAGGTAGAAAGAAATAGGGGCAAATTCGAAAATGAGAAGAAAAGTCTTTACGGAAAAGAATGGCATTCTTTAGAACTTACTTCAGGAAGAATCATCCAGGGCTGCGGTTGCGGTTTCTTCTTTCTTGTATTCATAACTTTTTTCTATTGCTTTTTCGGCGAAAAGGC
>ERZ1034427.270-NODE-270-length-10932-cov-2.931691_pt1 | contig 10932 bp, 7 predicted proteins | sample MGYA00520607_ERZ1034427 | MGnify/ENA primary metagenome ERZ1034427 (study PRJEB33736, sample SAMEA104288489) | Azolla caroliniana | place: Brazil | collected 1987 | study: EMG produced TPA metagenomics assembly of the PRJEB19522 data set (Is there foul play in the... | reverse complement strand
CCCCGCCAGCAGCAGCGTGGCGTAGGGTCCCGCCAGCGCCCGGGTCAGGTCGATGACCTTGAGGCCCTCAAGCGGGCGAGGACGGGTGTCGGCGGCGGCATCGGTCACGGAATTGTCCTGCTACAAGTCGAGCTTGAGAATGCGGAACGACGAACCAGAACCCCAGACGTCCTCCCCCGTCCATTCAGGGAGGGCAAGTGGCGCATGTCAATAAATAGTTTGGATTACAAACTATATCTCTGGCAGACAGTCCCCAAAATCGGGACGCCCCTTCCCGAGGGATGCGAGCCCCACCCATAACGCCGTTCTTGATTTTTCGCAGGCCCACTTGAAATTCTAATTGTTTGTGTAACATACTATTTGCAGTCGAACGATTTTTCGCTCGGCCGAAAACAGAACAGCCGACGGCGGGCGCGCCGGACGGCGCACGGGAGGGCCGCCATGAAGACCACCAATTCACGCCACGCCTGCGTCTCGCATCTCGCCATGATGGTCGCCGCTTGGTCGGCCGCGTCGGCGGTGCAGGCGCAGACCGCGCCACAACCCTCGACCGTGGAAGACACGGCTGTCTCGGAGATCGTGGTGACGGGCACCAGCATCCGCGGCGTCGCGGCGGCCGGCTCGCCGACCGTGGGGGTGAGCCTTCAGGACCTTAAGGCCTCCGGCGCCGGTACGCCCAGCGACGCGCTGCGCATGCTGCCCCAAGTGTTGAACCTGGGCGCCGACGAAAGCCGCAACAGCTTCAACGGGGGGGCGCAGGACGCCGCGGCCAACTCCACCGCCGTTCGGACCGCCAATCTCCGCGGCGTCGGCCCCGAGGCCACCCTGCTGCTGCTGAACGGCCGCCGCCTGGCGCCGAACGGCATCATCAAGGCGCTGGGCGATCTCGACCAGATCCCGACGTCCGCCGTCGCGCGCATCGAAGTCGTCACCGACGGCGCCTCGGCCATCTACGGGTCGGACGCCGTGGCCGGCGTCGTGAACCTGATCACGCGCCGCTCGCTCGACGGTGGCGAGACCACCTTCCGCTACGGCTTCGCCGACAACGTCTCGCAGAAGCAGTACAGCCAGACCTTCGGCAAGACCTGGGACACCGGCGAGCTGTTCTTCTCGTTCGAACATAACGAGCGCGGCCATCTGTCGGGAGCGGATCGCGACTTCGCCAGCCAGAACCGCACCGCGCGGGGCGGCACGGACGCCCGTCCCTTCACCGCCGCGCCTGGCAACATCGTCATCGGCGGGGTGCGGTACGCCCTGCCCGCCGGCAACGGCGTCGGGATCAATCCGTCGGCGCTCGTCGCCGGCACGGCCAATCGCTACGACGAGGGGGCGGCCTCCGATCTACTGCCCAAGCAGAACCGCAACACGATCCTGTTCAACGTCCACCAGCAGGTCGGCGACAAGGCCGAGGTCTGGTACGAGGGCTTCTACACCCGCCGCAAATATAACCTCGCCGCGCCGCCGGCGCTCTTCAGCCTGACGGTGCGCAACACCAACCCCTGGTTCGTCTCGCCCGCGGGCCAGACCTCCGAGACGGTCGAATACCGCCTGACCGACGACGCCGATCCGAACTCGACGGGCTTCGAGAACGCCCAGCAGAACGCCATCGGCTTCAACTATGATCTGGGCAAGCAATGGCGCATCGCCGCCTATGCCGACCACAGCGTCAGCCGGGGCTTCCAGGACCGCAAGAACGTGCTCAACAACGCCGCCCTGACCGCCGCGCTGGCGAGCAGCGACCCCGCCACGGCGTTCAATCCGTTCGGCAACGGCACGTTCAACCGCGCCAACAACGCCCGACTGCTCGACATCATCGACGCCAACCGCGCGACGTGGGGCACCAACATCGCCAAGGACTATTCCATCAAGGCGGACGGTCCGATCTTCGACCTGCCCGCGGGCTCGGTCCGCGTCGCGGTGGGCGCCGAGTACCACGACAACAGCTTCAAGCAGACGCTGGAGGCGACCAACGTCCTGGCCAGCGGCGCGGCGACCTACAAGCTCGTGCGCAACAGCCGCGACATCAAAACCCTCTATGGCGAGCTGTTCGTGCCCATCGTCGGCCCGTCGAACGCCCTGCCGGGCGTGCGGCGCCTGGAACTGTCCCTGGCCGGCCGCCGCGAGGACTATTCCGACTTCGGCAACACCACCAACCCGAAGATCGGAGTGATCTACGCGCCGATCTCGGACCTGACGCTTCGCGCCACCTACGGCACCTCGTTCCGCGCCCCGTCGCTGATCGACAGCGCCGACCAGATCAAGAACATCTTCATCCAGAACCTGACCGACCCGACCTCGTCCACCGGCGTCACGCGCGGCATCTTCACCAACGGCGGCAATGGCCAGTTGGGTCCGGAGACCGCCAAGACCTGGTCGGCGGGCCTGGACTGGAAGCCTCGCGCCATCAGCGGCCTCAACGTTTCGGCCACGTGGTACAAGATCCTCTACAACAATCGCATCGACGTGACGCCGAACACGGCCCTGGCCAGCGGCTCGGTCTACGCGGCGTTTGTCACGCGCCGCCCGGCGGCCTCTGACGCCGCGGGGACGGCCGCCTTCAACGCCCTGGTCGCCGCCGCCCTCGCCAGCCCCGACCTGCAGAACCCCGTCGAGCCAGTCGCCAATATCAACGTGCTGATCGACGGTCGCCGCCAGAACCTGGGCCAGCTGGACCAGCGCGGTCTCGACGTCTCGGTCCGCTACGCCTTCAGTACGCCCGTCGGCGACTGGACGGTGTCGACCGAGGTCGCCAAGATCCTGAAACTGGAACGCAAGACCGCCGCGAACGCGCCTTGGCAGGATGTGCTGGACACCTTCGGCAACCCGATCGACCTGCGCGTGCGCGGCGCGGTCGGTTGGCGTTCGGGCGGCTGGTCGGCCAACGTCTTCGCCAACTACACCGACAGCTACCTGAACACCGCCGTCACGCCGAACGTGAAGGTCAAGAGTCAGACGATCTTCGACGCCACGGCGTCCTACGCGTTCGAGCGCGAGGCCGGCTGGGCCAAGGACTTGAGGGTCTCGGCCAACGTCATGAACCTGTTCGACAAGGATCCGCCGGTCGTGATCAACGGCACCTTGTCGTGGGACAGCCAGGCCGCATCGCCGCTGGGTCGCTTCGTCTCCGTGGAGATCAGCAAGGCCTGGTGATCGACGACTTTCCCCCCGGGAACACCTTTGGCGGGCGAGCTCAGGTTCGCCCGCCGCTTCTTTTTCAGTGAGCCTCGTATGAAGTCCTCAGCGATCGCCCTCGCCGCCGCGCTTTCAGCCGCCACCGCCGCCCTGCCCGCCATGGCCGCGCCGCCGTCCAACTTCGGCGCCTACGCCCCCAAGGAACTTTATTCGCAGCAGGTGGCGACCTCGTTCTATATGCCCATGCGCGACGGCACGAAGATCGCGATCTCGCTGCATCGTCCGGCAGTGGACGGCAAGCCGGTGGACACAGCCCTGCCGGTCATCTGGCATCACACGCTGGACATCGAGAAATCGGGCGTGCGCGAAACGGGCGCGGCCCAGTCCCTGACCGACCTGACGCGCGCCGGCTACGTGGTGGCGATCGTGGCGCGGCGCGGCAACGGCGCCTCGTTCGGCGTTCGGCGCGGCTACGAGGACTTCACCGAAGGCTTCGACGCCTACGAGATCACCGAGTGGCTAGCCGCCCAGCCCTGGTCCAACGGCCATATCGGCATGTACGGCTGCTCGAACACCGGCGAAGCGGTGATGCACGCCATGATCGCCCGCCCGCCCCACCTGAAGGCCGCCTTCGCCGGCTGCTTCGCCTGGGAGCGATACGACGGCCACACGCGCGGCGGGATCATCTCGCAATACGGCACCGGACCGACGCGCACGCTCGAGGACGACCTCAAGGCCACGCCCGTGCAGGGCGACGAGGACCGCGTCCTGCTGCGCCAGGCGGCCGAGGAGCATCAGAAGTCGACCAACCTGTTGGAGCTGATGAAGTCCATGCCCTATCGCGACAGCTGGTCGCCGCTGGTCATGGCCAAGTTCTGGGGCGAGGTCAGCATCGGCGCCTATCTCAGCCAGCTCAAGGCCTCGAACGTTCCGCTCTACATCCAGGGCGGCTGGTACGACGACTTCCGCACCGAGGGCCTGATCGCCCAGGCCAACCTGCCGGGCCAGGCGCGGATCGTGATCGGCCCTTGGCGGCACTGCCTGAACAACGGCTTCGACCTGCGCGCCGAGCAACTGCGCTTCTTCGACCACTATCTGAAGGGCGAGGCGACGGGGATCGAGACCGACGCGCCCATCCACTATTTTACCATCGGCGCGCCCAAGGGCCAGGAGTGGCGCTCGACCGACCGCTGGCCGCGTCCCGACGCGCGCGACGCGCTGTTCCTCGACGCGGGCGCGCTGAAGGCCAAGCCCGCGGCCAAGGCGGCTGCCAGCAGCGTCACGGTCGACTACGCCCCCACTTGTCCGCCCGATCCGGTCCAGCCCAACTGGGGCCCCTTCGCCCAGCCGTGCCATCCGACCAAGGCCAGCTTCGTCTATAGCGGCCCGGTCCTGAAATCCGACGCCGAGATGACCGGCTCGCCGCTGGCGGACCTGTGGATCTCCTCGACCGCGCCCGAACAGCCCGTGTTCGCTTATCTCGAAGACGTCGCGCCCGATGGTTCGGTCACCGTGGTCAGCGAGGGCCGCCAGCGCGCCTCGCTGCGCAAGGTCGTGGCCGCCCCCTGGGACACGATCGGCACGCCCTGGCGTCGCGCCTGGACCCAGGACCACCAGCCCCTGAAGGCCGGCGAGCCCGTGCGGGTGTCGTTCGACATGCTGGCGGTGTCCTACGTCTTCAAGGCCGGTCACCGGGTGCGGATCGCCATCAGCGGCGCCGAGCCGCGCGAGCGCGCGCGGATCGAGACCTCGCCGCCGCCGACCCTGACCTTGCACACCGGCGGCGACACGCCCTCCAGCGTCATCCTTCCAACGCGGAGCGCGCCGTGATGACCGCGCCGTTCAAGCTCTACATGACTGGCGACCTCGTGCTGGACGAGCCGAACGCCGACTTCTTCTTCGACAAGGCGCGGCCTCTGCTCGCGCAGGCCGACCTGCTGATCGGCCACGTCGAGGTTCCGCACACCACGCGAGGTCGGGAGTCGGTCGGCGACATCCCGGCTCCCGCCAGTGATCCGGAGAACCTGAGGGCGGTCGGCCGCGCTGGCTTTCACATGGTCAGCCTGGCGGGAAACCACATCCACGATCGCGGCGGCGAGGGCATCGAGGACACGATCGCCAACCTCGCCAGCCAAGGCCTGGTCAGCGCCGGCGCCGGTCTCGACCTGGAGCAGGCGCGTCGGCCCGCCGTGGCGTCCCGTGGCGGTGTCCGCGTGGGGCTGCTCAGCTACAACTGCGTGGGGCCCAAGGAAGGCTGGGCCGGGCCCAAGCGCGCGGGCTGCGCCTATCTGAAGATCATCACCCACTACGAGCTGGAAAACGCCAATCCGGGCGGGCCTCCCAAGGTCTACACGTTCGCCGATCCCGAGACGGTCGAGGCCATGCAGGCCGACATCGCGGCGATCCGGGGCCAGGTCGACGTGCTGGTCGTGGCCTTCCACAAGGGCGTGGTCCATACGCCGGCCCACATAGCGATGTACGAGAAGACCGTCGCTCGGGAGGCGATCGAGGCCGGGGCCGACATCGTGATCGGTCACCACGCGCATATCCTGCGCGGGGTCGAGGTGTGGCGCGGCAAGCCGATCTTCCATGGCCTGGGCAACTTCGTGACCGTCACCCGCGCCCTGACGGCCGAGGGCAACGACAATCCCGTCCGCCGCGCCTGGGCCGAGAAGCGCAAGGTGCTGTTCGGTTTCGAGCCGGATCCGGACTATCCGCTGTATCCTTTCCACCCCGAGGCCAAGAACGGCATGGTCGCGGCCTGCCATGTCGGCGCCGACGGCCTGATCAGCCCAGGCTTCCGGCCGATCTGGATGACGCCAACCGGGCAGCCGGAGCCGCTTGGCGATGACGCGCGCGGGCGCGCGGTGGCCGACTATGTCGCCGCGATCAGCCAGAAGGCCGGGCTCAAAACCCAGTTCGCCTGGGACGGCGAGCGCGTCGTGTTCTCGGCCGCTTGACCCACGCCCATTGACCGCGACGGACCAAATCGACGAGGAAGTATTCAGCCGCCGGAGAACAAGACAGCCGATGACCGCCAAGGCCGAGCCCATCGCGTCCGTTGAAGATGACGAGCCCCGGGGAGAAATCTCCCTGGGCGTGCTCGACGATCTGGTCGGCTTCCGCATCCGCCGGATACAGAACCACCTGTCGCGGGCGTTCAACGCGCTGCTGGATCGGGAAGAGATCCGGCCAGGCGCCTTCTCGGCGCTCGCCCTGATCGCGGCCAATCCAGGCTTGTCGCAGAAGACGCTGGCGCGCGAGGTCGGCTTCGACAAGGCCACGATCGTCGCCATTCTCGACAACATGGAGCGGCTGGGCTGGACGATGCGGCAGCGTTCCAAGACCGACCGCCGACGCCACCTGCTGTTCGCCACGCCGGTCGGCCTCAAGGCCCTGGAAGAGATGCGCGCCCTGGCCCACGTCAACGAGTCCTCGATCAAGACGGCGCTCACCGACCAGGAGCATCAGGTTCTGCACACCCTGCTCGACAAGCTCTACAAGCGCTGCTTCGTCGACAGCGAGCAGTAGCGCCTCAGACGGCCGTGGGCTCGTCGGCCTTCAGCCAGCGCGCGCCCAGCACCAAGAAGCCCGCCGCCAGCAGGAAGCCCATCGAGACCACCACAAGGGCGGTTTGCAGCCCGGCCGCCGAAGCCTGGGCGCAGGCTTGCGCGACCTCTGTGGCGGCGCCCTTGGCCGCGCGTCCGCCCGGGCAGGCGGCGTGGAATACGCCCAGAGCGGTTGGGAAGGCGCGGCCGGCCACATTGTCGCTCACGCCGCCGGCGATCAGAGGGCCGGTCATGCCGCCGATCACCGTCGCCCCGAACATGAACACCGCCGCGCCCGTTGCCCGCATGGTGCCGGGCACGATGTTCTGCACGGCCGCGTACATCGGCCCGTTCTTGAGATTGTAGGCCACCGAGGCGGCGAGCAGCAGCGGAAGGCCCAGCGCCCAATTGCCCTGGGCGAAGGCCAGGCCATAGAAGAGGCAGGTCAGCACCCCGCCCACCGCTGGCACCAGCACGTAGGAGCGGCCCCGCGCGTCGGCCAGCTTGTCCGCCGCGAAGCCGCCCAGGAAGGTGCCGGCCAGGCCGAGCATGCCGCCCAGGCCAACGACGCCGCCCGCCTCGGCCAGGGTCAGGCCATGCGTCCGCATCATGAACGAGACGGTGAACACCGTGACGCCGTTATAGGCTAGGCCGATGAAGGCGCCGCCGATCACCAGCATCACGAAGGCTGGGTTGCGCAGCAGCACGCCCAGGTCGGCCAGGAAGGTCGAATTGGACTTGGCCTCGACCCTGGCCGGCGCGTCGGCCTCGACGTGGTCGCGGGGCTCGCGCAGGGTCAGCCAAGCCAGCAGCGCCAGCACAAGGCCCGGCAGCCCAACCACCAGGAAGGCGGCCCGCCAGCCCCAGTGCTGCGCGATCAGGCCGCCGACGATCGGCGCCAGGATGGTGGCGAAGGACGGCGCGGTGCTGACGATCGACATCACCATGCCGCGCTGGCGCATGCTGAAGTTGTCGGCCAGCAGCGAGTGGCTGACCGGCAGGCAGCCCCCCTCCCCCATGCCGACGCCCACGCGGAACAGCAGCAGTTGGACAAAGCCCTGAGCGACGCCGCACAGCGCCGTCATGGTCGACCAGACCGCGACCACCGCCGCCATCAGCCGGGCGCGGTTGGCCCGCTCGGCCAACCGCGCGACGGGAATGCCGGCCACCGAATAGAACAACGCGAACGCCGGCCCGCTGAGCAAGCCCAACTGCCAGTCGCTGAGCCCTAGCTCGCGCTTAATGGGTTCCTGAAGGACGTTGAGGACGATCCGGTCGAGGTAGTTGCAGATCGTGATGAGCAACAGCAGGGCGACGATATAGATGTGGTAGGGTCGCCAGACGATCTTGGCGGTCGCGCCAGCCTCGGCCTTGTCGGCGCCCCCGCGCGCGGCGTCAGACATATGGTTTCCTCCAGAGGCCGGCGGCCGAGCGCGCCTTGGATGGCGCTTTTATTTGTTTCTATATTATATTGTTTGCCTTGCAAACCATTTGAACGCGGCGAGATCATGACGATCCGCGAGCCGACGTATCGCTTCGCCTAGATGGCGGCGATCCGTTCGAGGACAGCCAGCATCCGCTCTTTCTCGAGATCCCCCAGGGCCTCCAGAACCTTGCGGTCATGGGCCGCGTGGGCCGCCTTGGCGCCCCGCAGCAGCGCGGCCCCCTCGGGCGTGATCGACAGGGCGTAGGAGCGCCGATCGCCTGGGACCGGATCGCGTCGCACCAGGCCTCGCGCCTGAAGCTGATCCAGAATGATCACGAGGTTCGGGCGCTGGATTCTCAGCATGTCGCCGATCGCGCGCTGCTGAAGTCCGGGCGTGGCTTCGATGACCAGCAGCACCGACAGATCGGTGACCCGCAGGTCGAAAGGCTTGAGCGCGGCCAGCAGGTCCTTGAACACCGCGACCTGAGCCAGGCGAAGGACGAAGCCCACCGTCGTCTCGAGACCGCCCAGCGAGGGTGTGGCCTCGGCTTCCGCCTTGCGTTTCGCAGCGCTCGTCATCGACGCGTCTTTCTCGTGTGCGGTCTTGTCTAGCACGACGACCGGATTCGCGCCGACCGGTCGCGAATAGAGGCGACACTTCATAATAGTTATGACACATATCAAAAATCGCGCCGGAGAGCGCGAAGGAAACCACAGGGGGAAAGTCCATGCACAATGGGAACGACCCGGCGCGCCCGCGTAACAATCTGGTCGCCGTCGCGATCTGTTGCCTTCTGGCCGTCTTCGAAGGCTTCGACCTGCAGTCCGCCGGCGTCGCCGCGCCTCGGCTGGCGCCCGACCTGGGGCTGGGTCCCGACGCTCTGGGATGGTTCTTCAGCGTCAGCACGTTCGGGCTGATGCTCGGCGCGGCCATCGGCGGGCGATTGTCCGACCAGTTGGGCCGCAAGACGACCCTGCTCTTTTCCGTCGCGGTGTTTGGCCTGCTGTCGATCGCGACCGGCCTGGCCACCGATCTCAACAGCCTTCTTTGGGCGCGCTTCCTGACCGGCGTCGGCCTGGGCGGCGCCCTGCCCAACCTGATCGCCATCGTGGCCGAGAGCGTCGAGCCTCGGCTGCGCGGCCGAGCCGTCGGCTTCCTCTATGCCGGCCTGCCCTGCGGCGGCGCGGTCGCCAGCCTGGTCAGCTTGGCCGGCGCGGATCCGTCCGATTGGCGAATGATCTTCCATGTCGGAGGCGTGGGTCCCTTGGTGGCCCTGGCGCTAGCCATTCCGCTGCTGCCCAACCCGCCCAAGGCCTCTCCAGCCGCCGCCTCCGACGAAAAATCCGGCTTCGTCGAAGCCGTCGTCGGCGGGGGGCGCGGCCTGACGACCATGCTGCTGTGGCTGGCCTTCTTCTTGGCGCTATTGATCATGTACCTGCTGCTCAGCTGGTTGCCGTCGCTGCTGATCGGCCAGGGCCTGAGCCGGCCCGACGCAGGCCTTGTCCAGATGGCGTTCAATCTCGCCGGAGCCGCCGGAAGCGTGTTGACGGGGTGGCTGATGGATCACCCCAAGGGACGGCCCCTCACCATCCTGGCGGTCTTCGGCGCCTCCGCCGCCTCGCTAGTCGCCGCCGCCGTGGCCCCGCCCTCGCTGGTGGTCTTTCTCTTCGTCGGCGCGGCCCTAGGGGCCACGATCTCGGGCGTGCAGTCCACGGTCTACGGCATGGCGCCGAGCTTCTACCCGGCCCGCCTGCGCGGCACCGGCGTCGGAGCGGCGGTGGTGATGGGCCGCCTCGGCTCGGCGGCTGGCCCCCTGCTCGCGGCGTCGCTGATCGGAGCGGGTCGCGCGCCCAGCCAGGTGCTCTTGGCGTTGCTCCCGATCCTGGCCGCGGGCGGAGCGGTCTGTCTCTGGCTCAGCGCGCGATCGGCCGCGACCGACAACTAGACTCGCGCCCTCGGCGGCCGGCTAGAGACGCGCTTCGGTCAAGCGACCGGAGCGCGCCCCCGCGCGTCCGTAGGGCGGGCCCGACGCGGGCGCGGCCCTTTCGCCACACATCGTTATTTGAATGCGCGGCGCCGCCTCGGACGCTGTTGCACATGGCATACAATCATGCTCTGAAATAGTTAGTACGCATAACAATCAGAACGGCTGGGGGCGCTCGCGCTCGATGGTCATCGACGTACTCAGGGAGGAAAAGAAATGCCCAGGATTGGGAACGTCTCCGGCCGCCTGCGCGCCGGCGGCCTGCTGGTCTGCGCGGTCGCGGGGGTCCAGGCGACCGCGTCGCCGGCCCTAGCTCAGGCCACAAGCACGGGCGACACCGCCCAGATCGAGGAAGTCGTCGTCACCGCCCGCCGGCGCGAGGAGCGCCTGCAGGACACCCCCGTGGCCGTCACGGCGCTGGGCGGCGAGGCCCTGCAGAGCCGTGGCGTCGAAAGCGTCGACCAGATCGCCAAGTTCGCGCCCAGCATCCGCTTCGACGGGGCCGCGGCGCTCAGCGGCGGCAACTACAACGCCACGGTGTTCATCCGCGGCGTCGGGCAGAACGACTTCGCGATCTTCAGCGATCCCGGCGTCGGGGTCTATGTCGACGGCGTCTACTACGCTCGCTCCATCGGCGGCACGCTGGACGCCTTCGACGTCAGCCGCATCGAGGTTCTGCGCGGACCTCAAGGCACGCTATTTGGCAAGAACACCATCGGCGGCGCGGTGATCATCACCACGGACCAGCCGAAAGACGCGTTCGGCGGCAAGATCGAAGGCGTGATCGGCAGTCTCGACCGTCGTGACGTGAAGGGCCACGTCGACATCCCGCTCGGCGACA
>ERZ1034427.268-NODE-268-length-10964-cov-2.770190_pt1 | contig 10964 bp, 12 predicted proteins | sample MGYA00520607_ERZ1034427 | MGnify/ENA primary metagenome ERZ1034427 (study PRJEB33736, sample SAMEA104288489) | Azolla caroliniana | place: Brazil | collected 1987 | study: EMG produced TPA metagenomics assembly of the PRJEB19522 data set (Is there foul play in the... | reverse complement strand
GCGTTTAGGCCGGCCACGTCTCGGGGCTCATCGCCAGCACTTCGCCGGCCAAATAGAGCGAGCCGCAGATCAGCACGTGCGGCGTCGGCTCCATCTGGAGCGCGCGGGCCAGCGCGTCGTCGACGCCGTCGCAGGCCGCGGCGCGCAGGCCGGCCAACTCGGCGGCGGCGGCCGTCTCGGCGGCGCTGGCGGCGGCGTGACCCTCGAAGGTCACGGAGAAGACCTTGGCCGCCACACCGCGGAACGGCGCGAAGAAGCCGGTCGCGTCCTTGTTGGCTAGCAGGCCCGAGATCAGCGCCACGGGCCGTCCATCGCGGGCGGCCAGATCGGCGACGGCGCGCGACACCGCTCGCCCGGCGTGCGGATTATGGCCGCCGTCCAGCCAGAGGTCGGCGGCGGCCGCCTTGGCGCGCTCGGCCAGCGGGCCGGCGGTCAGGCGCTGGAAGCGGGCGGGCCAGACGGCGCTGGCGATCCCCCGCCCCATGGCCGCCTCGTCGATGCGCGAATCGCCCAAAGCCAGCAGGGCGGCGACGGCGAGGCCGGCGTTGGCGAACTGGTGCTCGCCCGGCAGGGACGGCGCGGGCAGGTCCAGCAGGCGATCCTGCATCTGCACCAGCAGCCGGCCACGCTCGTTCCAGGCGTCGAAATCGCGGCCCATCAGGGTCAGCTCGACCCCGGCCAGGGCGGCCGTGGTCTCCAGCACATCCTCGGCGTCGCCATGCTGGCGGGCCGAGACCACCGGCGCGTCGGGCTTGATGATGCCGGCCTTCTCGACGGCGATCTGGGCGATGGTGTCGCCCAGGAACTCACGATGGTCGATGTCGATCGGGGCGATGACGCTGACCGCCGGCCGCTGGATCACGTTGGTCGCGTCGAGAATTCCGCCCAGGCCGACCTCGACGATGCAGAGATCGGCCGGAACCTCGGCGAAAGCGACGAAGGCCGCCGCCGTGGTGATCTCGAAGAAGGTGATTTCCTGGCCGGCGTTGGCCCGCTCGACACGATCCAGCACATCGGCCAGGTGATCGTCGGTGATCAGGGTCCCGGCCAGGCGGATGCGCTCGGCGAAACGGACCAGATGCGGCGAGGTGAAGACGTGGACCTTCAGGCCCGCCGCCTCGGCCATGGCCCGCAGATAGGCGACCGTCGAGCCCTTGCCATTGGTGCCGGCCACGTGGATCACCGGCGGCAGGCGGTCCTGCGGATCGCCCAAGGCGGCGCAGAGCCGCCGCATCCGGTCCAGCGACAGGTCGATCAGCTTGGGATGCAGCGCCTGCAGCCGCGCCAGGGCGGCGTCGTGAGCGCGAAGATGGTCGCTCACAAGGCGCCTCAGGCGGCCTTGCGGTCGCGACCCATCATCAGCGTGCCCAGGATCGAGCCCAGGACCTGCGGCAGCTCCTTGCGGTGCGTGACGCGGTCGACCATGCCCTTCTCGACCAGATACTCCGAGCGCTGGAAGCCCGGCGGCAGGGTCTCGCGGATGGTCTGCTCGATGACGCGCGGACCGGCGAAACCGATCAGGGCGCCCGGCTCGGCCAGGTGGACGTCGCCCAGCATGGCGTAGGAGGCGGTGACGCCACCGGTGGTCGGGTCGGTGAGGACCACGACGTACGGCAGGGCCGCGTCCTTCAGTTCGTTGATCGCCAGGGTCGTGCGGGCCATCTGCATCAGCGACAGCGCGCCTTCCTGCATCCGCGCGCCGCCGGCGGCGGTGAAGGCGATCAGCGGGACCTGGCGTTCCAGGGCGGCCCTGGCGGCGGCGATGAAGCCCTCGCCCGCGGCCATGCCCAGCGATCCGCCCATGAAGGCGAAATCCTGGACCAGCACCACGGCGTCGACGCCGCCGACCTTGCCGTGGGCGATGGCCATGGCGTCCTGCTCGCCGGTCGCCTTGCGGGCGGCCGCCAGGCGGTCCTTGTAGGGCTTGCCGTCCGAGAACTTCAGCGGGTCCTCGACGACCGACGGGCTCGGCAGAACCTCGTACTGGCCCTCATCGAAGGTGAACTTGAAGCGGGCCTCGGGCCCGATCCGCATGTGGCGACCGGCTGGCGTCACCCACAGGGCCGCCTCCAGGTCGGAGCGGAAGATCATTTCGCCCGTATCCGGGCACTTGACCCAGAGGTTCTCGGGCGTCTCGCGCTTGGCGAAGGCGCCGCGCACGCCGGGGGCGATCCGCGAGAGCCAGCCGCCGCCTCGGCGGTCGCCAGCTTGTTTCTTGTCGCCCTTTTTCGGGTCCTGGGGTTCAGCCATAGCCATAGCCTTAGAGCCTCACTTCGTCCCGACTCGCGCCGAACGCACAGCCTTAGCCAGCTCCGACGCTTTTAGAAGAACCTTCTCGGTCACGTTTTCGTTCAACCGAGCGGCGGATTCGATTTCGTCCACGAGCGCCGAGCCGACGACGGCCGCGTCGGCCACCTTGGCGACGGCGGCGGCCTGGTCCGGCGTGCGGATGCCAAAGCCCACGGCGACCGGCAGGCCCGAGGCCTTGCGCAGGCGCTCGACGGCGGGCGCGACCTCGGCCGCGTCTGCCGACTTCACGCCGGTCACCCCGGCGACCGAGACGTAATAGACGAAGCCCGAGGTGCGGCGCACGACCATCGGCAGGCGCGCGTCATCGGTGGTCGGAGCGGCCAGGCGGATCAGGGCGATGCCTTCGGCTTCCAGGGCGTCCGACAGCGGGTCGGCCTCTTCGGGCGGGCAGTCGACGATGATCAGGCCATCGACCCCGGCCTTGGCCGCGGCGGCCGCGAAGCTCTCGAAGCCCCGGTGCAGCACCGGATTGAGGTAGCCCATCAGGATGATCGGCGTGTCGGCGTCGCCCTCGCGGAAGGCGGCGACCAGGTCCAGCGTCCCTTGCAGGGTCATGCCGGACTTCAGGCCCCGCTGGGCGGCGCGCTGGATCGTCGGCCCCTCGGCCATCGGATCGGAAAACGGAAAGCCCAGCTCGATCAGGTCGGCGCCGGCGGCCGGCAGGCCCTTGAGCACCGACAGGGTCGTGGCCGCGTCGGGGTCACCAGCCATGACGTAGGTCACGAAGCCGGCGCGATTCTCGGCCTTCAGCGCCGCGAAGCGGCGGTCGATACGGTCTTTGGTCACGCGAAGTCGGTCCTAGATCTTGCGCCCGAGCGCTTCGGCCACCGTGAAGATGTCCTTGTCGCCGCGACCGCAGAGATTCATCACCACGATCTTGTCCTTGCCCAGCTCCTGGGCGATCTCGCCAACGCGGGCCAGGGCGTGGGCGGGCTCCAGCGCCGGGATGATGCCTTCGAGGGTCGAGCACAGCTGGAAGGCCGCCAGGGCCTCCTCGTCGGTGCTCGAGACATATTCGGCGCGGCCGACCTCGTGCAGGAACGAGTGCTCCGGACCGATGCCCGGATAGTCGAGACCGGCCGAGATCGAGTGGGCGTCGATGATCTGGCCGTCGTCGTCCTGCAGCAGGTAGGTGCGGTTGCCGTGCAGCACGCCCGGACGCCCGCCGGTCAGCGAGGCGGCGTGCTTGTCGGTGGAGACGCCGTGGCCGGCCGCCTCGACGCCGATCAGGCGCACGCTGGCGTCGTTCAGGAACGGGTGGAACAGGCCGATGGCGTTCGAGCCGCCGCCAATGCAGGCGACCACCGCGTCAGGCAGGCGGCCTTCCATCTCGAGGATCTGTTCGCGGGCCTCGGCGCCGATCACGCTCTGGAAGTCGCGGACCATCACCGGATAGGGATGCGGGCCGGCGGCGGTGCCGATCAGGTAGTAGGTGTCGTGCACGTTGGTGACCCAATCGCGCATCGCCTCGTTCATGGCGTCCTTCAGGGTGCCCGTACCCGAGCTGACCGGGCGGACTTCCGCGCCCAGGAGGTTCATGCGGAAGACGTTCGGCTTCTGACGCTCGACGTCTGTCGCGCCCATGTAGACGACGCACGGCAGGCCAAAGCGCGCGCAGACGGTGGCGGTGGCCACGCCGTGCTGGCCAGCGCCCGTCTCGGCGATGATCCGGGTCTTGCCCATGCGCATGGCCAGCAGGATCTGGCCCAGGGCGTTGTTGATCTTGTGCGAGCCGGTGTGGTTCAGCTCGTCGCGCTTGAAATAGATCTTGGCCCCGCCGAAGTGCTCGGTCAGGCGCTCGGCGAAATAGAGCGGGCTGGGCCGGCCGGCGTAGTGGGTGTTGTAGCTCGTCAGCTGGGCCTGGAACTCGGGATCGGCCTTGGCCGCGGCGTAGGCCTTGCCCAGGTCCAGCACCAGCGGCATCAGCGTCTCGGCCACATAGCGGCCGCCGAAGTCGCCAAAACGGCCATTCGCGTCCGGATAGGCCGAGTAGTCGTTAGGTTTCGCAGGAGCGTTCACGAAAGCTTCCCAGCTGTCAGGCGCGTTTGACGGCGTCCAGGAACGCCGCGATCAGAGCCGGGTCCTTTAGGCCGGGACCGCGCTCCACGCCAGAGGAAACGTCCACGAGCGGGGTTCCCGAGACCGTGATCGCCTCGGCGACGTTCCACGGATCAAGGCCTCCGGCCAGGAAATGCGGGCGCGAAAAGCGGCGTCCGGACAGCAAGCTCCAGTCGAAGCGCGCGCCCGTCCCGCCTGGCAGGACCGAGCCCTCGACCGGCTTTGCGTCGAACATCAGGTGCTCGGCGACGCCGTCGAAAGCGGCGGCCTGATCGACGTCGGCCGGGTTGGAGACAGAGAACGCCTTGATCACGCCAGCGCCGGCGCGGGCGGCGATCTCGCGGACGCGGGACGGCGTCTCCTTGCCGTGGACCTGGATCAGGTCGGGCCGCATGGTCGCCATCAGGCGGTCGACCAGGGCGTCGTCGGGATCGACGGTGACGGCCACGGTCTTCACGCCGCGCCCCCGAACAGGCTCGACCAGCCGCGCGGCGGTCTCGGGCGTGAGGTTGCGCGGGCTCTTCTCGAAGAAGACGAAGCCCAGATAGGCCGCGCCGCCGTCGAAGGCGGCCTTGACCGTCTCGGGCGTCGACAGTCCGCAGATCTTGGCTCCAGCGCTCATCGCCCGGGAGTTACGGTCGACAAGCCGCCGAAGCAAGCCCAGCAAACCTATTGCAGGGTGAAGACCCCATTCACCGCCCGCCATTCGCGGGGGCCGATCAGCTTGTTGTGGGCCACCCTGACCGAGTGCAGGACCCCGTCCAGCTCGCGGCTCCAGAAGTCGAGGAAGCCCTTCAAGGTCGGGAACTTCGGGGCCAGGTCGTAGTCCTGCCAGAGGTAAAGCTGCAGCAGGCCGGGATGGTCTGGCATGTGATAGTGGATCTCGGCCGTCGTCAGGCCGTAACCCATAAGCTGTTTCTCGAACGCACTGATCGCCATCGATAACGCTCCACGCGGACGTGAGTCGAAGCTTCAGTCCACTGAGCGAGTCGCTCAAGAGTCATGATGTCGCGGAGGCGCGCGCGTCGCCTTCTGCCTAAGGCGTGATCTCTTCGGCGATGGCGTCGGCCGGCGTGGTCAGGATCGTGCCGATCGAGGCCGCGACGATGGCGGCGATGGCCAGCCATTGCGAGACGACCAGGCGCTCGCCGAGGATCAGAAGGCCGGCCAGCGCGCCGACAGCCGGCTCGGCGCTGAGCATGACCCCAAAGCTGCGCTTGGGAATGCCGCGCAGCGCGATCATCTCCAGCGAATAGGGAATGGCGCTGGACAGCACGGCCACGGCCAGGCCCAGCAGCACGATCTTCGGGTGGAAGAGGCTGGCGCCGGCCGAGGCGATCCCGATCGGCGCGACAATCAGAGCCGCCGTGGTCATGCCCAAGGCCACCGAGCGGCCAGCGTGCAGGTGGCCGGTCCGCTTGCCCAGGATGATGTACAGCGCCCACATCACCGCCGCGATGCAAGCAAGGCCGACACCAACCGGATCGAGGGGCTTGGCCCCCGGATCGATCGGCAGCAGCAGACCAAGGCCCAGGGCGGCGAGACCGATCCAGGCGAAGTGGATCAGCTTGCGCGAGCTGGCCACCGCCACGGCCAGCGGGCCCATGAACTCGATCGCGATCGCCAGACCCAGCGGCACGGTGCGGATCGCCATGTAGAAGCAGAGGTTCATCAACCCCATCACCGCGCCATAGGCGGCGACGCGGGCAAGATCGGCCCGCGCGATCGGATGGCGCCACGGCCGCCAGACCAGCAGGAGGATCAGGGCCGAAAAGCCGACACGATAGGCGGTTGTGCCCTGAGCGCCGACCAGCGGGAACAGGCTCTTGGCGAACGAGGTCCCCACGCACAGCACGACGATCGCGCTCATCAGGGCGGCGTAGGGGATCAGGCGGGCGCGAGCGGCGGACATGGCGGGGGTTTAAGCGGCTCGGCCACGCCCGTCGATACGCGCCTCAGCGGAAGGGCGCTTCCCGGGCCAGCATGGCGGCGTTGAGCGACTGGAGGCTGCTCCGCATCGTCACGATCTCGTCGTCCGACAGAGGCAGGCGCGCGACGACGTCGCGCCGGACCTCCAGCACCCGATCGCGCAGGGCCCAGCCGGCGTCCGTCAGGTCCACCCACACCCGGCGCTCGTCGGCGGCATCGCGGGAGCGCCGAAGCAGGCCCGCGGCTTCCATGCGCTTGACCAGCGGCGTCACCGCGCCGGTGTCCATGCACAGGCTCCGGCGCAGATCCCCCATGTTGCAGCGTTCCGTGCGCTCCCAGAGGGCGATCAGGACCAGATACTGCGGATGGGTCAGGCCCAGCGGCTCGAGCAGGCCGCGATAAAGCCGCGTGACAAGGCTATCGGCGATCTGGATCGCCAAGCACAGCTGATTGTCCAGATGCAGCTCCCGATAGCCCGGATCGCGCGCCTCCAGACGGCGCGGCGCGGGAACGGGCGGTGTGACGGACGCGATATCTTCGACCATGCGCGCCAAGGTGGTCTCTTTTGCTTAAGACAGCGTAACCAGATAAAAGTTGAAAATATCGAGTTCGATATAATCAAGCCTTAAGCATCCCGTCGTAGGACGGCCCTTGTTGTTAAGAGGGCAAGTTCATGTTCGGCATCGAAGACAAACGCATCAAGACGCTGCGGACGGAAACGGCGGAACTCAAGGCGACCGTCACCGCGATCCATCGCTCGCAGGCGGTGATCGAGTTCCAGCTCGACGGGACCATCATCGACGCCAACGACAACTTCCTCGCCACCATGGGCTATACGATCGAAGAGATCCGCGGCCGCCACCACAGCCTGTTCGTCGACCCGCGGGACGTCGCCAGCCCCGACTACGCGCGGTTCTGGGAACGGCTGCGGTCGGGTGAGTTCTTCTCGGACGCCTTCCGCCGCATCGGCGCGGGCGGCGCCGAGATCTGGATCCGTGCCAGCTACAACCCGGTCTTCGACGCCGACGGCAAGCCCTACAAGGTCATCAAGTTCGCCACGGACATCACCGCCGTGCGCCGCGAGCAGGAAGCCAGCCGCGCCGAGCGCGAGAAGGCCGCCGCTGTGCAGAACCAGGTCGTCTCCATCCTGGCCGAGAAGCTCGGCCGCTTGGCCGAAGGCGACCTGACCGCCGAGATCGACACCTTTCCGGACCAGTACGACCGCATCAAGGGCGACTTCAATCGCTCGGTGGAAAGCCTGCGCGGCGCGCTGAGCGCCATCGCCGAGGCCACCGACAATCTTCAATCGGGCTCGAGCGAGATCGCCAGCGCCGCCGACGATCTGTCGCGGCGGACCGAACAGCAAGCCGCCAGCCTGGAGGAAACCGCCGCCGCGATCGAGGAAATCGCCGCCACCGTCAAGCGCAGCGCCGAAGGCGCCGCCGAGGCTTCGACGGCCGCCGCGGCGGCCCGAAGCCATGCCGACCGCTCGGGCGAGGTGGTCCGCGAAGCCGTCGCGGCCATGGGCGAGATCGAAAGCTCCTCCGGCCAGATCAGCCAGATCATCGGGGTGATCGACGAGATCGCCTTCCAGACCAATCTTCTGGCCCTGAACGCCGGGGTCGAGGCCGCGCGAGCGGGCGAGGCCGGTCGCGGCTTCGCCGTCGTCGCCCAGGAAGTGCGGGCCCTGGCCCAGCGCTCGGCGGACTCGGCCAAGCAGATCAAGACGCTGATCAGCCAGTCGGACGCCAGCGTCCAGGCCGGCGTGGCCCTGGTCGAGAAGACCGGCGCGGCGCTGCACGGCGTGGCGGGACAGATGGCCGGCATCGACGCGGCCGCCACCCGTATCGCCTCGTCGGTGCGCGAGCAGGCCCAGGACCTATCGACCGTCAACGCCGAGGTCGCCGAGATCGAGCGCTTCACCCAGCAGAACCTGGCCATGGTCGAAAGCGCCCGCGCCGCCGACCAGGCCCTGGCCAACCAGGGCGCCCGGCTGATGGATCTGGTGGGCCGGTTCAGGCTGGGGCGGGCCAGCCTGAGGCGGGCGGCTTAGCCCCCCCCCCTCCACCGATCTCCCCGGCGAATGCCGGGGCCCAGATCGAACCCACGAGAGTCCGTCCGTATGGTGCGAGGCCAAAGCGCGTCAGCCCCAAACTCTCCGGATGAATCTGGACCCCGGCATTCGCCGGGGAGGTCGGATTTTGGATGCCAAACCCAGTGGCCTTTCCCAACGAGACACCCCATCATCCGCCCATGATCGTCGCCATCCTCCAGGCCCGCATGAGCTCCACCCGGCTGCCGGGCAAGGTGCTGATGCCGCTCGTGCGCCAGCCGATGATCGTGCGGCAGATCGAGCGCGTGGCCCGCGCCCGCAAGATCGACAAGCTGGTCGTCGCCACCTCCGACAATCGCGAGGACGACGCGATCGAAAAGGCCGTGCTGCGCGAGGGCATCCCGGTGTTCCGCGGCTCGCTCCATGACGTGCAGGAGCGGTTCCTGGGCGCGCTGGACGCCCACCCCGCCGACCACGTCGTGCGCCTGACCGCCGACTGTCCGCTGGCCGATCCCGACCTGATCGACGCCACGATCGACCTCTATCTCTCCAGCGACGCCGACTACGCCACCAACACCGCCCCCGGCCGCGCCTGGCCCAAGGGCACGGACATCGAGGTGATGCGCTCGGCGGTCCTGCGCGAGGCGGCCAAGGTCGCCACGCCCGAGGCGCGCGAGCACGTTACCTGGGACATCCGCATGCAGCCCGAGCGCTGGCGGCAGGTGTTCCTGGCCTGCCATCCCGACCAGGGCGCGGTGCGCTGGACCGTCGACCGCCCCGACGACTACGCCTTCGTCGCCACGGTCTATGACGCGCTCTATCCTGGGAACCACGCCTTCACCTCCGACGACGTGCGGGCCTTCGTCCGCGACCGGCCGGATCTTCATGAGTACGGGGGCGACCGGCGGGTATGAGCCGGATCCTGTTCGTCTGCGCGGCGGGCCCGAGCATTGGCGGCGGCCATGTGATGCGGTCCCTGACCCTGGCGCGGGCGCTGGAGCAGGCCGGCGCGACCTGCGCCTTCCTGGCTAGCCCCGAGGTCGCGACGGTGCTGGACGCCTTCGCGCCGGACATGGCGCGGGCCGAGGATGACGCCGGCTTCGACGCCATCGTCTTCGACCACTACGGCCTTGCCGCCGACGACCATCGCGCGCTGGCCAAGGGCCGCCCCGCCCTCGCCCTCGACGACCTGGCCGACCGGGCCTTGGCCGCCGACCTGGTGCTGGATTCGGGTCCCGCGAGGAAGGCGGAAGACTACGCGGGCCTGGTCCCGCCGGACGCGCGCCTGCTGCTGGGGCCGTCCTACGCGCCGGTGCGTCCGGCCTTCGCGGCGCTGCGCGAGACGGCCCTGGCGCGACGGCCGAGCGGGCGCCCGTGCGGCGCATCCTGGTGTCGTTGGGCCTGACGGACGTCGGCGGGATCACCGAACGGGTCGTCGGCCTGCTGCGTCCTCTGGTTGGCGACGCGACGCTGGACGTCGTGGTCGGCGGCGCGGCGTCCAGTCTGCCGGTTCTACGCGATCTCTCCAGCAAAGACCCACGCCTGGCGCTCCACGTCGACGCCCAGGATATGCCGCGCCTGACGCTGGAGGCCGACCTCGCGGTCGGAGCCGGCGGCTCGACGACCTGGGAGCGGTGCGTGCTGGCCCTGCCGACCCTGGCGCTGATCCTGGCCGACAACCAGGTCGCCGCCGCCCGCGCCCTGGCCGAGGCCGGCGTCGCGCCGTGCCTGGACGTCGCCGCGCCAGACTTCGAGGCGGCCTTCGCGCGCGAGGTGTCGGACCTGCTGGACAACGCCGAGCGCCGCGCGGCGCTGTCGGCGGCCAGCGCGGGGGTCTGCGACGGCCTGGGCGCCGAGCGGGTGGCCGCGGCGTTTCTTCCCTACATCACCGCTCGCCACGCCACGTAGATCGCCGTCAGCACGATCATGCCGGCGAACAGCCGCCGCGCCAGCAGCACCCGGCTGGCCATCAGCGGCGCGAGCTTGGCGCCGGCCAGCACGCCGACGCCGCCGCCCGCGATCAGGGCCAGGAACACTGGCCAGTTCACCAGGCCCGAGGCCGCGTAGCTGGCGCTGGTGGCCGCGCCGAACAGGGTCACCGAGACCAGGGACGAGGCCGCCGCGTTGGCCAGGGTCATGCCGGTGGCGGCCATCAGACCCGGCGCGATCAGGAAGCCGCCGCCAATGCCGAAGAAGCCAGCCGCGAAACCGGTCAGCAGGCCGACCGGCGCGAGCCTCATCGCCTTGGCCGGATCGATCCGCGTGTCCGGATCCCCCGGCGAGCGCGGCGCCCGCAGCATAGAGAGCCCCACCAACGCCATGGCCATGGCGAACCAAGCCAGCAGGTGCTGGGCCGGCAGGGCCTTGGCGATCTGGGCGCCGAGCAGCGAGCCGACGAGCCCCGGCGCGCCGAAGGTCAGGGCGCAGGGCCACTTCACCCGCCCCGCCCGCGCCTGGGCGGCCAGGCCGGCGGCGGCGTTGACCGCCACCGCGGCGGCCGAGGTGCCGATCGCCACGTGGGCGTCGCGCAGGCCGACGACATAGAGTAGTAGCGGCGTGGCCAGCACCGAGCCGCCGCCGCCGACGAGGCCGAGCGAGAACCCGACCATGCCGC
>ERZ1034427.267-NODE-267-length-10980-cov-31.044027_pt1 | contig 10980 bp, 9 predicted proteins | sample MGYA00520607_ERZ1034427 | MGnify/ENA primary metagenome ERZ1034427 (study PRJEB33736, sample SAMEA104288489) | Azolla caroliniana | place: Brazil | collected 1987 | study: EMG produced TPA metagenomics assembly of the PRJEB19522 data set (Is there foul play in the... | reverse complement strand
GCTTTTGGTTTTGAACTTATTCCTCAACCCTCAGCAAATCTGGTTTCTTAGAAGATGATTAACAACAGTGGGAACAAGCTGCTGAAATCATTGACGCTGCAGAGGAATGTTTTGTTGCTAAGAATGAGTCTGAGTTCTACGTGGTAAACCTGATCAATTTACTAGAGAGGAAATTTAAGCACCTAAATTTTATTCATCCGAGTGGAGCTTCTAATAGTGCTTTGAGAAAGTTGATAGGAGATTCCGTCAACGGATGCAAATAAAATGCCTTACTAAGGGAAAGTAATGATTCAAGAGTTTAGAAAATTGCCCATATCTGGCTGAGATTGAAATCTCAGGCTAATAGCAAAGTTCGTTTCAAGACGACTGAGAAAATATTTCATTATTTAGAATAATTTAGAATTATTTAGTAAGTTTGAACAGACTTCCGTTATGAGACTGGGAATGAATTCCCAGACATATCAAGCTGCTAAACGATAATACCGATATTACCCCTTCTTCTCCTCTTCCGTTGCATCTTTGCATCTTTGCATCTTTGCATGAGATGAAAAACAATCTTGATGACAAAATATAGTAATATTACAATGATAAAAAAGTTCAACTCAGAAGAAAGTAGCAACAGGAACACCTAACAGAAATGGACGTAATCACCAAAAGACTACGATCTCATTCCGTATTAAATATGATGGTAAAACACCTATTCAAGATATATTCAGAATTCAGCCAGCCAAGTTAAATCCTGTAATCAGTGTTGAAGGAGAACCTAGAAATCAAGTAATATATGGCGATAACTTAAACGTGGTTTGCAGGTTATTAAGTCATGTTAGTTTTAACAGAAAAGTTAACTTAGTTTATATTGATCCGCCATACTCAACAGGTAGCAGTTCTGAGTCTCGTAATAGAAACCATGCTTATCATGATCTCATGGAAGGTGCAGAATATCTAGGATTTTTGCGCCAACGTCTGATTTTAATCAGACAACTTTCAGCAGAAAGCTGATTTTATTCTTTTTTATACAAAAACAGATAAATATGTATGGAATCAAGCTTTTGAGAATTGGAAAGAAGAGGCGTTTAAAAAAAAAAATCAATATGTAGAAGAAGAAACAGGAAGAATTTACAAAAAAGTCCCTACCTATGCTCCAGGAGTAAGAAAAGAAGCAACTGGTTAACTTTAGAGGAGTATGCTACCACCTCTCAGTAAACATTGGTAATATACACCAGAAACTTTAGAAAAAATGGATGTAAGGGGACAAATATATTAGTCTGCAAATGGTAATCCCAGAAGGAAAGTATATTTAGATAATAGTCAAGGTATTTCTATTCAAGATATTTGGCTTGATTTTAAAGATGCATACAATCAAAATATTAAAATTCCTGGTTATCCAAAATAAAAAAATGTAGCTTTGATGAAACGGACAATTATGACTTCATCAAATCCTGGAGATATGGTTTTAGATGCCTTTGGTCGGAGTGGAACTAGTTTAGCTGTCTCCGAAGAACTAGGGAGAAAATGGATAGGTATTGATAATTCACCATTATCTATTGATAATATCAATAAACGTCTAGTTAATGGCAGTGAAGCAATGGGGGACTTTGTTAGTGGCAAAAGTGGTAATAATCAATATGAACCAATCAACTTAATTGAAGTCAATATAGTTTTGAGAACTGGCTTATATTTTTATATTGAAGACTTACAAATTCTCTATAATTTCTTCAGAAATCATCGAGAATGGGAATAATAAACTTAACTCTATAACCAATTTTTCGTAAGTCTTTCATCTTACATTTTAAATGTACAAACTATAACTTTACCTTGTCTATATTGTTCAATACTAGCGTAATTATCACACATAGAACCGAGAAGTGATCCAGGTCTATGATTGAGCATTAATGCTTTCAATGGTAAATTGTATGTTTAAGTATAACTCAGTATTTATGTGATTTTATCTCGATTTCCACCTGTTCTATCATCTTCCTGAGAACCTCCTCTGTTAGAGTCATAACAAGCAAATACAACTACTAATGGAGTACCATCTAAGCGAGATATCAACATATCCGTAGGAGTTTTATGTTGCCAGTTATCTAATACTTCATTTAGCATGAAATCTCGTCCAGCACCTACAGGACCACGAATTAAATAATCTCTGCTAAATATTTTGTTAAACCATAAGAAAAAACTTTCTGTTAAGTCATAACGTCTTGTCCTCATGTACTTTGCTCTAAAAGTATTGCCATGGGAGTTTAATCAGGTATAGGAAGGCTTGGCAGATTTTTTTTCACTTGCCCTATTGCACGCAATCTATAGCCAAAGTCTCTAATAATATCAGGTATTTCACTTTTCATCTTGCTCATTTCAACTGATGTATCTGGAGATATTTGCGAACAACTCTAAGTAGTTGAACTAGCAAACGATCCGGCTGTTTTGTGATAATCTCAAGTAAATTTGCAGAGGTTTGACCTTGTTCTACAACTCCTGTAAAACGTAATAATACCTTCTCATAGAGAATTTTAGCTTCATCCAAGGAATCTCGATAGAAAGGGGAATCAAATGTAATCAAATATAGTACTCCACTTAGATGCTATAGTTTTATAACTAGTAAATGTATTCAATATTATTTTCTTGTTGTTCTGAAAAGTACAAGTTATTACCATAACTAGTTGTGCTATTCGTGTCTAGATGTTGATTCAACAAGCTGTGGATACTCACCCATCAACTTTGGATATCCAGACTCCTGCGGTTACTATCCTCTTCCTTTGCGTCTTTGCGACTACCCTTCCGAATCTCCTAACGGAGATTGCTCAAAACAAAAGAGCAGTGTTCAAAATTTTCAAACAGTGATCGCTCTTCTCCTTTCCTTCTTCCTTCGTGTCTATTCCTACAGTCCCATAAGAGATACATGGTTCATTTTTTCCTAACTTGTGCGTAATTCCTAACAAAGTTGAAAAATGGGATCAAGAACAAATCACCAGCAACAACTACCTTATGAACTTCCGTGACGAATTTAAACTCCTCCTCCGCGCCCGCTACTCGCTGATTTATGTTCCCACCTACGAAGAAGAACGGGTAGAAGCAGCTATCCGTGAAGAAGCTACAAACCAAGGAAATCGCCCTGTTTATACCTGGGATTTTGTCGATGGTTATCAAGGAAACCCTAATGATGCGGGATTTGGAAGGCGAAACCCCTTACAAGCGTTGGAATTTATCGAAAAATTACCTGCTACTGCACCAGCGGTGTTAATTCTCCGGGATTATCACCGCTTTTTAGATGATGTGGCCATTTCTCGCAAACTCCGCAACTTAGCCCGACTGCTAAAATCTCAACCGAAAAATATTGTTTTATTATCGCCACGGATCGCTATTCCTGACGATTTAATGGAGGTGTTGACAGTGGTTGAGTTTCCTTTACCAGCCGCACCGGAAATTAAAACCGAGGTAGAACGGTTATTACAAGCCACTGCTAACTCTCCATCTGGTAAATTTCTTGATGACTTGGTGCATTCTTGTCAAGGATTATCAATGGAACGGATACACCGAGTTTTAGCCAGGGCGATTGCATCCCATGGAGAATTACAACCAGAGGATGTTGATTTAGTTTTGGAGGAAAAACGCCAAACTATCCGCCAAACCCAAATCCTGGACTTTTACCCCGCCATTGAGCAGATTTCTGATATAGGAGGACTCGATAACCTCAAAGATTGGCTGATTCGTCGGGGTGGTTCATTCACAGAACGAGCGCGACAGTACGGATTACCGCACCCCCGTGGTTTAATGTTGGTGGGGATTCAAGGAACTGGTAAATCTTTAACAGCCAAAGCTATCGCACATCATTGGCATTTACCCCTATTACGCTTAGATGTAGGCCGGTTATTTGGCGGTTTAGTGGGTGAATCGGAATCCCGCACCAGGCAAATGATTCAAGTCGCAGAAGCCCTTGCACCCTGTGTATTGTGGATTGATGAAATTGATAAAGCCTTTTCTGGGTTAGGTAGTAAAGGTGATGCGGGAACAACTAGCCGGGTATTTGGAACATTTATCACCTGGTTAGCAGAAAAGACCTCCCCTGTATTTGTCGTTGCTACCGCTAATGATATCCAAGCCTTACCCCCAGAAATGTTGCGGAAAGGGCGTTTTGATGAAATTTTCTTTGTTGGTTTACCTACTCAAAAAGAGAGAAAAGCAATTTTTAAGGTCCATTTATCCCGATTGCGTCCCCATAACTTAAACAGCTATGAAATTGATAGATTAGCTTACGAAACACCTGATTTTTCCGGTGCTGAAATTGAGCAAACATTAACTGAAGCGATGCACATTGGTTTTAGCCAAAATCGTGACTTTACGACCGATGATATTTTAGAAGCTGCTAGTCAAATCATACCTTTAGCGCGAACTGCGGTAGAACAAATCCAGAAGCTGCAAGAATGGGCTGCTGCAGGGAGAGTGCGTTTGGCTTCAAAGCATAGTCCTTTGAGTGAACGTATTCAACGCCAAATGTAATAATATTTTAGTCAAAATTACTTGATCAATAGTTCATGGTTTAATGATGCTTTACTATGGACTATTGATTAAAACAGGGACTGGGGATAATAACCTTCTAGCTCTTGCCTCTTGCCTCTTCCCAATTACCAGTAACTAAAGGATATCAATATGCTTTCTGGCTTGCTTAAACTTATACTAGGTTTTTTATTAGCGACCGCAGTTTTATTAGGTAGTGGACTAACAATAGCTCTTTATTTTGTCAATCGTACTGCCATAGCCCCTGCAAGACCTACATTTGCTAACGATAATCCCCAAACCAAACCAGACAAACCAAAAGTCACTCAGGTAAAAGCCACATCCATACCCAAACCTACTCCCAGTTCCACTCCCAGTCCTACTCCCACTCTAAGTGAATCACCTGATTCATTACCACCAGGAGCTTACCAAGGCATTGTAACTTGGTCACAAGGCTTGAGTATGCGAGATCAACCAACCCTCGATGCTCAAAGTGTAGGTGGGGTTGCTGCTAATCAAAAGGTGATTATTTTAGAAGAAAGCCCAGATAAAAATTGGCAGAAAATTCGTATTGAAAGTACTGATAAAGAAGGTTGGGTAAAAGCAGGTAATACTAAACGAGTTGATTGACACTCTTTTGTCTAAAGGCTAGAACCGCAAAGCGAAAGTCAAATGCTCTAGTCAAAAATCTTTCTTATCGAATAGGTTTTTCCTCACTCCTATTCTTTGATTCATGCAACTAAATATGAGTTTTTGAGTCTATGGGGTTGATATGCTGTCAACATTCTTGTAGCTTCTTCTGCAGAGAGGGGGTGACTAAAAAAATACCCTTGCATAATTTCACATTGCAGAATTCGCAGTGCATTTAGTTGTTCTTGAGTTTCGACTCCTTCAGCAACTACTGATAAATTAAGTCCATGTGCCAAGGAAATAATCGCTGTTGTAATCGCTGTCTGATGATTCTTATTAGCTAAATCCTGCACAAAAGACTGATCTATTTTTAAGGCGTGAATAGAAAAATCTTTTAAATAACTTAGAGAAGAATATCCTGTACCAAAATCATCTATTGATATAGTAACTCCTATTTCATCTAATTGTCTTAAAATTTTTTGAGTCAATTCTACATCTTGCATAGCTACAGTTTCAGTAATTTCTAACTCTAAATACCTGTGGGCTAATTTAGCTTCGCATAATACCTGTTCTACTATACCAACTAAGTTAGGTTGCTGAAATTGTCTGCCTGAAAAATTCACAGCCACTGATAGAGATGATAAGTTTAGTGTCTGTTGCCAGGCTTTATTTTGTAAACAAGCAGTTTTTAAGACCCATTCAGAAATTGGGAGAATTAATCCAGTTTCTTCCGCAATAGGAATAAAAGTAGCTGGTGGAATTAAACCTAGTTCTGGATGTTGCCAACGCAGTAGAGCTTCCATTTTGGTAATTTCACCTGTAGAACTATTTACTTGCGGTTGATAGTAAACTTTAAATTCCTGGCGTTCTAAGGCATTGTATAAGCTATTTTCTAAAATGAACAATTCTGTAGCTTGGGAATTGATAGCTGCTTGATACACTTTATAGCTATTACGTCCTTGTAATTTGACACGAGATAATGCCGCTTCAGCATTTTTAATTAATGTTTCTCCGTCTTCTCCGTGTTGGGGATACAAAGCAATTCCAATACTGGGACTAATATTTAAGTGATAATTATCTATCTTAAATCCTTGTTTAAATGCTGCGAATATGCGCTCTTGAATCAGATCAATGTCATACATCTCACTAATTTCTGGTAGTAGAATAATGAACTCATCCCCTCCCCACCGCGCAACTATATCATCTGAACGCAGAGATTTCTTGATACATTGGGCAACCATTTGTAACAATTTATCACCAATACTATGACCTAAACTATCGTTAATTTTTTTGAAGCGGTCTAAGTCTAAAAAACATACACCCAAGCTATGATTATGACTAACTTTTGTCAAAGCATCAATCAGTAAGTTTTTAAGTAATAGTCTATTTGGCAAATTAGTTAAAATATCATGTAAACATTGATAATTAATTGTATTTGAAGCTAACTTTTCGGCAGTAATATCGCGAAAAATCCAAACTTGACCAATATTCTTTTTATACTTATATTGCTGCTGATAAAAAGGATTAAATATTCGTCCATCTTTAAAAAGAATGTTCTCACCAATATGAATATCTGGGTTCTCATCTAATTCTCTAAGAATTGATAAATAATGTCTAGGATTGTCTAACTTTTTGATGGCAGTTCTCAATGCTTGTTTATAATTACCTGATGTAATGATTAGTTCAGGTATATCCCACATTTCCAAAAATTTATTATTAAATCCTACAATTTTATCTAGGCTATCTACTATTAAAATAGCATCTGTAGCAGATTCTAAAGTCGCCTTTTGCAAAAGCAGTAGTCTTTGCAATTCAGGTTGTACAGGTTGGCGTTCAGATATTTCCTTCTCCAATTTTATTGACAAATATCCTTCTGATTCTGTGAAATTTAAGTTATTATTCTGTTGCTTTTTTGGTTGGTTCTCACTAAACTTAGTCACAAAGAAATTAAAAAGAGATAAAGAAATCAGTTGAATCCCTACGCCGGTGATTACCCCAATCATGAAAGTCATCATATTATTCTTGCTCTGGTAGAGTGCTGCTGATGTTCGTCTTTTTATATTTGTGATTTTGCATAATGAATTAATCCACGTTCATATCCTGATCTATTTTAAAACCAAAACTTTCTGAAGTGTAAACCTTTTGAGATAAATAAAGGTAGTTTAAAGGCTTGTCTTAAGTATTATCACTAATAAAGATTAGAAATGTCAAGATATTAATAGTCAAGATATTAATAGTCAGGATATTAATAAGCTACTATACCGAATACTTTTAATCAATAAAAGATATATTTAGATATAATCTAGAAGTTACGCAGTCATAACAAAAAATCCACCACTTAATAGTTAAAGGGTTCACTTGAGATTGCGTATATTGGCGCATCAAATAAATAATGGTCAATTATATAAAGATTTAATTAAGTAAGGCTATAACTAATTATCAATTAAATTGATAGATATATATGTGAACCTTGTTGAGTTTTGTTAACCTCTATCCGCGCTTGGAAGGCTTCTTTGAGGTGGGGAATATGAGTTACTGTAAGTATACAGGCGAAATCACTAGCGATCGCATTAATCGCCGCAATCAAGCGATCACACCCTTCATTATCCTGGGTCCCAAAGCCTTCATCTACAATTAACAGTTGTAAGGCCGCTCCCGCACGTTGAGCTAATAATTTCGCTAACGCCAAGCGAATCGCAAAATTAATTCTAAACGCTTCCCCCCCAGAATAAGTTTCATAGGCTCGCGTTCCCCTCCCATCAGCAATTAAGATATCTAAAGTATCGATCAACTTAGTATGTTTCCTAGTTGATTTTCCACTACGTCCCGCTTTGACAGTAACGAATTGTACGTGTAGTTGATTAGCACTCAACCGTGAAAGTAGTTGATTTGTCTCAGCTTCTAGTTGTGGTAACACATTTTCAATCATCAACGCTTGGATACCATTTTTACCAAAAGCTTGCGTTAATTCCTGATAAACACGATGTTGCTGCTGACAATATTTTAATTGTTCCTGTTCTTGCACATACTGAGTCTGCAACGTTTGTAATTGATGTAATAGTTGTTCTACACGCCCCAAATTAGCGATTTTCTCGTCAAGTTCCCTTCTGCGAATCGCTATTTGCTGTTCTAAAGCATTAATTTGCTCCGTCGGGTTCGGTGTAGCTTTTAATTGCTCTACAATGCTGTCAATTTGAGTAGCAGATTTTTGCTGATCTGCTAATCTACTCTTATAAGAATTTGCCAAATCTTCTAATCTTGTCTCAAGTTGAGGATACTGTTGTTGAGCCGACAAAAACTGTTGATAACGCAACTGCCAAGATTGTGACTCACGTAGAGCTTGACGCAACTTATTGTGTTGTTCAGAACTGTAGTTAAGCTCTTTAATTTCCTGAGTTAAAGCTTCTATTTGTTTAGCTGTGTCAGAATCTGTTTGTTCTAACTGAATTTTGACCTTAAATTCGTCAATACTAGCTTGTAATTCTGGTTTTCTGGCTGCTAATTGAGCCTGTTTTTTAGTAGCATCTTTAATTTGTGCTTGTTTAATTTCTGCCCATCGCCAACGCTCTACTTCACTTCTAGCTAAAGTATGGTCTTGTTCATTATAATTCAACTGTTGCAGATACTGCTCTAATTGCTGGAGTTCTACTTGTTTATCAGGAGCATAATCTCCTTGCAAAGAACTTTCTAAATGTTCTCTTTCCAAAGCAATTTGTTGTAACTGCTCTTGAACATCTGTAGTTGCTTGTAATTTTGCGGCTAATTGTCCCCTTTGTTCACGCAAAGCATCATAACCAGCTAATTGCTGAGAAATTTCTCGATATTCTTGTCGAAGTACCTGAATTTCTCTGTCAGAAACCGCCATTTGTTCCCGCACTACCCAAAATTGTCCTTGGGTATCTTCATACTCTAGTTGGGTTTTTTGTATAACCCGACTCCAGTGATGCTCATCTAGATGACGTTCACACAAAGGACACAAAGCATTAGGACTTTGGAGTACTTGTAATCTCTGTTCTAGTTCTCCCAGTAATTTTTCGTAATCTCGTTGGTGTGCTTGTAAACGTTCGATAAAGTGCCTGCGTTCCTGTCCTTTTTCCTGCACCCGCTGTAAATACACCCGTTTTTTCTCCAGTTCTTCAATTTGTATACCCACATCTAGCGCTGCTTGTTGTAGTTGTGGTTGACGACGATATTGACTTTGGAGTTGAGTTTCTGTAGCTTGCAGTTGTTCCAGCCGCGCTACTAAACTAGCACGAGTGCGATCTAATTGATTCTGTAAACTTAACCGTTGTTGTAATAAAGGATTCACTTGCATTTGCAACTGATCGAAATAATTAAGATGCTTACGAGCCGAGGCTAATTGAGCTAAAGCAGTTTCTACTTCCGAAGACTTGGTGAGAGTTTGTTGAATTTCTCGCTCTTGTTGTTCTAAACCTTCTAATTGAGCTTGAGCTTGTTGAAATTGGTACTCAATTACTTGGACTTGTTTAGTAAGTTGTTGTTGTTGTTGTTGTCGGAAGCTGGTAGCGTGGGTATGTTGTTCAGATTTAACAGCAAAAGCCTCTTCTTGGGATTGTAGAGTTTGATATTGAGCGTATCCGGCGATAATTTCGGCAGCTTGATTTAAAATGACTTTTAAATCTGCTAATTGGGATTTAACAGCTAATTGTTCTTCATGCAAGCGATCACAATCTTGGCTAAGATTTTGATATTGTTGCCAGACAAAATTCAGTTGTTGTTCCCAGTTTTGGCGTTGATGTTCGACAACTTGCAAACTTTGCAATTGAATATTATCAAGAGCTTGCTGCTCCTGAAGACTATTAAGTTGAGATTCTAACTCCACTCTTTGCGCTTTTGTTGTTTCCTGTTGTTGGAGTTGAACTTTGATATTATCCAAAGAACGCTCTAACTCTTCCGCCCTTCCTTTATAAAGTTTAGAACTGTCCTTAGCTCTTTCTTCCAATAGATCATATTGATTGAGTTTTAACAACTCCGCTAAAATTTCCTTCCGTTCAGTAGGACGTTTGAGCATGAATTCATCTGCTCGTCCTTGACGTAGGTAAGCAGAATTAATAAAGGTTTCGTAATCGAGCTTGATATGTTGTATAATCACATCCTGCGTTGCTCGCATCCCTTTGCGAGTTAGGGGACGAAAACCGGCAGGAGTTTCAATTTGAAATTCCAGGATGCTAGTGGCACCCCGTGCGCGAGTACGAATTACGCGATAAGTTTGTTGGTTATTGTAGAAAGTAAAATCAACTCTGACTTCTTTTGCGCCAGAATAGATAACATCATCTTCAACAGTGGCACGGCTTTGGCCCCAAATAGACCAAGTGATAGCTTCCAGAAGGGAAGATTTACCTGCACCATTAGAACCACAAATACAAGCCGTATGCAAACCGCCAAAATCTAAAGTTGCATCACGGTAACTAAGGAAGTTTTTAAGGATAAGTTGAACTGGGATCATTCAGGCTATAGCGCCATATCTACAATTTTGATAATTAGCAGTACAGATGCACTTCTTGTTAGTTTAGCTGCCTGGATATCACGTTTCTAGTCTTGAAGACATTCATTTTACAAAAATTCACAATTCAGCAGCAATTTTTTTACTATTTGATGGTTCCAGTAGAAATCAATCAAAAAAACCTAGGTTAGCGGGACTTAAACAAAAGTTAAGAGTAAAAAGAAAGGAGTATAATGGGATTTCAGTGTAGCTTTCACGTTCAAAGAAGCTGATGAAAAAAAACCACTGCCCCAGCAATGGCAACATGGTTTGAGAGATAGTGTTAAAGGTTTGATGATGTATTTACTCATCAAGGGGAAAGAAGAGAGTTTAGACATGATTTAGGGGGATGA
>ERZ1034427.266-NODE-266-length-11021-cov-3.785701_pt1 | contig 11021 bp, 8 predicted proteins | sample MGYA00520607_ERZ1034427 | MGnify/ENA primary metagenome ERZ1034427 (study PRJEB33736, sample SAMEA104288489) | Azolla caroliniana | place: Brazil | collected 1987 | study: EMG produced TPA metagenomics assembly of the PRJEB19522 data set (Is there foul play in the... | reverse complement strand
CGGCGCCATCACTTCTTCCATGAAGGTACGCATACCTGTTTTTTTACTCGATTCTGATATTAGAGCGCTCTCCTCGCAAACCTCAATCCTCTCTGTGTAACTGTTTTTCTTTTTAAATCTATGGAAGTACTACATTGCTTCATCTGTGAGCCTACGGCTCTCAGTCTCTTCGAATTCACGCATGTTTCTAGTCTGTATGTCTATGGCCGTTCCCTCTGTAAATGTATTCTTTATTAAGAAAGCCATGGCGAGAATTCATTTTCTTTTCCCTAACTGCATTACTAATAAATGGCGCGCACCTTTCTTCTGTGGATATAATATCCTGAAATTCGCTTCTTCTTCCTTCTCTTCGTCTGTGAATACAAAACAAAATGTCTCTTTTTTCTGAGCTTCGCTTTTCTCTTTTGTGAATGCGTTGCTTTCGTTTTCTCTTATCCGATTTTGCTTTCCCTTTCTCTGATCTCATTTTTGCTTTATTTTCCTCCCCTCTGATCGCATTTCCTTTCCTTTTTTCTAATTTCACTTTATTTTCCTCCCCTCTAATCGAATTTCCTTTCCGTTTCCGACCATCTATTTACATAATTTGCTTTTCATGGCCAGTTTATCCTCTATAATTAAGCGAACAAATCTATGGCCAGTTTTTCTGTCAATACATGACTCTCGGGCATTTTCATTTTCATTTTCATTTTCCCGCTCTGCTCCCTTTATCTCTGATTTCCTTTACTCTACACGCTTGCCTTCACATCCCATTTCTGGTCTTTCCCCTTTCCTGGAGTATCTCCGTTCCATTTCTGATCTTCCCCTTCCATTTTCCTGATCTTCGCTTTCCTTTCTGTGATCTTTCCTTGCCATTGTTCTGAACTCTGCTAAATTCCGTTTGTTCGGAACTCAGCTTAAATTTCCCTTATTCTCAACTTAGATTAAATCCTTTTTGTGTGGATCGTCTTTGCTTCCAGCATGAAGGAGCCGAATTCGTCGATTATAAATCTGAGAACATCTGGGATGTATATGCACGAAGAGATGGTAAGTTTTCCTCCATCATCTTCTTTCAAAAATTAAATTGTAGATCTTTCTGGAGAATAGGAGGACATGCAATGCATGTAAGAAAAAAACCTCTCTACAGTAGTACGCCAGTCATGATGTTTTCTTGCAGCTAAGCTTCCTCTATGCACATCTTTTCATGCACTTAAGCCATGTTAATCATATCTTCTTTTTCTGCTTAGTGGTGCTTAATTAGGACTTATTTTCTCTTTATATTCATAAGCAATGCTCGTGTATGCTTGACTGTCACAACTGCATTAATTTCAGGTGCTTCGATAGATGGAGCGCTACCTGGACAATGTGGAGACAATTATTTTAAATACAAGGTAGATCACACCTTGATCTTGCCCTTATTTCCACTTTTATTATGTCACTCAAAGTAGTACCCATTTCAACATTTTGACAGGAGGACCACCAGCTATTGGTTGATATTGGAATGAATTCCTACCGCCTCTCCATTGCATGGTCCAGGATTTTTCCTAGTAAGTTCTAGAACTTTCTTTCCATGTTGCTCTACTCTCTCGTATAGTCAGTTGAATAAGGTTTGGTGATGTGGAAACCAGATGGGAGTGGTGAAGTAAACAAGTTGGCAATCGATCATTACAACAATGTTATTGATGACATCCTGGATCGAGGTTTGCAACATTGCACTCTTCTTTTCATCAACTTTTCTTTCTAGGGACACAATCATCGATTACGATGCTAATTATGACCTTATCCTGATTTAGGTTTAATACCCATCGTAACGCTCTGGACACAGGATCATCCTTACATTCTCGATGTGACTTATGGTGGACCCTTGAATCGTCAATATGTGTATGCATGTTTTAATCTATTTGCACAATCTACTAGTTTCCCTCTTTAAAAACTATTGATGCATTTACTAAATCTAATCAATGGATGTAGAACCGACTTTGCCAACTATGCAGACGTATGTTTTGCGGCTTTTGGAGATAGAGTTAAATACTGGATTACATTTGATGAGGCCAATGATTGGGCAGGCCTTGGCTACTCGACCAATCAGAACCCACCGGGAAGATGTACACCTAATATCATTGGCCAAACAAATATGAACTATGGTAATTGCCCAGAAGGAGACTCTGCAACCGAACCATACATAGTTGGTCATCACTTGCTACTTGCACATGCAGAGGCTGTTAACATTTACAGGACCAAATACCAGGTAATGCTTCATTCGCTGTGAGTTTTCAACTCACATTCAGGTTTTTCCACCAGTAGTATAATGTATTAAAAATCCTTGTGTGTGGGTATGCATTTTTGTACACCCTGCCATTCTCCTTCGTGTCATCGAAGAATCAAAAAAGGATAATGTGGATGTTCTTAACTCTTTTCTAACTTGACTGGTGCAGGCAACTCAGAATGGATCTCTTGGTCTCGCCCTATGGTTCAGATGGTCTGAGCCTCTGACAAATACAACTGTGGATATCGAGGCATCTCAGAGGGCAACAGATTTCTTACTGGGTTGGTAAGTTGTTTGCCCAAAATGTTTTTCCGTCAGCTGAAAGTAGCTAGGCTGGATGTTCACTCGATTGTACAAAGGCAGGGGTACTATTTGAGGGAAGAAATATATTCCTTCCTGGTAGTCATCTTGGTGACATACACAACAAGAAATGCGAACTATTGCTTTTGACTGTAACAACCATGGCCAGAAACCTTCCAAACTTGGCCTTCCTAAACCTATTGACCACTCTCAGTAAAGAAAGGGCCACCTTTTTATCTTTACATTCAGCCTTTACAAAAACTTTCCATGCTTAAGTATCATTAACAAATTGACTGCCTCTTGGTGAGGTAGTGGTAACAGTTTATCAAGTTCATCCTTTCTTTTTTCTAATCGTAGTTACTGTTGCCAATCCATGCAGGTTTCTAGATCCCATCTTCTTTGGTGACTACCCTCAATCCATGAGAGATCGTGTGGGATTGCGGCTTCCCAACTTCACAGCTGAAGAGATTGCAAAGGTGAATGGCTCACTGGACTTCATTGGCCTCAATATTCAAACCGCATTCTATGTTTATGACAAAGACTATTATGAGGGTGCGAGCGAGGATAAGAAGTGTTATTATCTTGACTGGGGAATTGATGTTACAAGCGAAAAGGATGGAGTACCTATTGGAAAGGTAAATCTTCAGGATTTTCATTTCTTTGTACTATAGTTAAGCTGTTCCTTTGTTAGGTTTTTGGAGAGGTAAATCTTCTGGAATTCATTACTTTGTACTGCCTATAGTTGGGTTTTTGCTCTGTTTGATGATTGTTTAATGCAGGGCAACCATGACTATGCGGTCCCTTGGATAATGAGGAGTTCTGTGGATTACATTAAGGACAGATATGACAACTTTCCTACATACATTACACAGACTGGTCTCCTTCTATACTTTTATTGTTTTATGAATTTTTTTCATCATGTCGTCGCAGCAAGTGTATGGGTGAATTTGAACTAACAAAATATATGGCAATATCATATAGGTTGGGGGATAGAATTTGATCCGGACAAATCACGTGATGACATACTTGATGATGATGAAAGGGTGGAATACTTTGAGACATACTATGATGAGCTCACTAAGGCAGTAAGGTATGTGGAAAAACACCAAAATACCACCCTTAGATTGTTGAGTAATTTACCAGAACGGCCCTAAAGTTTTCAAAAGATTATTGGATTACCCCAAGTTCCCAAGAGGACACCCTTACATAGTACAAAATTTACAAGTATTGGGGGTTATTGTTGTATTGTTTTGAAATTTGTGGGGTATATTGGTAAATATTCAAGAAGTTAAGGCTGGTTTGCCCTTCTATTTACTTGAGAGAGAGAGAGACATATTCCTGGTATTCTAGCATTATTCAAGTGAGCTTTTCTAGAGATAAGACGGTTCTGATGAGATCTTGGATGTTTGAATCTAAGTGGTTTCGCATGGCGTTATTTGTTGTTGCTGTTGCAGGGACGGTGCGAATGTGAAAGGTGTATTTGCATGGTCTTTGGTAGATGGATTTGAGTTCAATTTGGGCATGGGTATTAGAGTGGGCATCTATTATGTGGATAGTGAGCTGAAACGGCATCCACGAAAGTCGGCTAAGTGGTTCAAAGCCATGCTTGCTAATACTACCTCTTCCACGGCAACCCACAAGAAGCACCTTGTTTGAGCTTCCCCACTGCCCTCATTGTTCATTTCTTGGTTCTTATCTAGAGAGGTATTGTGCGGCCATATCTCTCTTCCTCATTGCCAAGTGTATGAACTCGAGGGTGGCCTGCATTATAAATGTTTGTATCAGTAGTTCCCGTAGTTTCCTGAGGGGGAGGCTTAGCCGGCTGTTTTCCAATTTTTGCATTCAAGATTTAGAATGTAATTTTGTTTTCATTAATGTCGTTTGATTCCGAGAATCTTCGACATAAGCAAGCCTTCATTTCCATGTTTTATAGCTTGCATCAAAATGTAAGGGTGATTAATAATGGTCTCCAACCCATGAGAAGTTTCTCATTTTGCAGCATGAGTATCAATTAATTATATGGTTGTTTGTCCAAGTTGCTGAATACTTGGATGTAACTCGAGTATGAAGCTCAATTAATATGCACCAAGGGCAAGATAATTCTAGCGAAAAGAGCAATTAAATGATCCAAGTGTTGTGTATGTACAAACTTCCCACATCAATTGAAGGAATCCACTTCCATCTTGGAACTGGTTTTACGATTTAGAAAAACAGTGCATTTCCTTCATGTAGGAATCCTAGTTAATAATTCACTTATGTGAAACATGTGGTGGACATTCCTTGATTTAGTGACCCTTGCTTTCCCATCATGTGTAGTTGATGGACCACCTTTACTTGAAGAGTCAAGGCCTAGGTTGCCAAAGCAACATTGAAGTTCCATGTTTTCTTCTCCAAATTGACCGGAATGCCCTCTTTTGGACCTTGGTTTAGGGACTGTGTAGCTCCTTTAACATGTTTTGTTTCTCAATTGCATTGCCCCCTCACTCGCTTGGAATTGAATTGTGTATTTGACTCTTGATACTTGATGAGATATTGTGCCTATGGAGACCCAACAACTCACATGTCATTGTCACTTTGATCATGGATGGAGTGTTCTAGATATTGTTGAGAAGGGAATATAAGCATAGTGTAGACTTCTCAATGTAACATTGAGGGGGGGGGGGGAAATCCAAAAAAACTCCTTCCATTAGTTATAAAATTTTACAAATGAGATGATTATGTACAAATCCCTGTAGGGACGCGATAGTTCCATCTTATGTGGATGCCCACTGACTCAAGAAAGGGAGAGGACGACCATTGTTGGATGAAGGCTATTCGTTGTCTTTCAACTCCATCGGAGTTGCCCTTAAAACATTGAGGAATTTTGCATATCTAGTTCCAATAATTGCCCTTAAAACTGTGTAAATCATAAGAATCTTATTCTTCTCACAAAAGTTCCAATAACCTTGCATTCAATAATGTATATAAGAAAAGTACTTGCATAATCACAATTCACCACGAGTGGATAATCCTTTATAGCATGTAATTGATTTTTAGCTTGAGCTAGTAACATTTTATTTATTTTATTCACATAAACTCACGCGTGAAGTTTCATAAAGTGAGATTACATGTACACTAGCTACTCACTAGAATGGGTGTTGTAGATAGAATGGTCTTTGATTAAGTTTGGATGGAGATGGGGATGTGTTGTTTCTCTAATTAGCACCGCATCACTAGGTTTGACGCACTATTGACATTTTTTTAATCTCATACATTATGAGAGCACCATTTTTTTGTTACGTGAAAGCATGAAGAACACCATCTTTTGGTGGTTGTAAAAGCTCAAGAGAGAATGTAGTCTTTATATTGAAATTGAATGACATTAGGGTGATAACTTAAGAATATCATAGTTAATATAGGTTTTGAGCCCGATGATTGCCAAGGTTAAAGCCCATGGCACTAATACTTTGCGGACTTCAATGTTGCTTTCTAAATCTTTCACCCTCAAGGTCCCCCTAAATAGAAATGGAATAATCATCTTAGATTTGGCAGGGAATTATGATTAGTTTATTATTGTGTGTGCTCCAACACCAAATCTACCAACTATTGCATTCTCCATTAGTGAGCCCTATAATTGTCCTCTACGAAGAAACTTTTGTGATTCAATCTAAAAGAAATAGAGCTCTCTCACAAAGCAATAGAAGGATGTGTCTAGTGTGAGTGACATTTGTCGTGTCTTGCAAAGACATAGGCATAGTACATACCGTAACCATTCACTTGTAGCGCACGAGGAAAGAAGAACATTTTCAATACGAAACAAAGAAATCAATGTGATGAAGGCAATACATATATTATGTGCTACAAGGCATAGTTTACACATTATAATTATTTAACAGTTTCCAAAAAATCATTATGCCAAATTTATTGGTGTAATTTCATGAACTTACTTCATCAAACTAATTAAATAAAAAAGTACAAACTAATTTGAATCTTACGTCAAATGATTTTGAAGTAATAAAGTGAGAGGTTTAAGATTTTTGTCTGAGAAATAATATTCTTTTTATCCATACTTAATGCAATGTGACGTGCTTTGCAATGTAATGAGAACCACTTGAGTCTAAAGAATCGGTTTAATATTGCATTCACTATAATAAAAGTTTTCTTTTTAGTTTAGATCGCAAGGAGTAGCATTCGCTCCTAAAAAATGACACCAGAAATTTGCTTTCCACAACCCATTGGTTGAAGATGACATTCCAATTTCACTCTCCACAATCCAAAGGTTGGAAACGATAACATTCGATGAGATAAATCAAGACAATGTTTTGTTGACATAAAGCAATACATATTGGTGATTTTTTGGGAAAAAAAAAAACATATTGGTGGTGATGAGGGCTAACGACAAATGCATGTTCTTCTGATTTTTTGGTCTTGCGACATTAGAAATGCATTTGTAAAAAAACGACAAACTATATTTTAAATAGGATGTCATTAGTGATTCATAACACGATTCATTTCTAAATTTTTAGATGGTTGTAACTGTAAAGCACATGTCCACATAGTGGTGGCAAAGAACCAATAAAACTACTATTATTCATATTTGAAGGAAAACTATAAAGCTATTATGACCTAACTGAAAGCATCGTTTGATATTTGGTCATCCGACAAGGAAATACTCAACAATTGATTGCAATAAGTGTAATGTTAATGGTTGTCTCAAGTATGTATTGTCAACGTTTGCTTTAGCACATTTTATAATCGATCAATGCCAAAATTGGATGGCTTTTGTAATTGAATCAATAAGAAACATTGAAAATAAACTATGTGCATTAGGTTTTTTTGTTGGATAGCTCAAAAAAATACTCAATATTATGTTTTAGAAAATGATTCATGATCATATATCTATTCTACCATGTACGCCATGTAACAATTCATGTGAATCACCATGTCGCATCATTCATGTCCGGTTTACACCTTTGTGTGGTTGGTGTAATGTACTCTTAAAAGTTATATGCCTCAGTATGTCAACTAAATTTCAACCACTCCAAGGAGTGAAGTTTTCAATTAAAAGCATTGTGCACAACCTTATCATTGGGATTAAGAAAAAGCAAGCTTATGTTTGGACATATCCTAGTCTCTTTAATAAAATAAGGCTATATTTCCGGGCTACAACAACTAAATCTACAATTAGGTTGATCAAAGTATGGAACTTCCATAAGTTTGGCGCCTCCTACGATGTTGCCTCTTATCATCAACACCTTCATCGTACACCTCCAAATAGTGGACTGCAATATTTTATCAAAATTTCTCTATCCCTAGATGTCAACAACAATAATATAAAATGAGGCAAGCCAATAAATTATATTGACCATGTTCAAATAAAGACAATCTATGAAGCAGCAGTTGGATTCACAATGCGAGCCACGACACTTGAGTATTCATTCATTTGGATTTAATATGAAAGTCTCCATCACACTTACATATCTATATTGCTTATATTACCTCGATTGTGAAATCGTTTTCATTTGTGGATTTGTTTTTCGAACCCATGGTGGAGTCAATGCTCTTAGTCTATTATAGAATCCCTTGCTAAAAACTAAACACATACTAGGAATGCCTTTTGATCCCCGAAGAGCATTGAAATAATAAGATAAGATGTTTACAATTCATTGTATTTTATGTATCAATTTGTAACTATTCAATAACATGATTGAGTGGCTTTTAACCTAACAAAGTGTGCATTCATTTGATTGAGAACCAATATTGTTTTATGGAAAAGTGCAAACTCAACATTTGTTCATCTCAAATTGACACAGTGAACACGGGTGTTGGGTTACTCCATTCATCACAACATATTTATTAAATCAAGATGATGATTGTTACTGAGCGAATTTCTTGGATGTGATTTGTTTTACGTGAGGTTGTTCTATCTTATTGAAATGCTAGTATCAAGAAACCATAGAACCTCGACCACAATATCTCAAATAAATATCAACACACACGCAAAAATAAAAACATCCATCACCGGTCATGACATTAATAAGCTTGGTTAAAGGAGATAAATAATATATCACAACCTTCTCATGTCATCGTATACAAAGATTTACGCATTAAAGAATGCGAATAAATGAGAGTCACTCAAGAAAAATTGTATTTTGTAGGCATATCACCCACGCCAATACAATGTTTAATATTTGAAATATTGACAAATGTGGTTGTGGCTTACTTGAGCTTGCAATCTTACTATCTAACTCGATGTTTCTAGTCTCGATGCAAATGGGGATACACTTTCAAATAAAAAACGATGATGTGTACACTGATTTAGGGTTAGAAGGAGGGACGTGTATTACTTTTTGTTGAATCTTTCTACCTAACACAATTTTGGCACATTATTTACAATGCCCTCACATGCTCATATAATGCATTCATAATTTTCTTATTACGTATAGTTATTGTTGTTTTATCCCATTTCATCAACTCATATAGGTGCAATTGAAGGATAACTATTACCAACTTAAGGGTGGACATCAACAAGTTATGTTCTCAAAACTTAGATCATATTGGCAAAATTGGAGAGGCATGCAAATAAGAGTTCACAAAATATATTCCAAGTCATAAGCAAAAAGAAACCATAGTCATTGGAAACTCTTGAACATGGCTTCGAAACAAACCTGGAACTAATTTAAGACTCCGTCAAGGTAGTTCGGTGGCTTGTTACATACATTTAATGCAAGGCAATGACCCAACGATAGTTAACATTTGCATATTATTATTTCAAATCCAAAAAGTTTGGGTTCTTTTGTGTACAATATTGAAATTGCAAATGCGTATTGCATCATGTCTATATGGGACCCTAATGTTGTATAGATGAGGTGGTCTACAATGATAATGGAGCTTTTCAAATAGTATAATTATGTTGAACATTCCTTTTATCTGTGGATATTAGATGCATAATGTGATGACCGAATAAATCATTTCCACATGCTTTTTGAGTGTAGTAATTATGGTTGATATACTCATTAATGTTCTCGATCGATTTACAAACTTGACGATAGAGCAAAATGAAGCACACGATGCACTGCAATTCATCTTTATTTCAAAGTGAACACAAGGACAAGTCATGATTAAAGATGGAGGAACATACAATCAATATTGTCGACAATTACTTATTTAGAATCTCAAAGGGTGTTTCCTTTTGGATATACTAGAAACTTATATGATGTACTACATATCGAATATGAGAATATGCACATGAATTTGCCATGATAAGATTGACCCATGGCATCATCCCCCAAGTTAGTCACAAAAACATTCATTCAAGCATATTGTCTTGTATTGTGGATGTAGATGACTAAAGTGCGATATTTGAGTACATGCATTGTTCCATGCATGTTTCATGTGATCATGTGTTCCTTTATGTATGAGAATGGAAACATATCGTTACTACTTTAAAGCAACATTCTTGGGGAGCAAGGTTTGGACTTCATCTTCCCATCTCTTATTTTGTGCACGAGTTCACACACACTTCCATTGTTAGAATATTCATGGTTGTAATTAGTTATGCGCTTGTTTTTGTTTTGATGAAAGAGGTACACTTTGATTCTCCCACATGGGTTGGGACATGCAATGACACTTAGGAAACGAGGCATGGTTTTGAACAAGATGGATGAAGAATGAAACACATTTTTTTTGGCGATTTCAAAAAATGGTTCTTTTCATTATCGACTGTTCAATACACCTTCCCTAGCACAAGGAAATGAACACTTCCGCCCCCTCGAGGTTTGAAAAAGTGAAGCCATATAAAGTCATGTTAAGTTGCAATACATGTTTCAAGAGAAAGTTGAAGATTGTAAATGTGTGCATGTTTTAAGGATAGACTAATATTTCAACTCCAAGCATATGAATATGTATATAGGTTCAAAACCAAGAATGACCTTATTAGGTTCGAGTTCATGGCCACAAACCTTGTTGTTCACCTCTTAATGCAAGAGGGCCATTTAATGATCTATTTATTCATCCATCCACTATGGGGTAAGACATGCAATGGTATGTATGCACGTGTGCCCACAAACAAAAGCATGGCACACGTGTATAAAGCCCACATACATGCCACGCACGCGAAAGCGTACCAATCAATTGGTTCATTATGCGGGGCGCTTCTAGCATGCATGTGATGGCATCCTGTGTTTCCATCGAGAGTGATAGGAAAAAGGGTCCGGAAGCGAGCTTTGGGGTGGGGGCAAGGCAGGCAACCAAGCAAGCAGGTGCCAGGCAGGCAAACGATCGAAATATGTGGCATAGAAAGAACATACACGAGGGAGGAGTGAGGGGAGTCTTGTCTCCCGATCGGTGTGTGTGTTCCCTTCTACACACGAAAACACACCATGTAAGTGTGTGTGTGTGTGTGATTTGAAGAGTCCATGGAATGCCATGAATGCTATGTTTATTTACACACATACATATATGTATTATGCTTTTGGTGGCGAAGGGTGAAGAAGAAGGG
>ERZ1034427.265-NODE-265-length-11047-cov-31.959243_pt1 | contig 11047 bp, 7 predicted proteins | sample MGYA00520607_ERZ1034427 | MGnify/ENA primary metagenome ERZ1034427 (study PRJEB33736, sample SAMEA104288489) | Azolla caroliniana | place: Brazil | collected 1987 | study: EMG produced TPA metagenomics assembly of the PRJEB19522 data set (Is there foul play in the... | reverse complement strand
CCTTCCATCAGTAGCTATGTAAATACACTACATTTTATGTATCCTATCCTTCCAATATTCCTTTTCTACTCCCCTTTACATTTACTTTATCAAAAGTCTCTTAATGTATTCGTATATTTTTTAGAAAATTGAATCAAATATTCATTTTTGGAATGCTCTTAAGCTGGGTACTACCCACCCGAGCATACTAGTAGAGTACGGCGTAAATATAGCAATCATTTAAAATAGAAGAAAAGCCTACTCCATAAGATTTTGGACTTTTGAATTTCACCTTGCAGTACTATGGTTAGGGGACAAAGGTAAGGGGTAAGAGGAAAAGAAAAATCTTTAACCTAAGAGCATGTTTGAAAAGTTTTAGGAGGTACAAATTGTCATTTTGAGGGCAATTAAATGGAGCGTATCCCTTCGGGACACTGCATGAACGTGAAGCGTGCCGGAGGCTCTAGAATCTAGGTTTTGAGCGTGTACTGAGATGTTTTATTCCGCTCCGCTGCATTCAACATGCTAGAAAGACCGACTTTTCAAACAACCTCTAAGACCACTTACCTTTCCTCGTCCTTTTAGGGTATGGGGAAAACTGTCTTTCCCTACACCGCACAACTCATACCTCAGACCCTGTTTTCGGTCAGTCATACTCCTGAACTTCCTATATCAAGATGGTAGTTATAGCAACGGATAAGGAGGTTAGGACATCAAGTGATAGCGTGGTATAAGCCATTGATGAAACTCCATGCACAACAGAGTTTTACTCCTGAATTCTGACTCCTGCTATAGCTATGCTGATTTTTTCTCTCTGTGGCTACCGCGTACTTCTGCTTTTTGCTTACCCCCTACTTCCAGATAAGCAATATCTTTAATTTTGCTCAAGCAAGCAGATGCTAGATGAGTATCACACCTTTTCTCTGTTGCTGGTTTAGCAAGTTTCAGACTTTCATTCTGTTGGGTATTTGACCTACTAATACGAGAGTTTTCTTTGAGTAATCGGTTATAAGTGCGGTAAGGAATGTAATGCAAAGGATTGTAACCAACAAACCGCAGCATTAAAACACAAGCCCAAGAATACTTACCAGCCAGGATAGCTTCTATTACTTGGTCAAACTGTTCAGGATTGATTTTCTTCTCTAAGTTGCTACTTTTGCCAGAAATGTCTTGATTCATAATGAGTGTTAGTTTTATTTGAATGAAGTTGACTAGTCCAGTTGTTTTGAGTCTTATTGTGTCAAGTGCTATTTACAAACTGCAATACTAGTCCACCACACCATCTTTGATGAATTCACAATGGGAAGATCATGTATATTCTTTCCATGCGTACCTTGACCCACCAATTCTGGTTTGGTTGATTACTAGCTTTGAGACAGCAGTTGAATTAATTACAGGAATATATTGGTAATGGATTAGTACTGAAAATTGAAAAAGTAGATAACCTTTTCAACAGGCACATCCCGAAATTTCTCAAGTTCTCAGAGGTTGCTGTAACTCCCAGTAGAAAAAGCTTTTTCTAAAACTGCTCTGTTGTTTTGTATGTGTATGGATACTTTTGAGCCAAGTTTTAGTTTCCACAATGTTGGTTGCTGTCTGGGTAGTTTTCTGTATGTGGAGGAGCAGCTTCAATAAATTAATTTTCAAAGCTAAACCTCTTCGGGTTGCTTGTTCTGCTCTAGCTATAATCTCCCCAAGGGTTTGAGTCTTTAAAGAACTATGAGCCATCCCATCTATGATTTTCGTTCCTTGGGTGTGGCTGATTTTGACAATCTTTTCTATCCACACCCAAACCACAACTATGGGATAGAAATCTAACTTGCTCCCCCAAACTAAATACAGAAGGTTTGAAAACACCTCAGTTCCAAAGGATGCTGACCTGTTGCTTATATTCTTAATTGCTATGTCACTACTTGTTCGTAGGACTGATAAATTTAACTTTGGTAAAAGTACAAGACTTTCATGAATAGATGCCTGACGAGGATGTAAATCAGAGAGTTTGACTCCTACAAGACCCCGCTGGCTTGATGTTTCGACTGCATTTGACCTGATGATTTGTTTCATGACCTGACCTGTGATTGAAAACCTGACTGTTTTTAATCAAGTCTGTGTGCTGCTTTGCTGTATTGACCCTGTTGTGCAGTTTTGTAACCTGGTGGTTTGAGTTGCTGATGAAAGACAACTACCATTGGTTACTTCTCGGCTGTAGCTTTTGCTGACTCGTAAATGAAAGGTAAAAGTTTACCATCTTTCTGTAATCTAGTGGTCTTAGTAGATGCTGTTGTGTCTTCTAAAAATTAGACAACCTTGAGTTGAATAGATGTTCCCTGGCTATTATTGTATAACTTACGGCTGAGAATTAGTAATAATTTTCAGTGAAGTCTTATAATTTTCAATTGAGCCGAGAAGATCATTCATATTAGGATCTAAATAGCTACATTCGTATTTATACTATTTTTTGTCGCTAATGTCATCTGCCAATTTTGCAGGCTTATAAGTTAAATTTACTGAATATCTCAGAATGTTCATTTGAGGGTTGTGCAACTTTGACTTTTGTCCCATTTTTGTTAAAAGAATGGGGGGTGACACCCCTCATTTTATCTACTGAAAAACTTTTATTATCTGTAGTTTAACAGCAAATATTACTAGTTATTTAATTTCAGAAGCCTTATAAATAAACAAGCCTAGACCTTTTTCTAAAAGCCTTATTCGTTATTTCTAGCATAATTAGCCCCGAAAGTTTAGTGATTATATATTGTTATATGTTTTTCCTGGAGGTGTTTTCTGAAAATCTTTTCATCCATACCTATTACCTATAAGTGCTAGTCATATCTGACTCATAATTACCTAAGAACAGGTCAGTGGATCCAGAACCTAAATGGTTAAGACTTCTATCTTAGAATATGATGTATTTATGTTCTTGATAACACAAATTTTTACAATAAAAAACACCCATAAAGGGTGTGTTTACTAAAACTTTAGCATCTTAAATCTGTATGCAATTATATAATCAACGAAATCAATCTAAATTAAGCGATAAAATACACCTGTGACTTGATTTTAAATAAGTTATATTTTTTTTGATTAGGCAGGAAGTTCACTAATTTTGGTAAGAAAAATTACATCCTCTGTTTCAGCTTTATTGAGTGCAGGTTTCAATAGTTAGTTGTTATTAATTTGCCACAAGTAAATGCTGGAGAATTGATACTTCGGTTTAGTAGCATTATTTAATTTGTTGAGTCCTGGTCTGAGATAATTAACTCTCTTGGCTTGTTACTTGCTAATTAGAATTAAAGGAGTTATAATGTAATTCCCTAAAGCTATAACTCGCTACCAAAGGTAAAGAGTGAAACGACTTGTAAACCTGACATCATCAATCAAGACGGTTTTTCCTGCTTTTACTTTCACTACATAGAGAGAGCTAAATTTCTTTTTGCTGTGCTTTTTTCTGGGTAGGAGTTTAGAAAAATCTCTTTTTGTCTGTCATCTAACCGCTTATTACCTTATGGTTGTCACACCATGTTTTATGGTTGATGATAATTTTACTTTTTTTGTCTCTGGTAATCATGTTTCTGATTTTCCTGGGGGATAGATTGTGAGAGAAAGTGAAAAATCGCAATCTGGGATTTTAGTAATGGACAGGGTAGTGAGGACATAAATTAATAGGCTCTTTACCTGAGTTCTGTTTCCTCCTATATAACAGGTCTGAATACTTGCCCGTTCAGGGAAAAAGGCTGAAAACCTTTACTTTGTACCCATGCCAACCTAATAGTATGACACGAGTCTCAAGGTTTAAATCTTTCAACTCTTACCATTACTTATTTTTTCTAAGGATTCCGGAAATAACCGGAAAATACTATCACATTTATTGAGATAATTATTTTTCCCAAGTACGTATTATCTATTACCAGAGATGGCGGAGATGATTAAGAGTATTTAAATGAACATCATATAAATTGCCCAAATAGCCATTGGGCGCAGATAGGTACTAGCGCGAAAAGTACCAACGGGGGTAATGGCTTCGGGGGTGCGAAATTGTAAACCATTGTCGTAAATTTGCTCAACAACAGCTTGCGTTAACTGCATAGCTTCATTTTTCATACCCATCTGCACTAGGAAAGCTGCTAAACCAAAGTTAATTCCAGTCCATACTTCTAGAGGATGGGTGGCTTTGGGGTTTTCTGGAGAACCGTCGGGACGAACGCCGTTAGCTGCACCAAATTTACCATCATAAAACTGTACAAAACAGGCTTTATATACTGTTTGCAAGGCAGAATGGGCATGATTACTGGGGACAATATCCGGTAAACCTAGTAAGCGGGTGTAGAATTGTCCACATAACTGGTCTGCCATGACTACATCAGAACCACTTTCACTGTCTAAGCGGTAATACTGACCGTTCCAAAGCTTTTGTTCATAAATTGGTTTTGATTGTTCTAACCAAGATTGATAAATTGATTTTTGCGATCGCAATTTGTCTGTCTTCTCTGTGTTCTCTGTGCCTCTATGCTTTGTTAAAATATCAGCTATTGCGATAGCACTTTCTAAAGCCGCTAACCACAACCCGCCACAATATGCACTAACACCATTTAACAGCCAATCATCAAAGGTCTGATCAGGTGCGCCAGAATTTTCTGGTATTCCATCACCATCTAAATCAAAGGTTTTCAAATAATCCAGAGTCTGCACAATTGCATCCCAACAGTCTACCAAAAATTGTACATCCTGACTACCTGTAAATAGAAAATCTCGGTATACTTGCAATACAAAATCGCTACTTAAGTCTTTCCATAAGTTGCAATCTTGATAACAGGTGTAGTTGGTTTTTTCCCACACCCATTCATTTGGTGCGCCTAAGTCATGGGGTGTAGCTTTAGCTACTTTGCGGATGGCTTTTTTTGTTTCAGCACCAATTGTATAATAATAGCCAATCACTCGCAGATGATCATCGCTGTGGGGAATTGCCCGTGCAAAGGCGCGAATTACTGATTTTTCGAGTTCTGGGAATAAGATTAGTAGGGCGAAAGAACCATATAACCTGACATCTAAACTTTCATACCAACGGTAATCTAAACATTCTAAGACAGCAAACTGACCTATGGGATCAATTTCTGAGGCTGCACTCCAGAGAGTTCCACCGCTTGTGAGGTCATAAAGTTCGTTAAATAGTGCCATTTTAAACCATTCTGGCAAATCTTCCCGGTCAAGAATCGGTTTTTGCCAATTTTGAATGTGCGCTCGCCAAACTTGATATTGTTCTAGTCCTGTAGATGTGATTGCAAAAGCATTATCACCATAGCGACTAAAAAAATCTGTATATCTACGGTAATAATTAGTTCCCTCAGCAAATTCCGTTACAGGAAAATCCCAAGCCAGAGTAAAGGGAATTTCCAGAGTTTCCCCTGGTTGGATAGTACAACGCACAGCCAAGGCAGCCCCTAACCGTGTATCTGCATCTGCGGGAGTTGCATTCAGATAATTAGGCAAATAACCATCAGTTGAAAAGCTTTCCCAAAGATCCACACCTGAACCGATTGGATTAAAATGCGTATGATAAAATACTTCCATGCGGGGATTTTTAGGAGTAGCAATACACCAGCTACCATCACCTTCCTGTACAGGTAAACCAGTAGGCACACGACCCAAAAAACAGCCAAAGAACTCTGTATTTTCCACTATATAATTGTAGTTTCCTTTACTGTCACCTAAACGCGGCTGATATTCATAAACCGGACTCCCATCATCCCGTATCTGCAAATCAGGAGATTTCAGAGCATTAGTAAACCAACCCACTATGTTTTCCCAAGTCAGCATGATACTGAGGGTAATAGGTGCATTTGTGGGGTTATGTGCTTTCCAAACAAAAACCGCTACAGGATAACTAGTTTCTTGATAATTATTTGCCCAAATGGGGGAAAACTGCTCACAAGTTAGCTGGGTTTGCAAGACATTTTCATAAACAAACCAGCTGCGAGGATAAAGTGCATGATAGCTGCCGGTTGCTTGGGTAGTAGTTGATGGTGGATACCATTGCCAACTTTGTAGAGTCCCATCTTCCGGGATTTCGGTCGATAATGCATAAGCTTGAGAAGATGAACCAGTAGATTCAAATACACTAAATTGGCAAGATGGGAAGGATTTGAAGAGATGTTCACCACCGTCAATGTGCCACAGATTAAAGTCTCCTCGTGAAGAACGGCCAATACAACCAGCACCAAAACCCCCCAGAGGCATTCCGTGCCATGGTCCATCATCTATATTACTCGCATAGCGGACAGTATAAGGCTTGTCCCAACCTAAACCGATGGGACGCTGCCAACTACAGGAGGGAATTTCTGGGAAGGGGGAAGTTGTCATTATTTTTCGGGAACAGGAAATAGGGAACAGGGAACAGGGAAGAGGCAGGAAGCAGGAGGTAAGGAAGGGGCAAGAGTAAGAATTTATTTTTCTTCTCTACAACGCCAGTCGTCTCAAGTCGGGAAACCCGCCCAGGACCCTGGATCCCCTACACACTAAACCCTGTTTCTAATTATTCTTCGTCTAATTCAATTTCTTCTTCGTCTTCTTCTCCATTGACTTTAGATACAGAGTTAGCAGAAACTACTGCCCCTTTATCTAGCTTTTCACGCACTAACTCTCTAATCTTGTCAGCAAATTCTATTTTTTCTTCTAAATATCTGATAGCGTTATCTCGACCTTGGGAGATGTTTTCACCGTTATAACTGTACCAAGCACCTTTACGCAGGAGAACTCCTGTTTCTTCTGCTAGGTCAACTAAACAACCTAGGGTAGAAACTCCCTTACCAAAAATAATGTCAAACTCAGCGATTCTAAAAGGTGGTGCTACTTTATTTTTGGCTACTTTCACTTTGACGCGATTACCAAATTCATCAGAGCCTTTTTTTAAGGTTTGAATCCGGCGAATATCTAGACGCACGGAAGCGTAAAATTTCAAGGCGTTACCACCAGTTGTGGTTTCTGGACTACCGTAGGTGACACCGATTTTTTGCCGCAATTGGTTAATAAAAATTACTGTGCAACCAGATTTACCAATATTACCTGTAATTTTTCTGAGGGCTTGGCTCATTAATCGGGCTTGTAAACCGACGTGAGTATCACCCATATCGCCTTCGATTTCAGCGCGGGGTACTAGGGCGGCTACGGAGTCAATGACGACAATATCAACTGCGGCAGAACGCACTAGTTGATCAACAATTTCTAAGCCTGCTTCTCCTGTATCAGGTTGGGAAACGAGTAAATTTTCAATATCTACACCTAATGCGCCGGCGTAGGTGGGATCTAGGGCATGTTCTGCATCAACGAAGGCAGCTATACCGCCGTTTTTTTGTACTTCTGCAATCGCATGAAGAGCTACTGTAGTTTTACCAGAACTTTCCGGTCCATAAATCTCAATTACCCGCCCTTTGGGTAGACCTCCACCCAAGGCTAAATCCAAAGTCAGCGCCCCAGTGGAAATAGTTTCTACACGCATCCGGGTAGCATCGCCTAAACGCATGATTGCTCCTTTACCAAAACTGCGCTCAATCTGGTTGAGTACCATCGTCAGTGCTTTTTGCTTGCCAGAAGTATCTGCTGTGTTGGTTGCCATTAGAGCCTCTAAATATAGGATTTAAGGAAGTTTACGTTGGAAGCTTAATTAGAACAGATATACTATCTTAACCGGAAAGTGCGCGATTGGTACTCTTGGAAAAAAAGGTTGAGAAGATTGTAACGCGATCCAGACGGGGTGACTATTATAATCGGGAATTGGGCATTGGGAATTACTTTGCCTATGGACTCCTGGTTATTGCGATTTCGGTAAAATACTATACACAATAGCTGGCGAAAATGCCAATGCACGAGCTATACAACTGACTATCATCGTTATCCCTAGGGTAAACACATATCCAAATACACTCACTGCTAAAGTGAACCCACCAAAATAGCTGCCAATACCTAAACCAGGCCAGTGAGGGGGCATTAATTCTAAGATAAATAGAATTGCCCCATTGACAATTAAACTGAAACCCGCTGCTATAAAAAGTATAGTGGGAATTTCTGGAGGCATATAGACCATTAACACTATTAAGAAGATAGTTGAAATAATACCTCCGAGCATCGCCCGACCATTACCTACTTTGGTAGGGCAAAACCCAGCAGGTAAAGCTGTAAAGGCAAGAGCTAAACTAATGATGCAGAGCATGATTGTAGTGACATCGTTTGTATTGAATTGGGGTTTCAGGGTTTTGCCTAAACCATTCATGAGGAAACGTGAACCCCAAGTAATGCTAAAACCTGTGAGGAAAATAAAAGATAGGTTTTGACAAGGTATTTTTGGTGTTTTTAGGTTTTGTAATTCTGTTGGTATTTCTGGCGGGTGGAAAAACCGCAGTGTAAATGCTGCTGCCAGAAGAACAAAAAATTTGATCGCAAAAGCCCAAACTGGCCATAAACTCAGAATAAAGGTATTAGCAACTCCAGGAAAAGCCCCAATCAGACCCCCTGCTAAAGTTACAAAACTGAATGCTAAAGGTAACTCAGCAGGCATTAAATACTTTACCAACAAGGCAAAAGCTGGAGAAGGAAAGACTGTCATTGCTAACGCCCAAGCTATCAAAGTAAGAGGTAAAATACTGCCGATCACCTCACTTGGTGGGACAAAAGTAGCAACACAGGAAATAGCAATAAACAAAGTTGACGCGAGAATCACACCAATGGAAATGAAAGGAAAGCGAGATCCGAATTTACGTTGATTTTGATCGGAAAGTCCCCCTATTAGTGGTTCCATCACCACAGCTAAAGCATTTTCAACAACCAGCAAACTAGCTGCTAAAGACGCAGGAAAACCAAACTGAGGTAAGAGTTCCAGTAAATAACCATTATAAACCAACCAACTTAAGGTAATTCCTCCCTGCAAACCTGCTAAAACCAAAACTTGAACCCATAAAACACTTGGTTGATGTTTTGAGGTAGTCATATTGATATGGGGAGAGGAGGAGGTAGGGAACAGGTGACAGGTGATAGGTGATAGAAGTTATTTTACTGTTACCCTACAGCCCCGCTCCCTTAGAGGGTGTTTGAAAAGTTAGAAAAGTATAATTTGTCATTTTGTATCCCTTCGGGACACTGCGTGAACGCCAGGCCTGGCGTATGACTCCTACGTAGTCACGTAAGCTATAGCCATGTGGAACAAAGTGGGACGAATAATCTAGGGTTTGACAGATTACTCTGAGTGCTTCACTACGCTGCGCTAGGTACCCTACGGGAAGCAAGGTACAGCATGACTTTCCAAACATCTTCTCACACGCGTTGTTCTGTCACCAATAATTTAATATTGAGGAACAGAAGGATCTACTTCTTGACTCCAAGCATTAATTCCACCTTTGACATTTGTTCCCACAATACCCGCATCCGTGAGGATAGCAAGAGCTTTGGCAGAACGTCCGCCCATTTTACAATGAGCAATTAAGCGGTGTCCCTTGAGTAGTTCCTTCACCTGAGTCACACCATCACCATTTTCAATATCTGGTAAAGGTACTAATACAGAACCGGGAATTTTAGCAATTTCGTACTCATGGGGATTACGTACATCCAGCAGCACAAAATCTTTTGCACCACTATCGAGTAATGCCTTCAATTCCTTGACGGTCATTTCTTGAATTTCCATCTGCTGTTTCGCCTCTTCTGCTTTTGCTTGGGGAATACCACAGAATTCTTCGTAGTCTATCAATTTTTGGATGACTGGACGGATGGGGTTAGCACGCAGTTTCAACTCCCGGAATTTCATATCCAAGGCATTGTAAAGCATCAAGCGTCCACTAAGAGTATTACCTTGACCAATAATAACTTTGACTGTTTCCGTGGCTTGGATAACACCAATAATTCCAGGTAAAATTCCTAATACACCACCTTCTGCACAGGAAGGAACCATTCCTGGTGGTGGTGGTTCTGGATATAAGTCTCGATAGTTGGGACCACCTTCGTAATTAAATAGGGTTGCTTGTCCTTCAAAACGGAAGATAGAACCGTAGACGTTGGGTTTCTCTAATAATACGCAAGCGTCGTTAACTAAATACCGTGTGGGGAAGTTATCAGTTCCATCCACGACGATATCGTAAGGATGAATGATATCTAAGGCATTTTCGGAACTTATCCGAGTTTCGTATAAATCAACCTGACAATGGGGGTTAATTTCATGAATACGGTTTTTTGCAGATTCAATTTTGGGTTTACCTACCCAGGATGTCCCGTGAATTACCTGACGTTGCAAGTTAGAAGTATCAACCACATCAAAGTCAACTATACCGATGCGTCCAATACCTGCTGCGGCTAAATATAACAGCAATGGTGAACCTAGTCCACCTGTGCCGATACATAATACACTGGAAGCTTTCAGGCGTTTCTGTCCCTCTAGTCCCACTTCTGGCAATATTAAGTGGCGAGAGTAGCGTTCATAGTCGTCTTTTGTCAACTGGATTTCATCCAGATTGGGATTTAGCATAGTACTTAAGATGTAGAATGTCAGACCATTAATGTTAACTTAAAGTTGCTAAATTTATACATTCAATGGTTTCAACTTGAAATTGGTGGTTGTGGTCAATACTCCAGCTTTGTAATTCACCAGCTTTACCATTCATTGTGGAGGGATACTATCACATAAGAGTTTTCTGGACAAGTATATGGGCTGTGGGGGATCGCATTTTCCAGGTATTGCTTAATAATATGGTTTTGTGCAAAGTTACAAATAACCAAAGGCACAAGGGAAAGAAGTTTTCAAAGTTGAGTTTAATATTCCCTTCCCAGTAAAAGAATAAGGTCATAGTAATAGGGTAGCGGGATAATACTTGTGTGTAAGGTGGAATCCCACACCCGTAATTTCATACTGGGAAGGGAGTAAGTACGATGTTGTCGCTTGCGAAATTAAATGACCACTTGACAAATAAATGTCCACAAGAATATTAACTCTATAAACCCTTACATAGTAAGGGTTTTATTATTTCAGCCTATGTTTAGCTAGTAGTCAACCAAGGCAATGTTGCTGGGTAAGCCCCTCTAATTGATAAACTAG
>ERZ1034427.264-NODE-264-length-11090-cov-2.566017_pt1 | contig 11090 bp, 11 predicted proteins | sample MGYA00520607_ERZ1034427 | MGnify/ENA primary metagenome ERZ1034427 (study PRJEB33736, sample SAMEA104288489) | Azolla caroliniana | place: Brazil | collected 1987 | study: EMG produced TPA metagenomics assembly of the PRJEB19522 data set (Is there foul play in the... | reverse complement strand
TGCCGTTGCCTGCGGTGTTGTTGGCGGCGGTGCCGCTCAGTCTTGCCGTCACTTGTGCAAAGCTGCGGTGGGCGCGATGAGCGGTGACGACAATCCGCTGTTCCAGCTGTTCTGGACGTTTGCGCTGATTTCGTTGTTTGCGATTGGCGGCGCGAATGCCGCGATCCCGGAGCTCCATCGCATTGCGGTCGACGTTCACCATTGGATGACCGACAAGCAGTTTGCGGATGCCTTTGCAATCGCCCAATTGTCGCCTGGGCCCAACGTTCTGATCGTCACCTTGATCGGCTATTCCGTCGCAGGCGTCGCCGGTGCGGCGGCCGCCACCGTCGCGATGTGCGGCCCGACGGCGGCACTCGCCTATGTCGTCAGCCGCTGGCTGTCGAATGTGCGCGACGCGCGCTGGCCCGCTGTGCTGCAGGCCTCGCTGGTCCCGCTCTCGATCGGCCTGATGGCGGCGAGCGCATTGATCCTCGTGCAGGCCTCGGACCGGACGTGGCCGGCATTCCTGCTGACGGTGGTTGCCGCCGTAGTTGCATCGATCACGCGGATCAATCCGCTCTGGCTCTTGGCCGCAGGAGGTTGCCTCGGTTTTGCTGGCCTTCTGTAGGTAAAGTCGCTAGGCACAAAGAGTGCGGTTGGCCGGAGACGCTTCGGACCAGCGAACGAGAACAATGTCGGCCATCAAGGCCGATCGGGGAGGGCGAGGCATGGCCGACACGACGGGCCAGTTGTCGGACGGGACGGCGAACGTGCCGGCCGCACGCAACGTGACTGGCGCAACAATCATTCTGCTCCTTGCCTTTGCCCCGCAACTCGTCGAGCTCGCCATCTCACTCGCCGGCCTCGTCGGTTCGGTGTCGGCACGCTCACCGTTGCAGGTCGTGTCGGCGCATGGCGCCGCCCTGGTCGAATCATTGCCGATGCTGCTTGGCCAGTGGGCGGATGGCCGCAAGGTCACGCTCCGATCGGATGCGCTGCTCGCGCTGATCTACACCTATCCGCTCGTCGCCATCGCGGTGTTCACGTTCCTCGCGCGGCCGCGCGCTCCGCAGGATTATTTCGGCGGTGTTGCGCTGATGGCGGTCGCGCTGTTCGCGCTGTGGGCAGCAAGCGATCTGTCGGGCATGCGCGGGTTCACGTTCGGCCCGGGCACTGCGCCGCGCATGCTCGGCGTGCTGCTGTTGGCAATGGGGGCTGCGGTCGCCGTGATCGGTCTGGTGACCGAGGGGCCGGCGCTTCAGGTCTATCACTGGCGCGGGCCATTCTTCGTCTCGCTCGCCATCCTGACATTTGCCGTGGCGATCCGTCCCTTGGGGCTGATCGTCGCTGCGTTCGCGGCCTTTCTGATCGCCGCGCTTGGAACGCCGGAAACACGCTGGGGTGAGACGCTGATCGTCGGCGTCGTCCTGACGCTCGGCTGTGCGCTGTTGTTCCCCTACGTGCTCGGCCTGCCGATGCCGTTGTTCCCGCGTTTCCTGGTGCAGTGAGGCCGGCATGCTCGATCTGTTTCAGAATCTGTTGCACGGCTTCGGCGTCGCGCTCAGCCCGATCAACCTGCTGCTCTGCCTGGTCGGCGCGCTGGTCGGCACGCTGGTCGGCGTGCTGCCTGGCATCGGCACCATCGCCACCGTCGCCATGCTGCTGCCGATCACCTTCGGCCTGCCGCCGGTCGGTGCGCTGATCATGCTCGCCGGCATCTATTACGGCGCCCAATATGGCGGCTCGACCACGTCGATCCTCGTTAACATTCCGGGCGAGGCGACATCGGTCGTCACCACGCTCGACGGCTTCCAGATGGCCAAGCAGGGGAGGGCGGGTCCGGCGCTGTCGATCGCGGCGATCGGCTCCTTCGTCGCCGGCTGCGCTGCGACCGTGCTGATCGCGGTGCTCGGCGCGCCCTTGACCAAGCTCGCGCTGCTGTTCGGACCGGCGGAGTATTTCTCGCTGATGGTGCTCGGCCTGATCTTCGCGGTCGTGCTCGCCAAGGGCAGCGTGCTCAAGGCGGTGGCGATGATCGCGCTCGGCCTGCTGCTGTCGATGGTCGGAGCGGACCTCGAGACCGGCGCCTCGCGCATGGCCTTCAACATCCCCGAACTCGCCGATGGGCTCGGTTTCGCCACCGTGGCGATGGGCGTGTTCGGCTTCGCCGAGATCATCCGCAATCTCGACGGCGGCGCCGAAGCCGATCGCGAACTGGTGCAGCAGAAGATCACCGGGCTGATGCCGACCCGCAAGGACCTCCGTGACTCGGCGCCGGCGATCATTCGCGGCACCATTCTCGGCTCCATCCTCGGCATTCTGCCGGGCGGTGGCGCCGTGATCGCCTCCTTCGCCGCCTATACGTTCGAGAAGAAGATTGCGCGCGATCCGTCACGTTTCGGCCGCGGTGCGATCGAGGGCGTCGCGGCGCCGGAGAGTGCCAACAATGCCGCTGCACAGACCTCCTTCATTCCGTTGCTGACGCTCGGTATCCCGCCGAACGCGGTGATGGCGCTGATGGTCGGCGCCATGACCATTCACGGCATCCAGCCCGGGCCGCAGGTGATGCAGAAGCAGCCGGATCTGGTCTGGGGCATGATCGCCTCGATGTGGATCGGCAATCTGATGCTGATCATCATCAACCTGCCGCTGGTCGGCATCTGGGTGCGGCTGCTCCGCGTGCCGTACCGGCTGATGTTCCCCTCGATCGTGGTGTTCTGCGCGATCGGCATCTACTCGATCAACAATGCACCGGTCGACGTGATCCTGGCCGGCGCCTTCGGCCTGTTCGGCTACTGGCTGATCAAGCACGATTTCGAGCCGGCGCCGCTGCTGCTCGGGATGGTGCTGGGCACGCTGATGGAGGAGAACCTGCGCCGTACCTTGCAGATCTCGCGCGGCGACTGGTCGGTCTTCCTCACGCGCCCGCTCTCGGCCACGCTGCTGGCGATCGCCGCCGCGCTGCTGGTCCTGGCGGTGCTGCCGGCGCTGCGCCGCAAGCGCGACGAGGTGTTCGTCGAGGGGTAAGGGCGGGGGGCGAGAACTCTGGTTTCCGTTCTCGCACTGGCTTCGACAGCGGGCAGCTTCCTGGGTATAATCACCCGAATGTTGTGTCGGAGGACCTGCTCCTCCGCTACAGCTTGCGCTTTCAACGGCAACCATCCGTCATGCACCAATATCACGATCTGCTCGAACGCATCCTGGCCGACGGCGCGGAGAAGCACGACCGCACCGGCACCGGCACGCTGTCGGTGTTCGGCCACCAGATGCGCTTCAACCTGGCTGCCGGCTTTCCGCTTCTGACCACCAAGCGGCTGCCGCTGAAGGCGATCGTGCATGAGTTGCTGTGGTTCCTGAAGGGCGACACCAACATCGCCTATCTCAAGGACAACGGCGTGCGCATCTGGGACGAGTGGGCCGACGAGAACGGCGACCTCGGCCCCGTCTACGGCAAGCAGTGGCGCTCGTGGGCGACGCCTGACGGCCGCGTGATCGACCAGATCGGCAATCTCGTCGAGAACCTGAAAACCAACCCTAACAGCCGCCGCCACATCGTCACGGCCTGGAACCCGGCCGATGTCGATGACATGGCCCTGCCGCCCTGTCACTGCCTGTTCCAGTTCTTCGTCGCGGACGGAAAGCTGTCGTGCCAGCTCTACCAGCGCAGCGCCGACGTGTTCCTGGGCGTGCCGTTCAACATCGCCAGCTACGCCCTGCTGACCCTGATGGTCGCCAAGGTCGTCGGCCTGGAGCCGGGCGAGTTCGTCCACACCTTCGGCGACGCGCACCTCTATCTGAACCACCTCGACCAAGCCCGCGAGCAGCTGACCCGCGAGCCCTTGGATTTCCCGACCATGACGATCGCCGACAAGCGCGACCTGTTCGGCTTCGAATACGAGGACTTCACGCTCGAGGGCTACCAAGCCCACCCGCACATCAAGGCCGAGGTCTCTGTTTGACCTGGGCGACGGACCGGCTGGATCAGGTCGTCGCCGGCGACGCGATCCTGCCGCCCGTCGTCCAAACCTTGAAGCTGGGCGGGCTGGACGCCTGGGGCCCAGGCTGGGCCCGCAAGACCTGGCGGCCGTCGCCAGAGCTGCTCAATGTCGACGGCTCGCTGTTCGGCGGTTATTTGGCCGCCCTCGCCGACCAGATCCTGGCCTTGGCGGCCATGACCCTCACGCCCGCCGACGCGGCCTTCCGCACGAGCAACCTGAAGATCGACTTCATCCGCGTCGGCAAGGCAGAGCCGCTGCGCCTGGAAGGCCGTGTGGTGGCCAAGACCAAGTCGATCATTCACGTCGAAGCCGACTTCTTCCGTCCTGACGGCGAACTGATCACCCGCGCCAGCGCCCAGCAGATCATTACGCCGTTTGGCGGCGGCTAGCGCGGTCCAGCTTGGAGCGGACATGGCGATCGTCCGTTCAGGGCGGTTGGCGGACCCAGTGAGGCTTCGCCATCCAGCTACTCTCTTCGGTCTCGAAAAGGGCGACTGGATGGCGAATGGAGGCCTAGCGGTACGACGCTCACGCGAGCGGCGGGTAGTCCGTGTAGCCCCGCTCGTCGCCCACGTAGTAGCTGGACGGATCGGACGTGGCCAAGGCGGCGTTCTGGCGGAAGCGCTCGGGTAGGTCTGGGTTGCCGATGAAGAGCGTTCCGAAGGTAACCGCGTCGGCCAAGCCGGTCGCGATCGCCCGCTCGCCGCTTTCGCGATCATATCCGACGTTCACGACGAAGAGTCCCGTGAACCGCTTTCTCGCTTCGGGCGCCAGCAGCTTGAGACCCTCGGGAAGCTGAGCCGGCTCCATGAAATGAAGGATGCCCACCTTCCTCGCCTGAAGCGCGTCGACGGCGAACATGTAGGTGCCTTCCAGGTCGCTATCGCCCATGTCGTTGTAGGGGATCCGAGGAGATAGCCTGACCGAAACGCGGGAAGGCCCAAAGACCCGGATGGCCGCATCGGTGGCCTCGAGCAGGAAGCGGGCGCGGTTTTCGACAGGCCCGCCATAGGCGTCGGTTCGCTTGTTGGAACCGTCTTCGAGGAATTGGGCCGGCAGATAGCCATTGGCGCCATGCACCTCGACACCGTCGAAGCCGGCGGCCTTGGCCGCGCGAGCGGCGGCCTCGTAGTCCCCGATCGTGCCGTGGATTTCCTCAAGAGTCATGGCCCGGGGCGTGACGCTCGGCTTTGGCCCCTCGGGCGTGAAGGCCTGGCTGTTGAAGGGCGTGGCCGAGGGCGCTAGCGGCAGGGCCCCGCCGTGGAAGTCGGGGTGAGAGGCGCGGCCCGTGTGCCAGAGTTGAGCGAAGATGAGGCCGCCGGCGTCGTGCACGGCCTGGGTGACCTTTCGCCAGCCTTCGATCTGCTCGGCGGTGTGAATCCCAGGCGTATTCGTCCAGCCGATGCCTTGCTCGCTGATCTGCGTGCCTTCGGAGATGATCAGGCCCGCCGAGGCGCGTTGCGCGTAGTAGAGGGCGGTAAGCTCGTTCGCGACGCGGTCGGGCGTCCTGGCCCGGGTCATGGGAGCCATGAACACGCGGTTGCGGAATTCGAATGTGTCGGTCTTCAGCGGTGTCAGCAGTTGCAGGTCGGTCATTTGACGCTCCAGTGTAGCTGGACGCCTAGGTATATATTGTAGACTTGGTTTCAATTAGGCACCGAAGGGTGCCCTAGTTGGGCCGCGGTAACCTGCCATTGGCATCGCCGCCGCCTATTCCAGGCGTTTACCCAGCTGAATACCGCTAAAGCCGTCATTCGATTGGCGAGTGTCAAAGGCTTCGCGCGCCGCATCGACGTCCGGAAGACTGTCCAACGTCCATTGGTGAAGGTCGGCGAGCAGCTTTTGCAAGGTGCGCCCCAGCGTGGTGATCTCATACTCCACCGCGACCGGAGAGAGAGATACGACGCGGCGCGTGATAAGCCCGTTCCGCTCAAGCCTGCGGAGGCATTGTGTCAGCGCCTTCTGGCTGACGCCCTCCAGCCGCCTGCGAATGACGTTGAAGCGATGAGGTCCTTCGGACAGCACCGCCAGAACCATCGCGGACCATTTGTCGGCGATCTGATCGAAGAGGGCCCGGCTAGGGCAGTCCGATGAGAAGCAAGTCGGATCCAGCTTCATGGCGACGGCCATCGAAAATTTCCTCCAAAATCAGCCCAGCGCAGATACCAGTATAATTGGTATACCTAGTACCTTACCCCGACCTAGCGTGGAGAATCCGTATGTCCGCCATGGGTCGAAAGCGTCCTTCGGCATGGAGCGCCCGTCGCCCCGCCCTACGGCTTCAACACGATCTTCCCCGCCAGCTTGGCCGACTGCAGCAGCGCTTGGGCGTCGCCGGCCTCGCGGAGCGGTAGAACCTTGGCGATCGTGGGCTGGATTGCGCCCTCTCCGATCAGCCGCAGAACCTCGGCGAGATCCTGGCGGTAGGCCTCCGGCCGAGCGTCGCGCCAGGACGTGACGTTGTAGCCGACGACGCCCCGGCTTTCGCTGAACAGCTTCAAGGCCGACAGGCGGTCGGCCAGCAGCATCTTCAGCATCGCGCCCGGCCGCGCCTTGCCGCCCTTGGTCGCGTCGTAGCCGCCATAGAGCACCGCCGTTCCGCCGGCGCGCAAGGCCGCCAGCGAGGCGGTCTTCAGGTGCGGTCCGCCGACATGGTCGAAGGCCGCGACCACGCCCCCGCCCGAAATCTCGGTCGCCCGCGCCGCGACGGCCTCGGCGCGATAGTCTAGGTGCACCCCGCCCTTTGCCTCGACCTCGGTCTTCTTGCCCGCCGACGCCGTACCGATCGCCTTGACGCCCGACAGCCGCGCCAGATCCAGCAGAAGCCCGCCAACGCCGCCCGCCGCGCCGTGGACCAGCACCCATTCCCCGGCCACGGAGCCGGCCACGCGGTGGAACATCTGCCAGGCGGTCAGGCCGTTCAGCACCCCCGCGACCAGAGCTTCGGCCGGGGGCCCGTCGGGCGCGACGACCAGCAGGCGTGCCTCGACATTGCGATGGCTGGCATAGGAGCCGGTCACCGTCAGGGCCGCGACCCGCTGGCCGACGGCGAAGCCCTCGACGCCCGGCCCCAGCGCCTCGATCCGCCCCACGAAATCGTAGCCGGGCGTCACCGGCGCCTTCACGCCGGGATAGAGGCCGGTCCGCATGACGATGTCGGCGAAGGCCACGCCCGCGGCCTCGATCGCCACCCGCGCCTCGCCGGGTTCCGGCGGGAGCAGCTGGACCTCGCGCCCGCGCAGAACCTCGACTCCGCCCGTCCGGGCCATGTGCATCTCGAACGCCGTCGCCGACATCGCGCGCCTCCCCGATCCCTGTTCCTTGAAGGCGAGAGTGATCAACGTTCAGGTTTCGATCAAGCCATGGCGTGTCGGGCCGAGGCTCGCTAATCAGAAGGCATGACCCAGCCACACCTCGCCCTCGTCGTCGCTCGAGCCGCCAACGGCGTGATCGGTCGTGACGGCGACCTGCCCTGGCGGCTGAAGTCGGACCTAGCCCTGTTCAAGGCCAATACGCTGGGCAAGCCGATCATCATGGGCCGCAAGACCTGGGACAGCCTGCCGCGAAAGCCGCTGCCGGGCCGGATGAACGTCGTGCTGACCCGCGACCAGAGCTTCGAGCCAGAGGGCGCGGTCGCCTGCGAGACCTGGATGGAAGCCGTCCAGATGGCCAAGGAGCAGGCCGCCGACGATGGGGTCGACGAGGTCTGCGTGATCGGCGGCCGGGCTCTCTTCGAGCTGGCCCTGCCCAAGGCCAAGCGGCTCTACCTGACCGAGGTCGCCGCCGAGGTCGAGGGCGACGTGCATTTCCCCGCCTTCGACGACGGCGCCTGGAGCGAAGTCCGCCGCGATGAACATCCCGCGAGCGATGGCGATGACCACGCGTTCGTGTTCAGGATTCTCGAGCGCCGCTAAAAACGCCCTCAAAACGTAAACCCGTTCGAAACAACAACCTGCGATACCCCACAATGGGTAGGGGGAGCATATGTTGATCGCGGGTATTAGAAATCCGTCGCGCGACGATCAGACCTCGCGGATCGCGGGCCTCTTGGCGGCGTTCGCGGGCTCTATCGTCTTCAGTCTGTTCCTGGCTGGCTCGACCCATAATCTGCCGTCGATCTGGACCGCCAACGCGGTGGTCATCGCGGGCCTGCTGACGCTGAAGGGCAATGCGCGCTGGATCATGCTGGCCTTGGCCGGCGTCGCCCACGTCGCCATTGAACTGATCGCCGGGGTGCGGATCTCGTTCATCGTGCTCGTGGTCCCGCAAGATCTGATCCAGAACGTGATCATCGCCTGGAGCCTGGAGCGCCTGGGCCTGACCAACCACATGCGAAGCCCTTGGGGCCTGGTGCGCCTGACGGCCGCGGCCGCGGTGCTGGTGGTGGTGTTCTCGACGATCACGACCGTGACCCTGGCCCTGACGCGCGGTAAGCCGATGTGGAGCGGCTGGGCGGATTGGATTCCGCCGAACGTGCTAGGGACGTTCCTGGCCATGCCGACCACCATCATGGTGATGGACCGCCGCCATAAGCCACTGTTCCCCGCCCCGGCCTGGCAGCTGGTGATGCTGACCGCCTTGGTGGTCGTCAGCGCCGTGGCGATCTTCCGCTGGGACCCTGACCTTCAGGCCCTGCTCTTCGCCCCCGCCATGCTGGCCGTGTTCTATGGCGGCCCCCGCGCGGCGGCGATCCTGGTCATCGCGTCGCTGGGCGCCTCGATTCCCGCCGTCCTGCACCGCGTCGGCATCGACAGGGAGGTCGCCCTGACACCCCTGCGCCACGCGGTCATCTTCCACGTGATGCTGTTCGCCGTCTGCCTGACCGCCGCCATGATTCTGGAGCGGCAGAAGCGTCTGCAGGCGCTGCTGACCCGCGGGCGCGACGCCGCCCGCGACGCCCAGGCCAGCGCCCAGGCCGCCAACAAGGCCAAGTCCGAGTTCCTGGCGACGATCAGCCACGAGATCCGAACACCGCTGAACAGCATCCTGGGCTTCGCCGACCTGGTGGCCGGCGATCCGGAGCTGTCGCCCGACAGCCGCCGACGCCTTGACCTGATCAGCCGCGCCGGCCGTTCCCTGGTCGAGATCATCAACGACCTCCTGGACTTCTCGAAGCTGGAAGCCGGCCGCATGGAGCTGGATCCCGAGCCGCTGGCGCCCGCGGTGGTGCTGCGGGACGCCATGGCGATCGCCGCGCCGGCCGCCGAGACCAAGCGCCTGGACCTGCGGATCGAGATCACCGGCGGCGACGAGCGGTCGCTGTTCCTGCTGGACGAGACCCGCCTGCGCCAGGTGCTGATCAATCTGTTGTCCAACGCCATCAAGTTCACCCGCGACGGCGCGGTGACCGCGCGGCTCGACCTGTCGGATGATCGCGTCCGGTTCGAGGTCACGGACACCGGCATCGGCATCGCGCCCGATGTCCAAGCGCGTCTGTTCCAGCGCTTCACCCAGGCCGACAGCTCGATCAGCCGCGGCTTTGGCGGCACGGGTCTTGGCCTGGCGATCAGCAAGGCGCTGGTCACCCGCATGGGCGGAGAGATCGGCGTCGTCAGCGCCCCGGGCCAAGGGGCCGTGTTCTGGGTCGAGATCCCCGCCACGCCCGCCCAGCCGACACCCAAACTGGACTCCGCCACGCCCCAACCATCCAACAGCCGAGGCGCGCGCGTGCTGCTGGTCGACGACCATCACGTCAACCGCGAGCTGGGCCATGCCCTCCTGACGCTGGGCGGTCACCAGGCGATCACGGCCGAGGATGGCGCGGCGGCCGTGTCCATGGTGCGGGACCAGGACTTCGACCTCGTGCTGATGGATGTGCACATGCCGGTGATGGATGGCCTGTCGGCCACCCACGCCATCCGCGCGATGCAAGGGCCCAAGGCCCGCGTGCCGATCCTGGCGCTAAGCGCCGACGTCATGCCCGAACAGATCGCGCGATGCCTCGCCGCCGGCATGGATGGCCACCTGGCCAAGCCGATCGTCCGTGAAGCCCTGCTGGCGGCCGTCGCGCGCTTCACGACCTCGGTCGATCGGGACGGCGCCGCCCCAGCTCTAGCGAACCACTAGGGTCCGCCGGCTCGCCCAACGGAATTCTCGCCAAGTTCAAACGCGCGTTTATAGTCCTTCCATCGCCCGGCAGAGGCGACAGGGAGAGACGCGCGATGGACATCCAGTTGGTGGCCGAAGGCCTGCAATTCCCCGAAGGCCCCGTCGCCATGGCCGACGGCTCGGTCATCGTCACCGAGATTCAGGGCCAGCGCCTGACACGGGTCTGGCCCGACGGTCGCAAGGAGACCGTGGCCGAAACCGGCGGCGGGCCGAACGGCGCGGCGATCGGCCCCGACGGCGCGCTCTACGTCACCAACAACGGCGGCAGCTTCCACTTCTTCGAGGCCAATGGCCTGAACATTCCAGGCCCGACGCCGCCGACGCATACGGGCGGCTACATCCAGCGGGTGGACCTCGCGACCGGCGCGGTGACCGCGCTCTACACGGAATGCGACGGCAAGCCTCTGATCGGGCCCAACGACCTGGTTTTCGACAAGCAGGGCGGGTTCTGGTTCACCGACCACGGTTGCTCGACGCCCGACGGCAAGAAGTTCGGCGCATTGTACTACGCCCTTCCGGACGGCTCGAAGATCACGCGCTGGCGAGACCACTTCGTCTCGCCGAACGGCGTGGGGCTCTCGCCGGACGAGAAGACCGTCTACATGGCCGACACCATGCTCGGGCGGCTGTGGTCGTTCGACATCGCCTCTCCCGGGGTTCTGGCGGATCCCGCGCCGCTGCTGCCGGGGAACGTGGTCTGTAACCTGCCGGGCTACCAGCTCCTGGATAGCTTGGCGGTCGAGGCCGGCGGCAAGGTCTGCGTGGCGACGATCATCAACGGCGGCATCACCGCCTTCGACCCGGACGGATCGACCGAGCACTACGCCGTCCCCGATGTGATCGTGACCAACATCTGCTTTGGCGGCGCCGACATGCGCGACGCCTGGATCACGGCGTCGGGCACGGGCAAGCTCTACAAGGCCCGATGGCCTCGGCCGGGGCTGAAGCTTAACTTTAACGCCTAGAAATCCTCCCCCCAGCGGGGGAGGTGTCGGCTGATGA
>ERZ1034427.263-NODE-263-length-11105-cov-3.003529_pt1 | contig 11105 bp, 8 predicted proteins | sample MGYA00520607_ERZ1034427 | MGnify/ENA primary metagenome ERZ1034427 (study PRJEB33736, sample SAMEA104288489) | Azolla caroliniana | place: Brazil | collected 1987 | study: EMG produced TPA metagenomics assembly of the PRJEB19522 data set (Is there foul play in the... | reverse complement strand
ACGAGATCCTGAAAGTTCGTTCCCGCCGCCCGGAGGCGGCGCATGATCGTGCGTTGCGAGCAGGCCTGCTGCCGCGCCAGCTCCTTGACCTTGGGCGGCCGCCCGGTCGCGGCGATGAACTTCGAGACCTGCATTCGCATCAAGCCGTAGCTGTCCATACTCCGAGCGACGGCGATGTCTTGCTCGCAGCGGCTTTTCGCGAGCTGAAAGAGATCGAGCTCGCCGACCGGATTGCCGGTCCGCTCCCACGAAGTTGGAAAGCTCAAGGCGTTGGTCTCTTGGCGGAAGTTCACGCGACAGCGAAAGCGGTCGACGTATCGCGCGGGGTCGCCGATCGGCGCGTGCCGAAAATCAAGGGACACGGCTTGGGGCGGGCTGGGGCGCATTTGGCGGAGCCTTTCGGCGATCCAACCCAGACCGATTTCCGCCTCGAGCATCCCGAGCCGCAGGAGGTCGCCGTGCTGGCTTAGAACCAGGAACGTCAGGCCGTCGCCGCGATGAAGCTGTATCCGATCAAGCCCGGTCTCGCGGCTGGCGTATCGCGCCAGGTGCTCGATGGCGTGGCCGATGGTCGGGGCGTAGGTCGCGCCGATCGCGATCCCTGGCGTAAGACCGAGGGGAAAAGCTCCCGCATAAGCGTCGGTGACGTCGCTATGATTGTACTGATCCAGCATGTTCTCGACCAGCTGGACCGCGTCCTCCACCGAGATCAGCGGCGGCAACGGCCAACCGTCGGCGGCGAGCGATGTGCCCTCTAGAAGTCGTCGCGGACGCCGGAACGCATCGCAAAGATGCCGCATCGGCGTGGACGGCGACATGACTGTTCTTGCAGTCCGGTCCAGCATGACCTGAGCCCGCGTTGCTTGTCGGCGAAGAGCACCACCCGACAAACATGCATATCAGCTTGTCGGCTCTTGTGAATTGATGGATCGCAACTCATCCGACTCTTAGAGCCATTTTCCTTCTGAGGTTGTCACCAAAAGACGGTTCCTCTGGCTTGTCGCGTCCTGTCGCGGATGAAGGCCTCGGCGTAGCAGCGTTATGCGACGCATAAGTCGCTTGGCTGGAGGTCGGCATGAGCGCTCTGGCTCGGCAGGCCTCGGCCGAACGGTCGCTTAAGGGCGAGCGTCGAAGGGAGCAATGCATGCGGCCATCCTCGAAGCCGACGAAGAGCACGGCTCTCGTCGCTCTACTGGCCATGGCCCTGGCGGTTCCGGCCGCCGCGAGACAGCAGCCCGATGCGATCACGGTCTTTGTCGCGAAGAAAATCGTGACGATGAACCCCAGCCAGCCGACGGCGACCGCCGTGGCGATCCGGGGGCGCGAGATCGTGAGCGTTGGTTCGCTGGAAGACCTGAAGCCGTGGCTGTCCGTTTACCCGCATCGGATTGACGCGACATTCAAGGACAAGGTGCTGATACCGGGACTGATAGACCCGCACATGCACCCGATGCTTGGGGCCATCGCGTTCCAGACGACCTGGATCACCCCGGAACCCTGGAACATCATGGGCCGCAAGACGCCGGCCACGAATGGTCAAGCGGCCTATCGGGCGGCGCTCAAGGCGGCGTTCGCCGCCCGCGATACGTCATCGCCGGTGTTCATGACCTGGGGGTTCAGCGCCGACACGCATGGAGAGCTGTCGCGCGATGTGCTGGATGGCGTCTCGAATGACGTGCCCATCCTCGTACTGCAACGCTCGTTGCATGAGGCCTACGTCAACACGGCGATGATGACCCTGTTGAAGTCCAGAGGCCTGGACGACAGCAAGGACCACCCTCAGGTCGACTGGAAGACGAGCCATTTCTGGGAAGACGGCTTGTTCACGGTCGTCCTGCCTTACCTGGCCAGCACCTTGCTCGACCCGGCATCCGCCGATCCCGGCTATCTGAAGACGCGCGATTATCTGAACTACAATGGCGTCACCACCGTGGCGGACATGAACACCGGGGGGACGAACTACGAACTTGAGATGGCGTCGTTGAAGCGCAACTTCGACACACCGGACTCGCCGGTCCGGGTGCGCCTCACGCCGGATGTCTACAAGCTCAGCCTGACCCTGAAGAGTCCCCAGGCGGCGATGCGGCTGGTCGAGGGCCTGAAGGCGCGAAACACCCGCCATCTGATCTTCAACAATGGCGTCAAGCTGTTCGCCGACGGGGCGATGTTCTCCCAGGCCATGCAACTGAACGCGCCAGGCTATATCGACGGCCACAAGGGCGAATGGATCACCCAGCCCGGCCCCTTCGAGGACTTCGCCCGCCAATATTGGAACGCGGGTTACCAGATCCATGTCCACACCAATGGCGACGGCGGCGCTCGTCTTGTGCTCGACACCCTGCGGACGCTGCGGGACGAGAAGCCGCGCGCGGACGCCCGCTTCACCATCGAGCACTATGGCTATGCCGATGACGGCACGTCGCGTCGCATCGCCAAGCTCGGCGCGCAGGTCTCTGCCAACCCTTTCTATCTCTACGACCTGGGCGATCGGTATGCGGAAAGAGGCCTGGGCGTGGACCGCGCCGCGCGCATAGCGCCGCTGGGCGGGCTCGCCAACCGCGGTGTCCCGGTGGCGCTGCACTCCGACTTCCCAATGGCGCCAGCCGAACCGCTTTTCCTCGCCTGGACCGCCGCCTCGCGGCAAACCATGTCCGGCAAGGTGTTCGCGCCAGCCGAGCGACTAACGCTGGACCAAGCCATACGCGCCGTCACCATCGACGCCGCCTACATGATCGGCATGGAAACCGAGTTGGGCAGCATCGAGGCCGGCAAGCTGGCCGACTTCGCGGTGCTCGACAAGGACCCCTACGAAGCCGGCATAGGCGGTCTGCGCGACATCAAGGTTTGGGGCACGGTCTTCGAAGGCAGGCCTTTCCAGGCCAAGCCCGCGATGGCCGCGGCGCCGGCGGTGAAACCATGACGCTCCCTGCTTTCCGCCGCTTGTCCGTTGTTCTGGCCGCATCCACGCTGGTCGCGGCTGGCTTCTCCTCGCCAAGCGCCGCCCAAACGGACGACAAGCCCAACGACGGCACGGATCCGACGCGTCCGGTGCGGACGCTGCAGGGCGATTTCGAGTACCTCGACCTGGCGCATAGCCGCGCCAAGTCCAAGGTGTTCACCGCCAGTTTCGCCCAGCCGTTTGGGCACACGTCCATCCAGGTCAAGGCGCCGCTCGCGTCCTTGGACGTGAACGGCGATCACGGCTACGCGCTGGGTGACGTCTCGGTCAAATACACCAAGGTCTTTGGAGTGACGCCTCGACGCGGCTTCGTGTTCACCGCCGAAGCGCTGCTCGACACCGCTGAGCGTCCAGAGCTGGGGACCGGCAAATACGTCGTCAAGCCAACGCTTATCTACGCGAAGTTCCTCAAGGGCGGCGCGATCTTCGCGCCCGCGGTGCTTCAAAGCGTCAGTGTCGCTGGCCAGTCGCGACGGGCCAGCGTCAACACCACCACGATCGATTTCTACTACGTGCCCAAGCTGTCCAATCCCCGCCTCTACATGACCTATGATCCTGCCGTGAATTACGACTGGGAACAGGACCAGTTCTATGCGGCCCTCGCCGTAACGCTCGGCTTGAAGCTGGGACCGACGTTGGGGGGAAGCAGCCAGGTCTTCATTCGACCGAGCGCGACCTTCGGCGAACAGCGTCCGGTCGATTGGGGCGTCAAAGTCGGAGTCCAGCTTCTGAATTTCTAGTCGCGCCAGAGCGCCCACGGCGGATGCGGCGGGCGATCTGTCATGAAATGTCAGGGGAGGGCGGCGTTACCGGCTCTTTCGGAGAGAGCTGGCGGCCCGATCCTGCTTACGGCGTCCGCTCCATGTCGGCGCCGAGTTACCAGCCAGGGTCACCGCTGGCGAAGGTTTGATGGGAGGCGTCGTCTTGAGCACTTTCACCGCAGTCAGCCGCGCCGCGACCGTTCTCGCGGTCGCCTCATTCTCACTCGCCTCGGCGGCTTGGGCGAGCAACGCCGACGCGATCTATTTTGGCGGCCCGATCATCACCATCAACGACGCCGCGCCCATGGCCGAGGCGGTCGCGATCAAGGACGGGAAGATCGTGGCGGTCGGCGCGCGGGCCGCGGTGTTCGCGGCCGAGAAGGGCGCCGCGACCAAGCTCTACGACCTGAAGGGCCGGACGCTGATCCCCGGCTTCGTGGACGCCCACAGCCATTTCACCCAGGTGTCGCTTCTGGCCGTCTCCGCCAATCTGCTGGCGCCGCCCGATGGTCCCGTGAAAACCATACCCGACATGCAGGAGGCGCTGCGCCGCTTTATCGCCACGTCTCCGGTGGTCAAGGCCCATGGCGTCGTGATCGGAATGAACCTCGACGACTCCCAGCTGCGGGAACGTCGGTTCCCGACCCGGCAAGACCTCGACGCGGTCTCCGCCGAGCTGCCGATCTTTGTCATCCATCAGTCGGGCCATCTGGCGATGCTCAATAGCCGGGCCCTGGCCCTGGTGGGCATAACCCCCGACAGCCCGTCACCCGCGGGCGGAGCGATCGAGCGAGAAGCCGATGGCAAAACCCCCAATGGGGTGCTCAAGGAAACCGCGTTCTTTTCCATCATGCCGAAAATGATGCCGGCCTTCACGCCCGCCGAATACCGCCAGAACCTGGAGGCGTCGCAGAACATCTATATCGAGAACGGCTTCACGACCGTCCAGGACGGCAAGACCTCGGTGGCTGACATGGCGGCCCTGCCGGCGCTTAACGACGCCGGCGCGCTTAAGGTCGACATTGTCGCCTATCCTGACCTCGTGGCCGTGGGCGACGCCCCGGTGCTGCATGGTCCCCTAATGTCGCGCGCGTATACAGGACATCTCCGCATCGGCGGGGTGAAGCTGACGCTGGATGGCTCGCCCCAGGGCAAGACGGCTTGGTTCACCAAGCCCTATTTCCAGCCCCCCGAAGGTGAGAAGGCCGATTATGCCGGCTTGCCCGCCTTCGCCGATGACAAGCTGCAGCCGCTGGCGGACCTGGCTTACAAGAACCGCTGGCAGCTGCTGGCCCATACCAATGGCGACGCGGCCATCGACCAATTGATCCGCGTGGTTGGCCAAGCCCAGTCGCGCTACGGCTATCCCGACAGCCGCACGGTGATGATCCATGGCCAGTTCCTGCGCGGGGACCAGATCCCCGCCTTGAAGGCGGAGGGCATATTTCCGGCGCTGTTTCCGATGCACACATTCTACTGGGGAGATTGGCATCGCCAATCGGTGGCCGGGCCCGAGCGCGCCGAGAACATCTCTCCGACGGCATGGGTGCTCAAGGCGGGGCTGACACCATCGATACATTCCGATGCGCCCGTGGTTTTTCCAAACTCGATGACCCTGATCAGCACGGCCGTGAATCGGACGACGCGTAGCGGCTATGTCCTTGGCCCCGAACAGCGTTTGACCCCGTTGCAGGCTTTGCACGCGATGACGCTTTGGCCCGCCTATCAGCACTTCGAGGAGACGTCCAAAGGCTCGATCGAGGTCGGCAAGCGCGCGGACCTGGTGATCCTCTCGGCCAACCCCCTGACCGTCCCGGCCGCCTCCTTGAACCAGATCAAGGTCGACGAGACGATCAAGGATGGGACATCGATCTACCGCCGGGAAGGTTCCGCGCCATGACGGCTCGTCTCGCCAAGGCTTGGCGCGTCTAGCCACCCAAGCCTTGGGGGAGGGGACTTCGCACGCCGGACGCGAACGTCCGTGCGCCTCGTGGCCATCGCGGCGCCCTACGGGCGGCTGGCCACGGAGGTGGCGCCCGTTCGCTTGAGCCATTGCTTGTAGGGAAGACCGATCACCAACCCGACCAGCATGAAGAGCAGCACGGCGGCGCTGACCCGCGCGTCGGTGAAGTTCGCGCCCGCCAGCATCATGGCGATCCCGGGGTGGCGGACCGCGCTGGCGATGGCGAGCGTGCCGCGGTCGATACGATCCGGCCCACCTAGAAAATGGCCTCCAGCCAGCGCGATCAGCACGACAAGGGCCATCGCCAGCAGGGCGCCGTCACCCACCAGGCTCATGATCGCCGGCCACGAGGACGCGATCGTCGGCAAGAACGCCAGGGACACCAGCGGCGCGCCGAGGCGGTAGAGCCACGGGGCGACCCGCGCGGCGAATCCCGGCGCAACCGCGCGAACCGCCACGCCGATGGCGAGCGGAATGAACACGCCCACCAGCAGGGACTTGGCCAGGGTCGCGACGGAGACCGTGTCCTGTCGACCGAACGCAGCAGTGGCGATCGCCAGGGCCATCGGGACCGTGACGATGGTCAGAAGGGCTAGGGCGACGTAGAGGCCATAGGCATACTCCCGGCGGGCGCCCACCTTGAGTTCCTGGCCAGGCGACAGCGGCGGGACGGGAGAGATGGCCATCAGGACGACGCCCGCCTTCACGGCGGAGTCCAACGGCAGGTAACGCATCAGAAGCACCGCCGCGAGCGGCGGAATGACGTCCACCGCCACGACGGCTCTCAACAGCAGTCCTGGCCTTCGAACGGCATAGAGAAAGTCACCGCGCGCGGAGCTGAGCCCGACGCTGACAACCACGCCCGCGAGGCTGAGCGTCAGCAGGACTGGACTGATGTGCTTCAGCAATTCCATGGCGGCCGGCTCCGGAAGTATCCGATGCGTCATGGCGAACCTGGATACGGACCCAGTACGCCGCCGGGACACCCTTGGATTTGATCACATCCGCGCCATGTGTCACTGACTCTTAAAGTTGCGACCGGCGCGCTCAACGATTGCAGGGCGAAGGCTGACTCAATATCTCGCGATTGACTCCAAAATCGCGCGATCAGACTCCAAAATATGCGACTGATTTTTCGGCCCGTTTTGACTCTTCTGTGACCTTGGGGAGGTCCGCTTTTGGGCACGGTGAGGTCAGGCGCGAGACCGCCGCCGGGAACGGGGAACCTGACTCATCCCTGCCTTTGGGAAAGTCTGCTTGCGGGCGGTGGCCATCGCGACGTTGGCGCAGGCCCCGGCCTGACGCCTAGGCGGTGTTTGCGGGGGCGGCGCTTGCTCGCGGCGTAGCCTTGCTACCGCCACTCAACTAGATCGAGGCTTTCGACTCGATGTTGAAGACGATCCCGGAAAAGCCAGGGCGCCAGGATCCGCCGCGCGCGGCGAGATCATCCCGCTGATCGGGCCAGGTAGAGGGGATCCCCCAACCGTTCCAGCAGACTGACCTCGTCCTTGAGCCAGTTGAGGTGGGCCTCTTCGTCGACGATGATGTCCTCGATCAGCCTGCGCGTGGCGGTGTCAGACCGTTCGGCCGCCAATCGCGCCGCCTCGGCGAGTACGGGAAGGCCCTGTTCCTGTAGCTGCAGGTCATTGCCCAGGATGCCGCGAACATCCTGTCCAAGCATTGGCGCATAGGCTTGGAAAGCGATCTGACCATCGAGCTCCAGAAGGCGCTTCTGCAGGGCCTCGATGGTCTCTGGCTCGTCCAGGATGCGTTGCTGCATGTCCTTGGCCAGCTTGTCATAGCCGAGCGCCCTCAAGATGGTCACGTGGCTGCGGTGCTGGATTAGCCCGGCCCAGAACTGATTGATGAGGCCGTTCAGCGCGGTGTGGATGTCGTTGGAGAGGTTGCTGCTCATGGTGGGCTCGTTTTCAGATTGAGAGGCCCAAGGCGGCTCGATGCCGCCTTGGGAGTCGGGATCAGCCGAGCTGCTTGATCAGCGCCTTGGCGACGCCTTCGCTGCTGGCGGGGTTCTGGCCGGTGACCAGCTTGCCATCCTCGACGATGAAGGGCGCCCAGTCTGGACCTTTGCGGTAGTCCGCGCCCTGGGCGATGAACTCGTCCTCGATCAGGAACGGCACGACGTCGGTGAGCTCGACGGCGGCTTCCTCGCCGTTGGTGAAGCCGGTGACCGCGCGGCCCTTGACGATCGGGTCGCCATTGCCGGCCTTCACATGGCGCAGAACGCCGGGGGCGTGACAGACAAAGCCGATCGGCTTGCCCGCGCGCTCGAAGCTTTCGATCAGGGCGATGGAGACCGGGCTCTCGGCCAGGTCCCAGAGGGGGCCGTGGCCGCCGGGATAGAAGACGGTGTCGAAGTCTTCCTGGCGAATGCTGTCCAGCTTGATGGTGTTGGCCAGGACGGCCTGCGCCGCCGGATCGGCCTTGAAGCGATGGGTCAGCTCGGTCTGGAAGTCGGGCAGGTCGCTCTTGGGGTCCAGCGGAGGCTGGCCGCCGGCGGGCGAGGCCACCGTGATCTGCGCGCCCGCGTCCAGGAATGTGTAGTAGGGCGCGGCGAACTCTTCGAGCCAGAAGCCGGTCTTCTTGCCCGTATCGCCGAGGGTGTCGTGGCTGGTCAGGACCATCAGGACTTTCATGTCTTTTCTCCAATTTCGGTCCGCCCCCGAGGGCGGGTTCGTGGTGGGGTGGTTTGAAAACGGCGGCCGGCTTCAGCGGCGCGCGGCGAGCGCTTCTTCAAGCGCGGCTTGCTTCTGAGCGTAGGGCGCCCGTAGCCGCATGCCGCTCGTCCCCGCCTGGCCCTGATGCACGACCGGCCTTAGGTGACTGAAGCGGCGGAAGCCGTGGACGCCGTGATAGGCTCCCATGCCCGACGCGCCGACGCCGCCGAAAGGCAAGGCGTCCATGCTGGCGTGCAGCATGATGTCGTTCACGATCAGCGCGCCCGAGGTCACCTGGGCCGAGACCCGTTCGACGGAGGCCTGGCTGTCGGTGAACAGATAGGCGGCCAAGGGGCGATCATGGTCGTTGATGTGGTCGATGGCCTGATCCAGACCCGAGGTCGTCATGACGGGCAGGATCGGGCCGAAGATCTCCTCCTGCATCACCTGCATGGTCTGATCGACTCCCAGCAGCAGCACGGGCGCCATCTTGCGCGTCTCGGCGTTGTGGGCGGGCTCTCCAGCCGGGGCTAGCGAGACCACCGAAGCGCCCTTGGCCTTGGCGTCATCGATCAACCCGACCAGACGGGCAAAATGCCGATCGGAGACGACAGACGTGTAGTCGTCATTGCTCTGGATCGACGGAAAGGCGCCCGCGATGAACGCGCGCGCCGCCGAGACGAACGCGTCCTGGGCCCCTTCGGGCAGCATGACATAGTCGGGCGACAGGCAGATCTGCCCGGCGTTGAACGTCTTCACCGTCAGGGTGCGTTCCGCGGCGATCGCGACGTCGAAGCCTTCGTCGATGACCACGGGAGACTTGCCGCCCAGTTCCAGCGTCACGGGCACGAGGTTCGCCGCGGCGGCGCGCATGACCTGGCGCCCGACATTACCGCTGCCGGTGAAGACCAGATGATCGAAGGGCAGGGCGGTGAAGGCCTGGGCCACGTCCGGCCCGCCGATCACGACGCCCAATTCATCGGCGTCGAAAAGCGTGCCAACCAACTCGCCGAGCAGATCCGAGGTGCGAGGCGTCAGTTCCGAGGGCTTGATCAGCGCGGTGTTGCCGGCGGCGAACACGCCGGCCAGCGGCGAGAAGGCCAGGTTGAGCGGGAAGTTCCAAGGCGAGACGATGCCCACGACGCCCAGCGGCTGCGGCTCGATCCAGGCCTTCACCGCGCTGTCTGCGGTGGCGACGTCCTCACGGACCATCCATTCGGCGACGTGTTCGGCGCTGTAGCGAAGGGCGGCGACCGTGGTGGCGATATCAGCCGTCAGAGAGTGATAGACGGCGCGATGGCCAAAGTCGTCGCTCATGGCGCGAGCCAGGGCGTCGCGATTGTCTTGCAGCAGAGCCGCGGCGCGCGTCAGTCGATCGTGGCGCAGATCGGCGCTGGCCGGACCGGCGGCGCGTTGAGCCCTCTTCATGGTCTGCAAGATGGCCTGCAGGTCTTGGGCGGTGCTTGTATCGGTCATGGGAGGATCCTTGGTAAAGGCGCGGCCGCCGGTTCAGGCCTGGGTCAGGGCGACGTCGACATTGCCGCGCAGCGCGTTGGAATAGGGGCAGGTCGCATGGGCGGCCTCGATCAGCGCCTGGGCCTCTTCACGCTCCAGCTCGGGAAGGCTGATCGTCAGCGCCGCTGAGATGCCAAATCCGCCCTCGGCGCGCGGGCCGATACCGACGGTGGCCGAAACGGTCGCTTCGGCCGGCACGCGCACCTTCTGGGCGCTCGCGACAGTCTTGAGGGCGGACAGGAAGCAGGCGGCATAGCCGGCGGCGAACAATTGTTCGGGGTTGTTGCCATGCCCCTTGCCGCCCAGTTCCACAGGCAGGTCGAGCCAGACGTTCAAGGACCCATCGGCGGTTTGGACACGGCCGTCGCGCCCGCCGTTGGCGGTGGCCGAGGTTTGATAGAGCGTCTTCGTCAGCATGGCGTGATCCCTTGGTCTGGTCGCGCTCGGCGTTGCGGCGGAGCGGCATGGCCGCCCTTGTAGGCCTGAGCACGCGCCTTGACTCACAACGCGCTTGCTCTCTGCCATCAAAAATATGATGGGTTGTCGATGTCCCTTCCTCGGCTGCGAACCTTCGTTGAAGTCTATCGGTTACGGTCGCTGTCCAGCGCCGCCCGAAGCCTCAACCTGACCCAATCGAACGTCTCACAGCACATCGCCGGCCTCGAGGTGGCGCTCGGTCGGCAGCTCTTTGAGCGACTGGCGCGGGGGGTGCGGCCCACGCTCGCGGCGGACGAACTGGCGGCTGATCTGGCCGACCACCTGGACCGCGCCGAAGAAGCGCTCGCGGAGGCCAGGGCGCGATCATCCGAGCTTACCGGGGCGGTTCGCATTCTTGGCCACGCCGATTTCATTGGCGAAGTGGTGACCCAGCATCTGCCCGCCCTGGTGGAGGCGGGCATCCGCATCAGACTCCAGCCCGCGAACCGAGACGTGGTGCAGCAGATGCTGATCGAGGGAAACTTCGATCTGGGCGTTTCGGCCTATCCGATCACCGATAGTCGTCTGCGCTCCGAGGTCATTCGCGAGGAGGCGCTGCGGGCGGTGGCGGCTCCGGCCGTGGCCGAGCGCATTCTGTCCGCATCCAGCTTGAATGAAGGTCTCAGGCGCGAGCCGGTGCTGTCCTACAGCCTGGACCGGCCCATGGTCGACACTTGGCTGGCCGGCAACAACCTGGGCGACTTGGCGGCGTCTCCCGCGGTGACCTGTCCGGATCTTCGGGTTCTGCGCAACCT
>ERZ1034427.262-NODE-262-length-11125-cov-3.130443_pt1 | contig 11125 bp, 10 predicted proteins | sample MGYA00520607_ERZ1034427 | MGnify/ENA primary metagenome ERZ1034427 (study PRJEB33736, sample SAMEA104288489) | Azolla caroliniana | place: Brazil | collected 1987 | study: EMG produced TPA metagenomics assembly of the PRJEB19522 data set (Is there foul play in the... | reverse complement strand
GGGCGCCAGCGCGGCGCTCGCGCGCCAGGACTTGATGCAGATCGCCTCGCTCCGCGAAGTGCACCACGATCCGGAGACGGGCGAGGCGCGACCGCAGCCCGCGCGCGTGAACCTCGACATTCCGTTCATGACGTCGCAAGGCGTGGCCGTGGCGCAGTTCGAGATCTCGCGGGACGGCGGCGGCGCGGGCGGGGCTATGGTCGGTCCCGTCGAGCGGACCTACCGCGCGCGGTTCTCGATCGACGTCGAGCCCTTGGGGCCGGTGCACGCCCTGGTGACCCTGACCGGGACCCGCGCGCGGGTTTCGCTCTGGGCCGAGCGCGCGGAGACCATCGCGCGCCTCCGCGCGGGCGAGGAGGCCCTTGGCGCGGCGCTGCGGCAGGCCGAGCTCGCGCCAGAGGTCGCCATCCACTCTGGTCTTCCTCCGGTGAAGGACGCCAGCGCGCTTGGCCACTTCGTGGACCAGGCCTCATGAGCGGCATCACCGGACCTTCGGCGCGTCCGCGTATCGCCGTCGCCCTGCTGCATGACGACCCGAGCGCGCCCAAGGTCGTCGCCTCGGGCCAGGGCTGGGTCGGCGAGAAGATCATCGAGACGGCGCGCGAGCACGGCGTGCCGATCGAGGAGGATCCCGTTCTCGCCCAGGCCCTCTCGACGATCGAGATCGACGAGGAAATCCCGGAAAACCTCTATCGCGCCGTCGCCGAGGTCCTGGGCTTCCTACTCAAGCCCTAGAACGAAAAAGGCCCCGCCGAAGCGGGGCCTGATCCTTGATCCTGGACGAAACGCCTAGCGCTTTTCGGACATCCTTCTTTGTTGAAAAGCGCTTAGCGCTTTTCAACGGGGACGTAATCGCGCTGCGTGGCGCCGGTGTAGAGCTGACGCGGACGACCGATCTTGCGGGTCGGGTCCTCGAACATCTCCTTCCACTGGCTGATCCAGCCGACGGTGCGGGCCAGGGCGAACAGCACGGTGAACATGTTGGTCGGGAAGCCCATCGCGCGCAGGGTGATGCCCGAATAGAAGTCGATGTTCGGGTACAGCTTGCGGTCGACGAAGTACGGGTCGTTCAGTGCGACCTTTTCCAGCTCCTGGGCGACCTGCAGCAGCGGGTCGTTGTTGTGGCCCAGCTCCGCCAGCACTTCGTGCGCGGTCTTCTGCATGACCTTCGCGCGCGGGTCGAAGTTCTTGTACACGCGGTGGCCGAAGCCCATCAGCTTGTACTTCTTGTCCTTCACGCCCTGGACGTAGTCCTTGATGTTGTCGACCGAGCCAATGGTCTCCAGCATCTCGAGGGCTTCCTGGTTGGCGCCGCCGTGCGACGGGCCCCAAAGGCAGGCGATGCCGGCGGCGATGCAGGCGAACGGGTGCGCGCCCGACGAGCCGGCCAGGCGGACGGTCGAGGTCGAGGCGTTCTGCTCGTGGTCGGCGTGCAGGATGAAGATCCGATCCATGGCGCGGGTCAGCACCGGGTTCGGCTTCCAGTCCTCGGCCGGCACGGCGAAGCACATGCGCAGGAAGTTTTCCGAGTACGACAGGTCGTTGCGCGGCGACACGAACGGCTGGCCGACCGTGTACTTGTAGGCCCGAGCGGCGATCGTCGGCATCTTGGCGATGAGGCGATGAGCGCTGATCTCGCGCTCACGGGCGTCGTCGACATTGATGCTGTCGGCGTAGAAGGCCGAGAGGGCGCCGACAGCGCCGGTCATCACGGCCATCGGGTGGGCGTCGCGACGGAAGCCCTCGAAGAACCGGTCGAACTGGGCGTGCAGCATCGTGTGGTAGGTGATGTTGCGCTCGAACTTGGCGAATTCGTCCGCCGTGGGCAGTTCGCCGTTCAGCAGCAGGTGGCAGACCTCGAGGAAGGTCGACTTCTCGGCCAGCTGGTCGATCGGATAGCCGCGATGCAGCAAAATGCCGGCGTCGCCGTCGATATAGGTGATCTTGCTTTCGCAAGACGCCGTCGAGGTGAAGCCCGGATCGAAGGTGAAGTGGTCGCTTTCGGCGTAGACTTTCCGGATGTCGAGAACGTCCGGACCCGTGCTGCCCTTGAGGATCGGCAGGTCGTAGCTCTTGTCGCCGATCGTCAGCGTGGCTTTATCGGTCATACTTAGACCCCTTCATAAATTGGCCCCCTTCATAAATGGAATGGGCAGTCCAACTTTCGTTTTCGCGGGTGCGTTATAGCGCCTCATGCGCGCGGCGCCAGGGCGTCGTCAAGGCGCCCCAAGCTCTCTTCGCGGGAGAGCGCGGCCATCGTCTTGTTCAGATCCGGAGCTTGCGCGCCGCCCGTCAGGACGCCACGCAGGGCGGGACCGAACTTGCCAAAGCCGACGCCTTCCGATTCCGCGAACGATTTCAACACGGTCTCCAACGTGGCGGCGTCGAAGGCCGGCGCGGCGGCCAGTTGTTCGCGCAGGCGCTTGAGGCGCTCGACGGTTTCATCCGTCAGCTGCTTCTGCGTCTTTTCGTCCAGGGTCAGCGGGCGGGATTTCAGTGCGAACGCACAGTGATCCACCAGCTCCAGGATGGTCTTGGCGCCTTCCTTCACTTCTGGAACCGTGCGCGCGATGCGCTCGCGGGCGTCGGCGGGCAGGGGCTCGTCGCGCTTCACCGCGGCGGCCATGGCCAAGTCCGTCAGGCGGGCGTCGTCGGCCTTGCGCAAGTGCTGGGCGTTGATGTGGTTCAGCTTGGCCCAGTCCAGACGCGCGGGCGCTTTGACCACATCCTTGACGTCGAACCAGCTGATCGCCTGCTCGTCGTTGAAGACCTCGTCGTCGCCATGGCCCCAGCCCAGGCGCGCCAGGTAGTTACGCATGCCCTCGGCGATGTAGCCGAGGTCGGCGAACTCGCCCACGGCTTGGGCGCCGTGGCGCTTGGAGAGCTTGGCGCCGTCCGGGCCATGGATCAGCGGGATGTGCGCGAAGGCCGGCACGGCCCAGTCCATCGCCTGATAGATCAGGGTCTGGCGGGCGGCGTTGTTCAGGTGGTCGTCGCCCCGGATCACGTGGGTGACGCCCATGTCGTGGTCATCGACGACCACGGCGAGGTTGTAGGTCGGGGCGCCGTCCGCGCGCAGCAGCACGAGGTCGTCCAGCTCGATGTTGCGGAAGGTCACCGGGCCCTTGACCAGGTCGTTGACCAGGGTCTCGCCGTCCAGCGGGCCCTTGAAGCGGATCACGTGCGGGATCGACAGATCGCCCTCGGGCGCGTCGCGCCACGGCGAGCGGATCGCCTTGCCCTCGGCGCGGGCCTTCTCGCGAGCGACTTCCAGCTCTTCGACCGTCATCCAGCAGCGATAGGCGCGGCCCTTGGCCAGCAGCTCGTGCACGACCTCGACATGGCGCGGCGCGCGGGTGTGCTGGAAGATCACCTCGTCGTCTGATTTCAGGCCCAACCAGTCCAGGCCCTCGAAGATCGCCGCGACCGCGGCCTCGGTCGAGCGCTCACGATCGGTGTCCTCGACGCGAACAAGGAACTTCCCTCCCGTATGGCGTGCATATAACCAGTTGAACAGCGCCGTACGGGCGCCGCCGATATGCAGGAAACCGGTCGGCGAGGGGGCGAAGCGCGTGACGACGCCCGTCGGGGATGGGCCAGTAGGTGAGGGGTTCGACATGGACTTCAAGGCTGCAAGGCTGGACGCCGGAGCGGCGTCGAAAAACGCGAGCCGCGAAGCGGCTTGGGCGGCGCGTCTTAGCATGGCGGTTCCCGCGAGGCCTAGCGGTTTCGCGCGGTGCGGCGAAGTTGGCCAAGTTGTCAAAAATCCCGTGGTTTCCGCATGTTAGGCGCGGAAGCTGTCGATATCCCGCGGGCGGCGGCGTCTAGACGGCCGTCCGCCCGCGCGCTTGCCGCGCTCGGCCTGGCGGAACTGCGCGACAACGAGGCCAGGGCCTTCCTCTGGGCGCCGGTCGCCTTTGGGTTGGGCGCGGCGGCCTATCTGGAGGCCGGGCGGGAACCGTCCTTGTGGAGCCTCGCCGCCATCGCCTTCGCGCTCACGGCGACGTGGTGGACCCTGCGGCGGCGGGGCGCGTCGGCCCTGGTCGTCGCCCTGGCGAGTCTGACCGCGTTCGGCGCGGCGGGCGCCTTGGCCGCCAAGGTCCGCAGTGATCGGGTCGCCGCGCCGATCATGGCCGGAGAACGAGTCGTCCGACGCGTGGACGGGTTCGTCGTCGATGTGGTCAGCCCCGGCGCGGGCGGACCGCGAGTGCTGATCGCGCCGGTCTCCATCTCGGGCCTCCCGCCGGAGCGGACGCCCAGACGCATCCGCGTGACGATCGGCGAGAACGAGACGCCGGCTCCAGGCCAGGCGATCAGGCTCAAGGCCATGCTGGGGCAGCCGCCGCCGCCAGCCGCGCCGGGCTCTTACGACTTCGCGCGCGACGCCTGGTTCGATTCGATCGGGGGCGTTGGCTTCGTGATCGGCGAGGTGGGGCAGGCCAACCTGGAGCCGCCGCCGTTGCGTCTGCGCTTGGTAATGGCGGTCAACGCGTTTCGCTGGAGTCTGGCGCAACGGATCCTGGCCCGCATGGGGCCGACCAGCGGCGGCATCGGCGCCGCCATGGTGACGGGACACGAAGCCTGGATCACCCAGGAGCAGACCGACGCGATGCGGGCTTCGGGTCTGGCGCATATCCTGTCGATCTCGGGCCTGCACATGGCCATCGTCGGCGGCTTCGTGTTCGGCGCCGCGCGGCTGGGCGTCGCCGCCTGGCCGTGGCTGGCCTTGCGCGCGCCGGGCAAGAAGATCGCCGCCGGCGCGGGCCTGATCGCGGTGCTGGGCTATCTAGTGATCTCCGGCGCGCCGCCGCCGGCCGAGCGGGCGGCGATCACGGCCAGCGTCGCCTTCCTCGCCATCCTGTTCGATCGCCGCGCCATCACCCTGCACGGTCTGGCGGTGGCGGCTCTGCTGATCCTGGCGCTGAAGCCGGAGACCGCGGGCGAGCCGGGGTTCCAGATGTCCTTCGCGGCGACCGCCGCCCTGGTGGCCCTGGCCGAAGGCTGGCCGCGTCCGGTCAAGGAGATCTCGACGCCCTGGTGGATCCGTTGGCCCCAGGCCGGGATCACCTGGCTGGCCGCCAGCGTCGCCGCCAGCCTTGTCGCCGGCCTCGCCACCGCGCCGTTCGCCATGCAGCACTTCAACCGCGTCGCCGTTTGGGGGCTGCCGGCGAACCTGGCGGTCGCGCCGCTGTCCTCGTTCGTGATCATGCCGTTCCTGGCGATTGGCACGCTGCTGGAGCCGTTCGGACTAGGCGCGCCGTTCCTGGCCGTGGCGGGCTGGGGCGTCGACGCGATGATCGGCGTCGCCAACGGTTTCGCCGACGCCCATGGCGCGCAACGGATCGTCGCCAGCGCGCCGCCGCAGGTGCTGGTGATCGCGTTCCTGGGCTTGATGCTCCTGTGCCTTTGGAAGGGGTGGCTGCGCTGGGTCGGCGCGCCGATGGCCCTGGCGGTCGCCCTGTGGCCAAGACCCATGCCGCCGGACGCCTGGATCGCGGCCGACGGGGCGACGGCCGCCGTGCGATCGGGCGACGCGGCCGTGCTGCTGCGCACGGACGCCAAGCGGTTCGGCGCGGAGCTGTGGGCCCGCCGGCGAGGCCTGACGCCCGCGACCTGGAGCCTCTATGCCTGCGACAAGCGCGTGTGCGCGCCGGCGCTCGGCGCGCCAGTGCTTCTCTCGCTGGCCTGGAGCCGCCAAACCCCCGACGCAGGGACCCTGTCGGGCCTGTGCGTGAATAGCGAAGTGGTGGTGATCCGAGCCGCCGCGCCCGAACGCATCCCACCGCTTTGCGCCGACACCGTCCTGCTGACCGCCGAGGATTTCGCGCGTGGCGGCGCGGCCGAGCTCTACCATCGACCGGATGGCTGGCGGATCGTTTGGGCCCAGCCCTTGCGCGGCGATCGTCCTTGGAGCCGTCTGCTGACATAGGATGACGTCGAAGGTCGCTAGGTGTCCTGGGAAGCGTTTTCTGGGAAGCGTTCAAGTCCGGAGGTCTCGCCATGTCCAACCCCTTCGCCGCCCGCCGCGCGGCGTTCCGCGCCCTGCACGCCGAGGGCTGCTTCGCCCTGCCCAATCCGTGGGACGCTGGGAGCGCGCGGCGGCTGGAGAAGCTGGGTTTCAAGGCCTTGGCCTCGACCAGCGCCGGGGCCGCCTGGTCGATGGGCAAGGACGACGGGCAGATCACCCGCGACGAGGTGATCGCCCACCTGCGCCTGCTGTGCGCCGCGACCGATCTGCCGGTGAACGCCGACTTCGAGAACGGCTTTTCCGATACGGCCGAAGGCGTGGCGGAGGCCGTGGCGCTGGCGATCGACGTCGGCGTCGCGGGCCTCTCGATCGAGGATTGGTCCGGCTCGGGCCTCTACGACCTCCCAACGGCCATCGAGCGCCTGAAGGCGGCGCGGCGGGCGATCGACGCCTCGGGACAGGATGTGATCCTCGTTGGCCGCGCCGAGGGATATCTGCGAGGCGTACGCGATCTCGACCAGATCCTCGAACGTCTCAAGGCCTATGCCGAGGCCGGCGCCGACTGCCTTTACGCGCCGGCGGTCACCGATCCGGAAGAGATCAAGGCCGTTGTCCAGGCCGTCGCGCCCAAGCCGGTCAATGTCCTGCTTTGGGGACCCGACATGACGGTCCAGAGCGCAGCCGCCTTGGGCGTGCGCCGGGTCAGCACGGGCGGCGCGCTGGCCGCCGCCGCCTGGAAGGGTTTCGACGCCGCCGCCAAACGCCTGGCGGAGGAGGGGCGGCTCTAGCGCCGACCCCGATACGAAAAGGCCCCGATCCTCGCCTGAGGTCGGGGCCAATTCGCGGAGGTCGCCCCGCTTTGGCGGAGCCCCAGTATCCTAGTGATACCGGCGGATCAGACCGACGAGCTTGCCCTGCACCTCGACCTGGTCAGGGCCGAAGATGCGGGTTTCGTACTTCGGATTGGCCGCTTCCAAGGCGATCGATCCGCCCTTCTTGCGCAGGCGCTTGAGGGTGGCCTCCTCGCCGACCAGGGCCACGACGATCTCGCCCGAGGTGGCGGTGTCGCCCTTCTTGATGATCACATAGTCGCCATCGAGAATGCCGGCCTCGATCATCGAGTCGCCCTGCACCTCGAGAACATAGTGCTCGCCGCTGCCCAGCATGGCTTCCGGCACCGGCAGGCGTTCGCGCTCGTGCTGGATAGCGTCGATCGGCGTGCCGGCGGCGATGCGACCCAGGATCGGCAGCTCGCGGCTGTCGTTGGCGGACGGGGCGGGGGCCGAGGCGGGCGGGGCGCCGCCGCCTTCGAACACCTGCGGACGGAAGGAGCCGCGGCCCTTGGGCGGCGCGGCGGTCGTGGCCTGCTGCGGCAGCTTCACCACCTCCAGCGCGCGGGCCCGATGGGCCAGGCGCCGGATGAAGCCGCGCTCTTCCAGCGCGGTGATCAGGCGGTGAATGCCGGACTTGGAGGCGAGGTCCAGCGCCTCCTTCATCTCGTCGAAGGACGGGGAGACGCCGGTCTCCTTGATCCGCTCGTGGATGAACATCAGCAGTTCGTGCTGCTTGCGCGTGAGCATAGCGACCTCGGCTGGAGCGCGGAACAAACCGCAAACCTTGGAGAATGTTCTCTAGGCGTTCTTCCTTAATGTCAAGTTGACGCTGTTCCCGCTGTGTTCAGGCCAGGAATTCCGGGTATTTCAGCGCTGTTCCGACGCCGAGTGGACCGAATCAACCAGGTCTTCAAAGCGCGTGGCGAACTGTGGGAACTTCGGCGTGCAGCTTTCGTAGAAGCTCATGATCCGACGCATGTCGGCTTCATAGTCGCCCGTCGGATAGATCGCGGGGCCTAGACCCACCACCTTGCGCCGATAGTCCATGAGGCCCAGCACCATCGGCACGCCGGCGCCTTTGGCGATGTGGTAGAAACCGGTCTTCCACTCGCGCGCCTTGCCGCGCGTTCCCTCGGGGGCGATCGTCAGCATGAATTCGTCGCGGCGCGCGAATTCCTCGACCATGGCCCTGACCATGTCCTTGGAGCGCTCGCGGTCCAAGGGAATCCCACCCAGGTCGCGCATCATCTGGTCGAACGGCGGCTTGAACAGCGACGCCTTGCCGATGAAGCTCAGCTTCAGGTCCAGGGCGTCCGCCGCGCCGACGAAGTAGACGAAATCCCAGTTGCTGGTGTGCGGGGCGGCGATGATGACGAACTTCCGCGTCGCCGGCGGGGAGCCCTCCACACGCCAGCCCCGGAGCTTGAAGTGCGCCGAGAGAGCCCATTTCACCACGCGGGCGAGCAGATTCATGCCGTCTTTCCGGACCGAGCCTTCGTGGAGCTCGCGCTCAGCCTATCAGGGTTCGCGTGGCGGCCGTAACGTCAGGGTGTCGCATGAGGCTCTCGCCGACCAGCATGGCCTTGGCGCCGGTCGCCTCCATCCGAACAACGTCGGCATGGGTGAAGATGCCGCTCTCGGTGACAAGCAGGGCGTCCTTGGGAGCCAGGGCCGACAGGCGCTCGGTCACCGCCAGATCGACGACGAAGCTCTTCAGGTCGCGGTTGTTGATACCCACCAGGTCCGAGCCCAGCGCGCCGGCGCGGGCCATCTCGGCCTCGTCGTGGACCTCGACAAGGGCGTCCATGCCCAGGCGCTTGGCCTCGGACATCAGCTCGGCGGCTAGGACGTCGTCGATCATCGCCAGGATCACCAGGATCGCGTCGGCGCCGAGCGCGCGGCTCTCGGCCACTTGCCAGGGGTCGACCAGAAAGTCCTTGCGGATGCAGGGCAGGGCGGTCGCCGCGCGGGCGGCCACCAGGTATTCGTCCGCGCCTTGGAAGCTGGGACCATCGGTCAGCACCGACAGACAGGCCGCGCCGCCGGCCTCATAGGCCTTGGCCAGCACCGGCGGATCGAAGTCCTCGCGGATCAGGCCCTTGGACGGCGAGGCTTTCTTGATCTCGGCGATCAGCGATAGCTGGCCGGGCGCGTGCTTGGCCCCCAGAGCCGCCTTGAAGCCGCGCGGGGCCGAGGCGGTCTTGGCGGCGGCGTCGACATCGGCTTGCGAGCGCGCGGCCTTGCGGCCGGCGACGTCCTCGCGCTTGTAGGCGGCGATCTTGGCCAGGATATCGGTCACGCGGGGACTTCCGTATTCGTAGCGGCCACCAGGCCGTCCAAGGCGGCGCGAGCGCGGCCCTCGTCGATGACCTCGGCGGCCAGTTCGATGCCCTCGACCAGGGTCTCGACCTTGTCGGCCACCAGGAAGGCGGCGGCGGCGTTCAGCAGCACGATGTCGCGATAGGGGCCCTTCTCGCCGTCGAACAGGCGGGTCAGGGCGGCGGCGTTGAAGGCGGGATCGCCGCCGGTGATGTCGGACAGCGCCGCGCGTGGCAAGCCGACGGCCTCCGGCGTGATCGTGAACAGATGCATGCGGCCGTCGCGCCATTCGGCGACCTCGGTCTCGCCGGTGGTGGTCAGCTCGTCCAGCCCCGAGCCGTGCACCGACCAGGCGCGCTCGGCGCCCAGGGCGCCAAGCGCCTTGGCGATCGGCTCGACGAAGCGCGGCGCCGAGACGCCCACCACCTGTCGCTTGGCGCCCGCCGGATTGGTCAGCGGGCCCAGGAGGTTGAAGATGGTCCGGAAACCCAGCTCCTGGCGGATCGGCGAGACGTGCCGCATGGCGCCGTGGTGGGCCTGAGCGAACAGGAAGCAGATGCCAGCCTCGTCCAGCGCCCGCCGCTGCTGGGCGCGCGTCGCGTCGATGTTGACGCCTAGGGCCGTGAGCACGTCGGCGGTGCCCGACTTCGAGGTGATGGCGCGGTTGCCGTGCTTGGCGACCTTGAGGCCCCCGCCGGCGGCGACGAAGCCCACGGCGGTCGAGATGTTCAGCGTGTGCAGGCCGTCGCCGCCGGTGCCGCAGACGTCGATGACGTCGTACGGGTGCTCAAGATGCACGGCGGCGCGGCGCATGGCGCGGGCGCAGGCGGCGATCTCGCCCACGGTCTCGCCGCGCAGGCGCATGGCGGTCACGGCGGCGGCGACCTGGGCCGGGGTTGGCTCGCCGCGCAGGCAGGCGGCGAAGAACACCTCGGCGTCCTCGTCGCCCAGGGTCTGGCCGTCGGCCAGCTTGGCCAGCAGGGGCTTGAAAGCGTCGGACATGGAAACGGACCTAGACCCAGACCGCCGCGTCGCGCTTGACGCCCGCCATATCCATGAAGTTGGCCAGCATCTGATGGCCGCCCTCGGTGGCGATCGATTCCGGATGGAACTGGACGCCGAAGACAGGGCGGGTCTTGTGCTGCACGCCCATGATCTCGCCGTCGTCGGTCCAGGCGGTGACCTCCAGCTCGGGCGGCAGGTCTTCCTGGCGGACGGCCAGGCTGTGGTAGCGGGTGGCGGTGAACGGGTTGGGCAGGCCCTTGAAGATGCCCTTGTCGTTGTGGCGGACCTTGCTGACCTTGCCGTGCATGACCTGCTTGGCGCGGATCACCTCGCCGCCATAGGCCTGGCCGATGGCCTGGTGGCCCAGGCAGACGCCCAGGATCGGCAGATCCTCGGGCGCGGCGCGCAGCAGCGGCAGGCAGATGCCCGCCTGGTCCGGCGCCTTGGGGCCCGGCGACAGCAAAACCGCGGCGGGCTTGAGGCCCAGGGCCTCCTGCACCGTCAGGGCGTCGTTGCGGAAGACCTCGGTCTCCGCGCCAAGCTCGTTCAGATAGTGGACGAGGTTGTAGGTGAAGCTGTCGTAGTTATCGATGACGAGGATCATGACGCCGCCTTTCGAAGTGCGGTTCTAGCCTGAGCTTGCGCAATGTGTAGCGCCAATTTCGCCTGCGGCTTTCAGTTACGGTTACAGCGGACACGGTCTGGAGCATCATATGGGGATGGACCCGCGTGATTCCGCCCTGGACCCTGTCGCCGTCGCCTATGTCCGCGCTTTGCTGCGGCCCAAGACCCGCGCCCAGAAGCTGGGACCGGTCCTGGCCGCCGCGGCCTTCGCCGCGATCTGCGCGATCAGTTTCGCCACGGTGATGGTGCTGGCGCCGCCGGCGGTCACCACCGGCTCCAACGCGCCGACCTCGATCGACAATCTCGGCGGTGCCGTGGAGGCCTATCTGTCGTCGCACTTCCAGGGCTTTCCGAACGGCGTGCCGCCGCCGGGCCT
>ERZ1034427.261-NODE-261-length-11146-cov-2.928140_pt1 | contig 11146 bp, 7 predicted proteins | sample MGYA00520607_ERZ1034427 | MGnify/ENA primary metagenome ERZ1034427 (study PRJEB33736, sample SAMEA104288489) | Azolla caroliniana | place: Brazil | collected 1987 | study: EMG produced TPA metagenomics assembly of the PRJEB19522 data set (Is there foul play in the... | reverse complement strand
GAGCGAAATGGGCCAGCACCTCGGGGTCCTGGTCCAATTGCAGATTCTCGTCGGGGCGGTTGCCCTCGTGGGAGCGCATCACGGCGGTGAAAGCCGCCATCTCGCTCCATCGCATCAAGAGCTCGGCGGTGCGGACATTGCCGAACAGGCTGGTGTACCCGCCGATGTCGCTGTGGTGATAGGCGTTGCCCAGCAGGCCCGAGGACAGCGCCGCGACGATCACCGTACCGATGCCATCGTGCCGAGAGAAGTCCACCGACTGATCACCGGCCCACAGCAGCGGGCAGTAGCGCTGCACGCCCGTGTAGCCGGCGCGCATGAAAAACAGGGTGTCGCCCGTCTTGCCCCGGCTGGCGACCGCGTCGGCGTTGACCTTGGCCCAGAGAGTCGGCCAGGCGTTGTGCATCAGCATGCCGTCCACGCCATTGGCCAGCCTAACGTCGGTCGGCAGGTACTCGCCAAAATCGGCCATCCAGCCCGATAGGCCGAAGTCCAGCATCTCGCGGCCGATCACCGTCTCGGCGAACCAGTCCGCCGCCGCGGGATTGGTGAAGTCGACCACGCCGCAGTCGAACTCCCCGAAGTCGACGATGTAGGGCTCATCGGCGTCTTGGCGCAGGGCCAAATAGCCCGCGTCCCGCGCGACGGGATAGAGGTCGCCGTCGATGCAGAGATAGGGGTTCACATAGCCCAGGAACCGTATGTCCCGCTCGGCCAGCTCGCCGATCTTGCGATCGAGGCCAGGGTAGCGCTGGGCGTTCCACTTCCAATTCCAGAACAGGCGCTTGCCGAACGAGGTGATGCGCAGGCCAACCCAGTCCTCGCACCACAGGCCCGAGATGGCCGCGCCGGACTCGGCGAAAGCTTCCAGCCGCTTGAAGCTCTCGTCGCCCTGCTTGAGGCCGATGATCGCGCCGTTCAGCACCCAGTCCGGCAACGGCGGCTGGCGGCCAAACCGCTCCGACAGCGCGCCGACGATTTCGATGAAGGTGTCGGCGGCGTGGAACTCGATCCGCTCCGGAACTTCCCAGACCTCGATCTCGTGGAAGGCCTCGTGGCGGAAGTCGAAGGCGGCGTAGGCGGTCGTCTCGACGTGCGCCGCATAGCGTCGCGAGGAGACATAGGTCGGCTGCGGATAGTTGGTGTGGAAGTAGTCTCCACCGGCGCCCATCTGGTCGGCCATCCAGGTGAGCTGGGTCGACTTGTCCCTGCCGACGCCGGGTTCGGAGGTCCATAGCGGGAAATGGCGGCCGCGCAGGTCGAAATAGGACATCTGCTCGCCCGCGCCCCAGACGTGCTCGCCAGTCTCGGCGACTAGGCGGAGCCACAGGCGATTGATCGGCGCGGCGCCGGCATGGAGCAGCAAATGGCCGTTGGGCCGAACCTCGATCGCCAGCCGCTCGGGCGTCCCGACCTCGGCGGAGAAGCTGATGCGGACGCCGTCGCCCTTGGTCTCGGCGACCGCCGCGCGCAAGGCGACCCGCTCGGTGACGTAGTCCGAGATCGCGAAGTTGCCCCGGGCCATCCGGACCTCGGCCTCGCCGACGCCCACGAACAGGCACGGCGCGTCGGACGTATGGCGCAGAACCTCGCGGCCGGCGGCGAGCAGAACGAAGCCATTCGTCAGGGGGCGGTATTCGAGCACGCGCGGCCTCGTGAAACCAAGAAGTCGGGCCCGGCGAGGGAGGGAGAGAAGCAGCCGGGCCCGCAGGGGGGGGTGTCAGTTGAAGTTGTAGCGGACGCTGGCGCCGAAATAGCGCTCGCCGTCACGCGGCGTGATCTGGCGCATGAACGACGTACCGTTGGGGATGCGACTGATCACGAAGTGCTGGTCGGTGAGGTTCTTGCCCACCAGCGCCAGTCGCAACTTCTGGTCCTTGCTGACGAAGGCGACGCTGGCGTCGATCGTCGAATAGCCCTTCTGGATCGCGTAAGGGTTCTGGTTGATGTCGAACCCGATCTTGCTCTGGTATTGGAGGCCAGCGCCGAAATCCAAGTCGAACTTCTGGCCTTCCAGCGGCACGAAGTAGCTCGTGTTCAGCGAGACCTTGTGCTTCGACGACATCGGCAGCGGCTTGCCATTGATGGCCAGAGCCGAGCAGGTCCCGATGGCCGGGCATTTGAACTTGTCGATCTTGGCGTCGATATAGGCGTAACCGCCGGTGAAGCGCAGGTTGCGGATCGGCTCGAAGGTGAAGTCGCTTTCGAAGCCCTTGGTCGAGACCGTGCCCGCGTTGGTCAGTCGCGAGACGACCGTTGTGCCGATCACGTCAAGATTGGTGGCCTGGAAGTTCTTGAAGGTGGTGTCGAAGAGCGAGAGGTTCAGCACCAAGCGGCCGTCCAGCAGACGCGACTTCAGACCAACCTCGTAGGCGTCCGAGGTTTCCGGCGAGATGCCGAAATTGTCGGTGGCCTGCATGTTGAAGAAGATGTTCATCGCCGGACCCTTGTAGCCACGGGTGTAGCTGCCGTAGGCCATGATCCTCGGCGTCAGGTCGTATTGCGCGCCGACCTTGCCCGACCAGCCGCTGGAGTCCGTGCCGCCCACGCCCGAGAAGGTCGGGTTGACGCCGCTCAGCGCGGCCGCGCCGGTGGTGCGCAGGCGACGGTGCACGAAGTCGATCGAGTCATGCGTCCAGCGCGCGCCGAAAATGCCCCGGAAGCGGTCGCTGAAGTTCAGCGTGCCTTGGCCAAAGGCCGCGTAGTTCTCGAGCGTGGTCTGGAAGTTGCCGATGCCCGAATTGGCCGTGTAGGTCGAGGCGCCCGGCGCGCATGGCGTCGCCGTTCCCAGAGCGCCGAGCGAGACCGGCGCCAGTGTCGAGGCAGTGCACGAGGTCACCGTCCGGACGAAGTAGTTGCTCTCCCAGGTATGGTAGTAATAGAGCCCGCCTACGTATTCGAGGAAGCGGCCCACCGGCGACGCGATCCGCAGTTCTTGGGTGAACTGGTCGAAGTTCAGACGGCCGTAGTCCTCGGTGCGGATGTCCGCCGCCAGAGCGCCCGTGGCCACGTAGCTCGGCGCGTCCGACCGGAAGTCGCCGTCGCGGACCTGGTAGTTCTTCCAGTTCCGATACGCCGTGATCGAGGTCAGGGTGTATTCGCCCAGCGACCAGTTCACCTGGGCGGAGAAGCCGCTGTTGATGTCCTTGGTCGACGGATCGCGATCGTTGTCGATGTTCTTGTTGTCGTCATTCGGCGTCAGCGGCCGCAGTGACGGGAGGAAGACGTTGTCGTTGTAGGCGCTGGAGAATACCGTGCCGATGCTGTCGGCATAGCCGTTGTCGACGTTGTGCGAATAGTCGGCGATCAGGTCGACGGTCAGGTCGGCCGTCGGGGTCCAGCGCAGTCGGCCGCGCGCGCCGCTGTGCTCGTAGCCGTTGATGTCGTGACCGTTGAAGACGTTCTTGCCGTTGCCGTCGAAGTGGCTGAAGAACCCGGCCAGCGATCCAGCCAGGGTGTCCGACAGCGGGCGCGAAACCGAGCCGCGTAGTCGGTACTCGTTGCCCTCATAGTAGGAGGCGTCGAGATAGCCCTTCTTCTCCTGGCTGGGGGCTCGGGTGATCATGCTGATCACGCCGGCCGAGGCGTTCTTGCCGAAGAGCGTGCCCTGGGGACCGCGCAGGATTTCGATGCGCTCCAGATCCAGGAAGTCGGCGGTGGCTTGGCCGCTGCGCGCATAGACCACGCCGTCGACGACGGTCGAGACCGAGGGCTCGACGCCAGAGGCGAACGAGATCGTGCCGACGCCGCGAACGGTCAGCGCGGAGTCCTTGTTGGTGTTACCTTTGCGGAACGTCAGCGACGGCGCGGCCTGGATCAGTTGCTCGGCCGAATTGATATTGGCCCGCTCCATCGCCTCGCCACTGACGACGCTGATGGCGATCGGCACCTTCTGGACGTTCTCCGAACGCTTCTGCGCGGTGACGATGATTTCCTCGATCACCGGCGCATCCTGGCTCGATTGCGCGTGGGCGGCGGTGGCCGAAATGGCGCTCAGCGCCAGAACCATCGCGGCGCCGCTCAACATGGCTCGGCGGTGCGTAAGCATCCTCATGTTCCTCATCCCTCCCTTAATCCTACCTTTGCGGTAGGCGTTATCTGCCTCTCGTGGAGGCGTTGGTCTTCCTAGAAAAACTGTCTCCCCTTGCAGCCCTTCATGCCGACATCTTCAGCTGCAGGAAGTCGGCGACCTGGTCGCCCACCAGAGCCAGCTGCGCCACGGCGCCGGGGTCGTCGCAGACCCCGTCCTCGCCGAAACGCGACTGCGAGCTGTTGATGGCCGCGGCCATCGGGGTGGGCCATCCGCGCAAGGCGTGGACGATGGAGCGCAAGGTGGCGATCGTGCTGCCGGTCGCCTGCCAACCATAGGCGGTGACCACCAGGCCCACTGGCATGCCGCTGAGATAGACGCGCCCGTCACGAGCCGTCTCTTCCAGGAGGTCCAGGGCGTTCTTGATCACGCCGGAAATGCTGCCGTGATACCCCGGCGAGGCGATGATCAGGCCGTCCGCGCGGCGAACGGTCTCGACAAAGGCCAACTCCTCGGGCGAGCGCGAGGTCGCCTTCGGGGCGTAGATCGGCAGCGCGCCCAGGAACTCGCCGCCGAACAGCTGAGTGTCGACGCCACGCGCCTCCACGGCCTTCAGCGCGATCGCCAGCGCCCGCTCGGTGGACGAGCTGGAGCCCGCCACGCCGCCCAGGCCGACGACGAACGGACGTCCGTTGCGAGGATGAGCCATGACGCCTGCCTCCCCTGCCCGCTCTAGCCCAGCGGCCCGTGGTCGATGTTCGGCAGCACGTGGCGGGCGAAGAGATCCGCTTCGGCCGCGTGCGGATAACCCGACAGGATGAAGGCTTCGATGCCCATGTCGCGATAGTCGTTGAGCTTGGCCAGGACCTGATCAGGATCGCCGACGATCGCCGCGCCGCAGCCTGAGCGGGCGCGGCCGACGCCGGTCCACAGGTTGGCCTCGGCGTAGCCATCGTCCTTGGCGCTTTCGCGAAGCGCGGCCTGGGCCTGAACGCCGGCCGAGGTCGAATCCAGCGACTTGGCGCGGATGGCGGCGCCAGTGTCGGCGTCCAGCTTGCTCAGCAGACGGTCGGCCGCGGCGCGAGCCTCGGCTTCGGTGTCGCGGACCACGACGTGGGCGCGGTAGCCGAAGCGCAGGGTACGGCCGTACTTGGCGGCGCGGGCGGTCATGTCGGCGATGATCTCGGCCACGACCTCCTTGCGATCCGGCCACATGAGGAAGACGTCGCAACCCTTGGCGGCGGCCTCGCGCGCGTCCTCGGACAGTCCGCCGAAATAGAGTTGCGGCGCCTTGCCTGACACCGTGGTGATGCGCGGTGGATCCAGCTTCAGGTTCCAGAACTCGCCCTGGTGGTCGAGGCTTTCACCGTTGAGCATGGTCTTGAGGATGCTCATCGCCTCGACCGTGCGCGCGTAACGCGGCGCCGAGGCCAGCTTCTCGCCCGGCATGTCCGAGGAGATGATGTTGATGGCCAAGCGGCCGCCCAGCATGCGGTCAATGGTGGCGATCTGGCGCGCGAGCTGCGGCGGCCACATCTCGCCGATCCGCACCGCCATCAGCAGACGCATGCGCTTCAGCAGCGGCGCGACGCCGGCGGCGAAGGCCGTGGTGTCGAGACCCAGCTCGTAGCCGGACGGCAGCAGGATGTTGTCGAACCCGCCGCTCTCGGCCTGCAGGACGATGTCGCGGCAGTGCTCCCAGCTGGACTTCAGCTTGGGGTCGGGCACGCCCAGGAATTCGTAGTCGTCGTCGCAAAGGGCGGAGAACCAGCTGATCTCACAGGGCTTACGGGTCATGGCAAAGGAGCTCCCATGGAGGCGACGAGCACGCGGTACCAGTCCGCGCGGGTCCAGCGCGGCTTGTAGGCGTCGGGGATTTCGGCGATGCGCGCCGCGGTCTGCGTGCCCACGATCGGGATCGGCCGGGCCGGATGAGCCATGATCCAGCTATAGGCCGCGGCGGCGCGGGAAACGCCAAAGGCCTCGGCGACCTCGTCCAGGACGGCGGCGACGGCGCGGGCGCGATCGTCGGTCGGCGCGGCCAGGCGACCACCGCCCAGCGGCGACCAGGCCAGGACCGTCATGTTGCGAGCCAGCGCCTGGTCCAGCACGCCGTCGGACAGCGGCGCGATGGCCAGCGGCGAGAACTCCGGCTGGCACGACACCACCGGCAGGGACAGGTGCGCCGCGAGCGCTTCGACTTGCGCGGGCGTGTAGTTCGAGACCCCGACAGCACCGATCTTGCCAGCCTTGTGCGCGCCTTCAAGCGCCCGAGCGATCTCGGCGGGATGGGTCAGGATGTCGGGGCGGTGGATCTGCCATAGCGCCACGCGGTCGACGCCCAGACGACGCAGCGAGGCGTCGATGGCGCTCTCCAGATAGGTCGCGCTGGAGTCGTACGGCACGCCCGGGATGATGCCACCCTTGGTGGCGATCACCATGCGCTGGGCCAGGGTCGGCGCTTGCGCCAGAACCCGACCCAGCAGAGCCTCGGAGGCCCCGAACGCCTCGCCGTTGTCGGGGCCATAGATGTCGGCGGTGTCGAACAGCGTGACGCCCGCGTCCAGCGCCGCTTCGACCAGGTCGTGAGCCGCCGCGACATCGTCTCCGCGAAACCGCCACATACCCCAAGCGACCGATGAAACCGGGGGTCCATCCACGTGAAGGCGGCGTGTCGGGGCGGGTGCGTCGAGGTATGTCATCGCTGTCATATTGCTCAGGTTCTCATAGCGTGCAACAGCCAAAACTCGCTTTCCGCAACGACAACCTGAAATATCGATTTTCGAGAAACTTCAGACAACTAACTGAAATAAAGCAGATTCTTCTGGAAATCCACATTCAAGCCGGAATCATCCAATGTTGCCCCGAGGCGCCAATATGATAACGGTGTCAGAAGTGGACACGACATCGAAACAGCGTTTCGAGCGGCCGTTTTGGGGAAGACCATGGCACGGATCGCCACCTACATGCCCGGCCTTGCGCTGGCCGCGCTCGCGACCCTGGCGGCCGCCTATGTCTCCGACCACTATGGCGCGCCACTGACCCTGATGTGCCTGCTGTTTGGCCTGTCGATGAACTTCCTCAGCGTCGATTCGCGGCTCGAGCCCGGACTGACGGTCGCCTCGCGCACGCTGCTGCGCTGGGGCATTGTCCTGGTCGCCGCCCGTGTCACGTTCGGCCAGATCGCCCAGCTGGGTCCGCAGGCGCTGATCGCCATCGTGATCATCGTTGGATTGACCCTGGGCTGCGGCGTGCTCGCCGCCCGGAAGCTGGGCTTCTCCCCGGCGTTCGGCGCTTTGTGCGGCGGAGCGGTGGCCATCTGCGGAGCCTCGGCGGCCATGGCGTTCGCCAGCCTGCTGGGGGAGAAACGCATCGCCCAGGCCCAGTTGACCCTGGTGCTGGTCGGGATCTCCGCCTGCAGCGCCGTGGCCATGGCGCTCTACCCGGCGCTGGCCCACCATCTGCACTTCGGCGACGTGCGCGCGGGCTTCATGCTGGGAGCCTCTATCCATGACGTGGCCCAGGCCCTTGGCGCTGGCTACAGCTTCTCGCCCGAAGCCGGCGAAACAGCCACGATCGTCAAGCTGACACGGGTGGCCCTGCTGGCTCCGGCGATGGCCGTGGTCGCCCTGTTCATCCCCAAGGACCCCGACGCCACGATCTCGACGCCGATCCTGCCCTGGTTCGTGATCGGCTTCTTCGGCCTCGCGGCGGTCAATTCGTTCGGTCTGATCCCGCCGCTGGTGGCGACCAGCGCCAGCAAGGGCGCGACGGCGCTGCTGGCCTGCGCGGTGACCGCCACCGGCATCCGCTCGAACATGCAGACCCTGACCCAGACGGGCCCGCGCCCGCTGCTGGCGATCGTGATCGCCTCGGTGCTGGCGCTCGGGCTCAGCGCCGCCGCGGCCGCCTTCGTGATCCGCCCCTAGGAGGCCTTCGGCGGCGCGGTCGAGCCGCGCAGCACCAGCTCGTGCGCCAGGCGGCGATTGACCGGCCCTTCGACGCCTTCGAACAGCAGGCTCGCCGCGGCGTGCGCAAGCTGCCGCGTCGGCTGACGCACGGTGGTCAGCGGCGGCCATAGCTGGCTGGCCAGCGCGGTGTCGTCGAAACCCGCCACCGACAGATCGCCCGGCAAGGCCATGCCGCGCCGGTGGGCCACCGTCAGCACACCGGCGGCCATATCGTCATTGCTGGCGAAGATCGCGGTCGGCGGGATGGGAAGATCCAGCATGGCGTCGGCGGCCGCCTCGCCCGAGGCGAAGTCGAAGAACCCCTGGCGCACATAACGCGGCTCGAACGGAAGACCGGCTCGGTCGAGGGCCCGCCGATAGCCGAACAGCCTCAGGTCGCTGGCGGTGTGGTTGACGTGACCGATGATGAAGCCGATCCGCTTGTGCCCGAGCGAGATCAGATGCGTGGTCATGTCATCGGCCGCCTGGACGTCGTCCATCGACACGGACGGGCTGCGGCCATGATCTGTCCCCGGCGAGATCCGCACATAGGGCACGCCGCGCCGATCCAGTTCCTCCAGCGCCGCCACCGAGTCGGTGACGGGCGAGGAAAGGATCACGCCGTCGACCTGGGTCTGGTCGATCAAGCCGCCGATCTCGGCCGCCAGGCTGGGCGAGGCCGCGTCGCTGGGCTGGGCCAGCAGGCGAACCCCCTCCTCGATGCAGCGCTCCCAGATGCCGGTCTGGATCTGGTGGATGTAGTGCGGGCTGTGGTTGTCATAGATCAGAGCGATCTGATGGCTGCGCTTACCCGCGAGCATTCGCGCCGCGGCGCTGGGCTGGAAGCTCAGCGCCTCGATCGCTTCCTCGACGCGCCGGCGCACCTCGTCGGAGACGTACTTCTCGCGATTGAGAACGCGTGACACGGTCTTGGTCGAGACTCCGGCCCGGGCCGAAACGTCCTTGATCGTCGCGCGCATCGCCCAGGTCCGCTCCCTCGAAGCCTCGACCATTGCTAGCCATAGTCGCCCAGGGCTTCAATCGCGATCCCTCGAGCCTCCTGGATGAACGACGAGACGTATTCACCGGCGGCCCAGACATAGCCCGCCACTCTAAGTGGTTTTGGCGCGCCCCTGTTGGGCAGGCATCAGTACTACCGCGAGAAATTCCATTGCCGAAACCTACCCGGAGCGACGAGTTGGCGTCCTGGCCGACTAGGGCTCCTCGTCGTTCTGTTCGCCCGCCTTCACCGCCGAGGGGACGCGACGAAACAATCCTGGGGTGATCGCATTACGCGCCCAAGTCCGCATCGAAACAGCGAGAGCCGGAGTTAGCCACGTCCCATACCCGTCGAGTCCAACGCGCTGAACTGACCAACGAGCGGGTCGACGCCCGCCGCGCTCCTCCAAGGTCAAGCCTGAGCAAGCAAACTCTTGCGCCTGCCGTAGGCCAGATAGGCGATCAGTCCGATCGCGTTCCAGGCCAGGAAGCGGATCAGCGTGCCCATCGGCAGGCTGGCCATGAAGTAGAGACAACCCAACACCGCCAGCGGCGCGACGACCCACGCCGCCGGGCAGCGGAACAACCGCGGCAGGTCCGGTCTCTGGACGCGCAGCACCATCAGGCAGACCGCCACGCAGATGAAGGCCAGCAGGGTGCCGGCGTTCGAGAGTTCGGCGATTTGGTCCAACGGCAGGAAGCCGCCGACCACCGCCACCACCGCGCCGGTGATCAGGGTCAGGGTGACCGGCGCGCCGCTCTTCGCATGCAGCTTACCCAGGCCCCGCGGCAGCAGGCCATCGCGGGCCATGACGAAGAAAACCCGGGTCTGGCCGAACATCATCACCAGGATGACGCTAGGCAGGGCGATGATCGCCGCGGCCGCGATACCGAAGGCGGCGGCCGGATGGCCCAGGCCGCGCAGGATGAAGGCCAGCGGCTCACCCGAGCGGGCGAACTCGGCATAGGGCCAGGCTCCTACGGCGCAGGCGGCCACGAGCATGTAGATGATCGTGCAGATGATCATCGAACCGATGATGCCGATGGTCAGATCCCGCTTGGGGTTCTTGACCTCCTCGGCCGAGGTCGAGACCGCGTCGAAGCCGAAGAAGGCGAAGAACACGATGGCGGCGGCCGCCATCACCCCGCGCGGATGGCCTCCCTCGGTGTGGGCCCCGAAGCCGTAGGGCATGAACGGCGTGAAGTTCTGGCCCTTGATGGCCGTGAACGTCAGGGCCACGAACACCGCCAGGGCCACGATCTTGATGACCACCAGGAAGATGTTCAGCGTGGCGCTCTCGCGCGCGCCCTTGGTCAGCAGGGCGGTGATCGCCACGGTGATCAGCACGGCCGGCAGGTTGATGATCCCCCCGGCATGGGGACCCGCCAGGATCTCGGGCGGCAGGTTGATCCCCGCGCTCTTGAGCAAGCCGACCATGTAGCCCGACCACCCGACCGCCACGGCGGCGCACGTGACGGCGTATTCCAGCACCAGACTCCAGCCGACGATCCACGCCAACCCCTCGCCCAGCACCGAGTAGGCGTAGGTGTAGGCGCTGCCGGCCGCCGGGATCAGGGTCGCGACCTCGGCATAGGCCAGGGCGGCGAACACGCACAGCACCCCGCAGGCGGCGAAGGCCAGGATCACCGCCGGCCCGGCCCGCTCGGCGCCGATGCCGGTCAGGGTGTAGATGCCCGTGCCGATGATCGCGCCAATGCCCAGGGCCAACAGGTGCGGCCAGGACAGGGTCGGCTTCAGTCGGCGGTCGGCCTCGACCGCGACGATGGCGTCCAGCGCCTTGCGGCGGGTCCAGAAACTCATGTGATCTCCCCCAGAGCTGCTATGTGACCGGCGCGCGGTCAGGCCTTGCCGAACGGCGCGTCGATCGAGGGCGAGGGTTCGGTGAACCAGACCGCGCCGTCTTCGGTGACATGGAAGTGGTCCTCAAGCCGCACGCCGAACTGGTCGGGCAGCACGATCATCGGCTCATTGGAAAAGCACATCCCCGGGGCCAGCGGCGTGTGGTCGCCGCGCACCAGGTAGGGTCCCTCGTGGATCGACAGGCCGATGCCGTGTCCCGTGCGATGCGGCAGACCCGGCAGGGCGTAGTCGGGACCCAGGTCATAGCGCTCCAGCACCCGGCGGGCGGTCTGGTCGATGACCTCA
>ERZ1034427.260-NODE-260-length-11150-cov-3.319964_pt1 | contig 11150 bp, 10 predicted proteins | sample MGYA00520607_ERZ1034427 | MGnify/ENA primary metagenome ERZ1034427 (study PRJEB33736, sample SAMEA104288489) | Azolla caroliniana | place: Brazil | collected 1987 | study: EMG produced TPA metagenomics assembly of the PRJEB19522 data set (Is there foul play in the... | reverse complement strand
GATCCTGAACCTGTCGCCAACGGGCGATCCGGCAGAGGCGGCAACGCATCTTTTCGGCTATCTTCGCAGCCTCGATGCGAGTGGTGCGCGCAGCATCGCCGTGATGCCGATCCCGAACGACGGACTGGGCGAGGCCATCAACGACCGGCTGCGCCGCGCCGCCGCGCCGAGATAACACTGGAAGCGACCGACCATGAACATCAGCCAGCCTGCCTTTCCGCCGCTGCCGTCCGATCTGATTGCGCAATTCGCCGCCATCGTCGGCGAGCGCCAGGCGCTGACCGCGGAAACCGACGTCGCGCCCTACATCACCGAGGAGCGCAATCTGTTCCACGGCCGCTCGCCGCTGGTGCTGCGTCCAGGCTCGACCGCTGAAGTGGCAGCGATCTGCAAGCTCGCCAGCGAACATCGCATCGCGCTGGTGCCGCAGGGCGGCAACACCGGCCTCGTCGGCGGCCAGACCCCGCATAATGGCGAGGTGGTCGTCTCGCTGAAGCGCATGGACAGAATTCGCGAGGTCGACACCGCCTCCAACACCATGATCGCCGAGGCCGGCGTGGTGCTGCAGGTCGCGCAGCAGAGGGCGGCCGAGGTCGACCGCCTGTTCCCGCTGTCGCTCGGCGCCGAGGGCAGTTGCACCATCGGCGGCAATCTCTCCACCAATGCCGGCGGCACCGCCGCCCTCGCCTACGGCGTCGCGCGCGAGATGGCGCTCGGGGTCGAGGTGGTGCTGGCCGACGGGCGGGTACTCAATGCGCTGTCGAAGCTGAAGAAGGACAACACCGGCTACGACCTGCGCAACCTGTTCATCGGCGCCGAGGGCACGCTCGGCATCATCACCGCCGCGAGCCTGAAGCTGTTCCCGAAGCCGCGCGCGATCGAGACCACGTTCGTCGGACTGAAGTCGCCGGAGGATGCGCTGAAGCTGCTCGCCATTGCGCAGCGCGAGGCTGCGGGCAACCTGACCAGCTTCGAGCTGATCGCCGCGATCGCGCTCGACTTCTCGATCCGCAACGCCGCCGGCAACCGCGCGCCGCTGGCCGGCCAGCATCCCTGGTTCGTGCTGATGGAGCTGTCGTCGTCGCGCGACGATGCGCGCGCGACGCTCGAGACGATCCTCGAACAGGGCCTCGAAGACGGCATCGTCGATGACGCCGCGATCGCCGACAGCCTCGCCCAGCGCACGGCGTTCTGGAAGCTGCGCGAGGACATCTCGGCGGCGCAGAAGCCGGAGGGCGGCTCGATCAAGCACGACATCTCGGTGCCTGTCGCCGCGGTGCCGGCCTTCATTGCCGAAGCCAACGCCGCCGTGGTGAAGCTGATGCCAGGCGCGCGCCCGGTGCCGTTCGGCCATCTCGGCGACGGCAACATCCACTACAATGTCAGCCAGCCGGTCGGTGCCGACACCGCCGACTATCTCGCGCGCTGGCACGAGGTCAATGCGGTGGTGTTCGAGATCGTGCTGCGGATGGGCGGCTCGATCTCGGCCGAGCACGGCATCGGCGTGCTCAAGCGCGACGAGCTTCCCGACGTGAAGGACCCGACCGCAATCGCGCTGATGCGCGCGATCAAGGCGCAGTTCGATCCGCTGGGGATCATGAACCCCGGCAAGGTGCTCTAGGCTCTCGACGCTCCCATGGACAGTGCCCCCGCTCTCGCGATTTCCGACATCACCGATGCCGACGTGCCCGCCATCATCGCGCTGTGGCAGCGCTGCGGCCTGACGCGGCCGTGGAACGATCCCGCCGCCGACATCGCCCTCGCCCGCCGCGGTGACAGCTCCACCATCCTGGTCGGCCGCGCCGGCGGCGCGATTGCGGCGTCCGTCATGGTCGGCCATGACGGCCATCGCGGCTGGGTCTACTACGTCAGCGTCGATCCCGAGCACCGCGGCCGCGATCATGGCCGCGCCATCATGGCGGCGGCCGAAGACTGGCTGCGCGGGCGGGGCGTCGTCAAGCTGATGCTGTTGGTGCGCGGCGACAACACCAAGGTGCAGGCGTTCTATGGACAGCTCGACTATGCCGTTCAGGACAGCGTGGTGTTCTCGAAATGGCTCGACGGCCGCGACCCCACGCCGGGCATGAAATAGAGGTCCACCATGAGCATCTCCGACCGCATCCGCGTGCACGAGAAGCGCGTGCTCTCCGACCATTACGGCACGCTGAGCTCGACGAAATTCGAGTGGCGGCGCGACGACGGCTCCTGGCAGATGCAGAGCCGCGACGTGTTCGACCGCGGCAATGCGGCGGCGATTCTGCCCTACAACCTCGCGCAGCGCAGCGTCATCCTGGTCAAGCAGTTCCGCTATCCGGCTTTCATCAACGGCTATGACGATCTGCTGATCGAGGCCGCGGCCGGGCTGCTCGATGATGCCTCCCCCGAGGAGCGCATCCGGCTCGAGGCCGAGGAGGAAACCGGCTTCCGCCTGCACGACGTCAAGTTCGTGTTCGAGGCGTTCATGAGTCCGGGCGTCGTCACCGAGAAGATCCACTTCTTCGTCGCGGCGTACGAGCCGGAGATGCGGGTCAGCGCCGGCGGCGGGCTGGCGCATGAGGGCGAGGAAATCGAGGTGCTGGAACTCTCCATCGACGAGGCGCTCGCGATGATCGGCGACGGCCGCATCCAGGACGCCAAGACCATCATGCTGCTGCAGCACCTGGCCCTGACGGTGTTCGCCGGACGCTAGTCCAGATAGCGCGCCAGCGGCGCGTCGAACCGGACCACGAGCCCGTCCTTTTCATAGTCGGCGGCGATGTGTCCGCGCAGCTCGATGGCGATGCTGCGCTCGATCAGGCGCGAGCCGAAGCCGCGACGTTTGGGGCCGACGGCGGGCGGTCCGCCGGTCTCGCGCCATTCGAAGGCGAGGCTGTCGTCATCGGTCACCGACCAGGTCAGCAGCAACCGGCCGGCCGTGGACAGAGCCCCGTACTTGGCGGCGTTCGTCGCCAGTTCGTGGAAGACCATGCCCAGCGCCAAGGCCACGCGGGCGGGCAGATGGACGTCGGGCCCCTCCATCGCGACCCGCTCGGCGCCGTAGGGACCGAGCTCCTGTCCGAGGATCTGGCGCAGGCCGGCTCCGGCCCACTGGCTGTCGGTCAGGGCGTTGTGGGTCTGGGACAGAGCGAGGAGGCGCGACTCGAAAGCCTGGGCGAAGGCGGCGGGATCCTCGGCGCCGCGCAGGGTCTGCTGGGCGATCGCCTGCACCGTGGCCAGGGTGTTCTTGACGCGGTGGTTCAGCTCGTCGAGCAGCAGGCGCTGGCGCTCGTCGGCCTGGACCTGCTCGGTCATGTCGATCCCCTCGACGAACACGCCCGAGGCGCTTCCGTCCGCCTCGATGATCGGCTGGTAGACGAAGTCGAGATAACGCTCCTCCAGCGGCGCGCCGACCTCCCGCCGAAGGGCGACCTTTACCCGGCGACCCACGAAGGCCTCCCGGCTGGCGAGCACGCGGTCCAGGAGATCGATGAAACCTTGCTCCACCACCTCCGGCAGGGCGATCCGCACGGGCAGGCCGGTGACCTCGCGATGACCGACCAGCTGGGCGTAGGCGTTGTTGGCCAGGTCGAAGACGTGGTCCGGGCCGCGCAGCACGGCCATGAAGCTGGGCGCCTGCATGAACAGGTTGCGCAGCTCCCGGCTTTGCGACTGGACCGTCTCGGCCCGCCGCAGCACGTCGTCGCCCAGCATGGTCGCCGAGCGGGAGCCGAAGGCGGCCTCCTTCAGGCGCTGGATCGCGGTCACGTCCTGAGTGTGCTGCAGGATATAGCGGGTCGCGCCGGTCTCGTCGGGGATCGGCGTGTGGGTGGCGCTCCAGATGCGATCCTCGAAACCGCCGCCCATGTGGGCCGGCCGCTCGATCGCGTAGTGGATCAGCGGAAGCTCGTTCACCTCGCCCGAATTGCGGGCCTGGGCCAGCGAAGCTTCCAGTCGGGCCCGGCTCTCGCCCTCGGAGGGGAAGGCGTCGAAGACATAGACGCCGTCCAGATCCTCCCACCGCCTTTGCACCGCGGCCAGATAGGCCGCGTTGGCCGCGACGTAGCGGTACTCACGGTCGAGAAGCATGTAGGGTGAGGGGATGCGATCGAATATTTCGCGGAAATCGATCGGATTGGTCATCTGACACGCCACTCGCCCCGTACCCAACCACGAGAAACGCAAGCTGAGCCTTGCGGTTCCTCGAAGATATCGTCGTTGGGTTTGCGAACGTTTCTCAACAGGGCGGCCTTTAATTGACAGCTAAGCCCCCACGCTTAAAAGCGTCCCGCAACGCACAAAGGCTATTGAGGTTGGACCTCCCATGACCGACACGAGCCGGGGGCTGCCCCAGCGCCCGATGTCGCCGCACCTGCAAGTGTGGCGTTGGCATATCACGATGGCTTGCTCGATCCTGCACCGCGCCTGCGTGGTGGGCCTGTGGGTCGGCGCCGTGATCCTGGCCGGTTGGGCCGCCGCCCTGGCCGCTGGTCCGGAAGCCTACGCGGGCTATGTCGCCCTGCTGGGCTCGCCGATCGGCAAGCTGGTGCTGCTGGGCGAGACGTTCGCGGTCTTCTTCAATGTCGCCTACACGATCCGCCAGACCTTCTGGGACACGGGCAAGGGTTTCCAGCCGCGCATCGCCGACATGACCGGCGCCATGGCGATCGCCTTCGCGGTCGTGGCGACGATCGTGACCTGGGTCATCGCCGGCGCGAACGGAGCGTTCTGATCATGAGCAAGAACGACATCTTCCAGCCCATCCAGTTCCGCACGCCGCTGTCGCGCGCCCGCGGCCTGGGTTCGTCGCACCACGGCGTCTCGCACTTCATCACCGAGCGCGTCTCGGGCCTGGCTCTCGCGCCGCTGAGCCTGTGGGGCGTCTACAGCGCCCTGAAGCTGATCGGCGCCGATCAGCACACCGTCGCCGCCTGGCTCGGCCAGCCGCTGAACGCCGTGCTGCTGCTGCTGCTGCTGGTCTCGGCGCTCGTGCACCTGTCGAACGCCGTCCAGGTGGTGATCGAAGACTATGTCCACCGCTTCACGAGCAAGTCGGCCCTGGTGATCGGCAATCTGTTCGTCTGCGTGCTGGCTGGCGCCGTCGGGATCTTCGCGATCCTGAAGGTGGCCCTGACCGTGACCGGAGCCCATTGATGTCGGCCTACAAGTTCATCGACCACAAGTTCGACGTCGTCGTCGTCGGCGCTGGCGGCTCGGGTCTCCGCGCCGCGCTCGGCGCCGCCCAGGCCGGCCTGAAGACCGCCTGCATCACCAAGGTGTTCCCGACCCGCAGCCACACCGTGGCGGCGCAAGGCGGCATCTCGGCCTCGCTGGGCAACATGAGCCACGACGACTGGCGCTGGCACATGTTCGACACCGTCAAGGGTTCGGACTGGCTGGGTGACCAGGACGCCATCGAGTACCTGACCCGCAACGCTCCGGCGGCAGTCTATGAGCTCGAGCACTGGGGCGTGCCCTTCTCGCGCACCTCGGACGGCAAGATCTACCAGCGCGCCTTCGGTGGCATGACCAAGAACTTCGGCGAAGGCCCGATCCAGCGCACCTGCGCCGCGGCCGACCGCACCGGTCACGCCATGCTGCACACGATGTACGGCCAGTCCCTGGCCCACGACACCGAGTTCTTCATCGAGTACTTCGCCCTCGACCTGATCATGGACGACGGCGTCTGCCGCGGCGTGACCGCGTGGAAGCTCGACGACGGCACCCTGCACCGCTTCCAGGCCCAGATGGTGATCCTCGCCACCGGCGGTTACGGCCGCGCCTACTTTTCGGCGACCTCGGCCCACACCTGCACGGGCGACGGCAACGCCATGGCGCTGCGCGCCGGCCTGCCGCTGCAGGACATGGAGTTCGTGCAGTTCCACCCCACCGGCATCTATGGCGCCGGCTGCCTGATCACCGAAGGCGCCCGCGGCGAGGGCGGCTACCTGACCAACTCCGAGGGCGAGCGCTTCATGGAGCGCTACGCCCCGTCGGTGAAGGACCTGGCGCCGCGTGACATGGTCAGCCGCGCGATGACCATCGAGATCCGCGAAGGCCGCGGCGTGGGCCCGAACAAGGACCACATCTTCCTGCACCTGGATCACCTGGATCCGAAGATCCTGCACGAGCGCCTGCCGGGCATCTCGGAGACCGCCAAGGTCTTCGCCGGCGTCGACGTGACCAAGGCCCCGATCCCGGTGCTGCCGACCGTCCACTACAACATGGGCGGCATCCCGACGAACTATCACGGCGAGGTCGTCACCAAGAACGGCGACAACCCCGACCAGGTCATCCCGGGCCTGATGGCCGTCGGCGAGGCCGCCTGCGTGTCGGTGCACGGCGCCAACCGCCTGGGCTCCAACTCGCTGATCGACCTGGTGGTGTTCGGCCGCGCCGCGGCCCTGCGCTGCGCCGAGATCCTCAAGCCCGGCGCCAAGCAGCCGGAACTGAAGGACGCCCAGACCGAAGCCCACCTGGCGCGCTTCGATCGCTTCCGCAACGCCTCGGGCTCGACTGGCACCGCCGAGCTGCGCCTCGAAATGCAGAAGGCCATGCAGGAGGACGCCGCCGTGTTCCGCACCGGCGAGAGCCTGGAAAGCGGCGTCAAGCGCCTGCAGTCCGTCTGGGACAAGAAGAGCGACATCAAGGTTTCCGACCGTGGCCTCGTGTGGAACACGGACCTGATGGAGACCCTGGAGTTCGACAACCTGATCGGCCAGGCGGTGGTCACGGTGAACGGCGCGGTCAATCGCACCGAAAGCCGCGGCGCCCACGCCCGCGAGGACTTCGCCGACCGCAACGACGCCGAGTGGATGAAGCACACCCTGGCATGGCTGGATAACCAGTCGGGCAAGGTGAAGATCGATTACCGGCCGGTGCACAGCTACACGATGTCCGACGACATCGCCTACATCCCGCCGAAGCAACGGGTCTACTGAGGGTACGATGGTCGAACTCGCACTCCCCAAGAACTCGCAGGTCAAGTCGGGCAAGCACTGGCCGGCTCCCGCGGGCGCCAAGAAGGTCAAGACCTTCAAGATCTACCGCTACGACCCGGAAACGGGCGGCAACCCGCGCTGGGACACCTACGACGTCGACATGGACGCCGTGGGCCCGATGGTCCTGGACGCGCTGCTGTACATCAAGAACACCATCGACCCGACCCTGGCCTTCCGCCGGTCGTGCCGGGAAGGTGTTTGCGGCTCGTGCTCGATGAACATCGGCGGCCGCAACACCCTGGCCTGCACCCACGGTTGGGCCGAGGTCCCGGGCAAGGCCGTCCAGATCAGCCCGCTGCCGCACATGCCGGTGGTCAAGGACCTGATCCCGGACCTGACGCTGTTCTACGCCCAGTACGCCTCGATCGAGCCCTGGCTGCACACCGACACCCCCGAGCCCCAGGCCGAGTGGCGTCAGTCGCCGGAAGATCGCGAGAAGCTCGACGGTCTCTATGAGTGCATCCTCTGCGCCTGCTGCTCGACCTCGTGCCCCAGCTACTGGTGGAACGGCGACAAGTATCTGGGCCCGGCGGCCTTGCTGCACGCCTATCGCTGGCTGATCGACAGCCGAGACGAGGCCACCGGCGACCGCCTCGATGCGCTTGAAGACCCCTTCAAGCTCTATCGTTGCCACACGATCATGAACTGCGCCCAGGTCTGCCCCAAGGGGCTGAACCCGGCCAAGGCCATCGCCGAGATCAAGAAGATGATGGTCGAGCGCGTCGTCTGACGCACTCTTCAGACGATCCAGAGGGCGGCGGTTTGGAAACGAACCGCCGCCCTCTATGTATCCGCGCTATCGAAGGCGCTTGCCAATAGGTGACGCCGCCGTCATTTTTGACGAAAGGGAGGGCGTCATTGAGCGCTGAAGCCAATCAGAACGCATGCGTCGTCATCGTCGGCGCGGGCCACGCGGGCGGTTCGGCCGCCGCGTTCCTGCGCCAGTACGGTCACGAAGGCCGTATCGTCCTGATCGGCGACGAGCCGCTTTTGCCCTATCAGCGCCCGCCGCTGTCCAAGGCCTGGCTGAAGGGCGAGGCCGACGCGGACTCCCTCGCGCTCAAGCCGGCCGAATGGTATGGCGAGAACAATGTCTTCCTGCGCCTGTCGGGCGTCGCCGAGCGCATCAACCGAGCGGCCAAGACCGTCACCCTCGCCTCGGGCGAGGCCATTTCCTACGACTTCCTGATTTTGGCCACCGGCGCTCGCGCCCGTCAGCTGCCGATCCCTGGCGCGGACCTCGCTGGGGTTCTCGCTTTACGCACGGCGGCCGACGCCGAGCTGCTCAAGCACGCGCTGGGCCCTGGCAAGCGCCTGGCGGTCATCGGCGGCGGCTATGTCGGTCTTGAAGCGGCCGCCTCGGCCCGGGCGCTCGGCGCCGATGTCGTCGTGGTCGAGCGTGAGAGCCGCGTCCTGGCCCGTGTGGCCTGCGAGACCCTCTCGACCTTCTTCCAGGACTATCACCGCGCCCGCGGCGTGACGTTCGAACTAAACGCGGGCGTCGAGGCATTCGAAGGCGCTGATAGTCATATCCATGGCGTGCGCCTGTCGGACGGCCGCGTCCTGCCGTGCGACGTCGTCCTGGTCGGCGTCGGGGCTATTCCCAATGACGAACTGGCCAAGGACGCGGGCCTAGCCACCGCCAACGGCGTGGTCGTCGATCTTGAAGCGCGGACGGATGATCCGGCGATCTTCGCGATCGGCGACGTCGCCCATCGGCCTCTCCCTCTTTATGAGCGCCAGTTCCGCCTCGAGAGCGTGCCGAACGCGCTCGAGCAGGCCAAGCAGGCCGCGTCCGCGATTCTCGGCCGGCCCGGCCCCGCGCCGGAAGTTCCCTGGTTCTGGTCGGATCAGTACGACCTGAAGCTCCAGATCGCCGGCCTGCCGTTCGAGGCCGATCGCCAGGTGGTGCGCGGCGACGTCGCCGCCGCCAAGTTCGCGGTCTTCCATCTGAAGGGAGATCTGCTGCGGGCCGTCGAGGCGGTCAACGCGCCCCCGGAGTTCATGGCCGGAAAGCAGTTGATCGCCAAACGCGCGCCGGTGAACGTCGAGAAGCTTGCCGATACGTCGGTGTCCATGAAGGAAGTGGCGGCTTAAGCCCGCCCAAGGATAACGGGAGCCCCATGGCCAAGATCACCTACATCGAACACGACGGGACCGAACACGCCCTCGACGTCAAGCCGGGCCTGACGGTCATGGAAGGCGCGGTGAAGAACAACGTGCCGGGCATCGACGCCGATTGCGGCGGCGCCTGCGCCTGCGCGACCTGCCACGTCTATGTGGACGAAGCCTGGTTGGACAGGACCGGTGACAAGTCGGCCATGGAAGAGTCGATGCTGGACTTCGCCGAGAACGTCGAACCCAACAGCCGCCTGTCGTGCCAGATCAAGGTGACCGACGCCTTGGACGGCCTGGTGGTCCGCCTTCCGGAAAGCCAGCACTAAAGGCCGCGCTAACCACGCCGTCAAAAGAGCGTCGTTATATTGTCGCGAGGGGGTTGCCAGAGCGCGGGGCGGGGACTAGATCAACGCCTCGCTCGGAACGGCTTCGCGACCGGACGACGCGGCCCCCGAAAGGGAGCTTGCATCGGTCCAGACGCTTGGCTAGATACCGCGCTCCAATCGACTCGATGATGGATCCGCGAGGGCGGCTTCGGCAGCCCTGAGGGTCTTCTTTTTGTCTCTTCGCTTCTGGGTTTCCGGCGACGCGAAAAAGTCGAAAGAGTTGGTTGACTTCGGAATGTCGCCTCATTAGAAGCGCCGCTCCGATCACCGCCGCCAAGACTTCGCAAGAATTCAGCGGCGCGGTGGAAGGTAGTTAAGTAGAGCTTTTGAGATCTTCTCAAAATAACTTCTTGACTAGCTCGGATGGCTTCTCTAGAAGCTGCCCACTCTGGCGCTTCCCGGTTCTCCGGGGCTCGCTGGTTCGGTTCAAAAAGTTTTGAAAAAAAACGATTTGACACGGGTTTCGAGGTTGGATAGATAGCCGCCTCCGCCGGCACCGGGCGCTAAACGGTGGGATCGCTGAGGCGGTTCGGGTCTTTGACATTGTTGATTTGGAAAGAGAAACGCAGGCGGCGGCGCTCTGGCGGTTCACCTTACGGGGTGGATCATTTGGCGCTGACGTAATGCGGTCTCTTGAAGACACCATTTATACGCCGATTGGCCTTCGGGCTGGTCGGAGTGTGATGGGAACTCGTCAAGATACTATGCAAACCAGATACGCAGCTTCGGTTTTCCCCGAAGCTAAATACTGGAGTCAATGTCAACTCAACCTGAGAGTTTGATCCTGGCTCAGAGCGAACGCTGGCGGCAGGCCTAACACATGCAAGTCGAACGGATCCTTCGGGATTAGTGGCGGACGGGTGAGTAACACGTGGGAACGTGCCCTTTGGTTCGGAACAACTCAGGGAAACTTGAGCTAATACCGGATGTGCCCTTCGGGGGAAAGATTTATCGCCATTGGAGCGGCCCGCGTCTGATTAGCTAGTTGGTGAGGTAAAGGCTCACCAAGGCGACGATCAGTAGCTGGTCTGAGAGGATGATCAGCCACATTGGGACTGAGACACGGCCCAAACTCCTACGGGAGGCAGCAGTGGGGAATCTTCCGCAATGGGCGAAAGCCTGACGCAGCCATGCCGCGTGAATGATGAAGGTCTTAGGATTGTAAAATTCTTTCACCGGGGACGATAATGACGGTACCCGGAGAAGAAGCCCCGGCTAACTTCGTGCCAGCAGCCGCGGTAATACGAAGGGGGCTAGCGTTGCTCGGAATTACTGGGCGTAAAGGGAGCGTAGGCGGACTGTTTAGTCAGAGGTGAAAGCCCAGGGCTCAACCTTGGAATTGCCTTTGATACTGGCAGTCTTGAGTACGGAAGAGGTATGTGGAACTCCGAGTGTAGAGGTGAAATTCGTAGATATTCGGAAGAACACCAGTGGCGAAGGCGACATACTGGTCCGTTACTGACGCTGAGGCTCGAAAGCGTGGGGAGCAAACAGGATTAGATACCCTGGTAGTCCACGCCGTAAACGATGAGTGCTAGTTGTCGGCATGCATGCATGTCGGTGACGCAGCTAACGCATTAAGCACTCCGCCTGGGGAGTACGGTCGCAAGATTAAAACTCAAAGGAATTGACGGGGGCCCGCACAAGCGGTGGAGCATGTGGTTTAATT
>ERZ1034427.259-NODE-259-length-11215-cov-2.864337_pt1 | contig 11215 bp, 7 predicted proteins | sample MGYA00520607_ERZ1034427 | MGnify/ENA primary metagenome ERZ1034427 (study PRJEB33736, sample SAMEA104288489) | Azolla caroliniana | place: Brazil | collected 1987 | study: EMG produced TPA metagenomics assembly of the PRJEB19522 data set (Is there foul play in the... | reverse complement strand
GGCATCGCGTCGACCGCCAGCCTGCCTGGCGTGCCGGACGTGTCCTTCGGCAGCCTGGTCACCTATCACCGGCCGCTGACGACCAGCGCCTCGCTGATGCTGACGGCCGAGACCGGCTATATCGGCCCATCGCGCCTGACCTTCGACCCGCGCTATTCGCCCTCGATGGGCGGCTACTACACCGGCAAGCTTTCGGCGCAGGTGATGACCGACCGATGGCGGGCGGCGGTCTTCGTCAGCAACCCCTGGAACAGCTCCAGCGACACCTTCGCCTACGGCAACCCGTTCAGCTTCGGCCAGGTTCGCCAGGTCACGCCCCAGCGACCGAGAACCTGGAGCCTGGCCCTGTCGGCCAACTTCTGAGCCGCCTGTCGCGAAGTTTAAATATTTCTTAGCGCCGGGGCGGGGGGACGCTCCTGACGGCGGCGTCATCTTCTGTGAGGGCGGCCGCGGGGGCGCGGAAGCTCGATCAGGGATTCGAGTAATGACCAAGCTTTCCGCGTTGCTTTGCGTCCACAACGAGGAGCAGCGCCTGCACGCCTGCCTGGCGGCTCTGTCGTTCTGCGACGAGATCGTCGTGGTGGCCGACCGCTGTAGCGATGGCACCGAGGCCATCGCGCGCCAGTACGGCGCCCGCGTCGTCTCGGGCATCTTTCCGATCGAGGGGCCTCGCAAGCACGCCGGGCTGGCCCGCTGCACCGGCGAGTGGATCCTGGAGCTCGACGCGGACGAAGGCGTGAGCCCGGCCTTCGCCCGGGAAGTTCGCGAGACGATCGAACGCGCCGACGCGGCGGATTGGTACCAGGTGCCGATCGACAACTACATCGGCGACCAACTGGTTCGTCACGGCTGGGGCGGCTCGTTCGGCACGTCCTCGGCCGCGCGGCTGTTCCGACGGGGCGTCAAGTCCTGGAAGTCCGAGCGTGTTCACCCGGGTGCGAAGCTGGACGGCGTCCAGGGCGGCCGCCTCAAGCAGCCGCTGCGCCACATGGTCGACGAGGACATCGGCGACATGTTCGCCCGCTTGTCTCGCTATACGGCCCTGAGGGCCCAGGACCTCGCCGACAGCGGCAAGATCAAGAGCATCCCCGACGACGCCTTCCGGGGCGTTCGACGCTTCTTCAAGTGCTACGTGTCGCGCAAGGGCTATCGCGAAGGCGACCTGGGCTTCCTGATCTCTCTGATGGCGGGCCTGTATCCGATCCTGTCGAACCTTCGCGCCCGCGAGATTCTGCGGACCCGAGCGCGCGACACCGCGACGATGCCCCCGTCGACGCTCCTGCCGCTGCGCCGGCCCGAGGCGGTCAGCCAGTAGAACCGGCCATGCGGATCACCGCGCCTCTCGCCTTTCGCCTGATCCTGGGACCAGAGCTTCGGCTGTGGGCCAAGGCTGGCCATGGCCCCGTGCTGTGGTGGCGCGACGATGACGCGCGCGCCCCCAACGAGGCTCTGGACAAGCTGCTTGAGTTGTCGCGACGCCACGGCGCGCCGCTGACCCTGGCGGCCATCGCGGGCCCTCACCTCGCCGCCTTGGTCCGGCGGGTCGAGGTGGAGCCGGCCATCGAGATCGCCGTTCACGGGTTCAAGCACATCAACCGCCAGCCGGCCGGCCGGGGGTTCGGCGAGGTGGTTCCCGAGGACAGCCTGGAATGGGTTCGCGCCCAACTGCGCGCGACCGTGATGGCGTTCCACAAGGCCGGCGCCAAGCCGACCTTGTTCGTTCCCCCCTGGAACCACCTGACGTCCCAGCTGATCGCGGCGATCGACGATTCATGCCTTACGGCGATGTCGGCCTTCGGCGAGGCGCGCGGATCGGGCGAGGGCTTTGTTCGCCTGGATACTCACCTCGACGTCTTGCGCTGGAAGGGCGGCGGCCGTTTTCGGGGGCGCTGGCGCTTCCTTTCGAGGATGCGGCGGCTGATGGCCCAACGCCGGATTTCAGGCCAATGGGACGAGCCCATGGGCTTGCTGACCCACCACATGGATCACGACGCCGCGACCTGGACGTTTCTGGACCAGTTTCTGGCTGTCTTTCCGACGCGCGCGCGCCAGGACCTGACGAAGACCAGCCCTCGGGCGGCGCGAGCGCTTAGCGCCTGAAGAAGATCAAGCCAGTTCGGGGCGGTCGCGCAGGCATTCGCCAATCGCGCGGGCGCAGCCCGGAAGACCGAGCGCCCCCACGAACGACATGGCGACGGCGCAGACCAGCATGATCGGTTGGAAGATGCGCATCGGGAATCTCCACACGCGGCGTTCGTCGTTGGCACTGTGCCGGAACAGTAAGACGGAACCTTGACGATTGTTCCGCGCCCGAACGGAAAAATTCAGCGGGCGTCTTTTTCGCCACGCGAGCCACCCAGGCCATAGGCTTTTCGGGCGGCTTCGATCCGCAGAAGCTTGGCGTGGAGCGACGACCAGTCGTCGGCTTGATCGATCGGCGCCCACAGGGCCTCGACCTCGTCGATGAGCAGCTCTTCTGGCTCCGGACGCTGAAAGACCGGGTCCGCCAAGCGCTCGGGACGGTCGGGCGCGTAGTCGGCCAGTCGAGCCCGGAAGGCTCGAAACGCCTCGCTCTCGTAAAGCCCGGCGCGCGGGCCCGACAGCGCCCGGGCCTCGGAAGCCTCGCCGCCGAACCAGTCGAAGAAGAACGGCTCCCAGCGCAGGAGGTCGCCCCCTTCGGCCAGAGCGCCGAACGCGGCGTTGACCAGGTCGACATCCTGGTCCGAACCGCGAGGCTGGACGCCCAGGCGATCCAGGATCGCTTCGCGCAGCGCCGCCCGATAGGCGTCGGAAAAGCCATTCAGCGCCGCCAGCAGTCCGGCCTGCTCGCCGACCAGGGTCAGGCAGGCGGCCAGTTGCTGCAGGTTCCAGAACACCGCCTCGGGCTGGCGCCCAAAGCTGTAGAGGCCCGACTGGTCGAAATAGGCGGCGACGAAGTTGGGGTCGTTGCGTGGCAGGAAGCGCCAGGGGCCGTAGTCGAAGCTCTCGCCGGTGACGACCATGTTGTCGGTGTTGAGCACACCGTGGACGAAGCCCGCCGCCATCCAGCGCGCCAGCAGCCGCGCGCTCGCCGCGACCACCGCCTCCAGCAGGGCCGCCGGACGGTCGGGCGCATCCGCTAGCCGCGGATAGTAGGTCTCGACGACATGGTCGATCAGGATCGAGATCAGGTCCCGGCGATCGAAATAGGCCAGGCGCTGGAAAGTCCCGAAGCGGATGTGGCTATGCGACAGCCGCGTCAGCACCGCCGAACGGGTCGGGCTGGGCTCGTCGCCGCGCGTCAGGGCCTCGCCGGTCTCGACCAACGAGAACGCCCGGGAGGTCGGGACGCCCAACGCCTCCAGCAGGCTGGCGGCCAGGATCTCGCGCATCCCGCCCTTCAGGGTCAGCCGGCCGTCGCCCGACCGCGACCAGGGCGTCTGACCCGAGCCCTTGGTGGCCAGGTCCAGAAGGCGATCGTCGCCGGCTTCCCGGAGCTGGGCGAACAGGAACCCCCGGCCGTCCCCGAGGTCGGGGTTGTAAACCCTGAACTGATGGCCGTGATAGCGCATGGCCAGCGGAACCGGCTGGTTGTCCGGCAGCGGCGCGAAGCGACCGAAGTGGCCGATCCATTCCGAGTCGGTCAGCCCCTCCAAGCCCACGGTCGCCGCGGCGCGATCGTTCCGATAGCGGAGGATCACCCGCGGAAAGTCGGCCGCCTCGACGGGATCGGCGAAATCGCGGCCCAGAAGCTGGAAACGCGGGTCGGGGCGATAGGCGGACGACAGGGGCATGGCCGCCAGATGAGGCCGAGACGGCCAGCGCGCAACCCTTCTTCGAAAGTACACGATGGTCAGCGAACGCTGTCACATCCCGGCAACAGGGACCGCTAGGCCTTTTTGTCACAAGGGATTTTGCTTGCCAACGCCATGAGGCCGGCTAACCCTTGGCCATCCATTCGAACGATCGTTCGAGCGGAGCAACGAAAAACAAGCCTGGGGGCGGGCAAGCGCTTCCGGGCCAACGAACCGAGGTAGGAAATGCGCTTCACCCAGGTGCTTTGCGGCACTGCGTCCGCTGTCGTCCTCGCCGGTCTTGGCGCTTCGAGCGCCGCTCAGGCTCAAACGAGCGACGTTCAAACCGTCGATAGCATTATCGTCACCGCCCAGAAGCGGGAGCAGAATCTGCAGGACGTGCCGGTCGTGGTGACCGCCGTCGGGGCCAAGCTTCTGCAGGACACCGGCGTCCGTGACATCAAGGATCTGACGATCCTGACCCCCGGCCTGACCGTGACCTCGACCTCCTCCGAAGCGTCCACCACCGCGCGCGTGCGCGGCGTCGGCACGGTCGGCGACAACCCGGGCCTCGAAAGCTCCGTCGGTGTGGTGATCGACGGCGTCTACCGTCCCCGCAACGGCGTCGGCTTCGGCGACCTTGGCGAAATGGAGCGGATCGAGGTCCTGAAAGGTCCGCAAGGCACCCTGTTCGGCAAGAACACCTCGGCCGGCGTCATCAACGTGATGACCAAGGAGCCGGAATTCGGCTTCGGGGCCAACGGGGAGCTGACCTTCGGCAACTACAGCGCCAAGGGCGCCTCGGCCTCGGTCACCGGCCCGCTGTTCGAAGACAAGCTGGCCGGCCGCCTCTATGTCGCCGCTCGTAAGCGCGACGGCTACAACGACGTCATCACCGGCGGCGGACCGTCGAAGCGCGATCAGGACGCCGACCAGAACTTCTATACCGTTCGCGGCCAACTGCTGTTCATTCCGGACGACAGGTCGACCTTCCGCGTGATCGCCGACTACAGCCGCCGCGACGAGAACTGCTGCGGCGCGGTGCAGATCCGCACCGGCCCCACCTCGGCCATCCTGGCCGCTGCGTCCGGCCAGGCCAATCCCGTGGCCGCCACCGCGGATCCCTTCAACCGTGTCGCCTATTCCAACCGCGGCGCGCCGGCGAAGATCGAGGACAAGGGGATCTCGCTGCAAGGCGATATCGATCTGCCCTTCGGCTCGCTGACCAGCATCTCGGCCATCCGCAACTGGCGCACCGACAACGGCCAGGATTCCGATTTCAGCACGGCTGACATCACCTACCGCAACAAGGACGGCACGAACTATTCGGAGTTCACGACCTATACCCAGGAACTGCGCCTGGCCGGCCGCAGCGACAAGTTCGACTGGTTGGTCGGCGCCTTCCTGGCCGACGAGCGCCTGGAGAACCGGGCCAACTTCTACTTCGGCAACAACTACGAACAGTATCTGGGCCGCCTGCTGTCGCGCTCGGCCGCCAACCCGGCCGGCGTGGCCAATTTCATCGCCCTGCTGCTGAACCGCGCGCCCAATACCTCGTTCGCGGGCGGCCAGGGTCTGCGCGACCGCTACGACCAACGCGCCAAGACGGTGGCCCTGTTCACCAACGACACCTGGCACGTGACGGACGCGTTCGAGATCACCGCCGGCCTGCGTTACACGTCCGAGAAGAAGAAGCTCAACACCTACCAGACCAACACCGACGGCGGGATCGGCTGCGGCACGGCCTTGTCGGCCGCCGGCCAGGCCCGCATCGCCAGCATCGTCGGCGCGGCGAACACCGGTACGATCATCGGCAACCTCTGCCTGCCCTGGGCCAACGCGCTGTTCAACGGTCGCGGCACGCAGCAGGAGCGGACGGACAAGGAGTGGACCGGCACGGTCAAGGCCTCCTACCGCTTCTCGCCGGAAGTGTTCAGCTACGCCTCCTTCGCGCGTGGCTACAAGGGCGGCGGCTTCAACCTCGACCGCACCCAGTCGTCAAACGGCCTGCCCACGGGCGGCGCCGGCGTGACGCCGATCTATGACACCTCGTTCCCCGCCGAGTTCGTCGACAGCTATGAGATCGGCCTGAAGAACACCCTCTTCAACCGGACGGTCCTGTTCAACGTCAGCGCCTTCCAGCAGAAGTTCACCGACTTCCAGCTCAACACGTTCCTGGGCACCTCGTTCGTGGTGCGCTCGATCCCGGAAGTGAAGTCCAAGGGCGTCGACGCCGACTTCCTGTGGTTCACCCCGGTCCGCGGCCTGACCGTGCAGAGCGGCTTCACCTACGCCGACACCAAGTACGGCAAGCAGCCGATCCCGAACGATCCGGGCAACGCCCTGGCGCTTCTGCCAGGCAGCCGACTGTCGCTGGCGCCGAAGTACTCGACCTCCGGCTCTCTGACCTACGAGACCCCGGTCGGCGACAACATGAGGGCCCGCTTCAACATCGGCGCGAAGTACTCCTCGTCCTACAACACCGGCTCGGACCTGTTCCCGCCGAAGGTCCAGAAGTCGTATACGGTCGTGAACGGCCGGGTGGGCGTCGGCTCGGCCGACGAGCGCTGGACCGCCGAGCTGTGGGCCCAGAACCTGCTGAACGAGAAGTACATGCAGGTGGCCTTCAACGGCCCGCTGCAAGGCTCCTCGGGCCTCAGCGCCACGCAGAGCACCTACAATCCGGCGCTGGACACCATCACCTACGACGCGTTCCTGGGCGCGCCGCGGACCTATGGCGTGACCCTGCGCTCCAAGTTCTAACCGGGAGGGGGAACCCTCGGGTCAGCGAAAACCCGAGGGCTTTCGGAAGAGGAAGGGCGATCCGGGCGACCGGGTCGCCCTTTTTCTTTCCACACGCCTTTCAACTTCGGGGCTTCCGGACGACGGCGCATCACCGCAGCATGCGCCGGGGATTCTTTGACGCCGGGAGACCGCCAGCATGAAGACGATCCGCTTCCTCGGCGTCTGGATCTGCCTCGTGATCGGTCTGGCGTTGGGCGCGTGGAGCCTGCGGACGCCGGCCCCACTGCCCGTTGACGCGCCGCCCACGGCCTTTTCGGCCCAACGCGCGATGGCCGACGTCGCCGCCGTGGCCCAGGCGCCCCACCCCACCGGCTCGGCCCAGATCGCCAAGGTTCGGGACCATCTGCTGACGCGGATGAGCGAACTGGGACTGGAGGTCTCCGTTCGCCCCGATCAGGGCTTCCACGCCAGCGCTCAAAACCCCCGGTCGCTGAACGTGGCCTCGGTCCAGAACCTGGCGGGCGTGCTGCCCGGGACCCAGCGCGACCTGCCCGCCGTGTTGGTCATGAGCCACTATGACTCGGTCCACAATTCGCCCGGCGCCGCCGATGACGCGGCCGGCGTCGCCGCGGCTTTGGAAATCGCCCGGGCCCTGAAGGCCGGCGGCCCAGCCAAGCGCGACGTGATCTTCCTGTTCACCGACGCCGAGGAGGCCGGCCTGCTGGGCGCGGACGCCTTCTTCTCCCGCGCGCCCTTGGCCCAGCGCGTTGGCCTCGTCGTCAATCTCGAGGCGCGAGGCGACGCCGGGCGGGCGGCGATGTTCCAGACGGGGCCTGGCAACGGAGCGCTGATCAGCCTCTACGCGCGCGCCGCCCAAGGCCCTTCGGCCAACTCCCTGGCGTCGACGGTCTATGCGAAGATGCCCAACGACACTGATTTCACGCATGCCGTGCGCAAAGGCCTCCCCGGCCTCAACCTGGCCTTCATCGACGACCAACTCGCCTATCACACGCCGCTGGCCCGGGCGGATCATCTGGAGAAGGGCAGTCTGCAGCATGTCGGCGACCAGGTGCTGCCGACCATCCGCGCCTTGGCCGACGCGGCCGAGCTGCCGCCGCGAGCGCCGGACGCGATCTATTCGGACGTGCTGGGCCTCTTCATGGTCAGCTATCCGCCAGTCGTTGGCTGGGCGCTGCTGGGCCTCGCCGCCCTGCTGATCCTGTTCGCGGCTTGGCGCGCCTTGAGCCTCGGCGCCGCCAGCGGCTGGGAGATCGCTCGCGGCGCCGCGGGCCTACTGCTCGTGGCGACGACCGCCGGCCTGATCCTGCACGTGGCCGGCCGGCTGCTGATGATTCGCGACATCCAGCGCTACTACGCGCTGCTGATCGGCTTCGACCAATTGCTGTGGGGCGCCGCCCTGCTGGCGATCGCCGCCGCCCTGGGAGTCGCCACCGCGATGGCGCGGGGCGCGAGCCGGATCATCCCGTGCGTCGTCGCCCTCGTGCTGGGTGGCGCCTGCGGCCTGGTCGGCGGCTTCGATCCGGCGGGTCTTGCCCTCGGCGTCGCCACCGCCCTGCTGGCCGCGCTCGCCCTGGGCCATCGGACCGACGCCCTGGGCGGCTGGATCGGCGGCCTGCTCGTGTTGCTCGCCCTGGCGCTCGCCGCTCAGGTCCTGGCGCCGGGCGCCACCGTGATGCTGACCTGGCCGCTGCTGATCGCGGCGTTCGGCGTGGCTCTCGTGATCGGGATCGGCGGGACGCGGGACAAGCGTGTGGCCCTGGCCCTGACCGCCCTGATCGGCGCGCTCGCCATCGTCGTCCTCGCCCAGCTGACGTCCTGGGCCGCCTTCACCTTCGCGGGTCTTGGCCTGCAGGAGCCGGCGGTGCTGGCCTTGTTCGTCCTGCTGGCCGCCCCCGCCCTGTCGCCCCTGACCCACGACTTCGCCACCACCCGCTGGGCCTGGCGGGCCGCCCTGGTTCTGGCTCTAGGCGGAGGCGGCCTGCTCACCGCCGCGGCGCTGGCGGAGGGGTCCGCCCAGCGCCCCGCCCTGACCAGCGCCCTGCATGTCGCGGACCTGTCGACCGGCAAGGCCTGGCGGGTCGCCGAGCAACCGCGCCTCGACGCCTGGACCAAGGCCGCCCTGCCGGCCGACGGCGGCTCACGGCCCGTCCAGAAGACGCTGCCGCCCTTCTGGCGGAAACCCGTCTGGATGTCGGAGACCCGCGCCGCTCCGGTCGAGGCTCCGCGGCTCTCCATCGACCGCGCCGAGGAGCGCCTGCTAGTGCGCCTGCTCCCCGCGCCCGGCGCCGAGTGGGTCAGCCTGCGTCTCAAGCCCAGCGGTCCGCTCAGCCAGCCGCGCCTCAACGGCCGCCCGATCAGCCTGACGACCGAGGCGGATCAGTGGTCGGTCCTGACCTATCACGCGCCCGACGCCAGCGGCGTCACGCTCAGCTTCACCACCCAGGGTCCAGGGCGGGTCGAGGTCGCGGCGCTGGAGTACCACGACGGCTGGCCCGCGCTGGCCAAGGCCCCGCCGCCCAAGCCCGCCGGCCTGATGGCCTTCGGCATGTCGGACAAGACGGCGGTGCTGGTGCGCGGCCAGATGAGTTGGTGAGCGCGCCCTAGACCGCGAAGACCCCCTCGCCCGGCTCCTTGTCGTAGAGGGCCGCCACGCGATCCGCGCGGCGCTCCAGCGTCGCGCGCTGGTTCACGTAGCCCTTGTCGGTGATCTCGCCGGCGTCGATCGAGGGCGGCTCGGTCAGGATCGTGAAGCGGGCCACGCGCCGCGAGGACCCGCCCGCCGCGGCGTTGAAGGCGGCCAGCCGCTCGCGCAGGATCGCCACCAGCTTCTCCAGCGGCGTCCCCGGTCCGGGATCGGCGACCAGGGCCGCGAGGCCCGCCGGCGAGGGCCAGAGCATGGCCCCAATGAACGGCTTGTCCTGGCCAGTGATCACCGCGTCGTGGATGTAGGGGCTGCAGGCGGCGACGAGGTCGGGGCGCAGCACGCCGACGCTGACCCAGGTGCCGGTGTCCAGCTTGAAGTCCTCGGTCACCCGGCCATCGAACACGAGCCCCTTCGACGGGTCCTCGGGATCGACGAAGCGCGCCGCGTCGCCCAGGCGGTAGAAGCCCTCCTCGTCGAAGGCCGCGGCGGTCTTCTCGGGGTCCTTGTGATAGCCGGCCGCCACGGTCGGGCCCTTGACCCTGACCTCGTACTTCGCGCCGCTGGGGGCCAACTTCAGCTGGATGCCCGGCAGGGGAAGCCCGACCAGTCCGACCCGCTCGGTGACCCAGTGGGTGACGGTGACGCCCTGCGTCTCGGTCGCGCCGTACATGGTGGTCAGCGGGATGCGGTGGCCCGTCTCGGCCACGGCCAGGGCCTGGATCCGCTCATAGACGTCGTTCGACAGGGTCGCGCCGCCATAGCCCATGTAGCGCAGGTTCTTGAAGAACGAGCGGCGCAGGGCTGGGTCCTTCTCCATCGCCTCGGCCAGCATCGAGAAGGCGATCGGGGCCGAGCCGAACACGACCGGCGAGACCTCGTAGAGGTTCTTGATCGTCGTCTCGAACATGCCCGGCAGCGGCTTGCCCTCGTCGATGTGCAGCGTGCCGCCGCCCCAGATCACGGCGTTGAAGGTGATGTTGCCGGCCGAGATATGGCTCCAGGGCATCCACTCGAGGCTTTGCGAGACCTCGCCCGTCTCGGGCTCCTCGGCGCGCAGGCCCTCCTGGCCGGCGATGACCCCGGCCATCATGCCATGGGTCTGGGGCACGGCCTTGGGCAGTCCGGTCGAGCCGGAGGTGAACAGGTACTTGGCCACGGTCGCGGGACCTACGCGCTCCAGCGCGGCCTTGAGCGCCGGGGTCGGCGTCGTCGCCGCCACGGTCGCGTAGGGGACCGCCCCTTCTCCCGTCCCGTCGGCGGTGACGATCAGCAGGCTCGGGTCCAGGCCTTTGAGCGTCTCGATCGCCTTGGCGAACATCGCCCCGCTCTGGGCGAAGACGACGCGCGGCGCCACGCGCTCGAAGCAGTGCTTGAGCTTGGCGTGGTCGGTCGAGATCAGGCTGTAGGCCGGGCTGACCGGGGCGGCGGGAACCCCGGCGGCGTAGGCGCCCAGGGTCATCAGGGCGTGCTCGATAGAATTCGAGGACAGGATCATGACGCTGTCGCTCGCCGTCAGGCCCTGGTCCAGCAGCCACTGGCCGATCCCCTCGACCTGCCGCAGCGCCTGGCCATAGCTCACTTGTCTCCAAGGGCCATGACCCGGCTCGCGCTGCTTCAGGTAGGGCCGCTGGGGATGCTCGGCCGCCTTCTGTGCGAACAGGTGGGCGATCGAGCGGGGCCCCTCCCCGGGAGGGTGGTTCGAGGTGATGACGATCGAGCCGTCGGCCCGGCGCTCGACGCTGACGTCGGGGCCCTTCATCGGCAGCGGCTTGAACGGGGCGGCGGAGGAAGGCTCGCGCGGCGGCGAGCCGCCGTCTGGCGGCGTCATGGTCTCACTCCCTCAGGTTATCATTGTTCTGTTGACGGTGAGGCCAAACCGCTCGCGCGGCAAGCCTGACGTCGGGGAAGCGGCCGTTTCAGGCCCGCCGGCGGGCCTTTCGCGCGGCCTTGGCGGCGAGCTCGGCGGCGGACACCTGCTCGGCGAAGGTCTCCAGGCAGACCCCGAAACGTTCGCCGCACGCGCAGTCGATCA
>ERZ1034427.258-NODE-258-length-11262-cov-2.976086_pt1 | contig 11262 bp, 14 predicted proteins | sample MGYA00520607_ERZ1034427 | MGnify/ENA primary metagenome ERZ1034427 (study PRJEB33736, sample SAMEA104288489) | Azolla caroliniana | place: Brazil | collected 1987 | study: EMG produced TPA metagenomics assembly of the PRJEB19522 data set (Is there foul play in the... | reverse complement strand
CCTTCAGGCGCCCCGCTTTATGAAAGGCCACGGCGCGGGCCATCGTCTCGCGAAGGGAAGGCGCGTTCTTGCTCATTCTCCGGTGCTACGCCGCCTTGCGCCCCACGATGTTGACGAACAGCGTGGGCATATAGGTCCGCGACACCGGCAGACGCTCGGTCGCCTGGCGGGCCAGCACGGCGTCGAAGGCCTCGGTGGCGCGCTTGAGGCGCTGGCGCAGTTCCGGGCGGGCCGCCTCGATCAGGGCGACATTGGCCCGCACCCGCATCGACTCGTGCCGATAGACATTGGCCAGCTTGGCGGTTTCTTCGACATATCGCGCCGCTTCGTGCGGGCGACGGTTCTCGAAGGCCAGGGCTTCCTTGGCGATCAGGTCGGTCAGGCGCTCGGTCAGCAGGACTAGCTGATTGACGCGATCGTCGGCGTCGACGGCGGCGATGGCCATGGCGGTTACTCCTTCAAACCCTGAAGCTTCAGCATTTCACGTTCGACGGTGAGGGCCAGGCCGATGCCGCCGGCCCGGGTGACCTGCTTGGCCATCGCCTCGGCCATCACCGACTTGAACATCTCCTCGCCCTGACCGCCGCCGAAGGGCTCGGAGGTTTTCACGCCCTCGAACATCTGCTGCATCATCACCGACAGGAACGAGGCCTCGAAGTTCTGGGCCGTGTCCTTGATCTTGGCGCGCTTGGCGGTGTCCTCGATGGACGCGGCCGCGTCCTTGACCGCCGCGGCGGCGGTCTTCACGGCGGCGGTCGTCGCGCCGAGCTGGGGGACAAAGGTCGAGATCGTCGAGAGGGCGCTCATTACATCACCTCGATGTCGGCTTGCAGGGCGCCGGCGGCCTTCACGGCCTGCAGGATCGAGATCATGTCGCGCGGGGTGACGCCCAGGGCGTTCAGGCCGCCGACCAGGCCCTTCAACGACGGCGCGCCGCCCAGGGTGATCAGCTTCTTGCCCTTCTCCTCCTCGACGCTGACCGTCGATTGCGGAACCACCGCCGTGCGGCCTTGGCTGAACGGGGCCGGCTGGCTGACGGCCGGGGATTCCTGGACCGTGATCGTCAGGTTGCCCTGAGCGATCGCCACCTGGCTGATGCGGACGTCGTCGCCCATGACGATGACGCCGGCCACCTCGTCGATCACCACCTTGGCCGGGAAGTCGGGCTCGACCTCCAGGTTCTCGATGTTGGTGACGAAGCTGATCATGTCCATGCCGGGCGGCGGGCGCACCGCGACGATGGTCGGGTTCTGCGCCTGGGCGCAGCTGGGGAACTTCTTGTTGATGGCGTCGGCGATGCGGCGGGCGGTCGTGAAGTCCGGATTGCGCAGGGTCATGCGCAGGATGTCCATATTGACCATCTGGAAGCCGGTCTCGCGCTCGATGATGCCGCCCGAGGCGATGCGACCGGCGGTCGGCACGCCCTTGGTGACCGAGCTGCCCGAGGCGCCGCCGGCCGAGACCGAGCCGGTCTGCACGGTGCCTTGCGCGACGGCGTAGGTCTGGCCGTCGGCGCCTTGCAGGCTGGTGACCAGCAGGGTGCCGCCCAGCAGGCTCTTGGCGTCGCCGAGGGCGGAGACGGTGACGTCCAGCTTCGAGCCGGCGGCCGAGAATGGCGGCAGGCTGGCGGTGACCATGACCGTGGCGGTGTTCTTGGTGTTCAGGGTGGCGTCGCGAACGTTGACGCCCTGGCGCTCCAGCATCGCCTCCAGGCTCTGCTTGGTCATCGGCGCGTTGCGAAGCGAGTCGCCGCTGCCGTTCAGACCGACGACGACGCCGTAGCCGACCAGCTGGTTCTCGCGCACGCCCTCGAAGGCGACGATGTCCTTGATGCGCGACTTGGCGAAGGCCGGCGCCGCCACGAGGGCGGAGGCGGCGACCAGGGCGGTCAGAAGCGGGCGAAGAACGGTGCGAAAGAGTGAACGCGGCATGGCAGTCCCGTCGAGGGGAAACGTCCCCGCGCTGCTCCATGCCAGAAGCGGGCCAGTTTCAAGCGCTTGTGACTCAACGGATTCTTGGCGTCGCGGTGGTCCAGACGGCGCCTCCAGGCAGATTCTGCCCGGCATTAACCATACTTCAAGCGCGCAAACCGACTATGATTGTGCGACGAGACAAGTGACTCGCGTGTCTGAGCTTTTGGAGCTTGTCGGATGAAGGTTTCCAGCACGGGGGGCGTGGGTGCGACGGGTCCGTCGCGGGCCAAGTCCTCTGGCGGCGCTTCGGGCTTCTCCCTGCCATCGGTCAACGCCGCCAGCGGCGCGGCCAGCACGGCCTCGGTCGGCGGCCTGTCGGGTGTCGGCTCGGTCGACGCGCTTCTGGCCCTGCAGGCCGCCGGCGCGGTCGGCGATCCTCTAGAGCGCAAGAAGCGAGCGGTGCGCCGCGCCGACCATATCCTCGACATTCTGGGCGAGGTGCGCATCGCCCTGATCGACGGCGACATACCGCACGCGACGCTGGCCAACCTGCAGCGCGCGATTCGCGAGCAGCGGGACAAGACCGATGATCCGCGCCTGGAGGGCGTGCTCAACGAGATCGAGACGCGCGCCGCCGTCGAGCTGGCCAAGCTTCAGGTCAGGGGCGGCTGAGATGGCGGGGGCCGAACGCGCAAATGATGGTCGGTCCCGCGGCGCTTGTCGTTTTCGCGCGTTTTACATCTGTCCATGCCGTCGTTCGAAGCGATCGGGTGAAGCGCTTTTCGCTCTTCATGCGAGGTTCATTGAACGCGGCTCACCTTTTGGTATAAGCACCCGGCCTTTGAGGGCTGAGTTCATTGGGGCGTGAGGCGTTAATGCAGACGGCCACTGTTCTAGTCGAGAAGTCCGATTACCGTCCTTCCGAGGACGAACCGTTCATGAATGACCGGCAGCTTGAGTATTTCAAGAACAAGCTGTTGGCCTGGAAGGAAGAGATCCTCCGCGAATCTCGCGAGACGGTGACCCATCTCCAGAAGGAAACCGAGAACCACGCCGATCTCGCCGATCGTGCGTCCTCGGAAACTGACCGAGCCCTTGAGCTCCGCACCCGCGACCGCCAACGAAAGCTGATCTCCAAGATCGATCAGGCCCTGCGCCGAGTCGAGGACGGCTCTTACGGCTACTGCGAGGAGACGGGCGAGCCGATCGGTCTCGCCCGCCTGGAAGCCCGTCCGACGGCGACCATGAGCGTGGAAGCCCAGGAGCGCCACGAGCGCCGCGAACGCGTCCACCGCGACGACTGAGCGTCCGCTTCGGCGACTATGTGTTTTCGAGCGGCCTCGGGGGAAACTCCGGGGCCGTTTTTGTTTCGCGTCCTACCACAACGTCTTCGCCGCCCGCTCGGCCCATCCCGCGTCATAGGCCTCGCCGCCGACCTCGCCGGCGGTGAAGGCCGCCAGCATGGCGCCGGGGGAGGGCAGGGTCTTCGGGTCGATCTGGCTTTCGGCCTTCCAGAGAGCCGAGCGCACGATCGCCCGCGCGCATTGGAAGTAGGCCTCGTCGACGGTGATCACCGTCACCGTGCGAGGGGCCTTGCCGTCGACAGCGAAGCTTTCGAGCAGTTCCGGGTCCGCGCTCAGCTTGGCCCGGCCGTTCACGCGGAAGGTCGTGCCGGAGCCTGGGATCAGGAACAGCAACGCCACGCGCGGATCGCGGACGATGTTGCGCAGGGTGTCGAGGCGGTTGTTGCCGCGTCGATCCGGCAGCATCAGGGTCCTTGGATCGGCGATGCGGACGAAGCCGGGCAGGTCGCCGCGCGGGCTGCAGTCCAGGCCTTCGGGACCGACGGTCGCCAGGGCCACGAACGGCGAGGCTTCGATCAGGGCCGCGTAGTGCGGGGTGATGTGGTCGCTGACCTTGACCTTCGAGGCCGGGAGAGGATCGGACTGGTACAGCGCCTCCAAGGCCTCGATCGTGGTGATATCCATCGCGCGTCCTCCCCGCTCCAGCTTAGGGACGGCGCCGACCGGCGGCAAATCAGTTGGCGAAGGCGCGGGCGCAGGCCTCGGCGAGGTGACGCGGCGAGATCGGCTTGTCGACGATCGGCTTGAAGCGGCCCCTCAGCTGGTCGGCGTTACCGGTGACATAGACGACCGGAATGCGGCCCAGACGACTTTGGATGGCCTCGACGGCCTCGACGCCAGTCCCGCCGACAATGCGATAGTCCGCCGTGATCAGGTCTGGAGGATGAGCGACGGCCATGGCCAAGGCGTCGGCTGGACTATCGGCGATGTCGAAGCTGGTGAAGCCTTGCTCGGCAAGCAGAGCCTCGACCTCGAAGGCCACGAGGATTTCATCCTCGATGATCAATACATGTCGGGCCTGTGCGTGCACGGTCATTGCCGCTGCTTTCTATCGAGTCCCACGCTCAATCAATGACGGCTCGCCCTCGCGCGCCAGTCGCGTTTTCGTGATCGAGAGTATCGCCTTGGTTGAGTCGCTCCCAGGCGGTGGCTGCGCGGGCCGCCAAACCGCGCTATGCAGGGCCAAGCAAGCAAGATCCGCAGGAGCGCCTTCGTCGATGTCCCAACCCTTGATCCTGACCGAGAAGCGCGGCCACGTCGCCATCCTGACCCTGAACCGGCCCGACGCGATGAACGCGTTGGGCGCGCCAGGCGACGGCGACCAGGTGGCGGCGGCCTGCGAGGCGATCAACGACGACCAGGCCATCCGCTGCGTGATCCTGACGGGCGCGGGCAAGGCCTTCTCGGCCGGCGGCGACGTCAAGGCGATGAAAGCCCGCGAGGGCGCCTTCGCCGGCAATGGCGTGGCGGTGCGCGACGGCTACCGCAAGAACATCCACCGTATCGTGCGAGCCATCTACGGCCTCGAGGTTCCGTCGATCGCGGCGGTGAACGGCGCGGCCATCGGCCTGGGTTGCGACGTGGCCTGCATGACCGATATCCGCATCGCCGCCGACACCGCCAGGTTCGGCGTCACCTTCCTGAAGCTGGGCTTGATCCCCGGCGACGGCGGCGCCTGGCTGATGCCGCGCACGATCGGCATGAGCCGCGCGGCAGAGCTCTTGTTCACCGGCGACGTGATCGACGCGGCCAAGGCCGCCGAGTGGGGCCTCGTCAGCAAGGCCGTGCCGCACGCCGACCTGATGGGCGAGGCGCTGGCGCTCGCCGAGCGGATCGCCCAGCAGCCGCCGCACGCCCTGCGCATGGCCAAGAGCCTGCTCAAGCACGGCCAGACCGCCAGCTACGACACGCTGATGGAGATGAGCGCCGCCGCCCAGGCCATCGCCCACCACACCGAGGACCATATGGAAGGCGTCGAGGCGATCCTCGAAAAGCGCTCGCCTGTCTTCAAGGGCGCTTGAGCATGGGCAAGGAAGCCAGTGGCGTTTGGGGTCAGCTTTCCGACGGCGAGAGCGAAGGCAAACTCCTGTGGGAACCGCCGAAGCTGATCTTCCGCGGCGCCTACCGCGGGATCTACCAGGGGCACGCCCTGAAGAACGTCCGTGCCGAGGGCGACGACGTGGTGCTCAACGACGGCACGCGGTTCACGCTGGAGCCGGGCCAGGCCGAGAAGTGGGTGCACGCGATCCTCAATCCACCCTCGCGCCTGGACAAGCTGGGCGTGAAGCCCGGCATGACCGTGGTCATCGACGGCGTCGAGGACGAGGCCTTCCTCGAAGAGCTGAGCACGCGCGTGGAGCCGGTCGAGGCCGAGGAGGGGATCGACATCCTGTTCCTGGCCGCCGACGACCTGGCCGACCTTGACCGCATGGACGACTGGAAGGGCGCGCTGGCCGAAAAGGGCGCGATCTGGGTCGTCTCGCGCAAGGGCAAGGGCGCGCCGCTGAAGGACACCGACATCCTGGGCGCGGCGCGCGGCATGGGCTTCTCGGACACCAAGGTCTGCGGATTCTCGTCGACCCACACCGCCCTGCGCTTCGTGAAGCGCAAGGGCGGCTAGGCGGCCGCCCCCCTCGCTACGCGGCGGGGCGCGGATCCAGGCTCAGCGAGCCGGGCAGGCCGGTGGAGTCGTAATAGCCCACCACGCCTTCGGCGAAGTAGTGGCAGACGATCGAGCGGCGCGACAGGCCAAGGTCGCGTCGGAGCGATCCTGCGTGCATCAGGTTCTCGTGCCAGACCAGCACCGTGCCGGCCTTGGGGCGATAGACCTCGGGCTGGAAGCCGCCCTCCTGGAGCATCGCCTGCCAGCGGGTCACCACCTTGTCGCCAAAGGCCGTCCAGTCGCCGTTCTCGACGACCGGCAGGTCGACGCTCGCGCGATAGACGCGCGGCAGGCGGTGCGTGCCCGGATAGACGACCAACTCGCCGGACTCGGGCTGGACATCCTCCAGCGCGGTCCAGACGCCGCACATGTATCCGGCGGGGAAGGCCGTCAGGTGGATGGTGTCCTGGTGGTGGTCCTGCTGGGAGCCGAACACATAGCTCAGCGACTGGCAGGGACGAGCGGGGGCGTCGAAGATCAGGTCCAGAAGCTTCAGGACCTTCGGGTGCTGCCACAGCCCCCGCACGGCGGGATAGTGCTCATGCAGGTTGTGCAGCCGTTGGCTGGAGCCCCATTCATAGCCTTCGCGCTTCTGGGCGACGGCGTCGTCCATCGCCGCGTTGAGGGCGCTCAGCTCATCCGCGCCGAGCACATCGGGCAGGATCATGAAGCCATTGGCGAGGAAGCCGCGCAGCGCTTCGGCTTCGTCGGGCTCGATCCGGCCAGCGGCGAGCAAGGCGTCGACATGGGCGCTGGCGACCTCGGGTTCGCGATCGAACCACGGACGCAGGTCCTGGTCGGCGTAGTCGTAGAGGGCGCTGCCCAGCGTATCGACCACCAGGGGAGTCTCGCTGGCGCGCAGGCTGTCGGCGACGCGACCCGCCAGGTCGCCCTGGACCCGCGCCTTGGCCACGACCGACGTCCGCCCAAGGATCGCGCCGTCGGCGGCGGCGAGCTCGACCTGGAACACATGGTCGCCCTCGCCCAGAAGGTGGCCATGGATCGACAACAGCCGCTCCCGACGCGGCTCGGCGCCTTGGAGGTCGGCTTCATAGACCGTCGCGCCGCTGGGGCCGCGGACCACCAGGCGCGCGTCGATAGGGCATGTGAACTGAACGTGGAGCGGGATGAGGCCCGCGCTCGGCGCGCCGGGGCATGACGCGGTCAGCTGGTACGGCGACGGCGCCGGCGTCGCTTGAGCCGGCTTTTCCTGACGCACGACGTTAAGCAGGCGACGCCACATACGGACTCTCTACAGGGTTGAATGGTCGATCAGAGCACGTTTGGGCCGCTTCCGACCGACGTTCAAGCCATGAACGGCGTCGCGGATGAAATCGGCGTTGCCTCGCTAGGCCATGCCTGGCTCAGGCCGCGGCGCGGGTCTCGGTCGAGGCCGCCTTCCGGCCAGTCCTGCGCCCGAATTCCATGATCCCGTCGTCCACCTTGCCAAAGCGCAGGGTCATCAGGTCCAGCGCGTAGTTCTGGTGCGCCTTCCACGGCGCCTTCGGGCCCTGCTTGGGGAACATGCCGATCGAGCGGGTGACGTAGCCCGACGAGAAGTCCAGCCACGGGGCGATGGGCATGTTCGGATCGTTGGCGCGGGGGACGCAGTAGTCCGCGCGCGTTCGATCCAGGTGCTTGAGCAAGCGGCAAACGTACTCGCTGGTCAGGTCCGCCTTCAGCGTCCAGCTGGCGTTGGTGTAGCCGAACGCCGAGGCCAGGTTCGGCACGTCGCTGAACATCATGCCCTTGTAGCTGAAGGCCTTCGACAAGTCCGCGACCTTGCCGTCGACCACGACCTCCATGCCGCCTAGCAGCTGCAGTTGCAGCCCCGTCGCGGTGACAACCACGTCGGCCTTCAGGGTCTTGCCGGACTTCAGGAGGATCCCGTCCTCGGTGAAGGTCTCGATCTGGTCGGTGACGACCGAGCTCTGGCCGGCCTTGATCGAGTCGAAGAGATCGGCGTCGGGCACCAGGCACAGGCGCTGATCCCAGGGATTGTACTTGGGCGTGAAGTGGGTGGCGATGTCGTAGTCGGGGCCCAGGTGGTCGCGGACCAGGTCCAGCAGCCGTTCCTTCATCTTCTCCGGCCGCTTGCGGGCCAGGTTGAAGAACAGCAGCTGCATCAGCACGTTCTTCCAGCGCGTGATCCCATAGGCGGTCATGGCCGGCAGCTTGGTCCGCAGCCAGTTGGCGATGCCGTCCTCGGCCGGCCGCGAGACCACATAGGTTGGCGAGCGCTGCAGCATGACGACATGGGCGGCGGTCTTGGCCATCTCCGGAACTAGCGTCACGGCGGTCGCGCCGCTGCCGATCACCACGACCTGCTTGCCGGCGTAGTCGAGATCCTCGGGCCAAAGCTGCGGATGGACGATCCGTCCCTTGAAGCGCTCGGTCCCGGCGAACTCCGGCGTATAGCCCGCCGAATAGCGGTAGTAGCCCGAGCACATGTAGAGGAAGCCGCAGCTGTACTGGACGATCTGGCCGTCGTGCTCGGCCTCGACGGTCCAGGTCGCGGTCTCGCTGGACCAGCTGGCGCGCTTGACCTTGTGCTTGAAACGGATGTGGCGGTCGATGTCGTGCTCGCGCGCGGTCTCGCGGACATAGGACAGGATCGACGGCCCGTCGGCGATCGCCTTGGCGGCTTCCCACGGCTTGAAGCTGTAGCCCAGGGTGTACATGTCGCTGTCGGAGCGGATGCCGGGGTAGCGGAACAGATCCCAGGTGCCGCCGATCGCCGCGCGCCCCTCGAGGATCGCGAAGCTCTTGCCGGGGCAGTGCTTGCGAAGGTGATAGGCCGCGCCGATGCCCGAGAGGCCGGCTCCGACGATCAGTACGTCGACATGTTCCATCAGATTTCCGCCCCGGTTCGACGCCCGACGGTTGATCCGGCGTGGCGATAGGTGAACAGTGTTCAGGAACAAAACGACCGTTTTGACCGAACGTCAACCGCCTTGGCGCCCAGCTTGGGCGCTCCAGCGTCAACGCCGCGCGGGTTTTGATTGCGTACGGAAGGGGTGGGGGCTTAAGCGGTAACCCATGTCTCTGCGCGACTTCGGTCTTCTGGTCCTGATCTGCCTGGCCTGGGCTGGCAGCAACATCGTCTCGAAGCTGGTCGTGGCGCACTGGGGCGTGCCGCCGCTGTACTACGCGGCCGTGCGCTTTGCTTTGGTCGGGGCGATTACCCTGCCGTGGCTGCTGCCCGCGCCGAGGCCGACCTGGCGCATGGTGCTGGTGGGCCTCCTGATGGGCGGCGGCAACTTCGCGCTGCTGTTCATGGGGCTGACCACCGCCTCGCCATCTGCGGCGGCCGTGGTCATCCAGCTGGGCGTGCCCTTCACGACCGTGCTGTCGGTGCTGATGCTGGGCGAGAAGATCCGCTGGCGGCGGGGCGCCGGCATCGCGCTGACCCTGTTGGGCGCGGTGGTGGTGATGTGGAGCCCGCATGGCTTCGAGCTGTCGCCGGGCCTCTGGCTGATCGTCGCGGCGGCCTTCACCGGCTCGCTGGGCGCGGTGATGATGAAGCAGATCGAGGGCGTCAAGCCGCTGCAGTTCCAGGCCTGGGTCGGCTTTTCCTCCCTATGGCCGCTGGGGCTGATGAGCGCGATCATGGAGCCCGGACAGGTGGCGGCGGGCCTCCACGCCGGCTGGCCGTTCGTGGCGGCGGTGGTGTTTTCGGCCCTGGTGGTTTCGGTTCTGGCGCACACGGCCTATTACGGACTGATCCAGCGCTACGAGGCCAATCTGATCGCGCCGCTGACCCTGATGACGCCGCTCTTCACGATCGGCATGGGCGTGGTGGTCACCCACGACCACTTCGATCTGCGGATGGGGATCGGGGCGGCCCTGGCGCTGCTCGGCGTTCTGATCATCGCGCTTCGGCGGAATCAGGTCATGCCGCTGCTGATGTCGATCCGGAACCGCGTCCAATGAGCCTGTCCTTCCTCGAGGCCCCGTCGCCCAACTTCGACGCCCGCAAGGCGGTGCCGGACACGGTGGTCCTGCACTACACGGGCATGGAGACCGGCGAGGGCGCGATCGAGCGGCTGCGCGACCCGGAAGCCAAGGTCTCGGCGCACTACTGCGTCGAGGAGGATGGCCGGATCTTCCGCCTGGTGCCCGAGGAGCGTCGCGCCTGGCACGCCGGCGCGGCCTTCTGGAAGGGCGTCAAGGACATCAACTCGGCCTCGATCGGCATCGAGATCGTCAATCCCGGCCACGAGTTCGGCTATCGCCCGTTCCCCGACGCCCAAATCGCTTCGGTGATCAACCTGCTGGCCGACGTGCGCTCGCGCTGGATGATCCCCGACAGCCGCATCCTGGGCCATTCCGACATCGCCCCGGCCCGCAAGGTCGATCCCGGCGAGCTCTTCCCGTGGAAGCGCCTGGCCGAGAGCGGCCATGGGCTGTGGGTCGAGCCGCCGCCGTCGCCCGGCGCGCCGCTGGGTCAGGGCGAGGAGGGGACAGGCGTCTTCGCGCTGCAGGCCGGCCTGACGCGACTGGGCTTCGACTGCGCCCCGACCGGGAAGTACGACGAGTGGACCACGACCGTGGTCGCGGCCTTCCAGCGCCACTGGCTGCAGAGCCGCTTCGACGGCATCGCCGACGGCGAGACCCGCTCGCGCCTGGTGGCCCTTCTGCGCGCGGCGGCCGACTGATGCATCCGGCCCCGGCTTTCCACGTCGAGGATCGCGCGGTCCTGCTCGACTTCCTGCGGGCCCATCCGTTCGTCACGATCGCCGCCAGCGTCGGCGGCAGGCCGATGGTCGCCCAGTCGCCCGTCGTGATCCGCGAGCTGGACGGCGAGATCGCGCTCGACTTCCACCTGTCGCGCGGCAACGTGCTGAAGCCGCACCTGACGCAGGGCTTCCGCGCGGTGGTCCTGGCGACCGGCCTCGACGCTTACATAAGCCCCGACTGGTACGAGAGCGCCGACCAGGTCCCGACCTGGAACTACGAGTCGGCCGAGGCCGAGGGTTCGGTGGCGCCGCTGAACGAGGCCGAACTGATCGCCCTGCTCGACGACCTTTCGGCTCAGGAGGAGGCGCGGCTTCTGCCGAAGACGCCCTGGACCCGCGACAAGATGAAGGCCGGCAAGTTCGAGGCCCTGTTGCGCGGGATCATGGGCGGCCGCCTGTTCGTCGAACGCCTGGAGGGGACCTTCAAGCTCTCGCGGAACAAGAGCGACGCTGACCGGCTGGGCGCGGCGAAAGGGCTGGGGAAGCATCCGATCGCCAAGCTGATGCGGGACCTTTCCTAAGCCCGATCTCCCCGGCGAATGCCGGGGCCCAGATCGAACCCACGAAAGCGCGTGATCTCGCAG
>ERZ1034427.257-NODE-257-length-11280-cov-3.077684_pt1 | contig 11280 bp, 9 predicted proteins | sample MGYA00520607_ERZ1034427 | MGnify/ENA primary metagenome ERZ1034427 (study PRJEB33736, sample SAMEA104288489) | Azolla caroliniana | place: Brazil | collected 1987 | study: EMG produced TPA metagenomics assembly of the PRJEB19522 data set (Is there foul play in the... | reverse complement strand
TTCCTTGACCAGCGCCTCGCGCAGCGGCGTGTTCGGGTGAACGAAGGCCGAGCCAGGCAGATGGAAGCCCATCAGCTCCATCAGCATCTGGTTGGTGTTGGCCGTGCCGTAGAAGGTGCAGGTGCCGGGGCCGTGATAGCTGGCCTGCTCGGCTTCCAAGAGCTCGGCGCGGCCGACCTTGCCTTCGGCGTAGAGGGCGCGGATGCGGGCCTTCTCGCTGTTGGGCAGACCCGAGGTCATCGGCCCGGCGGGCACGAACAGGGCCGGCAGGTGGCTGAAGGTCAGGGCGCCGATGACCAGGCCCGGCACGATCTTGTCGCAGACCCCTAGATAAAGGGCCGCGTCGAAGGCGTCGTGGGTCAGGGCCACGGCGGTCGCCATGGCGATCACCTCGCGCGAGAACAGCGACAGCTCCATGCCCGGACGGCCTTGGGTCACGCCATCGCACATGGCCGGCACGCCGCCGGCGAACTGGGCGGTGGCGCCGACCTCGCGTGCGGCGTCCTTGATCAGCGCCGGATACGCTTCCAGCGGCTGGTGGGCCGACAGCATGTCGTTATAGGCCGAGACGATGCCGAGGTTCGGCGCGTTCGGGTCCAGGGCGCGGACCTTGTCGACGCCCGGCGAGGCGGCGAAGGCGTGAGCCCAGTTGGCGCAGGACAGCTTGGCGCGGCCGGGCTGGCTGTCGATCGTCCGCTGCATGTTTTCAAGATAGGCCGCGCGGCTGTCCTGGCTGCGCGCAATGATGCGGGCGGTGACTTCGGCGATGACGGGATTGAGGCTCATGGCGTTACTCCGCCCAAAGGATGCGGACCTTGGCGCGGTCCTGCTTGAGGATGGCGGCGACCGGCAGGGCCGGATCGACATCGCCTTCCAACAACGCCTTCTTGGCCGTTCCGGTCACGAGCAGCACGATCAAATCGGTGCGCGTCAAGGCGGCGAAGGTCAGGCTGAGACGAGGAATGTCGGGCGCGGGGTCGCTGGGCGGCACGTCCAGGACCAGGCGGTCCGAGCGCGGATCCAGGCCTTGGGCCAGCACCGGATTGCCCGGGAACAACGAGGCGAAGTGGCCGTCGGGACCGACGCCGAGCAGAACCGCTCCGAACGGAGTGGCGGCCTCGACGCCAGCCTCGGCGGCGCGCGCGCTCTCCGAGTGGCTTAGCCCCTCGAAATAGAGCGGCGCGAAGCTGGCCTTGGCCGCCTCGCCAACCAGCAGGTGACGGCGCACGAGGCCCTCGTTGCTGCTGGGATCCGTCGGCGGAACGAAGCGCTCGTCGGTCAGGGTGACGGTGATCTTGTCCCAGGGCGCGGTCAGGCTCGCCAGGCGGTCATAGACCGGCGCCGGCGTGGTGCCGCCCGTCGCGGCGAATCCCGCGCGCCCGGAGGCGGCGACCGCGTTCGTCAGGGCGTCGATCAGGATCGACGCCGTGGCGTCATAGAGGGCTTCGCGCGAGCCGAAGGCTTCCAGTTTCGGCATTCCTCAGGCCTTCCAGGACCGGCCGCCGGGCGAGATCAGCGCGTTGGCCGTCTGCGGCCCCCAGGTGCCGGCGGCGTAGGGCGCGGGATCGATGCCGGCCTCGGCCCAGGCGGCCGAGACGCCGTCGATGAAGCGCCAGGCCTGCTCGACCTCGTCACGGCGCACGAACAGGGTGCGGTCACCGCGGAAGGCGTCCAGAAACAGCTTTTCGTAGGCGATGCGGCGGCGGCCGCCGGTCTGGCTGAACGACAGCGACAGCGGCAGCGACTGCAGGCGCATGCCCTCGTCCGAGAGGCCAGGACGCTTGTTCATGATCGTCAGCGAGATGTCTTCGTCCGGCTGCAGGTCGATGACCAAGCGGTTGGCGCACAGCTCGCCGTCGGTGGCCTTGCCGAAAATGTTGTGCGGCAGCGGCTTGAACTGGACAACGATCTGGGTGCGGCGGTCGGGCAGGTTCTTGCCGGTGCGCAGGAAGAACGGCACCCCGTCCCAACGCCAGTTGTCGATCGCCACCTTCATCGCGACGAAGGTCTCGGTCTTGGTGGGCTTGCCCACTTCCTCGACATAGCCCTGGCGCGCGCCGCCCTCGACGACGCCGGCGACGTATTGGCCGCGCACGGTGTCGTGGGCCACCGTCTCCTTGGTGAAGGGGCGCAAGCTGCGGAGCACCTTGACCTTTTCGTCGCGGACCGCGTCGGGGTCGAAGCCCGACGGCGCCTCCATGGCGACCAGGCATAGCAGCTGCAGCATGTGGTTCTGCACCATGTCCCGCAGCGCGCCATACTCGTCGTAGTAGGGCCAGCGGTCGCCGACCTTCTCGGTCTCGGCGATGGTGATCTGGACGTGGTCGATGGTGTTGCGATCCCACAAGGGCTCGAACAGCACGTTGGCGAAGCGCAGGGCGGTCAGGTTCTGGACCGTCTCCTTGCCCAGATAGTGGTCGATCCGGAAGACCTGGCTCTCGTCGACCACGGCCGCGACGGCGGCGTTGGTGACCTTGGAGCTTTCCAGATCGCGACCCAGGGGCTTTTCCAGGATCAGGCGGGTCTTGGGGCCGGTCAGGCCCGCGGCCTGCAACGCCTGGCAGGCGGGACCGTAGATGCTGGGCGAAAGCGAGAAGAAGATGACCAGGTCGCCGTGGGCGCCGATGCGCTCGGCGAGCTTCTTGGCGTCGTCCTCGCTGGTGATGTTGGCGGGCACGTAATCGAGTCGGGCCGCGAGGCGATTCCAGGCCGCCTCCTCCACCGTCGCGCGCTTGCCCAACTGTTCGCGGACCAGGGCCTTGTAGCCGGCGGCGTCATGGTCCGCCCGCGCCACGCCGATGATCCGCAGGTCATGCGGCAGCAGCCGATCGACTTCGAGGAAATACAGCGAAGGCAGCAGCATTCGCAGGGCCAGATCGCCCGCGCCACCCAGCAGCACAAGGACTTCGCGGCCATTGTCGCCGTCGTTGTTCTTCGTCACCAATGTCTTCCACCCTATGACAACGTTGTCATGACATGCCTGCGGCAGAATGGCAAGCGCGCGAGCGTGAGAGCCGAGCTGGAGGGGCTCTCCAACGCGAACCGAACCCGCCAGATCGTGCGTCGGGCGAGCGGGCCCTAACTAGGACAAACCCCGCGTCGCCGCCATAAGACCAATGGAGTTTCGGCGGAGGTTTATTCATCCAGCCTGGGGCAAAGGAAAGACCTTGCCCGCGATGCGCGCGAAAAGCTTACGGCGACGAACGAGTTTGCCTCAGCCGCCCGCCCGCGCCGCCGCGCCGGCGGGCTGGCCGGTGCGGAACTTGTCCTTCATCCGGGCGACCCAGCCGCTGAACGCCTCGTTGTCGGCGCTGACCTTGCCGAAGTCCGACGGCGAGACCGCTTCCGAGCCCAGGCCCTGCAGCGCCACGCGCAGACCGTCGGGATTGCCGGCGTTGTCGACGAAGCGCGTCCAGCGCTGGCGCAGACGCGCCAGGGACGCCTCGTCGTCGGCCAGGCTGTAGGCCACCGAAGCGCGCAGGAGACGGGCCTCGTCCGCCGCCGACAGCGCGCCCTGCCCCTTCCAGCGATCGCCCAGCATGCGCTCGTAGAACGCCCCGGCCGTAGGCCAGGCGCGCTGCTTCCAGGCGATGTCGGCGCGAATCTCCTGGCCGTCCTTGGAGTTGTCGCGCTCGACCAGCTCGGCGGCGGCGTCGTAGCGGCCCAGGCCGATCAGGGCGCGAGCCGTGGCCAGGCGGCGCTCGGCGTTCAGGGCGGGCGGCAGGATCGTCGTGCGGGTGGCGTTGATGGTGTTCAGCGCGTCCTCGGGACGCTTGTTCATCAGATAGATCCAGGCCAGATCGGTCGCGACCTGGGCCTTGGGCACCCCGTTCAGCCGGTTGTCGACCTGGTACTTCAGAAGCTTGGCGGCGTCGTCCAGCAGGTCCACGTCCACCAAGCGGCGCACCAGGTTGCGGACCATCTGGTCGCCATCGGCGCCGATCGGGGTCAGTTCCTGGAAGTCGTAGAACAGGCCGACCGCCTGGATCGGCTGCATGCCGTCGGCCAGGCCGTCCAGGAACAGCGCACGGAAGGTGCTGGAAATCTCGTTCTGCAGGGCCAGGGCCTCGGGCCGGTCGGAGCCGCCCCGCCCGGCCGAGCGCATCACTTCCAGCGCCTCGCGATAGCGGCCCTGGTCGATATAGAGCTTCCCGAGGGCGCGGATGACCTCCATCTCGACACCATCGCCGCGCCAGCGGTAGCGGAGCTGGTTCAGCGTGTCGGCCGCCTTGGCCGCGTTGATCTCGCGCTTCTCGTACTGAAGCCGCGTGGCGTGCAGCAGGGCCGGCGCGGCCAGGTCGTCGTAAGGCGCCTTGGCGATGGCCTGGAACATCTTCTTGGCGCGGACCTTCTCGCCCTTGGCCTCGAAGACGCGGGCCTGAACCAGGCGAATGGCCAGTTGATCCTTCACGGGGATCTTCGGCTGATCCAGCGCCTTGGCGACGTACTGCAGAGCGCCCGTCAGGTCGCCCACTCCCAGAGCCGCTTCGGCCTGCGCGCCCAGGAACCTCGCCTTCCAGATCGGTGGGAAGAGATCCAGCGACCGGCCGCCGCTCGCGAACTTGGTGCGCGCGTCCAGAAACTGGCCGTTCTTGGTGGAGATATAGCCACGCCACATGGCGCTGGAGGGTTCGTCGGCCAGAACCGGCGAGGAGAAGTCGGCGTCGGCTTCCGCGTAGCGGCCGGCCAGCACGCGGGCCATGCCGCGCAGGCCCCGGAACTCGGGGTTGGCCATCATCGTCTGATGCTGGCGGGCGCCGGCGTTCAGCACGCCGATCGCCTCGAACGACATCTGAGAGCCGACCAGGAATCGCGCCAGGGCCAGCCGGGCCGCGACGTCCGCGTCCTCGTCCGCCGCCGTGCTCACGGCTTTCTGCAGGGCGTTGTAGCGGGCCAGGAAGCCGCCCGATCCAAGCTTGGGCCAATCCTCGAGGTCGATCAGGGCTGGCATCGACAAAGGCTGAGGCGCACCGGCGACGGCCTCCTCGGGCGGCGCGGCGGCCGAGGCAGGCGACAGCGCCAGGCCCTTGGGCCGGCCGATGCGCACCTGATCGGCGCTGGCCTGGACCATCAGGTCCGAGGCGTAGGCCTCCGCCGCGAGGCCTTGCGCCGACTGCAGAAGAGCGAACTCGACATAGTCGCGACGGGAGGACAGGCCCTTGGCCGGCGGCAAGGCCGGCGCGACGATGATCTTGTCGCCGACGGCCGGGTCTTCGACCCAGATGGCGCGCGTGACGCCGGCCACCGCCGCCGACAGCGCCGCGGAAGGGGCGGCCTCGTCGCGGTTGATCTGGATGACGTCGGGACTCTGTTGCGGGCCCGGACCGAAGCTGATGCTCCAGGTCGGCCCCGAGCCCACGGCGACGTAGGGCTCGCCAACCGGGGCCACGATGCGCAGGGCCGAGTAGTCCGCACCCTTCAGCGACTGGATTCGCGCGTAGCGCGGCGTGTTGGCCGGTAGCCTGGAGATGTCGATCCGGGCCGGCGTGTCGAAAACGATCCAGACCGCCTCGCCGCGCCGGAACACCGCCGCCCCGGCGGGCGCTGCCCAGGTGAACGAGAGCGTGACCTGCCCGTCGGTCCGCTCGATTCCAGCCCGAACGACGCCGTCGCGCGGCATCGGGTTGGGACGCCCGACCGGCGGGGGCGGCGCGGCGGCCGGCGTGGCCTGGGCGGCGGCGATCGCCCCGTCCTTGGCGAAGATATTGACGAAGCTGACGCCGTCGGCGGAACCGACCTTGAACTCCGCCTCCTCGGCGAGCGTCAGGACGATCTCGAGCGCGCCGCCCACGTGGCGGGCGTCGGCGCCCTTCACCCAGCGCGGCGGCGCGATCTTGAGGCTGGAGAGATCCGGGTTGGCGTCGCGGCTGAACCGCAGTATCAGCTTGTCGCCCTCGCGGCGCGAAGCCATACGCGCCGCGCCACTCCAATGGAACTCGACCCTAGAGAAGTCCGCCGCCTGCGCGACACGCACGTCCAGCGCCGACCGCGCCGCGACGGGCGGCGGCGCGGCGTAGCCGGACGGCGCCAGCACGCCCGCGATGCACGCGGCGGCGACGCTGGATCGCAGGAGCTGGCGAAGGGTCATGAGCCTCCCTTAACCGGCCTTCTTGGGCGCGCCCGCCAGCGAAGCGCCATCGGCCTGCTGGCCCGGCGCTGCGCCCTGGGCGTTGTCGGCGACCGCCGCCTTGCCCTTCTCGACCACGGGATTGGCCAGGCGCGCGGCCAGGCGTTCGGTCAGCACCTTGGCGTCGGCCGGAGCCATGTTGGCCAGGATCATCGCCAGAGTGCGCTCCTTCATCTTGGCGGCGATCGGCAGACGGACCTCGTCCGACAGCAGGGTCATGCGGGCCGCGGCGTCCTTGGGCTTCATGCCCTGATAGACGGTGACCAGACGATCGACCTCGGCCTGCTTCTGGGCGTCGACCTGGCCGAGCAGCCCCTGGATGTCGCCCTTCAGGCCGGTCAGGGCCTTCATCTTGGCGTCCAGCTTGGCCTCGGCGGCCGCCAGGAGTTGCAGCTGGACGTCGATGTCCTGCTCGCGCTGGTCCAGTTGGCCGCGACGGGCGCCCAGGCTCTGCAGCACGCGCAGTTCGGCGGGCGACAGGCCGGCTTCCTTGGCTAGGGCGTCGGCCGACGGCGCGCAGGCGCGCGGCAAGGTCTTGGCGGCGGCGGGCTGACCCGCGCCCTCGGCCGAGGGCGCGCCCTCGCCTTCGCCCGCCTTGCCCTCGGGCTTGACCACGCCCTCGGCGAAGGCCTTGGCGCCGCCCAACATGTCCGGCAGCGACTTGGCGCCGGCGAGGGCGTTGATGGCCAGGACGCCGCCGACGGCGACGCCAACCAGGGGCAGGATGCGCGGAACGTTCTTCATCGGCGGGCTCTGGATTGGGGTCCGGGACGCGGGGGTTCGCCCGGTCCGTCGAAGAGGTCATCATCGACCCGCGCCCGTGAACGCGGGGTTTCGGAAGGCGCGACGGGCGCGCTCAGGCTTGGGCGGGCGCCCGGCGGAAGACGCGACTCGCGCTCCAGCAGACGCTCGAAGTCCTCGGCCTTCAGGCGGCGTTCGGCGGAGGGGGAAGCCTCCTCGACACGGCCGCGGACAGGGGCGGCGGCGCGCTCGACGCGCGCGGGCGGCGGCTTGCTGATCTGCTCATCCAACTGAGAGACCAGGGCCTGGGCGCGCTCGATGCGGATCGCCAGGGTCTCGGCGGCCTCGTCGGTGGCGGCGCGCAGGTCGGCCAGGCCCTGCTCGGCGCGGGCGGCCGCCTGGTCGAGATCCTTCACGGCCTTGGCGAAGCCCTCGTGGCTGTCGCGCAGGGCCTTCAGACGGCGCTCCAGACGCCAGCCGAAGCCCAGCGCCACGATCAGCAGCACCGCCAGCAAACCGTTCATGGCGAAAGCGATGAAACTCATTTCAGCTTCTGCACGGCCTTCTTGGCCGCCGGGGTCAGCGGCGCCTCGGCGCGGATGGCGATCGAGTGGTTGCGACGGCCCATGCGGCCGCGCGTCAGCGGGATGGAGCCCGCGCGCAGCTCGACCAGGCTGTCGGGCGTGGCGTTCAGCATCAGGGTGTCGCCGACCTGCATGTTCAGCACGCGCGACAGCGGCAGCTGCTGCTCGTCGAGCACGGCGCGAACCTCCATCTGGGTGGTCCACAGCTCGGTGGCCAAGTGGCCTTCCCAGATGTTGTCGCGGCCGAACTTCTCACCCATGAACTGCTGCAGCAGCATCTTCCGGATGGGCTCCAGCGTAGCGTAGGGCAGCAGCAGCTCGATGCGGCCGCCGCGGTCTTCCATGTCGATCCGCAGCTTGACCAGGATCGCCGCGTTGGCGGGGCGGGCGATGGCGGCGAAGCGCGGGTTGGTTTCCAGGCGATCCAGCGAGAAGGCGACCGGATGCAGCGGCTCGAAGGCGCTCTTCAGGTCGTGCAGCACCACCTCGATCATCCGCTGCACCAGCACGCGTTCGATGGTGGTGTAGGGCCGGCCCTCGATGCGCATCGCCGCCGTGCCGCGACGGCCGCCCAGCAGCACGTCGACGATCGAGTAGATCAAGTTCGAGTCGACCGTCAGCAGGCCGTAGTTGTCCAGCTCCTCGGCCCGGAACACCGCCAGGATGGCCGGAAGCGGGATCGAGTTCAGATAGTCGCCGAAGCGGATCGAGCTGATGTTGTCGAGGCTGACCTCGACGTTGTCCGAGGTGAAGTTCCGCAGGGACGTCGTCATCAACCGCACCAGGCGGTCGAAGACGATTTCCAGCATCGGCAGGCGTTCGTAGGACACCAGCGCCGAGTTGATGATCGCGCGGATGCCCGTGCGGTCCTCGGAGCCGTCGCCGGACAGATCGAAGCCCAGCAGGCTGTCGATTTCGTCCTGGTTCAGGATGCGCTCGGACGCGCCATCGGCGCCGCCGCCGTCATCCCAGCCGGCCATGCCGCCCGAGAAGTCGCCGAACTCGTTGACGCCGTCTCCGCCGCCGCCTTCCGCGCCCCACTGGGCCTGATCGTTCTCGTCCGCCATGATCGTTCGCCCCAACCAGCCCGAGAGCTTAGTTGATCAGCATCTCCTCGATGAGGACCGCGTTCACCTTGGCCGGCGCGGCGACTAGGTTCACCCGGCGCAGCAGCTCGACGCGCAGTTGGTAGGTGCCTTGGCTGCCGTTCAGGTCTTCGGGACGCAGTTCGCGCAGGAACGTCTGGAACATGTCCTGCAACCTGGGCAGATTCGGCGTCAAAGCCTCGGCCGTCTCTTCGTCCGGCAGCTCGAAAGTCAGTTTCAGCTTCAGGAAGGTCGACTTGCCGTCGGCCGTCTGCATGTTCACGACGATGTCCGGCAGGGTGTAGAACACCACGCCGTCCGGACCTTCCTTGACCACTGGCGCGGGGCCGGCGGCCGCGGCAGCGCCGCCCTCGCCTTCCTTCTTCTCGCCGTGACCGCCTTCTTCCTTCTTTTCCTTCTTCTTTTCCTTCTTTTCCGCGCCATGCTCGCCGGCTTCGGCCGCCGGCTTGGGCTTCATGAGAAAGAAGGCCGCCGCGCCGCCGCCGCCCAGGACGAGAACGCCGGCCGCGATCGCGATGATGAGAATAGGCGGCTTCTTCTTGGCGGAGGCTTCGCCTTCGGCGCCCTCTTCACCTTCGGGAGCTTCCTGATCGTTCTGAGCCACGCGCGCGGTTCCTTGGAATCTATATCTCTTACTCATGCGCGAGCATGGTTAACGATGTGTTTTGGCGGCCATTTGGTCGCAGGCTGAATCTGCCCGGCAGAGTCCGACCAACACCCCCACGTTAACCCTTCTATTTGCTGTTTTTATTGAACTTTTCGCTCTGGCACGAAGGTTGCTTCAGGAGGTGCGGCGCATTTGTCGCGCCAGCCGCCCGAGTTAACTCGCCATGGACAACGCGCTTTACGTCGGCCTCTCGCGCCAACTGACGCTTCGCCGCGAGCTGGACATCGTGGCCAACAACATCGCCAACGCCAACACGACGGGCTTCAAGGTCGAGGACCTGATGGTCCGCACCGAGCAGGCCAAGCCCGCCAAGACCCTGGACGGCGGCGCGCCGGTCAAGTTCGTGCTGGATTCGGGCGTCGCCCGCGACTTCACGCAAGGCCCGATGACCAAGACGGGCGGCGACTTCGACGTGGCGATCGAGGGCAAGGGGTTCTTCCGCGTCCAGACCGCCGCCGGCGATCGCTACACCCGCGACGGCCGCTTCACCACCAACCCCGAGGGCCAGCTGGTCACCCAGGCCGGCCATCCCGTGCTGGACGAGGGCGGCGGCCCACTGAACATCGACCCCACCCTGGGCCCGGTGAGCATCGGCAAGGACGGCATCGTCACCCAAGGCGCCATCCGGGTCGGCAAGATCGCCGTGGTTCGCCCCGACAACCTGGCCTCGATGGCCAAGGACGGTGACAACCTCTACCGCAACACCACCAACACCACGCCTCAGCCCGCGCCGGACGCCGTCGTCCACCAGGGCATGCTGGAAGCCTCCAACGTCCAATCGGTCATCGAGATCACCAAGCTGATCCAGGTGCAGCGCGCCTACGAGGGCGTCGCCAAGATGATGGACAACACCTCCGAACTGTCCCGGACCGCCGTCGAGCGGCTGGGCAAAGCCAACTAAGGGACGCTAGCCGATGCAAGCTCTCCGCACCGCCGCTTCGGGCATGTCAGCGCAACAGCTGAACGTCGAAGTCATCTCGAACAACATCGCCAACATGAACACCGTTGGCTTCAAGCGCCAACGGGCCGAGTTCCAGGACCTGCTGTACCAGACGATCGAGCGCGCCGGCTCGCAGTCGTCCAGCGACGGCAACATCGTCCCCACGGGCGTGCAGGTCGGCGGCGGCGTCAAGGCCGGCTCGGTCTACCGCATCACCGAGCAAGGCACCCCGACCCTGACCGACAACCCGCTGGATCTCGCGATCCAGGGCAAAGGCTACCTGCAGATCCTGCTGCCCTCGGGCGAGACGGCCTACACCCGCGCCGGCAACTTCTCGACCAACGACCAGGGCCAGATCGTCACCGAGGACGGCTACGCGGTCCAGCCGGGCATCACCGTCCCGCAGAACGCCACCGACATCATCATCAGCAAGACCGGCCTGGTGCAGGTGAAGCTGGACGGCGATCCGCAGCCGCAGACGATCGGCCAGCTGCAGCTCGCCAACTTCATGAACGAAGGCGGCCTCGAGGCCATCGGCGACAACATGTTCCTGGAGACCGCGGCTTCTGGCGCGGCCAACCTGGCCGTGCCGGGCCAGCCGGGTTTCGGCTCGCTGCTGCAGCACTACACCGAAGCCTCGAACGTCGACTCGGTTTCGGAAATCACCGCCCTGATCACCGCGCAGCGCGCCTACGAGATGAACTCCAAGGTGATCACGACGGCCGACCAGATGCTTCAGACCACCTCGCAGATGAGGTCGTAGGCCCATGAAAGCGCTGCTGATCGCCGCCGCCGCTCTCGCCTTCGCCACCCCGGCCCTCGCCGGCACGCCGGTGACCCTGCGGATGGACACCACCGACGCCGACGGCCGCGTCACCCTGGGCGACCTGTTCGACGGCGTCACCGGACCGGCCGCCAATCTGGCGGTCGCCCCCCGCATGGGCCCCAGCGCCGTGCTCGAGGCCGGACAGGTTCAGATGTTCGCTCGTCGCGCCGGCTTCGACTGGGACAACAGCCAGGGCATCCGCCGGATCATCGTCCGCGAGGGCGCCGACAACGGCGGCGGCTCGACCCGCGCCGGTCTCGCCGGCGCCCCACGCGGCAACGTGGAAGTT
>ERZ1034427.256-NODE-256-length-11285-cov-2.665984_pt1 | contig 11285 bp, 11 predicted proteins | sample MGYA00520607_ERZ1034427 | MGnify/ENA primary metagenome ERZ1034427 (study PRJEB33736, sample SAMEA104288489) | Azolla caroliniana | place: Brazil | collected 1987 | study: EMG produced TPA metagenomics assembly of the PRJEB19522 data set (Is there foul play in the... | reverse complement strand
GGCTCAGCGCGCGCCTCGCCGAATCTCGGCCATGAGGGTTTCGATCGCCTTGGCGTGACCTCCGGAAAGATCTTCCGGCGGGAAGATCGCCATCGGCATGTCGGGGACCAGGCCCCTGCCCTCCAGGTCCTTGCCATCGGGCGTCTTGTAGAGCTCGGCCGGAAGGGCGAACGCCCAGCCGTTCGGCAAGGGCTTGGGGAGCTGATCCGAGTAGGCGCCGTGGGTCACGCCGCCGACCTGCTTCACGTTGGGCAGCGCCTTCATCATCAGGCCGAAGGTCTCGCCGGCGCTGACCGTGATGTCGCTGGTGACCAGATAGACCGGCCCGGTGAACCGCGCGCCCGGCGCCGGTTCGACCGTCACGACCCGCGGCGCGGCCTTTGCGCCGACCCCGACCTTGGCATAGGCCGCGAGGGGGCGGTCGGTGAAGCGGCTGGCGATCGCGCGGCTAATGGTGTCGTAGCCGCCCCGGTTGTTGCTGACATCCACCACCACGGCCCTAGCGCCGGCGAAGGCGGTCAAGGCCTCGTCCAGCACCGCCTCGAGCGGACGCGGATCGTCGGGCGCGGCGTTGCGCGCGAAGGCGCCCATGGTCACGACATTCAGGTAGCCGATGTCGTCGGCGCGGCCCCAGAAGATCCGGTTGTTGGCCGCCTGCCGCCCCTTGCCCGCCAGGACCTGGGTGAGGATGCCCTCGCGATAGGCCTGCAGCCACGCCTTCTCGCTCCCGTCGGGGGCTGCGGCCTGGACACGCGCCAGGGTCGGCGAGACGCCGGGCTCCAGGTCGCGCCTGTCGCCGCCGACAACGCCGTGCAGTTCGACATGGGGGTCGTCGACATCCGCCAGCATGTCCGAAAGAGCCGTCCAGAGCTGGCCGTCGGTGGCTTGCGGACTCAACTTGGCCAGGGCCGCGGCTTTGCGGGCGGACCAGTCCAGGCCGCGCTCCGCCGAGTTCGGATAGACCTCGGCGAAGGTGTCTGCGACGAAGGCCGCGACACGATCCGGCGTCCAGGGCGCCGTGGCGGCGCAGGCGGCGGGAAGACTGGAAAGGCGGTCGAACAGGTAGCGCGTGCCGGCGGGATCGCTGGCCAGCGTGATTGTCCCCTGCCCCTCCGCGCGCCAGACGTTCATGACCCCGTCCGGATCGGGCTCGCGACGCGGATCGGCGTAGCAGGCCCCGCCGGCCGTCTGGAACAGCTTGCCGCCGTCGGGGCCGAACTCGACGATCCAACCATAGCCGCGTGACTTCCAGACGGCCCGCAGCTCGGACGCGACCATGCCCTTGGCCTGGACCGGCCAGAAGGGACTTTCGGCGAAGGCTGGGGCGGCGAACGAGACAACGGCGGCGACGGCCGCGAGACTCAAGGCTTTCATGGCGCGACGGTGAAGGGCTCTCCGCCGCCGCGCCAGTGAAATCAGCGCGATGCGAGGCGCTACTCGGTCTTCAGATAGATCTCCGAGCCCTGCTCGCGGAACTTCTCGCTCATCTCGGCCATGCCCAGTTCGGCGCTGTTGGGCGCCTTGCCGGCCGCGAAGTCGCGGACCTCCTGGCTGATCTTCATCGAGCAGAACTTGGGACCGCACATCGAGCAGAAGTGCGCGGTCTTGTGCGCCTCCTTGGGCAGGGTCTCGTCGTGGAACTTGCGGGCCGTCTCCGGATCGAGGGCCAGGTTGAACTGGTCCTCCCAGCGGAACTCGAACCGCGCGCGGCTGATGGCGTCGTCCCACATCGCCGCGCCAGGGTGGCCCTTGGCGAGGTCGGCGGCGTGGGCGGCCAGCTTGTAGGTGATGACGCCGGTCTTCACGTCGTCGCGGTCCGGGAGGCCCAGGTGCTCCTTGGGCGTGACGTAGCAGAGCATCGCCGTGCCGAACCAACCGATCATCGCCGCGCCGATGGCCGAGGTGATGTGGTCGTAGCCAGGCGCGATATCGGTGGTCAACGGGCCGAGGGTGTAGAAAGGGGCCTCGTGGCAGTGCTTCAGCTGCTCGTCCATGTTGGCCTTGATCTTGTGCATGGCCACGTGGCCCGGGCCTTCGATCATCACCTGCACGCCGTGCTTCCAGGCGACCTTGGTCAGCTCGCCCAAGGTGCGCAGCTCGGCGAACTGGGCCTCGTCATTGGCGTCGGCGGTCGAGCCCGGACGCAGACCATCGCCCAGCGAGAACGACACGTCGTAGGCGCGCATGATCTCGCAGATGTCTTCGAACCGCTCGTAAAGGAAGTTCTCCTTGTGGTGCGCCAGGCACCACTTGGCCATGATCGAGCCGCCGCGCGAGACGATGCCGGTGACGCGCTTGGCGGTCAGCGGCACGAACGGCAGGCGCACGCCGGCGTGGATCGTGAAGTAGTCGACGCCCTGCTCGCACTGCTCGATCAGGGTGTCACGGAAGACCTCCCAGTTCAGGTCCTCGGCCACGCCGTTGACCTTCTCCAGCGCCTGGTAGATCGGCACCGTGCCGATCGGCACGCTGCTGTTGCGGATGATCCAGTCGCGGATGTTGTGGATGTTGCGGCCGGTCGACAGGTCCATGACCGTGTCGGCGCCCCAGCGCGTGGCCCAGACCAGCTTGTCGACCTCGTCGGCGACGGTGGAGAGCACCGCCGAGTTGCCGATGTTGGCGTTGATCTTGACCAGGAAGTTGCGGCCGATCGCCATCGGCTCCAGCTCGCCGTGGTTGATGTTGGCCGGGATGATGGCGCGGCCGCGAGCCACTTCCTGGCGCACGAACTCGGGCGTCACGAAGTCGGGAATCGAGGCGCCGAAATCGTCGCCGTCGCGCACGCACGGGGCGTTCTGCTCACGGCGCAGGTTCTCGCGGATGGCGACATATTCCATCTCGGCGGTGATGATCCCGGCGCGGGCGTATTCCAGCTGGGTGACGAGCTTGCCCGGCTTGGCGCGGTAGATCTTGCGCTCGGCGTCGGGGAATTCCGGAGCCAGATGCTTGCCCTGGGCGAAGCCGTTGTCCTCGGGTTTCACCTGGCGAGGATCGGTGACGATCTCGACATCGCCGCGCGCCACGACCATGGCCTCGCGCGAGCGCGGCAGGCCCTTTTCGATATCGATGGCGACCGTGGGATCGGTATAGGGGCCGGACGGGTCGTAGACCGTCACCGGCGGCTCGTTGGCCGAGGGGTGGACCGCCACCTCGCGGAACGGCACGCGCAGGTCGGGAAACAGCTCGCCGGCCTGGTAGACCTTGCGCGAACCGGGGATCGGACCGGTCGAGATCGTCTCGGCCACGGCCTTGATGGTCGTCTGGATGTTCATTTCGGGCGCTCCTCAAGCTTCAAGGAGACCCGGACGTGTCGTGCTTGAGTCGGTCTGACGGACGCAAAGCTAGACCGCGTCCGCGTTCCCTCCCTTCGCCGGCATGACCCGGATCAGGTTCTACGGGTCAGGGCCAAAGCCCAATCTCAGCCGCGCGCGCGGCCCCCCGGTGAACAAGGATCCGAAACTAGGCGCGCCGGCGCGCAGGTCAAGCGCTGATACCGGTCAGGCGTCGTCGCCGGCCTCGACAACGCCGCGCATGTGCATCAGCACCTCGGGCTGGCCTCGTCCTACCTGGACGAAGCTCTCGGCCAGGGCGCGGGTCGCCTCTTGAAGGTCGTAGCGGCCGTCGTTGAACCGCAGCAGGACGCTCTCGATGTAGCGGTCGAGCAGAACGCGGTCTTCGCCGTTGAAGGTCATGGACATGGCCGAATTCTCCTGCTTGCGCGAGGATCGCGCGTTGACAGAGATCAAAGGCTCGCGGCCGAGAAGGTGTCGCAGGCCGACGGGTCCCCCTGGTCGTAGCCGCGGCTGAACCACCGCATGCGCTGGGCGCTCGATCCATGGGTGAAGCTGTCGGGGATGACCTCGCCCCGCGTTTGCCTTTGCAGCGTGTCGTCGCCGACGGCGGCGGCCGCGCCGAGGCCGTCCTGGATGTCCGAGCGATTGATGACGATCCGCCCGCCCGAGGCCTCGCCGGCGTGCGCGACAGCGTGGCCCAGACGCCGGCGTAGCAGTCGGCCTGCAGCTCCAGCCGCACCGAGCCGCTTTCCTCGCCGCGCGCGCCCAGGCGCCGGGCCTGCTGGTCCGCGCCGAGCAGATGCTGGACGTGGTGGCCGATCTCGTGACTGACGACATAGGCCCGCGCGAACTCGCCCTTGGCGCCGAAGCGGCCTTCCAGCTCCCGCCAGAAGGACAGGTCCAGATAAACCTTCTGGTCCGCGGGGCAATAGAACGGCCCCATGGCCGACTGCCCCGTGCCGCATCCGGTGCCGGTGGCCTCCTTGTAGAGGACAATGGCCTCGGGCGGCCGGTACTGGACGCCTTCTCGCTGAAAGATCGGCGTCCAGACCTCGCGGTTCGAGGTCTCGATCACATCGATGAACTGCCCTTCCCGGTCCGAGACCTCGCCACGCGCGCCCTCCTGCTGAGCGGGCTGTTGGAGACCTTGCGCCACGTCCATCGTCGTCCGCGGATCGATGCCGAACACGAAATAGCCGATCGCGGCCAGCACCACCGCGCCGATGCCGCCCCCGGCTATGCCGACGGGGCCCAAGCCGCGCCGATCCTCGATGTTGCCGGACCGACGGCCCCCTTCCCACTCCATGAGCCCCTCTTCCCTTTCTGCAGATCAGCGTTTCGGTTCGCTCGCCGGCCGAATGGCGCGCATGCGGGCGTTGCTTTGGGCCAGGGCGTCCTGGGTCAGCTGGTCCATGCGGCTCATGGCGCTGGCGCGGTCGGCCTCGCGTCGCGTGGGGTCATCCACGGGCCGCGCCGGCGGAACCACGATCGATGGCGCGTTGAACGTGGAGCTGCCCCGCTGCTGCTCGAGCCCTCGCAACAGGCTCTCGGTCCTGGCGCGCTCCTGGGCGTTGGAGGCGTCTATCTGGCTGGCCAGCAGGTCGCGCCGCGCGTCTTCCAACGCTTGGGCGGCGGCGTTGCGGGCCTGAATATCGCGCAGGGTCTGGGCGTCGGCGGCGCCGCCCAGGGCCGCGAGGCAAACCGATATGCAAAGGGCCTTCCGCACGCGACGCGCCGCTCCTGTGTTGGAACGGCCCGCCGCGCCGGTCAGGCGAGATCAGGGCCGTTTGACGGTGAAACGCGCGAGCTCGGTCTTCGGCGCCGCCCATTCGGGATTAAGCTCCGCCGCCTTGGCGTAGTCGAGATAGGCCGCGCGCAAATCTCCCAGGCCCTCGTGCGCCAGGGCGCGGTTGTACAAGGCGCGCTCGGGATCCTTGACGCCCATCGACAGGCCCTTGTCGATCTGGGCCACGCCTTCCTGGTAGCGCGCCTCGCCGACCAGGGTCGCGCCCCGGTTCACATAGGCCTCGCCGAGGTTCGGATCGATGCTCGACGCCTGGTCGAAATCGGCCCGCGCGGCCGCGAACTGATGCTGGCGCATCTGCAGCACGCCGCGGTTCACGTAGGTCTTGGCGCGGTCGCGGAAGTTCAGATTCTCGAGCTCCAGCGCGGTGGTGCAGGCCACCACGGCGCGGTCGTCCGACCGTCCGTTGAGCGCGGCGTCGGAACACTCGTTGGCCGAGCCGCCGCCGACGATGATGGTCGAAGCGCCAGCCGCGCCGGCGAACAGGAAAGCCGCCGCGCCCAGCGCGACGTACGGGATCATCCGGGTCATGTCTTCCTCCTTGGAGCCGGTCGTTTTGGCGCCGGTTCTCAAGGCTCGATCATACCACCAAAGGCGTCGGCCGCCCGCACCTTATCGTCGCATCGGCCGCGAGGCATGCTAACAGGACAACGACATTCCGAGGGACCATCGTTCATGCATCTCGCCCGCTTTTCCCGCGCTCGCTTCGCCCATCTGCCGACGCCGCTGGAGCCCCTGCCCCGCCTGGGCGCCGCGCTCGGGATCGACCTCTGGGTCAAGCGCGACGACTGCACCGGCTTGGCGGGTGGCGGCAACAAGACCCGCAAGCTGGAGTTCCTGCTGGGCGAGGCCCTGACTCAAGGCGCCGACACGCTGGTCACACAGGGCGCGGTCCAGTCCAACCACGTCCGCCAGACCATCGCCGCCGGCGCGCGCTTTGGCCTGAAGACCGAGGTGATCCTCGAGGAGCGGACGGGTTCGAAGGCCGGTGACTATGTCGGCAACGGCAACGTCCTGCTCGACAAGCTGATGGGCGCGGCGATCCGCTTCGTTCCCGGCGGCAGCGACATGGTCGCCGAGCTGGAGGCCACCGCCGAAAGCGTACGCCAACGCGGGGGCAAGCCCTATGTCGTTCCGGGCGGCGGCTCGAACACGGTCGGCGCGCTCGGCTATGTCGACTGCGCTCGCGAGCTGATCGTCCAGGCCGACCAGATGGACCTCAAGATCGACCGGCTGGTCACCGCGACCGGCAGCGCCGGCACGCACGCCGGCCTCGTCGCCGGCTTCGCGGCGTTGTCGGTCGATGTTCCGATCCTGGGCTTCGGCGTCCGCGCGCCCAAGGCCAAGCAGGAAGAGAACGTCTTCAACCTCGCCGTCGCCACCGCCGAGACGATCGGCGCGACCGGCCGGGTCAAGCGCGAGGCCGTCGTGGCCGACTGCGACTATGTCGGCGAAGGCTATGGCCTGGTCGATCAAGGCGTGATCGACGCCCTGACCCTGGCCGCGCGCACCGAGGGCCTGCTGCTCGACCCGGTCTATTCGGGCAAGGCGATGAAGGGCCTGATCGACCAAGCGGGCAAGGGCGCGTTCAAGGGCGAGCGCGTGGTCTTCCTGCACACGGGCGGCGCGCAGGGCCTGTTCGGCTATCAAAGCGTGCTGGAGCCCGCGCTGGCTTAGGGAGCGATCGGATGAGCAAGGTTCTCGGCGTCCTGGGCGGCATGGGGCCCGCCGCCACCCTCGATTTCCTGGCCAAGCTCCAGGCGGCGACACCGGTCCAGCGCGAGCAGGATCACCTGCGCGTGTTGGTGGACATCAATCCGAAGGTGCCCGATCGAAACCTGAGCGATTCCGATCCGGGCCCCGTCCTGGCGAGCATGGCCGCGGGCCTGCGCGACGCGGGGGCGCGGGTGCTGGCGATCGCCTGCAACACCGCGCACGCTCACGCCGAAGACGTCCGATCCAGCGGCCTGCCGCTGATCGACATGTTGGAGACCGCCGGCTTGGCGGCCAAGGCGCAAGGCGCGTCCACGGTCGGCGTGCTCGGCACCGGTCTGGCGCTAGGCCTCTACCGCGATCGGTTCTTCCACATGGACCTGGAAGTGGTCACGCTCGACGATCACGAGCAGGTCGAGTTCATGGCCCTGCTCTACCGCATCAAGCACGGCGACGTGGGCCCCGCGTCGCGTGAGACCATGGCCGCCCTGGCCCACCGCCTGGTCGGCAAGGGCGCCCAGAGCGTGGTGGCCGGCTGCACCGAAGTGCCGCTGGTGCTGACCGCCGACGACCTGTCGGTTCCGTTCCTGGACGCCACCGAGACCCTCGCCCGCCGTTGCGTGGCGGTCTGCCTGGGGCGGGAGTCGATCTAGGATACGCCGCCCGCCAGGTTCGACGGCCCCGTCGCACCACTCGCCCGCGCCCTGAGCGAATATGAAAACGCCCCCGGGTCCATAGGGACCCAGGGGCGTCGTCCTGTTCCCCAACAGGACGGCGTCGATCGCCGCCGCTTCGGGCGCGATCTCGCCTCAAAACCTGCATGGTCTTCGCCCAAATGACGCCGCGCAACAACGCGTCGCCCTGTCGCAGCCCCCTCGGAAAGCTTTCCCGTGCCTAGCAACGCCTTGTTTTTTAAAGGATCGACGAAAAGGCCGCGGCGCGCGGTCGCGGTGCTGGCCCGCGAAAACACCCGCGTGAAAAAGGGATGGTCAATCCATGACACCGGTAGCAAGTTATCTGAAAGTCGCCACGATAAGGCGGCGGGCCGAGGACGGCCGGGAGGAGAGCACGACCCGCGAGGGATGGCCTTCCGTCGTACGCGGCTTCGCCGTCAGCCGCTCAGCCCGATTTCTCGCCGTCGCCTCATGGCGACTTCCGCCGCCGCCTTCGCCACCGCCAGCGCGCTGGCCCCGCACAGAGCGCTGGCCGCGCCGACCAAGGCCCAGGCGCTGGACACGATGAAGAAGGCGACCCGGTTCATGGTCGAGAAAGCCGCCTACAAGGGCGGCTATGTCTGGAGCTACCTGCCCGACTTCTCGCGCCGATGGGGCGAGATGGAAGCCTTCCCGACGATGATCTGGGTGCAGCCCCCCGGCACGGGCACGGTGGGCCATCTGTTCCTGGACGCCTATCACGCCACCGGCGACGCCTATTACTACGACGCGGCGTGCAAGGCGGCCGACGCCCTGATCGCCATCCAGAACCCGGCCGGCGGCTGGAACTATCTGGGCGACCTCGCCGGCGAGGCCTCGCTGAAGAGGTGGTACGACACCATCGGCAAGAACGGCTGGCGACTTGAGGAATTCCAGCACTACTACGGCAACGCCACCTTCGACGACGAAGGCACGGCCGAGTGCTGCAAGTTCATGCTGCGCATGTACGTCGAGAAGAAGGACCCGAAGTACAAGGCCGCCTTCGAGAAGGCGCTGAAGTTCGTCCTCGAGAGCCAATACCCGGTCGGCGGCTGGCCTCAGCGCTATCCGCTGAAGGACGAGTTCCACCATCACGGCAATCCCGACTACACCAGCTACATCACCTTCAATGACGACGTCGTCGGCGAGAACGTCGAGTTCCTGATCATGGTCTATCAGGCGCTGGGCGACGAAAGCGTGCTGGAGCCGATCCGCCGCGCCATGAACTGCTACCTCGCCTGCCAGCAGCCCCAGCCGCAGCCGGCCTGGGGGCTGCAGCACACCGTGGCCGACCTGAAGCCCGCCGGCGCGCGCACCTATGAGCCCAAGGCCTTCGCGACCCACGCGACCGCCAGCTGCCTTTCGCAGCTGATGACCTTCTACCAGCTGACGGGAGACCCGAAGTATCTGGCGCGCGTGCCCGAAGCCCTGGACTGGCTGGACTCGGTTCGCCTGCCCGACGGCGTCGCCCCTGGAAAGGCGCGCTATCCGACCTTCATCCAGGTGGGGACGGGCAAGGCTCTGTTCGTGCACCGCACGGGGTCGAACGTCGTCAACGGCCGCTACTTCACCGACGAGAACCCCAACAACACGGTCACACACTACTCGTCGTTCCGGAACATCAATGTCGCTGGCCTGCGCGCCCGCTACGAGACGTTGAAAGCCACCCCGCCGGAAGAGGCCAGCAAGCACTCACCCCTCAAAGGGCGCCGCGCGCTGCCGAAGTATTTCATGGTCAAGGATCTCTCCGTCGAGGATCTGAGCGTCGGCGGCGATCTCTCCAGCTCGGCGCCCAAGGGCGTCAGCGCCGATCCGGCCAAGGTCGCCAAGCTGACCGCGGAACTGAACGCCGAGGGCTGGTGGCCGACGCCCTTGACCACCACCAGCAACCCGTACGCGGGCGATGGCTCGCCGACTCCCGCGCCGGGCGACTTCTCGGAGACCAAGGTCGGTGACAAGACCGATACGTCGCCCCATCCGGACCCGAACCCCAAGATCGGCATCTCGACCGGCGACTTCATCGCCAACATGGCGACGCTGATCAAATACGTGGACGCTTTGCCGGCCTAGGCCCCGCCCGCCTGGCCACGCCGCGAGGGCGCCGATCGGCGCTATTCGCAAACGCGCCGAAGGTTCATCAGGACCTTCGGCGTATCGCGGCGCAGCGCCTCGCGCATCAGGGCTTTCGGCACGGGCCAGTCCACGGCCAGCCGGTTCTCGTAGAACACGCGGGTGCGACGACCGCCATCAAGGGCCTGCAGCCGCCATTCGCCCTGCTGGACCTTCAGGTCGCCTTCGACCAGCCGGAAGCGGATCAGGCTGTAGGGCTCGTAGTCCGAGCGGAACACGATCCGCATGCTGGGAAAAACCAGGTTCCGACGCGTGACGTGCTCGCGGATGTCCCAGCCGCGCGCCTGGTCGCCCTCCACGACCCGGCAACCGGTCAAGGTCGAGATCATGGCCTTGGCGGCCGCGCAGTCGGTCATCGTGCGCCAGACGCGCTGCATGGGCGCGTCGATATCGATGACCGCGCGCACGTGGCCGGAGACGCCGTCGGCGTCGGGCGTCACCTCGGCGTAGGCTTCGCCGCGCTTCAGCGCCGCCTGGGCCTTCGGGGTCAAGTCGAACGCCCGCGCGCCGACGGCCGACATCGCCCAGATCGCCAGGCCCAACGAGATCCAACGCCGCATGCACCGCTCCACTTCCCAGCCGATACGGCTGGGCCGGGGAAACGGATGGGTCGCGAGCGGCGCGGCTAGGAGGCGCGTCCCAAGGCGGCGCGGACGATCTCCGGCGCGTGGTCGATCACCCGCAGATAGGCCGCCAGCGCCGGGTCCAGTCGCGCCTCGCCGTGCTCGAGGTCCTGCAGCAGGCTAAGATCGATGTGGAAGATCGACGCGAAATCGACTTGCGAGAGCCCGGTTCGCCAGCGGACCGCTTGGACCAGGGCGCGGGCGGATCGCGCGCGCGCCGGGGTCGCGGCTTCGTCGATCGCGGGGTCTGCGTGTCGGGTCATGGGTACGCTCCTGAACTGTCCCTCCCCATGACCGACTTTTAGGACGCCCACATTGCGGAAATTCGACGGCTTTACGTCAGGAAGCCGCCAGATCGTCGTTCGGGGCGTCGCGATCCCGCTTGGCCAGGAAGGCGGCGGTCGCCTCGATCGCCTCGACCAGCCCCACGCGCTCGATCTGTACGCCCTCTGGCAGACTAGAGAACAGCCGCGTGGGCGCGGCGGCGTCCAGCATGACGAAAACCCCGCGATCGTCGGCGCGCCTGATCAGGCGACCGAAGGCCTGGCTGATACGCGCCCGGGCCACGGCGTCGTCATAGCCCTTGCCGCCAAAACGTTGGCGGCGAGCCTTGTGCAGCACGTCGGGACGCGGCCACGGCACGCGGTCGAAAACCAGCAGGCGCAACGAGCGGCCCGGCACGTCCACGCCGTCGCGAATGGCGTCGGTGCCCAGCAGGCAGGCGTCCTCTTCGGCCCGAAAGATGTCGACCAGCGCCCCGACCTCCAGCGGATCGACGTGCTGGGCGTAGAGCGCCAGGCCCTGGTCGGCCAGGGGCGCGGCGATGCGCTCGTGCACAGCCTTCAGACGCCGGATCGCCGTGAACAGGCCAAGCCCGCCGCCGCCGGCCGCCAGGAACAGCTCGCGCATCGCCGCGGAGACCTGGCGCGGGTCTTCCTTGTTCACGTCGGTGACGACATAGGCCTTGGCGTGGTTGGCGTAGTCGAACGGCGAGACCAGCCGCAGCACCTTGGGCGCGGAGGGCAGTCGC
>ERZ1034427.255-NODE-255-length-11290-cov-19.857944_pt1 | contig 11290 bp, 15 predicted proteins | sample MGYA00520607_ERZ1034427 | MGnify/ENA primary metagenome ERZ1034427 (study PRJEB33736, sample SAMEA104288489) | Azolla caroliniana | place: Brazil | collected 1987 | study: EMG produced TPA metagenomics assembly of the PRJEB19522 data set (Is there foul play in... | reverse complement strand
AGAGAGGCGGGACTCTCATTTAAGGGGGGTGACCTTAGGCCACCCTTTGAAATAACCAATTGATAAAGAACGGAAAACAAGCAAAAGTCTTTGATGGCAACTAATAGGAAGATTCTAGGGAGAATCGAGATCCGATTTCATATGACTTCATGGTGAACATGATCTGCCGGAATCTCTTCCATTCCCACGTGAATGTACCGAAATAACAGGAGATTGAACGAAATCAAAGTGAAAACATTGGTTATGAGAAGAATTAGGACTAAACGGGCTGCAGTACTTCTTTAAGTGAGCCAATAATTTAAGGTTTCTCTACGAGCTTCCGTTGCTTCTGCATTAGAAATATTATTTGTTCATTCATTTTCGCTCGTTTTCACGCATGAGAAAGGGAAAAGAATTGAGAAATTTAGGACATAAAGTGAAAATTGGAGCGGAGCCCGGAAATGATAGATTATTTCCCAGCAGAACAGAAGTGCTGGATTTATGACGAAAGTGCCAGTGAAGAGACGATACCACCTTTAGAGGAGATTCCATTGCACCCCTGAACTATGAGTAATCAATACATGACCCATTAGAATAATCAGATTCATGATACTCCTAATACTCTGCTGATGAGTAGTGCTTTTATTGATATACCTGGTGAACAGCAAGCAGCAGAATCCAGGCACTGATATGAAATGATGCAAGAAGAAGCCCATGATTAATCGTAAAGAATTTTATACGGGTACGGGCACCCTTCTCACTCCGCTCTCCATCAATCTATCCTATCAGCATCAGCCTAAACCCCATCTGAACCTGGTCGCCCACACTTTTAACAAGTATAGGAAACCGGTAAGGCTGAAGACGGCAGTCCAAGCCAGGATACACCGACACGTGTGACATAAGTTCGTAACGGAACATTCTCCCGCACGTACCAGACGAGCGAAGGAGCGGAAGCTGAGAAAGAGCTTTGCGCTTTATCCCAGCATCTTCCTTGGGCCCCGCAGCAAGCAGTTACAAATTGAAAGGATATGGGTGAAACATCTACACCCAAGACGTCGTTAAGACTAGCGTTAAGACAGAACAAAAGAGAACTTATAACTAGCTATCTATAGATAGATCGAACCGTAACCGACATCCCGAAAAAAACAGACCGTAACTACGTTACCGCGCGCGTCGGGGCGGGCTTTAAGCATCTGTCTGCGACGTCTCGGTTAATCGTTTTGGTTCTATCCACCTATCTTCGGTTACCACTAGCTAGTTATAAGCTCTCTTTTGTTTTGTGAGATGTAGCCTCTCAAGCCAAGCAAGGTATCCCTTCTCAGAATTACAAGGCCTGAGAGGTACGTATCCCTCAAAGATACGTGCCCAGCCAGCGCAAAACTGCACTTCTTGCGCTAATTTGCTGCTTTTTTTAAGCATCAATTCTTTCCCCGCTGTAAACATTTATAGCTCAGAAGGCGGATTTTTAGCTTAGCTCGGATTAAAACCATACCGCCGCTGTTAACACACGGTTGGGCTTCATCTTCCCGCTAACGCACGGTTGGTGGGGGTTTAGCCCTCCGCATAAAAAAGATGCGTTGCCGTACGCTGTTTCTCTGCTTGCTTTGCTCAGCTCTCATTGTTTAGCTCTTTCTTCGTTTGCCACCTTAAAGCAGTGGACGGGTTGTTTTTCAACCTTACGCAAATCTTTGTTTTTTTTTTGGCGGCCTGCTTCGACTTTTAAGGTCTCTTCATTATGCCCTTCTTTCGTAGCGGCCTGTGCTACGCGTTCTTGTACCCAAAAAGAAAAGAGCGATCGCCCGCCGCTTCGGAAAAATACAGATAAAGAGCGGTAGCAATGAACTGGAATTTGCAGAGAGGTTTGAGAAACAGCGTACGGATGCATCAACTTTAAACGGGCAAGGTTGAAACAACCTTAAAGCAGCTTGCTTGCCTGCTTGCTGTACCACAGCAGAGTCGCAGTTGCTTGCTTGCTTGCTTGCTTGCGGGTAATATAGATTTATTTTGCCCGTAATGTTTAAATTAACCTAATAATCTGCCGTTTGACACGGCCGGCGCGGCGGGTCAACTATCGTTTTTGGTCTGATCGTTGATTTAGCGGAAATGAAACGATTCTTTTTTTCGCCCTTCATGCTGAATCCGCGTGTTTACTACGAATGCAGATGCTTGTTAAAAGCAGCAGCTGCTTTCTGTGGGTTTGAACCTCTTGCTTGCTTGCTTACTTGTAAAAGGTCTGATGGTTGAAAACAGCAGCTGCAAAGCTAAGGTTTTAATTTAAAGCAGCCTACGCCACCTCTTTTTTCATGTCACCTTGTTGTTGAGTATAGAAAAAGAAATAAAATGGGCGACACACTATGAACATTCGGGTATTGGCCCCCGATATCTATGAAAGTTAGTGCGGAGACTGAACCAGTACCCTTGGAAGAAGTTATGGTGGAGACCGGAAAGAATGAGGCTTTGGCAGCAGCCTTTCCTTTCCTTTCCTTTCCTTTCCTTTCCTTTCCTTTGGCAGCAAGACTTTGTATTTGTTTATTCTCGCGCGCGTATCTTTCCGATGGTCTTCCGAAAATCTATAGCATTCTGCTGGAACACATCCTGTCTCTTGACCTTAGCAGTTTTATGCATAGTTGGTACTATAGCCCCGATCATGGCTACTAATAAAATCAGACTAGACACCGGGAACAAAACCAGATAGTTGGTATAAAGTAAATTGCCTGATGTTTCCAAATTAGTCCAACTTTATATTCTTTCAGCATAAACCGTATATCTCAGATAGGTTGTATTCAAATTGGTTGGTAGTATTGGAATGTAATCATTGTCTAGAATGACAAAGATTTCCAACCAGGAAATCAGTCCAATAGTACCACCTACTGATAAATAGCGCAATATATTCTCGTGGATTTCCGCTATTTTGATATCTGGCATCATCACTACAAATGGAAGTGACACAGCAATCGCGCCTGTATAAACCACTAAGAGGATCATAGCAGAGAAGTCGGGACCTGACAAGAGAGGTAAACCTAAAGTGTTGCAGAAAACGAGGATGAAAAAGAGAACGGAATGGACGGAGTTTTTAGCACGTATGACCGTAACAGCAGAGACTAAAGCCATGCCCGGAAAAACATCAAGGAGTAGCATGGTTTTATTGTTCCTTTCTCTCATTCTGTATTAGTGGCAGTTTGTCCCGACCCCATCTTGGCAATGACGAGATGTGGAAGCTCCTAGTGCACCTGGTATTCTTCACTACAAAATACAAGAGGGAACCCACCCGTGCACCCACAAAAAATAGAATTGTGGAAAGCAGAAGATGACGATGAAGATAATTACATTCTGGAAACAAACGAGAAGCCGACGTCTAATATGGAAACTTCTAGTGCTACAGAAAAAGAACAGGCTAAAAGTCTTATTTTTAATGTCCTCTCGATTCTCTCTACGGGACGAATATGGCATTATTGGACAGTTCATGAGGACTGAAGGATAGTTCATGGGGACTGACATGACGGGAAGTATAGCAAGCTACATCCTCATTTATATGGAAGAGAAATCGAAACACTTTGTGTTATTTTCAAAGAAGATATAGAGGGGAGGGATCGGACCTTCCCCCAGTGTTGGTTCGTATTGAAGAGTTCTATAGGAAGAAACTACGAACTATGAAAATGAGATACAATCAACTGTCCACCCAGAAAAGTAGAAAATCCCACGTACCGAAAGAGGTCACGAATATGGTTAATCCAAGTAACATAACGAAAGCATAATGATAGTAGGGTCAAGGTCACCCTGCCCTCCGAACCGGACGTGAAGGTCTCCCCTCATCCGGCTCTCTGCAGCAAGCAAGCAAGCAAGCAAGCAAGCAAGCAAGCACTTTCGAGGTAGTCCCCATCACTGCTTCCCCTAATATCCGCCACATACCGTATAGGGGTTTACAGGAGATCCCAGAGCCGGCACTAGTAGTCGTTATGTATGGCTCTTGCCGAGATCGTTATTTTCCCGTGCTCTAGCTATTTTGCTCCCTAGACTGTTAACCGTACATGTAGTTATGGCGGCGTAGCTATTCTCGAGGAAGGGCGGCAGAGGGCTGTGATTTTCCCTGCTTTAGCGAAACCTGGCATACCGCGACCTTCGTTAGATACGCCCACCATGCCTTTATTCATTTCGACATGCCGCCTTGTGGACAAAAGGCCCGGGACTCATTAACTCACGTTCTTGCTAGCACTACACCAACTCCGGTCTTTACGCCGCCCTTACTGTCCTTCTTGGGCTCGTAGAGTCGAGTTTACCGTTTACCCACCACGGAGCTTAGGGCCAACGGGTCGTGACGTACTCTTCGCACAACAAATCCACTTTAAAGTTAACTTATTTGCTTGGCCAATTTCCGGAATGTGTACGAAATCCCGTAAGGACCTGAGATCTCAATAGCACCCTTGTCTAAGGCTTTAAATGAGACTTCGTATCCGAAATGCAAAAACGATCTCACTAGAAAGTCATTGAAAACTTTGTCAAAGAACCGGCGCTTATTCAGAAAGCAATAAAGTCCATTACCGAAAGTACTGGTTCCGAAAGCGAAAAGGAATTCGTTCGCGAAAAGATTTACATTATACGCCGTAAAAGCCCCTAAGATGCTAAACGTAATAGGTACTGGTTTGATTGTGATTGGAGTAGCAAACTCAGATTCGGCAAGAATCTCATTTTTGGGTAGCATTGAAAGGGAATTGGCCCGAAAATTGGTGCCTAAACCAATCATCATATCGGTACCTAAGCCGCTCCATTGCTGCTGGAAAGGCTCGGCTTCAAAACCGTACGTGAAGCTTCCGCCTCATACGGCTTCTCCCAGGATCGAAGATTTTTGTTGGCTTTACAGGTTCGAAGAATTCTTTTCGGTATGGCAGTGCCTGTGTAGGAGTTAAGGTTGCTGCACATGAACACCCCTCGTCAAGTCTTTGTTTCTTCAAACGATTCTATATGGATATGTAAGGCAATCTCTAGATATATGTATACTTAGATATAGATTACCTAAACAATGGCACGTTTGGGCTGGGGCCACTTTGGCCTCTGGCCTTTGTTTGTAAAGCTTTTTCTTTGTTGTTTGTAGTTTTGTTGATTCCGGAGAAGAAAAAAACGCTTTACGTTTTATTGGGCTTCTGTCCCACCTCTATGTACTCTTAGCCAGCCATTCAACTATTCGGTCTGGCTAGGTTAGATTCCTTTTCAACTAGAAAAAGAAAGTAAAAAGAAAGAAGGGTTATATAGCTTTTCCCAGCTTTTATAGCCCCAACAGAGGGCGGGCCAAAGGCCCTACGAGTCTCCCCGTTGTCGAGTATTCTTTATTGGAAGTCACTTTTTTGTTTGTTGGCTTTACGAGCAAGCAAGCAAGCAAGCAAGCAAAGGAACCTTCAGGGCCCTCTCCGGTTCCCCTGGGGTGGGGAACCTTTCCTTATGTGATGTGTTCTCAGGGACGGGACGGGACGGGACGGGACGGGACGGGACTCGCGTTCCCATTGAATCTTCATTCGTGTGGTCAACTTCGCTAAAGGGTTCACCTCACCCCCACTTGTTAGTTTAGTGGTTGGCTTTACGAATGAAGGCTGAAGGCGGTTCATCATGAAGGCGCGCGCGCGCGCCGGTTCATCATGAAGGCGCTCAGCGGTCGCTTTCCTCTTTCTCGGCTGCTTTGGTATCCATATTTAACAAATGAGTGCTGTAGCCCTTCCACCCAACAGAAGACCTCCTCCTGCCCGCCGTCTCTATCCCGGCCCTAAGGTCACCACTCACCCTATTGTCGAGGTCTTCCCTTCCCTTCCCTTCCCTTCCCTTCCCTTCCCTTCCCTTCCCTTCCCTTCCCCGGGGTGTTTGTTTTTCCCTCGGTTACCCTGTGTGACTTGTCTTACTAGAGTCTTGCGTGTATATCTTGTATGAGTCGCCTAGATTGGAGAGCACGCATCTTGCCCATATCGTTCATTGGGGCAATAAGCTTGTTGGTAAATTCCGGTCTACAACTGCCTTAGTCTTAGGCTACCACCGGGGCGGGGATTTGTTCCCACCAAGGTATTGTTTAGGTATTATCTATGTAGAACTTACTTACAATCCATTTCCCTTTCCATTGACCATCGAGATCCTAAGTCTCCAAGTGGGCATATCCCTAGCCTTTATTCGTCAGGGCCTTCGCTTTTCGGAGAATCCTGCTCCCGTAGAGCTTGTAGCTCGGCGGCCCACCACAAGGGAACCCTATCGGGATACTCCAGTTTCGAGTGTATTGGATAGTTATAGCGGCCCGTAGGCGCAAGATGTACCTCGTGGGGCGGTCTCCCGGACATAGTCTTTTCATGCAGTGGCCGTTTCTTAGTCCATAGTCCATTGGATGTTCGGTGCAAGGCCAGAAACTGACACTGCTTGTACCCTTCGTTCTTGCCCTTTGCTCACTGGGCCTGTCCCTCAGTGTGGTCAGTACTGGATACTGTCGGGCGGCAAAGCTTACACTTGTTCACTCATGAAGGTTCGCCGGGGCCTCTTTCCTCCCTTCTTTTTTGCTTACTCGTGATTCAGAGGCTGCCAGACCTCCTACAAAGAGAAGAGAGTCGACTGAACATCTCAGCCATTGGCGGGAGTTTCGCTCGCATCCAATCCTCAATTATTGTTCACCTTGCTTAGATCGTGCTGGGTGAGCAACAGCCGCTTCGTCACGGGACTGACTTATGGGCTAACAGGTCACACTTTGGCCAAGTATCCTACGAAAATGCTTCCGAAAGCCAGGAGGATTAAAGGGATGGCCATAAGAATGGGCGCATCATGGCATCGTAAGATGTCTCGCTTGAATGAATTAGTTGATGCTGAAAATGTTAGGAAAGGTAAACGAGAAGAGTGATAGGGAGTGAAGAAGACAGAGACGCTTCCCGACCGGAAAACAAAGTTACCACTAATGGTATAATCGGGATGGATAGGCTCTTTCAAGCAAGCTTTTCCCCCTCAAAGAACCGCACGTGCAAGTTTCCTCGCATACGGCTCAAGCGGCGAAGAAGAGTGACGGCTGGGCCGGCCTCAGCAGGTCACCGATGGGCCCACGTAGTGTTCTGCTATCACTCCGCCGCAAGTTGCGTATTTGCTCGTTTCCAATTTGCTCTCCCCAGTTGGTTTGTAATATTCTTCTCTCCTTTTCTTTTGGGGCACGCACGAAAGTCAAATTTTTTCCCTTCCCTCGTCGCAACTTCGTCGTGATTGACTCATATTCACTTAGTACCGCTCGCGGTCCCGGCCGCTTCTACTCCCATGTGGTCAATAGAAGTGGCCCGGTAACAGCGTTTCGTCATCCAGGATTCGAGTCAGCACACTGGGTCGGCAAATTGTCGCCTATCTTACCTTTGTTTGAGGGTGAGCCAAAGCTTTTCGGATCGTCTTCTGTCCACTGGACGGTATCTGATCCTACGACCAGACCTCCCGAGGGGAGCCCATTGGGTTTACCTTGTCGACATGTTGACTTTATTACAAGAAAAAGCGATCCTGTGCTATACTCCGGTGATCATTTGCCGATCGGGGCACGCAACCAAACGTCGTGTCCTAAATCACATCCCTACAGGGGCCTACTCAATTACAGCTCATAGGTGCTAGGTCGCTTTTACGAAGCGTCGTCGCACAGTTCACTGCTGCCTGCTGTGGTTGATCAAAAAGAATAGTCTCGCTTCTCTTAGCGGGTTCTATGTTGTATTGTATATTCTCCGCTTCCATGCTTCACACCCTCCCCAAAAGAACGCATGGTGGGGTAAGAGCCTCCCGCCAGGCTGGGATGGCGATATAGCCCCTTTCTCTTACTCTTATAGGAGGGCTATACACATTGTCTCATGTCCTTCAAGTCGCACTTTGGTATAAGCAGGCTCCGAAATCGCATCTTTAGAATAAAATCCGGTCAAGAAAGGGAATCCAATTAAGAATAAGCTGCCTATAAGCATCATGGCATAAGTGGAGGGTAACAGAGAAGCGAGCCCTCCCATTCTACGCATATCTTGCTCATCCGACATGGCATGAATTACTAAACCTGCGCTCGAAGGGGGTAATACTTTAAAAAAAGCGTAATTCGTTAAATAAAATACGCTAACTGAATAATCAAGAATGCCGCGAGCAAAGATCGTATAGCCTGATTGACTACGAATTAGATAAGCTACGACCCTCTTTAAATCATTTTACAACATTCCAGTAGTTACCGCGAAGAATAACGTCATAGCTCCCACAAAAGTAATAACAATCAAAGCATTGAGTAAATACTCGAATAAGGGGGAGCACCTCGCTATCATAAATACGCCTGCTATTACCGTAATAGCTGCGTAAATCAAAGCGGATACTGGAGTGAGACCCTCCGTTACGTCAGGTAACCGAGTATGCAATCCCATTTATGCAAATTTTCCAATAGCGCCGACAAGGGGTGAGATACGAATAACAATTGTGGCATAAAATCCCGTATTACGAGAAAGAAAATAGTGATTGGGTTCAGAGAAAACACTAGCACAAGCGAAAGTAGTAGGAGAGTCTACTACTTAAGAGGGAGTGGAACGACCAATAATCCCGAGGGCTGATCCGGAATCACCTACTCAATTGACAAGCATAGCTTTGATAGCTGCTTTATTAGCTTAAAGTCATGCGAACCGAAAATTAATCGACAAATATAAAACGGGACCTGCTCCCTCCCGTCCTGGAAGTAATTAAATGAAGTTATCTCCAATAACCAACATTAGCGTAAAAGAGGTAGAGATGGGTGAATAACACATGAATCAGGGGCTATGCGGATCCTCGGACATATATGAAATGAGATAGAGATAAACCAAGCTACTGACGAATGTCACCACAATTGACATAACTACAGTCGGACTATCGAACACCGGGTCGGAAGTTACTTCACCGGGCCTTTCCCTCTGCAAATCAAGCGAGCTTGTTTTTTATCCGTACCACAACGCGTTCGCCCGAGTGGCATAATCAAGTGCTCTCCGAACCGTGTAAGATGGTCGCCCATCACACGGCTCACCAACTTGGGATTACGGTTAGTAGAGGGATAACTTCTTCTTCTTCCGTGTGTCCAGGAAGAACAGGAAGGTCCCACCCGCGTCTCATTCGAGTGTACGGCATCTGCCAACTTAGGCCCCTTCCCTTCTGTTGATTCAAGCGGCGCTTCCCGGTTGGTTGTTTTTGCCGATCGAAGAGGCGGGTACTGTGGGCCCTCTGCCCCACGCATTTAACCAGCAGCTGGCGAATGTATGGTTCACCGGTTCCACCGAATACTCTCACTTGTTGAAGCACAGTGCGCTTGCCAATGGTGTGTGTGCTGTCCTTATCGGACTCAGGCCTTTCCTTGTCCAGGCATCTGCGCCCTCTTGCTGCGCATGTGCGAGGGATGCGCCTTATCCATAGCCTGTATTGCGGCCGGCGTGGAGGTGTACATATACTTTGTATATGGGACCTCGCCTGACGCTAGCCGGGATCCCTTCTCCACCGATCTGTAGTTCGTGATCCGTAAGCCTCACCTGTGTCTTGGAGACACGGTCGGGAGCCGCCAAGGGAGGGCGGGCAGTTTTCGGCGGGCGGAGTCCAGTAGGCCCCTTTCTCGACATGCTATGAGGCTCTAGGGGAGGAAATTATCCCATAGAGTGAGTCGAGCCCGTCTCGCCACGGAGCAACAGCAGCGTCCGGATAATCTATCTATCCGGCAATTCATCCGGTGGCTTCGCGGTCGCCAAGGAAGCCCCGGGAAGCATCGAACATCTCCAAGGAAATCCATGGAGCAATCTTTATATAGCAAGCACTGGCTCCCAGTGCGACTTCATGAAAGACGGTCAGGAATAAAATGAAAAAGAATGAAACGCACGTGATGGTTACTATAGCGGTTCCTTTCGACCCTGGAAAACGACCAGAAGCACCTGCTACAAAGCTACCAGGCAAGGACAACGATACTATTGGTAAATACGTACTCAATGAATCCTTTCTTTCTTGTTTTTGGTATTCATGGCAGTTTGTCCAGAATGGAAACGCAAAGCGTTTTTTCTTTTACAGAATGCGCACTTATATACAAAATTCTTTCACGTTGAACCGATAACTCGACCCTGCCGGTTACTAGAAATACTACCGCATCCCGCCAAAGGCCCGGAAACCCGCAAAGCTCCTAAGCCCGTAAAGGCGGCATTAGGTAAAGGGAGTTCGCGCTAGTTGGTATCAAGTCCCGGTCCGCAGGGTAGCCTTAAGGGCAAGGGCGGGAATGGTTTCCTTTGGTTCCCCGCGCGCGATTGATTGATTGATTGTTGGATCCTCTTATATTGCTAATGGTGGTATCCCGAATGAATTCGGAACAAAACATATCGTCAGAAACTACCTAGCGACCTGGTTCCTGACTACGACAAGTCCTGGATATTAGTAAATGATGACCAGCTTCTTTTTTTCTAACAATAAGAAATTGGCGGACTAGTAACTAGTCTTGGCCAACAACCTAGCACGCACGATGAAAGCCCGCGGAGAACAATTTTTTAGTAATAGAAACAGCAGTGGCTATTTTGGCTCACGTAGCTCAAAGGATAGAGCATTCCTATGTACCACCCGGGTTGGCGGGAAACTAGCCGGTTCGAGTCCGGTCGTGGGCTGGTGGGAGGAACAAGCAAGAATGGTTCAATACGGCGTCTAACAGGCAAATCAAGAATTTCACTTCGAATCCTGGACTTTAGCACCTTGCTGTTTATGGTGTTTCATGATCAGTATCGGAAACGAATGGAGAAGCGGTAGAACGTGCGGAACCGCATATTGGATTATTCTAGTGCGGCATGAAGCTGCTGGCGCCGAGTCGGCCGGATGAAAGCCGTTAGCGATGCTCCGCTTGTTCCCTGGCACGGGCGGCGCGCGAAGGCAACTTCCGCGTCGTAAGCACCGAGTTCGGTTTGTCGAGCAACTCAAGTGAGGCGAACCTAAAAAGGGAAGGAAGGGAGAAGGTCGTAAAGGTGGCCTCGTTATCTGTATCAGAGGTCAGAATAAATGAGTGCGGGAGAACCTGCCGTCCTCTACTTCCGATTTTGGTTATCTCACGAGCGAGCCAACGGTTCCCCGGGGGTTCTCGGAAACAAGAACGCGTTGGCGGGTCCTGGAGTGCCCGTCAAGAGCGCACGCGCATACCCCGCGGGGTAACTATTACGACCAGCACCCTCCGCATTTCGGCACAGTGGAACGTGTAACCGGCCCGAGGTTTCGTTTCAACTTACACTTGTTTCATGTTGGGATGGGTAGACCAACTGCCTGCCCGCAAGGGACAAACTAAATCCTCAGGTCGGGTGGGATGGCACTACTGGCAAATACT
>ERZ1034427.254-NODE-254-length-11313-cov-3.000799_pt1 | contig 11313 bp, 8 predicted proteins | sample MGYA00520607_ERZ1034427 | MGnify/ENA primary metagenome ERZ1034427 (study PRJEB33736, sample SAMEA104288489) | Azolla caroliniana | place: Brazil | collected 1987 | study: EMG produced TPA metagenomics assembly of the PRJEB19522 data set (Is there foul play in the... | reverse complement strand
GAGCCGATATAGGCCAGGTCCGCGCCCATGGCCTGGGCGGCCAGGATCGAGCGGCCGCAGGCGATCGAGCCCGACAGCGCCACCGGACCGTCGAACCACTGGCGGATTTCCTGGATCAGGGCGAACGGCGACAGCGTGCCGGCGTGGCCGCCCGCGCCGGCCGCGACGGGGATCAGGCCGTCTGCGCCCTTCTCGATCGCCTTGCGGGCGAAGCGGTCGGTGATCACGTCATGCAGCGTGACGCCGCCATAGGAATGGATCGCCTGGTTCAGGTCCTCGCGCGCGCCGAGCGAAGTGATGACCACCGGGACCTTGTATTTGACGCACAGCTCGATGTCCTCCTCGAGCCGGTTGTTCGTCTTGTGGACAATCTGGTTCACGGCGAACGGCGCCGAGGGGGCGTCCGGGTTAGCCTTGTCGTAGGCGGCCAGTTCTTCGGTGATCCGCGCCAACCACTCGTCCAGTTGCGACAGCGGGCGCGCGTTCAGCGACGGGAACGAGCCCACGATGCCCGCCTTGCACTGGGCGATCACCAGGTCGGGATTGCTGATGATGAACAGCGGCGAGGCGATGACGGGAAGGCGCAGGCGGTCACGCAGGATCGGCGGCAGGGCCATGGGCGAAGGTTCTCCCCTTTGGAGATCGGCTTGAGCGCCGAAATATATGATCACCGTTCAGCTTAAACGCTCGTTTGGCGCCCGCGCAAGGCTTGACGGCCGTAGCGGCAGGGGCGCATCACGATCAAAAATAATAATGCTGCAGTGCAGGAGAGAGACGCTTTGACCGAGGCGACCACGCCCCTGGCCGAGGATTTTGGTCCGCAAGGCGACGACGCCACGCGCGCGCGCTGGATGGCCCTGGTCGAGAAGACCCTGAAGGGCCAGAGCTTCGACGACGCCCTGACCACCCCAACGCCGGACGGCGTGACGATCCAGCCTCTCTACACCGCCCAGGACAGTGTCGCCGTTGCCCGCGACCTGCGCCTCCGCGACGCCGAACGGCCCTGGGACCTACGTGTCCGCGCCGCCCATCCCGATCCCGCCCGCGTCGCCAAGGACGTGCTGACCGACCTCGAGGGCGGTGCGGCCTCGGTGCTTCTGCGGCTCGATCCGAGCGGCCAGGACGGCGTCGCGGTCGGTTCAGCGGATGATCTGGCCAAGGCTCTGTCGGGCGTGCTGCTGGACCTGGCGCCGGTCGCGCTGGACGCGGGCTTCCTAGGCCCGAAGGCGGCCGATTGGCTGGGCGCCCTGGCCAAGGCCGCGCCTAACGCGCCGCTGGCCTTCCACCTCGATCCGCTGACCGCCTTCATCCAGGCGGGCGCGAGCCCCGGGCCGATCGAGAGCCACGTCTTCAACGCCGCCACCGTGGCCACGCGCCTGGCCAGCACCTATGCCAAGGCCAGCCTGTTCCTGGCGACCGGCCGCGCGGTCCATGAGGCGGGCGGCTCCAATGTCGAGGAGCTGGCCGCCATGACCGCCGCCGCCCTCGCCTACGCCAAGGCCCTGACGCGCTCGGGCCTGTCGACGCAGGAGGCCTTCGACCGCATCGTGCTTGGCGTCAGCCTGGACGGGGAATACTTCACCGGCGTGGCCAAGTTGCGCGCCGCCAAGGCGATGTGGGCGCGGCTGACCGAGGCTTGCGGCGTCTCCGTTCCCGCCCGGATCGAGGCCCGCTCGTCGCGGCGGATGCTGGCCAAGGCCGACGCCTGGACAAACCTGCTGCGCCTGACCTCGGCGGGCTTCGCCGGCGCTGTCGGCGGCGCCGACGCCATCGTACTGGACGCCTTCACCGACGCCATCGGCCTGCCCACCGCCTTCGCTCGCCGCCAGGCCCGCAACACCCAGCTGGTCCTGATGGAGGAGAGCAACCTGGGCCGCGTCGCGGACCCGGCCGGCGGGGCCTGGTACCTCGACAGCCTGACCGACCAGCTGGCTCGCGCCGCTTGGAACGACTTCCAGGCCATCGAGGCCGCCGGGGGCATCATCAAGGCGCTGGAAAGCGGCTTTATCGCCAGCGGTGTCGCCAAGACCCGAGCGGCGCAGGAAGCCGCTTACGCGGACAAGTCCCGCAAGATCCTGGGCGTCACCGTCTTTCCCAACGCCGACGACACGTCGCCGGAGGTCGAGACGCCCGATCCGTCCGCCTTCGCGGTCGCCGCGCCCGACGTCCGTCTGCCTGGGCCGGACAGCAAGTGCGCGGCCCTGACGCCGATCCGCTTCGCCGCCGCCTTCGAGGGAGCCTGAGCCGTGACCAAGTTCCCCGACTTCACGACGATCGACTTCGCCGAGGTCGCCCCCGGCGCCGCGCCCGACGGTACGGCCTGGAGCACGCCCGAAGGCGTCGACGTCGCCCCGGCTTTCGACGCCAGCGACATCCAGGGCCTGGACTTCCTGGGCGGCTATCCGGGCGTCGCGCCCTATGTGCGCGGCCCTTACCCGACCATGTACGTGACCAACCCGTGGACGGTGCGGCAGTACGCGGGCTTCTCGACCGCCGAGGACTCCAACGCCTTCTATCGTCGCAACCTGGCGGCCGGTCAGATGGGCCTGTCCGTGGCCTTCGACCTCGCCACCCACCGCGGCTATGACAGCGACCACGAGCGGGTGAAGGGCGACGTCGGCATGGCGGGCGTGGCCATCGACTCGATCCTGGACATGCGCACGCTGTTCAGCGGCATCCCGCTCGACAAGATGAGCGTGTCGATGACCATGAACGGCGCGGTGCTGCCGATCCTGGCGCTCTACATCGTCGCGGCCGAGGAGCAGGGCGTCAGCCCCGACAAGCTCTCGGGGACGATCCAGAACGACATCCTCAAAGAGTTCATGGTGCGGAACACCTACATCTATCCGCCCGCGCCCTCGATGCGGATCATCTCGGACATCTTCGCCTTCACCTCGGCGAACATGCCCAAGTTCAACTCGATCTCGATCAGCGGCTACCACATGCAGGAGGCCGGGGCGACGGCCGACCTGGAGCTGGCCTACACCCTGGCCGACGGCGTCGAGTACGCCCGCGCCGGCGTCGCGGCCGGCATGAGCATCGACCAGTTCGCCCCGCGCCTGTCGTTCTTCTGGGCGATCGGCATGAACTACTTCATGGAAGTGGCCAAGATGCGGGCCGCGCGTCTGCTTTGGGCCCGCCTGATGAAGCGCGAGTTCGATCCCAAGGACGACCGCTCGCTCTCGCTGCGCACCCACAGCCAGACCTCCGGCTGGTCGCTGGCGGCCCAGGACGTGTTCAACAACGTCGCCCGCACCTGCGTCGAGGCCATGGCCGCCGTGAACGGCCAGACCCAGAGCCTGCATACCAACAGCCTGGACGAGGCCCTGGCCCTGCCAACCGACTTCTCGGCCCGGATCAGCCGCAACACCCAGCTCTTCCTGCAGATGGAGAGCGGCACGACCCGCGTCGCCGACCCTTGGGGCGGCAGCTACTATGTCGAGCGCCTGACCTACGAACTGGCCCAGAAGGCGCTCGCCCACATCGAGGAGGTCGAGGCGCTGGGCGGCATGGCCAAGGCCATCGAGCAGGGCCTGCCCAAGCTGCGCATCGAGGAAGCGGCGGCCCGCACCCAGGCCCGCATCGACAGCGGCAAGCAGAGCGTCGTGGGCGTCAATCGCTACAAGCCCGAGGTCCCCGACGACATCCCGGTGCTGAAGGTCGACAACGGGTCTGTCCGCGCCCAGCAGCTGGAAAAGCTGGCCCGCCTGAAGGCCGAGCGCGATCCGGCCGCGACCGAAGCCGCCCTGAAGGCTCTGGAGGATGGCGCGCGGGGGAATGGCAACCTATTGGCCCTGGCCGTCGACGCCGCCCGCGCCAAGGCCACCGTCGGCGAGATCAGCTACGCGCTGGAGAAGGTGTTCGGCCGCCACCGCGCCGAGATCAAGTCGATCCAGGGGGTCTACATGAAGGAGGCCGGCAACGATCCGAAGACCGCGCGCGCCAAGGCCATGGTCGAGGCGTTCGAGCAGGCCGACGGCCGACGGCCGCGCATCCTGATCGCCAAGATGGGCCAGGACGGTCACGATCGGGGCCAGAAGGTCATCGCCACGGCCTTCGCCGACCTCGGCTTCGACGTCGACATCGGCCCGCTGTTCCAGACCCCTGCCGAGGCCGCGCGCCAGGCCGTGGAGAACGACGTCCACGTGGTCGGCGCCAGCTCGCTTGCGGCGGGCCACCTGACCCTGGCGCCCGAGCTGAAGGCCGAACTGGCCAAGCAGGGCCGCGACGACATCCTGATGGTCGTGGGCGGGGTCATTCCGCCTCAGGACTTCCAGGCGCTGCGCGACGCCGGCGCGGTGGCGATCTTTCCCCCCGGCACGGTGATCGCCGAGGCGGCCATCGAGCTGCTGGACCAGCTGAACCGGCAGCTGGGCTACACTCAGGGGGAAGCGGCCTAGGCGGGCTTGCGACGAAACAGGCCGCGCTTCTTCTGGCTACGCTCGAAGGCCACGTCTTCCGGCAGGCCATGGCGCGCCTCGATGTCCTTCTGCAGCGCCTTGGCCGCCATCAGGTGGCCCGGGAATATCGTGTCGACAGCCCAGCCAAGGATCGGCACGGTGTCGGAGAGGTTATCGGCGGCGAGATAGGCCGCCATCCTGCCCATCGTGCTGGGCGAGGCCTTGGCGTGAGCGGCATGGAACAACAGCAGCGCGCCCGCGCCCAGACCGTAGGCGAGGCCCACGCCCGGAACCCAGGCCAGCACGCCGTCCAGGCCGATGCCGACGGGCCCGACGCCGATCAGGCGGTCGGAGAGACGCTTGATCGTCTCGGCGGCGCGCCAAGCGCGATGCGCCTTGAATCGCGCGTCGTCCACGGGACCCGTTCGCGGGTCATCGTAGGCGGCGGCGATGGAGACATCCTCGGTCATGCTCGCAGAACGCCCCGTCTCGCGCCTCGTTGCATGGGTCTCAGATCGTGCGTCGACGACGCCGCGACAAGCCCTAGGCCTACAGGTCCCAGACCCGTCCGGGTTTCGCGATTTGACCGCGTCGGCTAAGCGAGGTCTCGTGAACCCTGGTCTGGACATCGACGTCCTGGAACAGCGCCTTGTCGCCGGCGACCGCGCTGCGTTGGCTCGCGCCATCACCCTGGTCGAGAGCCGGCGCGCCGATCACCAGGTGGCGGCTCGCGCCCTGCTCTCGCGCCTGATGCCGCTGACCGGCCGCGCTCAGCGGATCGGGATCACCGGCGTGCCCGGAGCGGGCAAGTCCACGACGATCGAGCGGTTCGGCTGCGACTTGATCGAAGCCGGCCACAAGGTGGCGGTGCTGGCGGTCGATCCCTCGTCCGGCCGACACGGCGGCTCGATCCTAGGCGACAAGACCCGAATGGAACGGCTCAGCGTCCAGCCCAACGCCTATATCCGCCCCTCCCCCTCTGGCGGCGCCCTGGGTGGCGTCGCGCGCAAGACTCGCGAGGCCATGCTGCTGTGCGAGGCGGCGGGGTTCGACGTCGTGGTCATCGAAACGGTCGGCGTCGGCCAGTCCGAGACGGTCGTCGCCGACATGGTCGACATCTTCCTGGCCCTTCTGATCCCGGGCGGCGGCGATGAGTTGCAAGGCATCAAGAAGGGCCTGATCGAGCTGGCCGACCTGCTGGTCATCAACAAGGCCGACGCCGATCCGGCCAAGGCCGAGCGCTCGGCGCGCGACTATCGCAACGCCTTGCATATCCTGACCCCCGCCCATCCGGACTGGACGCCGCCGGTCCTTACCGCCTCGGGCCTGACCGGTCAGGGGCTGGATGTCCTGTGGACCCAAATCCGGCGCCACCGCGAGATCATGACCGCCAACGGCGCCCGCGCCGCGCGGCGCGCCGATCAGGACGCGCGATGGATGTGGGCGATGGTCGAGGATCGGCTGCGCGAGGCCTTCCGGAGCGCGCCGGCCGTGGCCGCTCTGGCGCCCGAGCTCGAAGCCGCCGTGCGGGCGGGACAGGTCCCGGCCTCGGCCGCCGCCGATCGACTGCTCGACGCGTTCGGCCCGCGATAGGGCTGTCAGGCCGCGTGGGCGGTCGCGTCGCGCGCCTCTCTCAAGCGGAAGCTGGCGACGAGGTCTGAGAGCTCGCCGGCCTGCCCGCGAAGCATGTGCGAGGCGGCCGTCGCCTCTTCCACCAAGGCCGCGTTCGACTGCAGCATCCGGTCCATTTCGCCAACGGCGGACGAGACCTGGCTGAGGCCCGTAGCCTGGTCCTGCGCCGATTGCGATATTTCGCCCATCAGACCGGCGATTTCGCCGACCTGGACGAGGATGTCCTGGAGCGCCGCGCCCGCCCCGCCGACCATGGAGACGCCCTTCTCGACGTGTTGCGACGAGGCGGCGATCAACGCCTTGATCTCGCGCGCGGCGTCCGCCGAACGTTGGGCCAGGGCGCGAACCTCTTGGGCCACGACCGCGAAACCGCGTCCCGCTTCGCCGGCTCGGGCGGCCTCTACGCCCGCATTCAGAGCCAACAGATTGGTCTGGAAGGCGATCTCGTCGATGACGGTGATGATCTGGCCGATCTTCTGGGACGAGACGTCGATCCGCTCCATGGCGGTCATCGCCTCGGTGGCCACCGCGCTGGACTGGCCCACGAGCCTGCGGCTGACCGAGGCGGCTTCCTGGGCCTGAGCGGCGTTCTCCGCGGTCTTGCGGATCGTGGCGGTGACCTGATCCAGCGCGGCGGCGGTCTCTTCCAGGCTGGCGGCCTGCTGCTCGGTGCGATGGGCCAGGTCGTCGGAGGCGGTCGAGATCTCGCGCGAGCCGCTGTCGACCGCGCCCGTGGTGATCAGCACCTGGCGGATGGCGTGTTCCAGCGTCTCCATGGAGCTGTTGAAGTCGCGGCGCAGCCCTTCGAAGTCCTCGGGGAACGGCGTCGCAAGGCGGGCCGAAAGATCGCCGGAGGCGAGGCGCTTCAGGCCTTCGCCCAGGCTGTCGGCCACGCGCTGGCGCAGGGCGCGCTCCTCGGCGCGAGCCTCCTCGGCGCTTTGCCGACGCGCCTCTTCCTCATGCTCAAGCTGCGCCCTCGTCGCGGCCTGGCGCTCCAGGGCGGCGGTTCGGAAGCTCGCGATCGAGCGCGCCATGTCGCCGATCTCGTCCGGGCGCGCCTGGAGCGGTACCTCCTGGCTGTAGTCGCCGGTGGCCAAGCGACCCATGTAGTCGGTGATCTTCGATAGCGGCGAGGCCACGAACCGGCGGAGAGCGCCGACGCCGACCACCACGATCGCCAGCATCGCCAGGCTGACCGCGCCTAGCAGAACCATGACCAGCCAAGTGGCTTTTTCGACCTTGCGGGCCTGGGCCTCGGCGCCCTTCTGGGACAGCACGGCCAGGGTATCGATAACCTTGCGGTGCCGCGCATAGATCGGTTCAAGCTTGGCGATCGTCGAGTTGATGCCGATCACGTCGCCGGACTTCAGGGCGGGGGCGTACTCGCCGTCCACCACCTTCCAGAACGCCTTCACCTCGACGTCCGAGGCGTCCAGAGCCGCGCGCATGTCGTCCGGCAGGTCGAGCTTTCGCCAGTAGGCGCGTCGCTCGTCGTACTGCTTGTGCAGGGTGTTCAACGCCTTGAGGGAGTCGTCGGCCTGGCCGGTGTCCTCGGCCCCGTGATGGACGATCAGCATGGACTCCACGAGGTACAGCGGCGGCGGGAAGATGTCGGCGAGCAGCTCGTACGACTGCGACTGCTTCTTCGACAAAGGCCCGCCGACCCGCAGCTCCATCAGCGAGAACACGGCCGTCGCCGTCGCCAGGACGAAGCCCAGTAGCAGGCAGCCGGCGAAGATGTTGAGGGCGTCGCGGATCCGGATTGTCATGGAGGGTCCTGCTGTGAAAGCGCCCGAAGCTTCGCCGTGAATGGTTAATGCGCGGAAAGTTCTTGCCGCGGCCTGATGTCTCAGTCGCCGGAGACGAGGAAAACGCTCGCCTCGTCCCGCGCGCGAGCGGGGCGCGCTTGACTCCGGCCGACCCCTCCCGCATTGAGCCGATAACCCTCGCGGGAGACATCGGGATTCGCTCCCGAGGCCGAAGGCGCAACCGCCCCGGAAACGCTCAGGCAAAAGGACCGCGCGGGTTTAGAAACGCTGGAAAGCAGTCTCCCGACAGGGCGGCTCGCCGAAGGAGCAAGGCCAAGCCCGTCCGGCAGAGGGGGGAGGCCGGAATCTCTCAGGTGCAAGGGACAGCGGGGGCGCGACCAACCGGCGAGAGCCGGTCCTGTCGCCGACCTCGTTTGGAGCCCGCGCGTTGTCAGATCAAGATCTCAAGAAGACCCCGCTCTTCGACGCCCATGTGGCGGCGGGCGCCCGCATGGTTCCGTTCGCGGGCTATTCCATGCCCGTGCAGTACAAGGACGGAGTGCTGAAGGAGCACCTCTGGACCCGAGAACACGCCGGTCTGTTCGACGTCTCGCACATGGGCCAGGCCCGCATCCGCGGGGAGAACCCGGCCAAGGCTTTCGAGAAGGTCGTTTCGGCCGACTACCAGGGCCTTAAGCCCGGCAAGCAGCGCTATGGCGTGCTGCTGAACGCGCGGGGCGGCATCGTCGACGACCTGATGACCGCGCGTCCGGACGAGGACGGGCTGTTCGTCGTCGTCAACGGCGCCTGCAAGGACAACGACTACGCCATCATCGCCCGCGAGCTGGCCGGCGAGGCCACGGTGACCCGCCTCGAGGATCGCGCGCTGCTGGCGCTGCAGGGCCCCGAGGCCGCCGCCGTGCTGGCCGCCCATATCCCGGAAGCCGCCCAGATGGTGTTCATGGACGCCAAGGCCCTGATCGCCTTCGGCGTCGACGCGATCATCTCGCGCTCGGGCTATACCGGCGAGGACGGCTACGAAATCTCGGTTCCCGCCGACGCCGCCGAGCGCGTGTGGAACACCCTGCTGGCCGACGAACGCGTCAAGCCGATCGGCCTGGGCGCGCGCGACAGTCTGCGCCTGGAAGCGGGCCTGCCGCTCTATGGCCATGACCTGGACGAGACCGTCTCGCCGATCGAGGCGGGCCTGAACTTCGCCGTTGGCAAGTCGCGCCGCGAGGCCGGCGACTATCTGGGCGCGACCCGCATCGCCAAGGAGCTGGCCGGCGAGCTGTCGCGCGTCCGCGTGAACCTGAAGGTGCTGGAAGGCGCTCCGGCCCGCGAAGGCGCGGAGATCGCCGACGAGGCGGGCGCCGTGATTGGCAAGATCACCAGCGGCGGCTTCGCCCCCAGCCTGGGCTACCCCATCGCCATCGGCTTCGCCCCTCCGGCTTACGCCGCGATCGGGACGAAGTTGAAGGTCATCGTTCGCGGGAAGGCCGCCGCCGCCGAGGTGGTCGCCAGCCCGTTCGTTCCCAACCGTTACGTCCGCAAACTCTAATCCAATCCAAGGGCCGACTGACATGCGCTTCACCAAAGATCACGAATGGGTCGTCGTCCAAGGCGACGTGGCGACCGTCGGCATCACCGCCTACGCCGCCGAGCAGCTGGGCGACGTGGTGTTCGTCGAGGTTCCTGAAGCCGGCAAGACCGTGAAGCAGGGCGACGGCCTGGCCGTGGTCGAGAGCGTCAAGGCCGCCTCGGATGTCTACGCCCCGGTGTCGGGCGAGGTGATCGAAGGCAACGCCGAGCTTTCGGACGCCCCGGAAACCGTCAACGCCCTGCCGGAAAGCGGAGGCTGGTTCGCCAAGATCAAGCTCGCCAACCCGGCCGAGGTCGACGCCCTGATGGACCGCGACGCGTACGAAGCGTTCCTGGCCACGCTTTAAAATCTGTCATCCCGGCGCGTAGGGCCGGGACCCCGGAAAGCAAAAGAGACCATGCGCTATCTCCCCCTGACCCCCGAAGACCGCGTCGAGATGCTCGGCGTGATCGGCGTGAAGTCGATCGACGACCTGTTCGTGGACGTGCCGGCCTCGGCCCGCCGCGATAAGCCGGTCGACCTGCCGCACCATGCCGGCGAACTGGAAGTCGAGCGGGAGATGGCCGCCCTGGCCAAGCGCAACCGCGCGGCGGGCGAGGGGCCGTTCTTCTGCGGCGCCGGCGCCTACCGCCACCATGTGCCGGCCACGGTCGACCACATCATCCAGCGGTCGGAATTCCTGACCAGCTACACGCCCTACCAGCCGGAAATCGCCCAGGGCACGCTGCAGGTCCTGTTCGAATTCCAGACCCAGGTCGCCGCCCTGACCGGCATGGAGGTGGCCAACGCCTCGCTCTATGACGGCTCGACCGGCGCGGCCGAGGCCGTGATGATGGCCCAGCGCGTCACCCGCCGGAACAAGGCGGTGATGTCGGGCGGCCTGCACCCGCACTATGTCGGGTCGATCGAGACCCTGGCCCACGCGGCCGGCGTCGAGACGGCCCGGATGCCCGCCGCCATCGACGCCGAGGACGCGGTGATCGCCGCGATCGACGCCGACACCGCCTGCGTCGTCGTCCAGACCCCGAACGTCTTCGGCACGGTCACGGACGTGACGAAGATCGCCGAGGCCGCCCACGCCGCCGGCGCGCTGTTGATCGTGGTGACGACCGAGGCGGTCTCGTACGGCCTCTTGAAGTCGCCTGGCGAGATGGGCGCGGACATCGCCGTGGCCGAGGGCCAGTCGATCGGCAACGGCCTGAACTTCGGCGGCCCCTATGTCGGCCTCTTCGCCTGCAAGGAAAAGTTCGTCCGCCAGATGCCGGGCCGCCTGTGCGGCGAGACGGTTGACGCCGACGGCAAGCGCGGCTTCGTGCTGACGCTCTCGACCCGCGAGCAGCATATCCGCCGCGACAAGGCGACCTCGAACATCTGCACCAACAGCGGTCTCTGCGCCCTGGCCTTCTCGATCCACATGAGCCTCCTGGGCGAGACGGGCCTGCGCAAGCTGGCGGCCTTGAACCACCAGAAGGCCCTGGCCCTGCGCGACGCCCTGGCGGCGATCCCGGGCTATGAGATTCTAACCCCGCGCTTCTTCAACGAGTTCGCGGTTCGCGTTCCGGGCAAGGCGGCCGAGCTGGTCGAGACCCTGGCCAGCCACGGCGTTCTGGCGGGCGTGCCGTTCTCGCGCCTCGACGCGGGCGCGGGCATGGACGATGTCCTGCTGGTCGCCGCGACCGAGACGACGCTGGATATCGACATCACTTTCCTGACCAAGCTCCTGACCAAGGTGGTGGGCCAATGAGCATGAACAACGTCGGCCGCCCCACGCGCCCCGAAGCCGCGAATGACGCCCCGGCTGGTCACGAGACCCTGACGGGCGCTCGCGGCCTGCTGCAGGACGAGGCCCTGATCTTCGAACTGGACGGCTGGAACAAGACCGGCGTCGATCTGCCGGAAGCCGCCGCCCCGTCGAGCGACCTGGCTGGCT
>ERZ1034427.251-NODE-251-length-11435-cov-3.142004_pt1 | contig 11435 bp, 11 predicted proteins | sample MGYA00520607_ERZ1034427 | MGnify/ENA primary metagenome ERZ1034427 (study PRJEB33736, sample SAMEA104288489) | Azolla caroliniana | place: Brazil | collected 1987 | study: EMG produced TPA metagenomics assembly of the PRJEB19522 data set (Is there foul play in the... | reverse complement strand
CCTTTTTGCGCCCGCCGGCCAAGCTCTTCAGGCCGGTTGGCAAAACACATCTCAGTTCTGTACAACGCACGTAATGTGCGTGCCGACGACTCAGGAATAGCGGTCCATGTCCGATACCAGCGCGCCCCAGAAATATCGCCGCATCCTGCTGAAAGTGTCGGGCGAGGTCCTGATGGGCGACACGCCCTACGGCATCGACACCAAGACCGTGCAATCGGTGGCCGATGATGTCGCCGAGATCGTCAAGTCGGGCGTCGAGCTGTGCCTGGTGATCGGCGGCGGCAACATCTTCCGCGGCATGGCCGGCGCGGCCAAGGGCATGGAGCGCTCCAGCGCCGACTACATGGGCATGCTGGCCACCGTCATGAACGCCCTGGCCATGCAGGACGCCCTCGAGCGCATCGGCGTCGAGACGCGCGTGCAGTCGGCCATCCCGATGGCCACGGTCTGCGAGCCCTATATCCGCCGCCGCGCCCAGCGCCACCTGGAGAAGGGCCGCGTCGTGATCTTCGCGGCCGGCACGGGCAATCCGTTCTTCACCACCGACACGGCCGCGGCCCTGCGCGCGGCCGAGATGCAGTGCGACGCCCTGTTCAAGGGCACCAGCGTCGATGGCGTCTACACCGCCGATCCCAAGAAGGATCCGAAGGCCGAGCGCTATGACCGCCTGACCTATATGGACGTCCTGGCCAAGGACCTGCGGGTCATGGACGCCTCGGCCGTGGCGCTGATGCGCGACAGCAACATTCCGATCGTGGTCTTCTCGATCAAGGGGCGCGGCAATCTGCTGAACGTCCTGCGAGGCGAGGGCACCCACACCGTGGTCGCCAGCGACCGCGCCGCCGCCTAGTTTCGAAAAAGCGAGGAGAGCCCGTCATGGCCGCCGCCGAAAAACCCGTCCTGTCGCGCTATCGCGATCGCATGGACAAGGCCGTCGCCGCTCTGAAGGAAGAGTTTGGCAGCCTTCGTACTGGCCGCGCTTCGGCCAGCCTGCTGGACCAGGTGATGGTCGAGGCCTACGGCTCGACGACGCCGCTGAACGCGGTGGCCTCGGTCAGCGTGCCCGAACCGCGCCAGATCAATGTCAGCGTCTGGGATCGCGGCGTCGTCGTCTCGGTCGAGAAGGCGATCCGCGCTTCGGGCCTCGGCCTGAACCCGGTGGTCGAAGGCCAGAACCTGCGTATCCCGATCCCGCCGCTGACCGAGGAGCGCCGCAGGGACCTCCAGAAGATCGCCGGCAAGTACGCCGAGCAGCAGAAGATCGCGGTCCGTAACGTCCGTCGCGACGCCAACGACGACCTGAAGAAGGCGGAGAAGGACGGCGCGATCGCCGAGGACGAGCGCAAGAAGATGGAAACCGAGGTCCAGAAGATGACCGACGAGGCCATCAAGCGCATCGACGAGGCCTTGAAAACCAAAGAACAAGAGATCATGCAGGTCTGATCGTCCTTCCCATCGCGTTGGGGGGAGAGGACGAGGGAAGGTTGAAGCGGATGTCGCCGACCACCGGCTTGCAGGACGTTTCGGCGCGCGCCGGGGGAGGCGCGCCCGACCAGCGACTGCACGTGGCCATTATCATGGATGGCAATGGCCGCTGGGCGAAGCAGCGGGGCATGCCGCGCGTCCTCGGCCATCGCGCCGGGGTCAATGCTCTGAAGCGCACCGTCGAGGGCGCTCAGGAGCAGAACGTCGGCGTGCTGACGGTCTTCGGCTTTTCGACCGAGAACTGGCGCCGTCCGGCGCAAGAGGTCTCCGAACTGATGGGCCTGCTCAAGGCCTATGTGGAGTCGGACCTCGAGCGCCTGGCGCGGGCCGGGGTCAGGGTCCGCATCATCGGCCGTCGCACGGGACTGTCGCCGGACATCGCCGAGGTGATCGAGCGGGCCGAGAAGCGCACGGCCAAGAACACCGAGTTCGTGCTCCAGGTGGCCTTCAACTACGGCGGCCAGGCCGACATCGCCGACGCCGCGCGGGCCTTCGCGGAGAAGGTCGCCCGGGGCGAGGCCCAGCCGTCGGATCTGACCGAGGAGACCTTCGGCCAGCTGTTGTCGACGGCCGCCGCGCCGGCGCCGGATCTGATCGTGCGCACCAGCGGCGAGCGTCGCATCTCCAATTTCCTGCTGTGGGACAGCGCCTACGCGGAACTCGTGTTCCAGGACGTTCTGTGGCCTGACTACGGTCCGGAAGCCCTCGCGGCCGCGATCGCCGAATACCGCCGTCGGGATCGACGTTATGGAGGGGTCGCGGCCGATGACGTCGCCGTCGCCGGCTAAGCGCTTCAACTGGGGCAATCTTCGAATGCGCGTGGTCTCGGCCACCGTGCTCGTGCCTACCGTCGTGGCCGCCGTCTGGCTGGGCGGCTTCTGGATTCTCGCGCTCGCCCTGATCTGCGTCGGTCTGCTGGCGAGGGAGTGGGGCAAGATCAGCGCGCCCAAGGCGCCGCGCGCCGTGGGCGCCGTCGTGGGTGTCTTCTGCGCGCTGGCGGTGATCGCCGCCTTCCTGCACCAGTTCTTCATCGCCTGGACCGTCGTGCTGGTCGGGGCCTTCCTGGCCGGACTGATCGCGCGCGGCGCCGTCGAGCGCCGGGCCGACGCGGCCTATGGCGTCGTCTATATCGCGCCGGCGGTCATCGCCCTGGTGTGGGTCCGCTCGCTTCCCGATGGCCTGTGGTGGACCCTGCTGCTGTTCGTGGTCACCTGGTTCGCGGACATCTTCGCCTACGTCGCCGGCAGCATCTTCAAGGGGCCCAAGCTGTGGCCCCAGATCTCGCCGAACAAGACCTGGTCGGGCTTTGTCGGCGGCCTTGTCGCGGCGACCATCGGCGCCATGCTGGTGGCCCACCTCGCGCATCTGAAGCTGGTCTGGCCCGCGGCCGCGCTCGTGGGGTTCCTCGGCGGCTTGGCGACCATGGCTGGCGACCTCTGGGAGTCGATGCTCAAGCGCCGTTTCGGCGTCAAGGACAGCGGGGACATCATTCCGGGCCACGGCGGTTTGCTGGATCGCGTCGACGGCCTGATGTTCGCGGCCATCGTCATCGCCGCCGTGCGTCTCGTCGATCACTGGGGATGGGCGCATTGACCTCGCCACGCAAGGTGGTGGTGCTGGGCTCGACCGGATCGATCGGCCTTTCGACCTTGAGCCTTTTCGAAGAGTCCGGCGCGCCGGTGGATATCCTGGCGCTGACCGCCGGCCGCAATGTCGCGCGGCTGATCGAACAGGCGCTCCGCTGGCGACCGACCGTCGCGGTCATCGAGGACGAGACCAAGCTCGAGGCCCTGAGGGCCGGCTTGGCCGGCAGTGGCGTCCGCGCCGCCGCGGGCTCGGCCGCGATCATCGAGGCCGCCGCCATGGGCGCGGACTGGGTGATGTCGGCGATCGTCGGCGCGGCCGGCCTGGCGCCGACCGTGGCCGCCGCCCGGACGGGCGCGGCCATCGCCCTGGCCAACAAGGAAAGCCTGGTCTGCGCCGGTCCCGCGCTGCTGGCGATCGCCAAGGCGGCCGGCGGCTCGGTGATCCCCGTCGATTCCGAGCACTCGGCGATCTTCCAGGTGCTGCAGCCGGACTGCGCCCATCGCGTGGCCCGGTTGATCCTCACCGCCTCGGGCGGTCCTTTCCGCACCTGGGACAGGGCCGCGATGGCCGCGGCGACGCCCGAGCAGGCCGTGGCCCACCCGAACTGGTCGATGGGCGCCAAGATTTCGGTCGATTCCGCGACGATGATGAACAAGGGGCTCGAGATGATCGAGGCCTCCTACCTGTTCGGAACTCCGGAAGACCGCGTCGACGTCGTGATCCATCCCCAGTCCGTGATCCACAGCCTGGTGGAATACGCCGACGGCTCCACCCTGGCGCAGCTAGGGCCGCCGGACATGCGCGCCCCGATCGCCTGCGCGTTCGCCTGGCCCGATCGCCTGCCGTGGCCCGCGCCGCGGCTGGATCTGGCGGGATATGGCCAGCTGACTTTCGAATCGCCGGACCTGGAACGCTTCCCATCGATCGGCATCGCCCGCGAGGCGCTTCGCCTGGGCGGCGGCGCGCCGACCGCGATGAACGCCGCCAACGAGATCGCGGTCGCCGCTTTCCTTGACCGGAAGATTGGCTTTCTCGATATTGCCGCGGCGGTGGCGGGAACCCTCGAGCGCATGAATAGTCTTGGTGGGCTCTCCGTTACGGAAGATGACGCCGTCGATAACGCGATGATGATCGACGCCAGCGCTCGCCGCATTGCGGCCGAGGTTGTCGCGCAAAAGCATCGCCGCTGATCGGGAGACCCGGCCATTTCATGACCGACGTGCTGTTCTATATCGTTCCGACGGTCTTCGTGCTGTCCATCGTGGTGACGATCCACGAACTGGGCCACTTTTGGGTGGCGCGGGCGTGTGGCGTCGCGATCGACTGCTTCTCGATCGGTTTCGGGCGGGCGTTGGTCTCTTGGCGCGACAAGCAGGGCGTCGAGTGGCGCATCGCGGCGATTCCCCTCGGCGGCTATGTTCGCTTCTCGGGCGACGAGAACGCCGCCAGCGTGCCGGATCAGAACGACCTTTCCGCCATGAAGCGCGCCATCATCGCCCGGGAGGGCGAGGCGGCCGTCAATCGCTACTTCCATTTCAAGCCGGTGTGGCAGCGCGCGCTGATCGCGGTCGCCGGTCCCATGGCGAATTTCATCCTGGCGATCCTGATCATGGCCGTGTTCCTGGTCGTGATCGGCAATCCGCGCGGCCAGGCGACGGTGCGGGAGGTTCAGCCCAACTCGCCGGCCGCCCAGGCGGGCCTTCTGCCGGGTGATATCCTGCTCAAGGCGGACAAGACGCCAATCCGGGGCGCGAGCGACGTCAGCGCCTATGTATCCTTGCGCGCGAAGATGCCGATCGATCTGACGATCGAGCGGGCGGGGCGTGTCCAGCGGGTGACCGTCGTTCCCGCGTTGGCCGAAAGCCGCGACGACATCCGCGGGCGCATCAAGGAAGGCCGGATGGGCGTGGTGCTGGGCAGCGTCTCGCGCCTTGAGAAATCCAGCATCCTGACCGCCATTCCAGACGCCACGGTCGAGGTCTGGAACATGGTCAAGACGATCGGCTTCTACCTGGGCCGCCTCGTCACGGGCCAGATGCCGGCGGATCAGATCAGCGGCATCATCGGGATCGGCCACACGGCTGGCGCGGTGACCAAGGCCAGCGCCGCCGGCGCGCCGGACATGGCGACCATGGCGCTGCGCGTCTTCGTCTCGTCCATGCTGCTGATCGCGAGCCTGTCGGTCAGCATCGGCTTCATGAACCTGCTGCCCATCCCGGTTCTGGATGGCGGGCATCTGCTGATGTACGCCTATGAAGCCCTGGCCAGACGCCCCCTGAGGGCGGACTTCCAGGCGGCTGGTTTCCGCGCGGGGCTTGCCTTGATCCTGGGTTTCATGCTGTTCGCGGCGTGGAACGACCTCAACCGCTACGACGTGTTCAAATTCATCGGCGGCCTGTTCACGTGAACGCCCGCCCTCCGTCCATGATTGGTCACATGAACAGATTTCGCGCCCAAAGCGCCGCGTTCGCCACGGGTATGGCGCTGCTCCTCGGCTCGACGGCCCTGGTGGCTCCGCAACAGGCTTTCGCGCAAGCGGCCCAGACCGGGGTGGTGCAGCGCATTGTCGTGCAGGGCAATGAACGGATCGAGCAGGGCACGGTCCTGTCCTATCTGCCGATTCAGCCGGGCGACACGGTCGACTCCCAGCGCCTTGACTTGGCGCTGAAGACCCTGGCGCGCACGGACCTGTTCGCCGACGTGAAGATCGAGATGCAGGGCGGCGACCTCGTCGTCCGCGTGGTCGAGAACCCGATCATCAATCAGGTGGTGTTCGAGGGAAATTCCTCGCTGAAGGAAGACAAGCTGAAGGACGAGGTGCAGATCCGTCCGCGCGGCATCTTCACCCGGGCCAAGGTTCAGGCCGACGTCCAGCGAATCATCGAGCTGTATCGTCGCTCCGGCCGCATCTCGGCGACCGTGACGCCCAAGGTGGTCGAACTGCCCCAGAAGCGCGTCGATCTGGTGTTCGAAATCAGCGAAGGGCCCAAGAGCGGCGTTCTGGGCATCAACTTCCTGGGCAATTCCGAGTTCTCGGACAACGACCTGCGCGACGTCGTCGTGACCAAGGAAAGCCGCTGGTACAAGTTCCTCACCAGCAACGACAACTACGATCCGGACCGGATCGAGTATGACCGCGAACAGCTGCGGAAGTTCTATCGTAACCGCGGCTATTTCGACTTCCGCGTCGTCTCGTCGGTGGCCGAGCTGGCGCCGGACAAGAACGGCTTCGCCGTCAACTACACCCTCGACGAAGGCCCGAAGTACAAGTTCGGCAAGGTCACCGTCGAGACCGAGCTCAAGAAGCTGGACGGCAACCTGCTGGCCCAGATCCTGCCGATCCGCGCCGGTCAGCTCTACGAGGACGAGAAGATCGAGCAGGCCACCGATGCCCTGACCTTCGCGGCGGGCGCGGCCGGTTTCGCCTTCGTGGACGTGCGCCCGCGCTATGTCCCGAACCGCGAGACGAAGACCGTGGACGTGGTCTTCCAGGTCCGTGAAGGCCCGCGCGTCTATGTCGATCGCATCGACATCGTCGGCAACACCCGCACGCTCGACTACGTCCTGCGGCGCGAGCTGGAGGTCGCCGAGGGCGACGCCTACAACCGCGTGCTGGTCGATCGGTCGAAGAACAACATCCGCCGCCTGGGCTTCTTCAAGGAAGTCGATATCGAAGACACCCCCGGCTCCGCGCCGGACCGCACCAGTCTGCGGGTGAAAGTCGAGGAGCAGCCGACCGGCGAACTGTCGTTCAGCGCGGGCTACAGCTCGGTCGACAAGCTCGTGCTGGACGTCGGCATCACCGAGCGGAACTTCCGCGGTCGCGGCCAGAACTTCCGCGCGCGGGCCTCGGTCGGTTCGCTGCGTCAGCAGATCGACTTCGGCTTCTCCGAGCCGCGCTTCCTGGGCCGCAACCTCGTGGCGGGCGTGAACCTCTACACCTTCCGCTATGACCTGTCGGATTACGCGGCGTACGACACCAAGTCGGTCGGCGGCGACGTGCGCTTCGGCTTCCCGCTGACGAACGACGCGTCGATGAGCCTGCGCTACACGATCCGTCAGGACGACGTCAGCGTCGCCGACAGCCTCTGCACCAGCGGCTCGGTCTCGCAGATCCTCTGCCTGCAGCGCGGCGCCTACATCACCTCGATGATCGGCTACGGCCTGCGTATCGACAAGCGGAACGACCCGATCAACCCAACCCGGGGCTGGTTCGCCGACCTGAACCAGGATCTGGCCGGCATCGGCGGCGACGTGAAGTATCTGAAGACCGAGGCCGACGCTGGCTGGTACTGGGGCTTCACCAAGGACCTGGTGTTCAGCGCGACCGGCTCGTTCGGCTACATCCAAGGCTGGGGTGGCGACAATGTCCGCATCAACGACCGCTTCTATCGCGGCGGCACCTCGTTCCGCGGCTTCGAGATCGCCGGTATCGGTCCGCGCGATGTCTCGAGCACGAACAACTCGATGGGCGCCAAGCTCTACGCCGAGCTGACCGTCCCGACCTTCCTGCCCGAACAGTACGGCATCAAGGCCGCCCTGTTCAGCGACGTGGGTACGGCCGGTCTGCTGGACGATGTGGATCGCCAGAGGTCGCCCGGCGTCTTCGATCCGAACATCAAGGATAACCTGGGCCTGCGTGCCTCGGCCGGTATCTCGATCGACTGGAAATCGCCCATGGGCCCCATTCGATTCGATATCAGCCGCATTTTGGCCAAGGAAAGCTACGACCGAACCGAAACGTTCCGGTTCTCCACCTCCACAAGGTTCCAATAAACATGTCCAAGTTCCTGTCCGCGGCCGCTTCCAGCGTTGTCGCTCTCGCCATCGCGACCAGCGCCTCGGCCCAGACCGCTCCGGCCGCCGCTCCCGCGGCTCCGGCCGTGACCCACGGTCCGGCCCTGCCGGGCGTCTGCATCTTCTCCGACAAGCGCGCGGTTGGCCAATCGCTGGTGGGCAAGGCGGTCGACGCCCGCCTGAAGACCATCGCCCAACAGGTAAACGCCGAGTTGACCGGCGAGCGCACGGCGCTCGAGACGGAAGCCAAGGCGCTCGAAGCCAAGCGCGCCACCCTGGCCCAAGACGCCCAGGAACAACAAGGCGCCGCCCTGCAGGTCAAGGCCAACGCCTGGCAGCGTAAGGCGCAACTGCGCCAGCGCGAAGTCGAGGCGACCGAGCAGAAGGCGCTGTCGCGCGTCTATGCGGAACTGGATACGCCGATCAAGCAGGTCTACCAGACCCAGAAGTGCAGCATCCTGTTCGACCGCGACTCCGTGATGCTGGCCAATCAGGCCATGGACATCACCGACGGCGTGGTCGTCGCCCTGGACGCCCGCATCAAGACGCTGACCTTCGACCGTGAACGTCTGGACCAGCAGGTCCCGGGCGCTCAAGCTCTGCAGCCGACCAATAAGTAAGCGAATCGTCTCCTTTGGGGTTACCTAAGGGAACTGAATTCGCTGTGAGGAGCCATGCCGGACCCGCGTTTTTTCGATAGCCTGGGTCCGGCATCGCTTTCCGAGTTGGCCCGGGCCGGCGCCGCCGAACTGGCGGACGTGGCCTTGGGCGATCGCCAGATCGTCCACGCCGCGCCGCTGGACGCCTCGGACGCCGAGGCGATCACCTTCTTCTCCGACGCCAAGCGCAAGGACGCCGCCGCCGCGACGCGGGCCGGCGCCTGTTTCGTGCGTCCAGAACATCGCGACTTCCTTCCGGCGACCTGCGCCGCGCTGATCACCCGGCATCCGCAGGCCGCATGGGCTCGCGCGGTGGCGCGCCTTCACGCGCCGCGACGGCACCAGCCTTCCTCGGCGGCCTTGCATGCCGAGGCCATGCTCGAAGAAGGCGTTCTGCTTTCGCCGGGCGTGACGGTCGGGCAGGACGTTCGCATCGGTCGCGGGACTCGGATCGGCCCCGGCGCCGTCATCGGTCCGGGCGTCGTCATTGGCCGCGACTGCGTGGTCGGACCGAACGCCGTGATTGGCTTTGCTCTAGTTGGTGATCGGGTCTCGATCGCCGCTGGCGCGGTGATCGGCGAGGCCGGGTTCGGCGCGGCCGCTGGTCCGACCGGCATGGTGGATCTGCCTCAGCTGGGGCGGGTGGTCATCCAGGACAATGTGACGGTCGGGGCCAACAGCTGCGTCGACCGGGGCGCCTTCGCCGACACCACGATTGGCGAGAACACCAAGATCGACAATCTTGTGCATGTCGCCCACAACGTCCGTATCGGGCGTAATTGCGTGTTGGCGGCGTTTACCGGCATTTCCGGCAGTACGACGGTGGGCGACGGCGTCGCCTTTGGCGGCAAGGCCGGAGTGGCCGACCATTTGAATATCGGTTCGGGCGCGAGCGTCGGGGCGGCCGCCTCGGTGTTCAAGGACGTGCCGAAGGGTGAAACATGGACGGGATTCCCCGCGCGACCGCTGAAGCGGTGGCTGCGGGAGACCGCCTGGCTGTCGCGCAAGGCGGGCGGCCGAGTGACGAGGGGCGACGAATGAGCCAGACCACCGAACAAGCGGCGTCGACCGATATCGACATCGCCGAGATCCTGGCGCGCATTCCGCACCGCTATCCGTTCCTGCTGGTCGACCGCGCCGAGGACTACAACGCGCACAAGTCGATCGTCGGCATCAAGTGCGTCACGGTCAACGAGCCGTTCTTCCAGGGGCACTTCCCCGGCAACCCGGTGATGCCCGGCGTTCTGATCATCGAGGCTCTGGCCCAGACCGGCGCGGTGCTGATGAGCAAGTCGCTGGAAGTCGACACCGAGGGCAAGACGATCTTCTTCATGTCGGTCGACAACGCCCGCTTCCGCACGCCCGTCCGCCCCGGCGACGTGCTGCGCATGGAGGTCGAGGTGCTGCGGGCGCGTTCGTCGATCTTCAAGTTCAAGGGCGTCGCCAAGGTGGGCGACAAGGTCGCGGCCGAGGTCGAGTTCGCCGCCATGGTGGTCGAGACGGGACCCAAGGCATGACGATCCATCCCACCGCCCTGGTCTCGCCCGGGGCCAAGATCGCCTCGGACGTCGAGATCGGGCCCTACAGCATCGTCGGGCCGGACGTGACCCTGAACGCGGGCGTGCGCCTGCTGTCGCACGTGGTCGTGGAGGGCGCGACGACGCTGGGCGAGGGTTGCGTCGTCCATCCGTTCGCTAACCTGGGCGGGCCGCCCCAGCACCTGGGCCACAAGGGCGAGCGCACCGAGCTGTTGATCGGGCCGCGCAACATCATCCGCGAGCACGTGACGATGCATACCGGCACGGCTTCGGGGAAGGGCGTGACCACGATCGGCTCGGACGGCCTCTACATGGTCGGTTCGCACGTGGCCCACGACTGCACGGTCGGCGACTTCGTGGTCCTGGCCAAGGGCGCGACCCTGGGCGGCCATGTCGCCATCGGAGACTACGTATTCATGGGCGGCCTGGCCGCCGCGCACCAGTTCTCGCGCATCGGCCGCTACAGCTTCATCGGCGGCCTGGCGGCCGTGACCAAGGATGTCATCCCCTATGGCTCGGTCTGGGGCAATCACGCCCACCTCGAGGGGCTGAACCTAGTGGGCCTGAAGCGTCGGGGCTTCTCGCGCGAGACGATCAACGCGCTGCGCGCGGCCTATCGCCTGATGTTCGCCGACGAGGGCACCTTCCAGGAGCGCCTGGAGGACGTGGCCGAGATCCACGCCGGCAATCCCGAGGTCATGGAAATCGTCGACTTCATTCGCGCCGACGCCAACCGCCCCCTGTGCCTGCCCGAGCGGGAAGTCTAGGCTCACGTCATGCGCAAGCTGGGTCTGATTGCTGGCGGCGGGTCGCTGCCCGTCGAGCTCGCCGCGCGCTGCGAGGCGGCGGGACGGTCGTTCGCGGTCATGCGGCTAAAGAGCTTCGCCGATCCCGTCCTGGCCCGCTATCCGGGCGTCGACGTGGGCCTGGGCGAATTTGGCAAGGTGTTCAAGGCGCTGAAGGCCGAGGGCTGCGAGGTCGTTTGCTTCGCCGGCGATGTGAAGCGTCCCGACTTCGCGACCTTGATGCCCGACGCGCGGGGCCTCAAGGTCGTGCCCGGCTTGATCATGGCCGCGCGCCAGGGCGACGACGCCTTGCTGCGTCGTGTCCTGGACGAGTTCGAGAAGGAAGGCTTCGAGATCGAGGGCGCGCACGAGGTCGTGGATGAAATGACCCTGCCCCTGGGCCGCCTGGGCCGCTTTTATCCCGCCGCCGACCACATGGCCGACATCGACAAGGCGCTGATCGTGGCGCGCGAGATCGGTCGGTTGGACGTCGGGCAGGGCGCCGTGGTCTGCGATGGCCTCGTGCTGGCCGTGGAGGCCCAGGAAGGCACCGACGCCATGCTCCGGCGGGTCGCCGACCTGCC